>WPCJ01095760.1_pt1 | contig 45023 bp, 42 predicted proteins | sample 5399831 | NCBI WGS metagenome assembly WPCJ01 (sample SAMN12869470, study PRJNA574797) | sludge metagenome | isolation source: wastewater treatment of pH10 | place: China:Beijing | collected 2019-05-20
GCAAGTTCGAGGCGATCCTGAATCCATCCTCTGTGGATATCGACGTCCGTCGTAACCAGCTCGCCGCCACAGGCTGGCGTGGCTTCGACCTCAAGGCACCGGATCCGACGGCGGAAGAGATCCGGCACCACCGTGGCCGGCGCGGCACCGGGCCAGCTTGAGCCGTCCGGCTGGCTCTGTTAGCTCAAAGCCCCTTCACATCCTCTTGTTACAGGAAGCACCTCATGACCGCTGCCGTTCGTCCGTTGATCGCTGGCAATTGGAAGATGAACGGCCTCAAGGCGTCCATGAGCGAGTTCGAGGCAATGCTTCGAAGTGCGCCGGAAGCATTAGAAAAAGCTGATCTTTTGGTCTGTCCGCCGGTCACGTTGCTGAGTGCTTTTGCTGGCAGGGCGTCGAGCTTTGGGCAGGAAGGCCGCACGGTGGTTACCGTGGGGGCTCAGGACTGCCACACGAAGGCCTCTGGCGCCCACACGGGTGACGTGGCGGCCGAAATGCTGGCGGATGCCGGAGCGACTGCCGTCATCGTTGGCCATTCCGAGCGCCGCGCCGATCATGGTGAGAGCGATGCCATGGTCCGCGAGAAGGCACTGGCTGCCTGGCGCGCCGGCCTGACCGCGATCGTCTGCATCGGCGAAACCCAGGCGGAGCGCGATGCCGGCAAGACGCTGGATGTCTGCGGCACCCAGCTTCAGGGTTCGCTGCCTGACGACTGCACCTCGGGCAATCTGATCGTGGCCTATGAGCCGGTCTGGGCGATTGGCACAGGGTTGACGCCGACTGCCGGGGATGTCGAGCAAGTTCATAAGTTTATCCGTGAACACCTCAACCAGCGCTTCAGGAACGAGGGGCCGTCGATCCGCATCCTCTATGGCGGTTCGGTGAAGCCTTCGAACGCGAAGGAGCTGATGGCGGTGCCGAACGTGAACGGTGCGCTGGTCGGCGGGGCCAGCCTGAAGGCGGCGGACTTCCTGGCAATCGCGGCTGGCTGCCCCTAAATCCCCGGGGAAAGCGGCGGGCGTTCCGTTCACACAAGGGAGGTTTGAGGTTCCCGCCCAAAGGGTTGGCAATTTCAGCCTCCGTCGTGTAGACACCTGCAGATTCAAACCCCGCAAGTGCTCAGACTGCAGCCGGCGATCGGCGCGGCGTGCTTGCGATGGAAGGACACGATGCAAAGCGTCATTATCGTTATTCACCTCATGATCGTCGCCGCGTTGATCGGTGTCGTGCTGCTGCAGAAGTCCGAAGGCGGCGGCCTCGGCATTGGCGGCGGTGGTGGCGGCGGCGGTTTCATGACCGGCCGCGGCACGGCTAACCTGCTTACCCGCACCACGGCGTTCCTGGCGGTCGGCTTCTTCCTGACCTCCATGTTCCTGTCGTGGCTCGCGACCTACAACCGTGGTCCGAGCTCGATCCTGCCGACCGGCGCTCCGGCGACCCAGCAGGGCGCTCCGTCGCCGCTGACCGCGCCGACCTCGGGCGGTCTGCTCGACACGCTCAAGAAGGCCGACGAGCAGCAGGCTCCGAGTGCGCCGCAGGCGCCGCAGTCTCGGTAATTCGTGCGCTAACGCATTGGCGCCATGCAGGATGGAAGCTTCCATCCTGCCTCAGCAGCCCCCATCAAGGGGCTGCAATCATTTCGGAATTCAAGTCACCCACAGCCTCCCCGAACATTGGGCGACGGCTGCGATTCGTTTTGGCGAATCGGCATCGAGGCGTTAAAGGTTAGGTCCCATGGCGCGGTACATTTTCATCACCGGCGGCGTGGTTTCCTCGCTCGGTAAAGGTCTGGCATCGGCGGCGTTAGGCGCGCTGTTGCAGGCTCGTGGCTACAAGGTCCGGCTTCGCAAGCTCGACCCCTATCTCAATCTCGATCCGGGGACGATGTCGCCGTATCAGCATGGCGAAGTCTTCGTCACCGATGACGGTGCCGAAACCGATCTCGACCTCGGTCATTACGAGCGCTTCACCGGTCGTCCTGCCACCAAGAAGGACAACATCACCACCGGGCGCATCTATCAGGACATCCTCACAAAGGAGCGGCGCGGCGACTATCTCGGCGCCACCATCCAGGTGATTCCGCATGTCACCAACGCCATCAAGGAATTCGTTCTCTCGGACAATGAGGGCTACGACTTCGTGCTGGTGGAAATCGGTGGCACAGTCGGCGACATCGAGGGCCTGCCGTTCTTCGAGGCGATCCGCCAGCTCCGCAACGACCTGCCGCGCGGCGACACCATCTTCGTCCACCTCACGCTGCTGCCCTACATCCCGAGCGCGGGCGAGCTGAAGACCAAGCCGACCCAGCATTCGGTGAAGGAGCTGCGCTCCATCGGCATCCAGCCGGATATCCTGCTGTGCCGCTGCGACCGCGACATCCCGGCGGAAGAGCGCCGTAAACTGGGGCTGTTCTGTAACGTTCGCGAAAGCGCCGTCATCGAGGCGCGCGACGTCGACAACATCTATGCGGTGCCTGAGGCCTATCACAAGGCCGGCCTCGACGATGAAGTGCTGGCCGCCTTCGGCATCACCACGAAGAAGGAGCTCGAGCTCAAGTCGTGGCACACGATCAACGAGCGCGTCCGCAATCCGGAAGGCGCGGTCACGATCGCCATTGTCGGCAAATATACCGGCATGAAGGACGCCTATAAGTCGCTGATCGAGGCGCTCTCCCATGGCGGCATCGCCAACAAGGTGAAGGTCAATCTCGACTGGATCGAGAGCGAGGTGTTCGAGAACGAAGACCCGGCTCCGTTCCTCGAACACGTCAACGGCATCATGGTGCCCGGCGGCTTCGGCCAGCGCGGCGCCGAAGGCAAGATCCGCGCGGCGCAGTTCGCGCGCGAGCGCAATGTGCCGTATTTCGGCATCTGCTTCGGCATGCAGATGGCCGTCATCGAAGCCGCGCGAAACCTCGCGGGGATCAAGGACGCCAATTCCACCGAATTCGGTGAGACCAGCGAGCCCGTGGTCGGCCTGATGACCGAATGGCTGCGCGGCAACGAGCTGGAGCAGCGCTCCAAGGCTGGCGACCTCGGCGGCACCATGCGTCTAGGTGCCTATCCCGCCGCGCTGACCAAGGGCAGCAAGGTCTCCGAAGTCTATGGCGGCGCGCTGGAAATCTCCGAGCGTCATCGCCACCGCTACGAGGTCAACACCGCCTACAAGGAACGGCTGGAGAAGCACGGGCTGAAATTCTCGGGGCTCTCGCCGGACGGCGTGCTGCCTGAGATCGTCGAATATGAGAACCATCCGTGGTTTATCGGCGTGCAGTATCACCCCGAGCTGAAGTCCCGCCCGTTCGAACCGCATCCGCTCTTTGCGAGCTTCATCAAGGCAGCGGCGGCGCAGAGCCGGCTGGTTTGAGGACGTAGGGCGGATTAACCGAGGGCGTAATCCGCCGTTCTTCGCCCCACGCGATCGGCCGGCGGATGATGCTTCGCCCATCCGCCCTACAGGCTATTCGCCGCGGACATCGGACTTGAGGGCCAGCGGCTCTCCGCTACATTCACCCTATGAATGTTGTGCCTTCCTTCGCAGCGAATATCGCCAATTTCCTGCTCGCATGGGTGACGCCGTGGCGGCCGGCCTTTCTGGCAATCGCGCCGCGGTCGGGGCTTCGCTTCCACGTCCATCATCGTGACGTCGTCGGCCGGCATATCGCCAAATATGGCGCGCATGAGCCGGAGCTGACTGCCTGGATCGATCGTTTTCTGCGCGATGCTCCGCGCGGCGTGGTGCTCGATATCGGCGCCAATGTCGGCTGGCACGCGTTGCATGCGGCGCGCCACAACAATGTCGAACTGGTGGTCGCCTTCGAGCCCGACGCATTCAATGCCTGGCTGCTGGATCGCAATGTCGGTACCAACAACATCGAAAAAGTCGTCACCATCGGCAGCGCCGTCGGCATGGCGGGCGGCATGGCTTGGCTCAGCCGCTACAAGGCTTCGAACAATGGCCGCCACTCGCTGGCCGTCGATCACGGACTGTCGTCGCGCCTGGTGCCGGTGACGACGCTCGACGACGCCGTCTCTGGTCTCGGGCTCACCGATCGTCCGGTGCTGCTGGTCAAGATCGATGTCGAGGGATACGAGCCTGCAGTCATCAGCGGAGGCGTCGAGACACTGCGTCGTGCCAGTGCGATCGTCACCGAATTTTCACCAGCGCTCAGCGCGTCCGGCGGCTTGTCGCTGCCAGCGATGATCGATCAGCTTGACGGCCTCGGCTTTCGGCCGCACCGTCTCGGCCGCGACGCGGCGCTGGAGGCTGTATCGCTGGGCGACCTCCGGGCGTTGAAAGATCAGATCGATGTGATCTGGCTGCGGGCGATGGCCGGCTGACATGTTGGCCGTCATTGCGAGGAGCCTTTGCGACGAAACAATCCAGTTCTGTCTTCACCTGGTTTCTGGATTGGTTCGTCGCTTCGCCCCTCGCAACAACGAAGTCTAAGCTTTTAGCGGCCGATCAGATCGCTCACTGCTTCCGCAAGTCGCAACGTCAGCTCTGCGCGGCCGGCATCGAGCGGCGTTGCCTGCGACGAGACCTTCGCGATCACCAGCTCCTTTTTCGGCTCGACAAAAACGTGCTGGCCGTGAATGCCGAGGCCCAGCGCCATCTGGCGGTCCCGCAGCACATACCATTTGCTGCGATAGTGCATTGAGCGGCCGCCAAAATAGGGCGCGAGATCGCCGGCAGACCAGGCTGCGGGATCGCCATTCGCGAGGATGTCGTCGATCCAGGCGGACGGGATGATCGATGTGCCGTTACGGCTGCCGCCCTGCAGGATCAATTGGCCGACGCGCGCGAGATCCAGCACCGTGGTGCAGATGCCGCCGGCGCAGCGTGGTGCACCGAAGCGATCCACGGTGACATAGGCGGAGCGCTGCGCGCCCATCGGCTGCCACAGATGGGCGCTCATCAGATCCGCAAAACGGCTGCCGCTGGCGCGTTCGAGAATCCAGCCGAGCAGATCGGAATTGGGCGAGACATAGTGGAAGGGGCCGCCATCCGGGCCATCGCGATCTTTCAGACCGGTCAGGAAGCTGCGGAGGTCGCTCGGGCTCTCGCCCGGGCCGAGTGGGTTCCAGCCGGTCGACTTGCGATACTCGACGATCGCGCCGGATGTGGCGAGATAGTTCTCGTCGAACAGGAGGCCGACGCGCATGTCGAGCACATGACGAACGGTAGCATCGGAATAGACGGAGCCGCGCAGCTCGGGAATGATCGACACGACGGGCTGTTTCGGATCGAGGGCGCCTTTCTCGACGAGGATGCCAGCGACGAGTGCGGTCATCGACTTCGACACCGACATCAGGATGTGCGGCGTGTCGGCGGTCATGCCATTGGCATAGCGCTCGAAGATCACCTTGCCGCGATGCAGGATCGCGATGCCATCGGTGTCGGTGGCGTCGAGCAAGCTGTCGATGGAATGGTTGACGCCGTCATGGTCGACGGACAGCGCGGAAAGATCGCTCGGGCGGGAGTCGAGTTGCCAGACATCGCTGCGCGCATTCGGGATATCCGCCGAGGGCACGACGTCGCGGACATGATGAAAGGCCCATTTGTTGTACGGACCGGTGCGCCAATTGGCGAGCGTAACCTGACCTGTCGGGACGGACGGAAAACCAGACATCAGCGCAGACGACATCAACACAATCTCCAGCGAGCGAAGCAGGGCGCAAAGTCTGACCGATTGCATGGGAGACGTCGAGAGACTTGATCGCGCGCGGGGCAGGATGCGGAAGCACAACAGGCATGCGCTGCGGCGGCGAGGTTCGAGCGTTGGCGATGATGGCGCGGTCTGCTAACGCATCGGTGGACCGAAGGAGATTTCCATGCGCGCTTTCTATCATCCGGACCAGGCCATTCATTCACCGCAGCAGTTCATGCGTTATGGCCGCTTCGTCCCGATCAAGGACTCGCCCGTTCGCACCGAACGGCTGATCGGCGCGCTGGCCAAGCACGGGATCACGCCGGAAATGCCGGGCGAATACGGCACCGCGCCGGCGCTGACGGTGCATACGGCCGCCTATGTTCGCTTCCTGGAGACCGCATGGGAGAACTGGGCGGCGCTGCCGGATCACGGTCCGGAAGTGTGGCCGCAATATTTCCCTTATTGGAGCGGGCGTCCCGAAGAGGCGGCGCGACGCGATTGCCCGGCGACCGGCTTCATCGCCCAGGTCGGATGGTATCTCGGCGATCTGTCGGTGCCGATGGGCCCCGATAGCTGGCGCTCGATCCTGCGGTCGTCGGAGACGGCGGTGACGGGGGCCGATGCCATTCTCGGCGGCGATCGTGCGGCCTATGCGCTGTGCCGGCCGTCCGGCCATCACGCCCGCGCCGATCGCGGCACCGGCTTCTGCTATCTCAACAACAGCGCCATCGCGGCGCAGCGCCTGCGCAGCGGGTTCGGCAAGGTGGCGATCATCGATGTCGACGTGCATCATGGCGACGGCACGCAGCAGATTTTCTATAACCGTCCGGATGTGCTGACGATTTCGGTGCATGGTGATCCGACCAATTTCGTGCCGTTCTATACAGGCTATGCCAGCGAGACCGGCCATGGCGCAGGCGAGGGTTTTGACTTGAACCTTCCGCTACAGCCGGGCGACGGCGGTGCAGCGATGAATGCCGCGCTCGACAAGGCGATTGCGAAGGTGCGAAATTTCGGCGCCGAGGCGCTGGTGGTGGCGCTCGGCTTCGATGCCCATCGCGACGATCCCATCGGCATCCTGAAACTGGACGCGAAGGACTTTGGCGGCGTCGGGCAGAAGATGCAGTCGCTGGGCCTGCCGACACTCGTCGTGCAGGAAGGCGGCTACGGCATCGACGCGATCCAGGATTGCCTCGATGCGTTCCTGACCGGATTCAAGAGCGCATAGACCGTATGGCGGATGAGGTGCAGCCGTAATCCGCCGGCCGAGTCTATGATTGAAACTCCGCGGCGGATTACGCTTTCGCTCATCCGCCCTACGGCCAGCTACACCTTCGCGATCTTGCGGAGTGCATCGTCAATCCTTCTTTGCCAGCCAGGACCGGTGTCCTTGAAGTATTTCAGGACATCGGCGCTGAGGCGCAGCGAGACGGGGACTTTGGTCGGCGCTTTCTGCGGACCGCGCCGTGCGACCTTTGCAAGGATTTCAGGTGTCAGGTCGGTCGCCTTAATACCGGGGGTGAAGCGGGTCGCTAGCGCGAAATCCTCTTCGGTCCATTCCGGATTGTCGTCGTCGAAGACAGGCTCTTTCGCTTTACGGGACATATCGTTTCATCTCTTTGGCATGTGCGCGGCGCAGGCTGATCGGGCGTTTGGCACCATTGCGGAGCGTGAACACGAGACAATAGGGCTGACCGTCCAGTCGTCCGTAAGCGCGAAAACGCGGCTCGCCATAATCGAAGCGGTCGTCACGCACGATCGCCAGCACGATGAGATCGACCCACCGCTCCAGCGAGATCTGGTGCTTTGCGCGGTTCTTCGCTTCCTTCGCCGGATCGAAGTCGGACATTTGATTGTATATACGATTTGATTGATATCATCAAGCGCTTCATTGTATGTAATAAACTTAAAATTGTGTACTTGTTATGATATTCTCTCAGGGCGAGTGGTGCGTCCTGTGACAGTCAGCTCTCGAAAAACACGAACGCCGCCCACACCGATGGATCATCGGCAGCCTTGATCTTGCCGTGCATGGCCTCGACCCGGACCTTGCGCAAAGCGCTGGCGTAGTCGAGCCCGTCCTCCGCGAGCACTTGATAGAACCGCGCCATGAAATTCGCGGTGCCCTCATCGGCGACTTCCCACAGTGTCAGCAGCGAGCGGCGCGCGCCGGCGATGGCGAGGGCTGTCGGCAAGCCGCGCACGCTGCCGACGCGGCTGGGGTCGCCGAGAGCGGTCTGGCAGGCGGAGAGCACCACGAGATCGGCGGAGGACAGATCCCAGTTCATCAATTCGTGGGCATAGAGCACCCCGTCATTGTCGTCGCGTTGCGGCGGCCTGCTGAGATTAGGACGCGAGGCGACGAGGCCGCTGCGCCACAGCGCATCGGTGCGATCGGTCGCGGTCTTGTAGAAGCCATGGGTGGCGAGATGGATCAGCGATGCGCCCTTGGCGTCGTTGCGCAGGATCGGTTCGCTGACGCCATCGCCGGTGAGCATCGTGACCTTGAGATCGCGCTTCTTCAGATCGGCTTCGACGGTGTCGATCTCGGTCCTGGTCGAGGGCAATTGATTGGCGGCGCCGGCATAATCGAGGCCGCCGATCAGCAGCGCCTTGTTGCCGGCGGTGAGCTTCGTGCTGCGATCGGCGAAGAACAGCGCATCGGCGCGGGTCATGATGCGGGTGTCGTAGATCTCGTCGAGATAGCGGCCGCCGGCGTCCTGCAGCATGGCGAAGGGCAGGCTGTAGAGTTCGCTGTCCGGCACCAGGAACAGGCGCTTGACGTCGCTGAGCTGCGGCTTCAGCGGGCCGAGCAGTGTGTCGTGGAGGCGGCGGAAGGTCTTGGCGCGATCGCTGGAGGTGACATCGGCACCGAGGAAATTGTCGAGCGGCCCGAGATCGACGAGAGCAGGCGCCTTGCCATGACGATGGATCACGGCCTGCAGGCGCATCTCCGGCTTCGGGTCGATGGGCGTGACGCGGTTGCGGCGGCCGCTGACGAAGAAATCGACCAGTGCGTCCGTGGAGGCAAGTTTATCCTCGATAGTCGGCAGCTTGAGATCGCCCGGCGGCTTTTCGCCCATGCGCGCCGCTAGTGCCTTGCGGGCGTCCTGCAATTCGTTCAGCACCTGACGCGCGTCGTCGTCGATCTTGCCCGAGGACAGCAGCTCCTGCTGCTGGCCGGAGAGGCGCAGCACGGTCTGCGCCAAGGCCCTGGTAGCATCGTCTGGAAGGCGGTCGGCGGTCAGGCGGAGCAAGGTGCGGTCGCCGTCTTCCATGGTCTTCCAGCGCGTCACCGCTTCGGCATAGGCCTGTGCGGCGGTGGGCTCCTGAAGGGCATAGCGGCCGAACTCATAGAGAATGTCGTCGGCGAGCTTGCGCATTGTTTCGGCGACATAACGGTTGCCCGCGGTGCCGACCTCGCGCAGCATCCAGCGGAAAGACTGTTGCTCGACATCTTTGAACGTTGCGAGCGCGTCCTTGTCGCCGCGTTTCATGCGCGTCATGGCGACGCCGAGCAGGGCGTCGAATGTCATCGGATGCTGTTTGGCGATGGTCGCCTGCGAACGCTGATAGGCGTCGAGGCGTAATGCCAGCGCGCGGTCGGTGTCGCCGCGCATCTCGAACTGGTCGGCGGCAAGCTGCGCCGTCTTGATGCGCAGGATATCCGGTGCGCCATTCCAATCCTTGACGCGCGCCATTGCTTCTAGATCGGCAGTAGCGAGGCGGCGGTCGGGATGGAACCAGGCCTTGGTGTAGGCGATCCAGGTATCGGCTTGGGCGACATGTTCTGAGGTGGGATCGGCCAGCGCGGCAGCCGCGCGCTTCTGCAGGTCGAGCGCCTTCAGCGTCTCGGCCTCGTTGCCCATGGCGAGATGATTGAGGGCGAGATTGCTGGCGCTGACGAGCGCCTGGATGCTGCCGATGCCGTAGTGAGCGATGCGCTTCCTGAGTAGTGGCTCGTCGATGGTGGCGGCGACGTCGGGGTGGCCCACCATGCGCAGCGCTTCGGCATAGTTGTTTTCGGTGCGCCAGGTCAGCGGCAGCCGGTCGCCAAGCGCCTTGCGGGCGTTGAGATAGATCTCCTCGGACAGATTGAGGCCCGAGGCCACCGCGCCGTTATTGGTCAGCACGGTGGCGAGGATGTCGCCGCCGGCAATGTCCTCCTGCGAGTTGCGGCCATAGATCGCGCGCATCCGGTTGCGGGCTTCGGTGGCGACAGGAATGCCGGCCTCGTATTGATTGGTGCGGTTGAGGAAGCGGGCATATTCGAACCACAGCGTGGCGGCGGTGGTGCCGGGCTCGCGTGCCGCGCGGGTTTTCGCGGCATCGGCGAACAGCTCCGAGGCGGCGGCGATGTCACGGCGGCGTTCGAAATAGGTGACGGCGCTGAGATAGGCGCGGATCGTCAAATCCGAATAATTGCTGTCGGCGATGGCGCGCAGCGTCGTCTTCAACCGCTGACGGCTGCCGTCGCTGTCATTTGCCTGCAAAACGCGAAAGCTGTCGTTGATGCGGTCCACCAGCTCGCGCTCGCTGGGCGCCTTGCGGCTCTGGGCTTGCGCGATATTCGCGGAGATGGCGAGCGGCAGGATGCCGGCGGCGAGGGCGCAAGCGAGACGGCCGGCGCGAAGCGCGGACAACATCCGCGGCTACTTGCAGCCGGACGTGGTGTCGCCGGCGCGCGCCATCGGCTTGCCATTGACGAACACGCCATGGCTGCCGGAGGTGGTCTTGGAGCCGCATTCGGTGCTGCCGCCGATCACGGCCACCGGTTTTCCGTTGATATAGACGCCCTTGGCGCCCTCGATGATCTTGCCGTCGGTGGTGGTATCGCCGACGCGTGCAGCGGGCTTGCCGTTCACGGTCACGCCGGTTGCGCCCGAGGTGATCTGGCCGGGCTGCTGCGCCATGGCTGCGGCGGCCAGGATGACGGTGAAGAACAGGGAGAGGGCGGTGTGTCGCATCGTCGGTCCAAGTGTGGTTGCGCCGAGGTCCGCATGATGTAAGCCTGTACCGGCGTAGGCAAGGGACGATGCCGCAGCAAGCCATGCGCCAAGGCCGACCACGGCCATCAAAATGGGAAGGAACCAAATACGATGATCTATGAATTGCGGGTCTATCGGTGTCTGCCCGGCCGTTTGCCGGCGCTGCTCAAGCGTTTCGAGACCGTGACCCTGAAACTGTGGGAGAAGCACGGCATCCGCCAGGCCGGCTTCTTCACCACGGTGATCGGCGAATCCAACACTGAACTCACCTACATGTTGAAATGGGAATCGCTCGCCGAACGCGAGAAGCTCTGGACAGCCTTCATGGGCGACCCCGACTGGATCGCGGCCCGTGCCAAGTCCGAGGAGGACGGCCAGATCGTCGGCAATATCGTCAGCCAGCTTATGGCGCCGACGGCATTTTCGGCGCTGAAATAGGCACGGGCGCAGGGCCGTAGGATGGGTTGAGCGAGGCGAAAACCCATGCCGGCCTTCGTCTGAGGCAGGCTCCGCTGATGGGTTGTCGCGCCGGCCTGCGGCCAGCGCTCAACCCATCCTACGGCCGCGGACGTGTTGCAACCCTGCTATGGCTTGCATCCAGGCGGCACCTGCGGTTCATGGTCGTTTCCCTGAGGAGATCACTTTGACCGCACCGTCCACCGCCGCGCCCGTCGTCGAACTCGGCACCGTCCGCTTTGGCAATGATCTGCCGATCTCAGTGATCGCCGGGCCGTGCCAGCTGGAAAGCCGGCAGCATGCGCTGGAAACCGCGCAGGCGCTGAAGGAGGTCGCGGAGCGGCTCGGGATCGGGCTGGTCTACAAGACATCATTCGACAAGGCCAACCGCACAAGCGCCTCGGCCGCGCGCGGCATCGGGCTCAACGACGCCCTGCCGATCTTCGCGGAGATCCGCGAGACCTTTGGATTGCCCGTGCTCACCGACGTGCATGAGAACGATCAATGCGCACGGGCTGCGGAAGCGGTCGACGTGCTGCAGATTCCGGCCTTCCTGTGCCGGCAGACCGACCTGTTGCTCGCGGCGGCAGCGACGGGGAAGGCGGTCAATGTGAAGAAGGGCCAGTTCCTGGCCCCGTGGGACATGGCGAATGTCGTCAAGAAGCTGGTCGGCGGCGGCAACGACCGCGTGCTGGTGACCGAACGCGGCGCGTCCTTCGGCTACAACACGCTGGTCTCCGACATGCGCGCGCTGCCGATCCTGGCGCGGACCACAAAGGCCCCGGTGATTTTCGATGCCACGCATTCGGTGCAGCAGCCCGGCGGCAAGGGCGAGTCATCCGGCGGCGAGCGCGAATTCGTGCCGGTGCTGGCGCGCGCGGCGGTGGCGGTCGGCGTCGCCGGTGTCTTCATCGAGACGCACCCCGATCCCGACAATGCGCCGTCGGATGGTCCGAACATGGTGCCGCTGCGCGACTTCGAGGCGCTGGTGAAGAACCTGATGGGCTTCGACGCGCTCGCCAAGCAGACGGCGAAAGCGTGATCATGCAGCGACGGTTTGCGGTGGCGCGCTGATGCTGCCGCCGGTCATCAAGATCATCGCGCTGGCATCTTTCGCGGCTGCGCTGTCGCAGCGCGCGCTCGATCCGGTGCTGCCGCATGTGGCGGACGACATGCTCGTCACGGTCGCGGTCGCTGCCGGCCTGTCGTCGGCGCTCGCATTCACTTTCGCCATTGTGCAGCCAGTGCTCGGCGCCGCCGCCGACATCTTCGGCAAGGCGCGGCTGATGATCGCCTGTCTGGTATTGCTCGGCATCGCCAGCATCCTCGGCGCGTTGGCGACCAATTATTCGCTGCTGCTGGCCACGCGCGTGCTCGCCGGCATCGGCGCAGGCGGCGTGTTTCCCGTGACGCTGGGACTGACCAGCGATCTCGTCGGCCCCGAGAAGCGGCAGATCGCCATCAGCCGCGTTCTGGCCGGGGCCATGACCGGCAATCTGCTGGGCGCTTCGGCATCCGGTGTGATCGGAGATTTTCTCGGCTGGCGCGGCGTGCTCGCGATTCTCGGCAGTTTCGCGATCATCGCATCGGTCGCCGTCTGGTGGGGCTTTCGCGGCGCGGCGATCAACAAGCCGGCCGGCACCGTGAATATTCGCATGCTCGCAAAGGGCTATCGGACGATCTTCAGCAATCCCAACACGCTGGTCGTCTATGCCGCGGTCTTCGTCGAGGGATGTTTCATCCTCGGCCTGTTTCCCTATGTTGCCTCGTTCCTGTTCGAGCAGGGCATCACCAGCCTGACCATCGCAGGCCTGGTGCTGGGCTGCTTCGCCTTTGGCGGCCTGTTCTACACCGGGACGATCTCGCACATGCTGCCGCGGCTCGGCATCAACGGCATGATGATCTGGGGCGGCGTGGTCGCGGCCGTGCAGCTCGCCATCGTCGCCTTCGGGCCTCCCTGGCAGGCTCAGGCGCTGGCGCTCCTGTTCATGGGCTGGGGCTTCTACATGCTGCACGGATCGCTGCAGATTTTCTCCAGCGAATTGTCGCAGGAGGCGCGCGCCAGTGCCATGTCGCTGCACGCCTGCTGCTTCTTCATGGGGCAGACGGTCGGGCCGATCGCCTATGGTTTCGGGATCGGCCATCTCGGCAAGATGCCGACGCTTCTGATCGCCGCCGCCGTGGTGTTTATCCTCGGCTTCGCCGCAGCGAAGTTTCTCCAGCCGACAAAGCCGGCGGACGCGAACAGCTAGCCCCGCCCGCGATACGGCGCCACGCCTTGCTCCGGCACCCAGACGCCCTTCGGCAGCCGTCCGGTCTGCCAGAACACGTCGATGGGGATGCCGCCGCGCGGATACCAGTAGCCACCGATGCGCAGCCATTTCGGCTTGATGGTATCGGCGATGCGTTTGCCGATCGCCACGGTGCAATCCTCATGGAACGCGCCGTGATTGCGGAACGAGGCGAGATAGAGCTTGAGCGCCTTCGACTCCACCAGCCATGCGCCGGGCACGTAGTCGATCATCAGATGGGCGAAATCCGGCTGGCCGGTGATCGGGCACAGCGAGGTGAATTCCGGTGCAGTGAAGCGCACGGTGTAGTCGGTACCATTTTGCGGATTGGGCACCTTGTCGAGCTGGGCGGCTTCGGGGGAGGTGGGCCATTCCACGGCGCGGCCGAGCTGCAGCTCGGGGCCGGCCTTGGGGGATTTGCGAGGTTTTTTTGACATTTCGGTCTCCGTTGCCGCGGTTCTTAGCCAATCCGCCGGCCGCAGTCATCCCAAGCGGGGTTTTCCCGCCCCGCACCATGGGCTAGAAGCACGGCCAACCAACCACCCCCAGCACCAAGAGGGCACCCATGACCGCCATCGTCGATATCATCGGCCGCGAAATTCTCGACAGCCGCGGCAATCCCACGGTCGAGGTCGATGTGGTGCTGGAAGACGGCAGCATGGGCCGTGCCGCGGTTCCGTCGGGCGCTTCCACCGGTGCCCATGAGGCGGTCGAACTCCGTGACGGCGACAAGAGCCGATATCTCGGCAAGGGCGTGCAGAAGGCGATCGACGCCATCAATGGCGAGATTTTCGATGCCATCGGCGGCATGGATGTGGAAAACCAGATCCAGCTCGACGAGACCATGATCGCCCTCGACGGCACGCCGAACAAGTCGCGCCTCGGCGCCAATGCCATTCTCGGCGTCTCGCTGGCCGCCGCCAAGGCTGCCGCTGAATCGCTCGACATGCCGCTGTATCGCTATGTCGGCGGTACCTCGGCACGCACGCTGCCGGTGCCGATGATGAACATCATCAATGGCGGCGCCCACGCCGACAATCCCATCGACTTCCAGGAATTCATGATCATGCCGGTGGGGGCCGCGACCTTCGCCGAGGGCCTGCGCTGCGGCGCCGAGATTTTTCACACGCTGAAGGGCGAGCTGAAGAAAGCCGGTCACAACACCAATGTGGGCGATGAGGGCGGTTTCGCGCCGAACATCGGCTCGGCCGAGGCTGCACTGGACTTCGTGATGGCTGCCATCACCAAGGCCGGCTACAAGCCCGGCGACGACGTGATGCTCGCCCTCGACTGCGCCTCGACCGAATTCTTCAAGGATGGCGCTTACGTCTATGGCGGCGAGAACAAGACCCGCAGCATCTCCGAGCAGGCGAAGTATCTCGCCCAGCTCGTCGCCAACTATCCGATCGTGTCGATCGAGGACGGCATGTCGGAAGACGACATGGACGGCTGGAAGGAAGTCACCGACCTGATCGGCAAGAAGTGCCAGCTGGTCGGCGACGATCTGTTCGTCACCAACGTCAAGCGCCTGGAAGAAGGCATCAAGGCAGGCCGCGCCAATTCGATCCTGGTGAAGGTGAACCAGATCGGTTCGCTCACCGAAACGCTGAGCGCGGTCGAGATGGCATTCAAGGCCGGCTACACTGCTGTCATGTCGCACCGCTCGGGCGAGACCGAAGACTCGACGATTGCCGATCTCGCGGTCGCCACCAATTGCGGACAGATCAAGACCGGTTCGCTCGCACGCGCGGATCGTACCGCCAAGTACAACCAACTGCTGCGCATCGAGCAGCAGCTCGGCACGCAGGCCATCTATGCCGGCCGCAAGGCGCTGAAGGCGCTCGCGTAAGCGCTGAAGCATCGCTGTCACGATCCTCGCCGCTCGCAGAAATACGGGCGGCGATTTTCGTCTCATAGAGACATCCGATCAAAGCAAAACGGCCGAGGCGTGCGCCTCGGCCGTTTTCGTCTAAAGGGGCAATCCGCTTACTGCGGCGCGGCCGAGACCTGGGCGGGCTTCGGTGCGGCCGGCTTGCGGCGGACGCCGCCACCGGTCACCGCGAGCACGCGGGCGATGGCCTGGCGCTGCAGCGTATCGTCCTTGTCGATGGCGAAGTGGTTGGTGGTGCTGCTCTCGTTCACATTGGCCAGCTTGCCCTTGAAGCGCGCATCGGCGGACACGGCGCGGCCCCAGCCGGCGGGCACGTAATAGTTCACGATCTGCTTCACATTGTTCGGAACCGCATCTGGCGCGACCGGATCGAAATTCACGATCAGCGCGACCGGGATTTTATACTGCGCCAGCTTCCGGGCGACCGAGATGGTGGCATCGGCGCCGGCCGAATGGCCCATCAGGATGATCGGCTCGCGATTGCCGGCCTGCCATCTGGCGATCATGTCATTGGCTTCGCTGCTCCACAGCGTGTGATTGCTCACGGATGTGTCAACGCCGGCGGCTTGAAGCTTGTAGGCGATCTGGTCCATGCCGAGCGAGAACACGTTCATCAGGCCGCGATAGAGGTAGACCTTGCCGGGACGGCGGGGAGCGGCTTCAGCGGAGCTGGAACCAGCGAAGGTGGCCAGCACGAGGGAGCAGAGAATCAACAGAACGGCGGCCGGAGAAGTCCAGGAAAGGCTCTGAGACGGCCGCTGCGAGCCCTGACGAACGATCGACATTTTTCTTTCTTTCCAACGAGAAATCCTGCGACATGTTCAGACATAACCTTGTCGCGTCAATCACAGTCCTGCATCGATTCCCTGATTTGTGATAGGGCGGGTTGCGAAACCGGCTCTGTGTGACCCCAGGGCGACAAAATGCTGCCTGAAGGGCGTGGTTTGGGCAGCGACAGGTTTGTGACGCCGGACGAATTTGCTATGCACCGGCCATGACGATGCGTGATGCAATCGGGAGCGAACAAGCGATGATCGCGCGGCGACACGTCTTCCATATCGGCGGCTACGATCCGATCGCGCCGGACACCCAGCTCGAGCGGTTCCGGAAATCGCTGGCGACGTTTCAGAAGACATGGGGTGTCACCGCGAGCGCACCCGGTGTTCCCGAGGTGCATGAGGTCAGTGCGTCATGGCCGGCGCGGGCGTCGGGCCCGAACTGGACCACGGATATCACCTACGAGATGCTGCGCTGGGACGATCTCATCAATGAGGATCATTCGCGGGGCATGCTGTCGCGGCTCGGTGCGGCTTTCGTCACGCTCGGCAATTGGCTGGTGACGGGAACCCTGTTCCGCTTCTTCTATTCGAGCTGGAAATATGCCGGCTTCTTCCTGTTCTCGTATCTGTGGATCGCTGCCTTCGCGGCCGCCGGCGCGGTGGTCGGTTTGGGCCTGACCTGGTTGTTCGGCATGACCGGAGCGGCCGCATGGATCGCGGGCATCGTGGCCGCGGCGGCGGTGTTCACGGCGCTGTTGCAATATTACGGCTGGCGCAAGCCGATCAATCACGTGTTCGACGACTGGATCTTCTCGCGCCAATACGTTTACGGCCATCGGCCGAAGATGAAGGCGCGCGTCGACGAGTTCGCCAGGACATTGGTTGCCCGCGCGCAAAAGGCCGATGTCGACGAGATCGTCATTGTCGGTCACTGCCTCGGTGCTGCGCTGGTGATGGAAACGGTGGCGCGGGCGCTGCAGCTGGATCCCGATCTGACCAAACACGGCCCGACCATCTGCGTGCTCACCGTGAGTGCGACCATTCCGAAATTCGCGCTGCATCCGGCCGGTACCAGCGTGCGCGAAGCCTCGCGTCTGGTCGCCGATACGCCGGCCGTGCGCTGGGCGGAATATCACGCCCGCGACGACGTCATCAGCTTCTACCGCTTCGATCCGGTGACACTGAAACGCGTCAGCCGCGAGCGCAGCGACGGCCGACCGAATATCCGCCGCATCCAGATGCACGACATGATGGGCATGGAGCAGTTCAAGCGCTATCGCTTCAGCTTCATGCGTATCCATTACCAGATGGTGATGGGTAACCAGCAGCGCGCGCCCTATGACTATTGCATGGTGCTGTGCGGGCCGCTGCCCTTCGACGAGATCACGGCGGTTGGCGGCGGCGTTACGCGTTTCGGTCCGGATGGAGCGCTGCTGGACGCGGCGCCGGCAAAGGCTGTATCTCCTGCACCAACGGCTGCGGCGTCCATCGGCGCCGCCTGAAGGCCTGAACGGAAGATCATGACCGCGTCACTCCTCGGCAAATATGTCTGGGCGATCGGGCTCATCGCCTGGTTCGTCATTCGCTATCCCTATGCCCGGAAGGCGCGCAAGACCGCGACCGTGCGGGCCGTCGGCTGGAGCCGCGAGCGCGTGCTGCTGGCGGTCGCCGCCATCGGCCTGTTCGTGGTGCCGGTGATCTGGCTCGCATCGGGCTGGCCGGCTGCGCTGAATTACGAACTGAACTATGCCGCCGTCGTGGTCGGCGCACTGATCTATGTGCTGTCGCTGTGGCTGTTCCGCCGATCGCACAAGGATCTCGGCCGGCAATGGTCGGCCAGCCTCGAAATCCGCGACAGTCACCAGATCGTGCGCGCCGGCGTCTACCGCCGCATACGGCATCCGATGTATTCGTCGTTCTGGCTGTGGGGACTGGCGCAGGCCTTCCTGTTGCCGAATGCCATGGCTGCGCTGAGCGGACTGATCGCGATCGCTATCCTGTTCTTCACACGCATCGACCACGAGGAGCGGATGCTGGTCGAGGCATTCGGCGACGACTACAGGGCTTATATGCGCGAGACCAAGCGCATCATTCCGGGCATCTATTGAGGCGGCGGCAGTCCGCGACAAGGGAGACGACCATGACTGCGGACATCACCAAAGGCCTTGAACTGCGTTCGTTGATCAAGAGCAGCGGCGAACTGGAAATCTCGCTGCAGCAGGTCACGATCCCGTCGCCCGGTGCCGACGAGATCGTGGTGCGCGTCGAGGCATCGCCAATCAATCCCTCCGATCTCGGCTTACTGCTCGGCGCTGCCGATCCGGCGAGCGCGAAAATATCGGGTTCGGGTGCTTCCGCTGTCGTGACCGCAACGGTTGCGCAGGCCAATATGAAGATGATGGCCGGTCGTCTTGATGAATCGATGCCGGTCGGTAACGAGGGCGCCGGGACCGTCGTGAAAGCCGGTTCGTCGCCGGAGGCGCAGGCGCTGCTCGGCAAGATGGTCGCGATGATCGGCGGCGCCATGTATGCGCAGTATCGCGTGATCAAGGCGAAGGAAGTGCTGCCGCTGCCGGATGGTACGACGGCGACCGAGGGGGCGTCCTGTTTCGTTAATCCGCTGACATCGCTCGGCATGACCGAGACCATGAGGCGGGAAGGGCACACGGCTCTGGTGCATACGGCCGCCGCGTCCAATCTCGGCCAGATGCTGAACAAGATCTGCCAGAAGGACGGCATCGATCTCGTCAATATCGTGCGTAGCGAGGCGCAGGAGCAATTGTTGCGCAATATAGGCGCGAAGTATGTCGTCAACAGCACGGCACCGACCTTCTTTGACGATCTGGTTGCCGCGCTGGAAGCGACCGGCGCCACCATCGCCTTCGACGCCACCGGCGGCGGCAAGCTGCAGGGCCAGATCCTGCATGCGATGGAAGTCGCAGCCGTGAAGGCCATGAAGGTCTATAGCCGCTACGGTTCGACGACCCACAAGCAGGTCTACGTCTATGGTCGCCTTGAGCCGCGGCCGATCGAACTGACGCCGCCGGGCATGGCCTGGGGCATGGGCGGCTGGTTGCTGTTTCCGTTCCTGCAGAAGATCGGCAGGGAGGATGCGGCGAAGCTGCGCGCGCGCATGGTGTCCGAGCTCAAGACGACATTTGCCAGTCACTACACCAAGACCATCTCCCTTCAGGATGTGCTGAACCTCGACAACCTGCGCGCCTATGCCAAGCGCGCCACCGGCGAGAAGTACCTGATCAACCCGAACTTGCCTGGATGACACTCGCCGATCAGTCTCCCGCGGTGGTGAGCGGCGGCGCGCGTGTGCTGCTGCGCCATCCGCCGTATCTCTATTACATGGTGTCGCGCAGCTTCTCGCGCTTTGCCTCGCAGATCGCCGCCGTCGCCATCGGTTGGCAGATCTACGATATGACGGGCAGTGCGTTTCAGCTCGGCATGGTTGGCCTCGCGCAATTCGCACCGATGCTGGCGCTGGTGTTCTTTGCCGGCCACATCGCCGATCGCTACGATCGTCGCCTTGTGGTGATGCTGTGCCAGTTGTTGCAGGGGCTGACGGCGATCCTGCTCGCCTGGGGCACCTATGCCGGCTGGATCACCGCGCCACAGATCTTTGTGGCGCTTGTCGTGATCGGCGCGGCCACGGCGTTCGAGGCGCCGGCAGGCTCGGCACTGCTGCCGGGTGTCGTGCCGGAAGGCCATCTGCAGAAGGCGACGGCGCTTTCCACCGGTGTGTTTCAGGTTGCGATGATCTGTGGCCCGGCGCTTGGTGGTATCGCCTATGCGCTGTCGCCATCGACGCCTTACGTGATGATGGCGGCGTTCTGGATCGTTGGCGGGCTACTTAACAGTGCGATCAGGCTGGCACGCGAGGTTGCGGTGAAGGACCCGCCATCGCTGCGGACGCTGTTCGCCGGCGTCACCTTCGTGCGCAGCAATCCCAACATTCTCGGCACCATCTCGCTCGACCTGTTCGCCGTGCTGCTCGGGGGCGCCACGGCGCTGCTGCCGATCTATGCCCGCGACATCCTGCAGACCGGCCCGTGGGGCCTCGGCATCATGCGCGCGGCACCGGCGGTCGGGGCGCTGCTCACCACCATCGTGCTGACGCGCTGGTCGATCAGCCGCCGCGTCGGCATGCGCATGTTCCAGGCCGTCATCATTTTCGGGTTGGCGACGGCGGTGTTCGCGGTCTCGCAATGGCTGTGGCTTTCGGTGGCTGCGCTGGCGATTCTCGGCGCAGCGGATACGGTCAGCGTGGTGATCCGCTTTTCACTGGTGCAGCTTGCGACGCCCGACGAGATGCGCGGCCGTGTTGGCGCGGTGAATTATCTCTTCATCAACACCTCGAACCAACTCGGCCAGTTCGAAAGCGGCGTGACCGCGGCGCTGTTCGGCACCGTACCGGCGGCGTTGATCGGCGGTCTCGGCACGGTAGCGGTTGCGTTGATCTGGATGAAGCTATTCCCGACGCTGCGCGAGATGGAACGGCTGGAGTAACCGGCTTAGCGATCCGCCAGAGCCAGCTTGGCGCCCAGCGCCGCGAAGGCCACGGCAAATGTCCGGCGCATCCAGGTCAGGACGCGGGGACGGGTGATGACGTGATTGCGGATCGCCGCGGCGAACAGGCCATACAGCGCGAAGACGACGAATGTCATCAGCATGAAGACGGTGCTGAGGAGCAGCATCTGCGAGAGCGGATGCATCTCGTCCGCGCGGATGAATTGCGGCAGGAAGGCGAGGAAGAAGATCGACAGCTTTGGATTGAGGATGTTGATCAGGATCGCGGTGGTCGTCACCTGCAGCGCGGACTGGCCGGAGAGCCCGTCATTGTCGACCTTCAATGTGCCGTGTTCCTGCAGAGTCTTCCACGCCATGAAGAGCAGATAGGCGACACCGACATATTTGAATATCTGGAAAGCCAGCGCGCTCGTATGCAGCAATGCTGCGAGACCAAGGATGGCCGCGGCCATATGCGGGACGATCCCGAGTGTGCAGCCGAAGGCGGCGACTATGCTGCTCCGTCCGCCCCGCGAGAAGCCAGTCGCCAGCGTGTAGAGCGCGCCGGTGCCAGGGGAGGCGACGACAATCAGCGACGTAATCAGGAACTCGATGGTCATGTGGCCCCGTTTTATCTGACGCAGGTGAGCATGTTCGCTGCAGGCCAGGCGCACAAGCCTGGTCTCAGTTACACACCTCGACGGGCAGCGACGCCTGGGAGTTCAAAACCGGGGCGGATGTGGCCACGCCGCAGTCCTGTCCTGTGGCTGGTCACGCGCTCGGGTGATCGGTTCGACACCCGGCAACCCGGGCTGGCCGGGGGCGCGGCCTGTCACGCGGTTGTGTACGAACGGGCCGCCAGAAAACGCATTCACGGTTCGAATGATGGGTACATGCACTTGCATGGTTCCGCCTGATGGGACATGGAACACGGTGCGTTTTGCGCCATTGCGCGCCAGCAAAGGGACACCAATGACCACTCACAGCGTTGCCGTCATCGTCGGCAGCCTCCGCAAACAGTCGTTCTCGCTCCGGATCGCCCAGGCGCTGGCCAGGCTGGCGCCAGCCTCGCTGCAGCTCCATGTCGTGACGCTGAACGATCTGTCGTTCTTCAATCAGGATCTGGAGGGCAATCCGCCGGCCGACTGGCTCAAGTTCCGCGAGACGATCCAGGGATCGGACGCCGTGATCTTCGTCGCGCCGGAATACAATCGCTCGGTGTCGGGCGTGCTGAAGAACGCTATCGATGTCGGTTCACGTCCCTATGGCAAGAGCTCGTTCCTCGGCAAGCCGACCGGCCTCGTGGCATCATCGCCGGGTCCGATCGGCGGTCTCGGCGCCGCGCTCGCGCTGCGCCAGACCTTGCCGGGCATCACAGGGCCGATCATGGGGCAGCCGGAAATCTATCTGAACGCCGTCGGCGACGCGTTCGACGAGAATGGCGAGATCGTCAAGGAGTCGATCCGCCCGGTGCTGCAATCCTATATCGATGCCTTCGCGGCCTGGGTTGCGCTTCACAAGAAATAAGACCCGACAATGACACGGACGGCCCGGTTGTTAGCCTCGCTTTAACCGGGCCGTCGCATTTTCAGACATGGTCAAGCATACCCGCCTGAAATCGGTCCTCACCGGCCTCGTGCTCTATGCCGTGGCCGCGCTGCTGATCAGCTATTTCGGCGTCAACGCCTATACCGGCAAATACGGCCTCAATGCGCGGCAGGAGCTCGACCAGGAGATTACCGCGCTGACCTCGGAGCTCGTCCAGCTCAAGAAGGAGCGCGCCAAGGCGGAGCAGCGCGTGTCGCTGTTGCGCTCGGGCAGCCTCGATCCCGACATGCTCGACGAGCGCGTTCGCTGGCAGCTCGACTATGCGCATTCGCGAGACGTCGTCCGCGTCATCAAGCCGAACTAAGATTCAGCGCGCAGCGCTGTGAGTCGCTGCTGTGGAGAACAACGCAGCCGTGCGTGAATGCAATGGTTAGCTCTTCGTTGCCGCATATGGCGATGAAATGACAGCACAGCTCATTTCTATTCCGGAAATTACAAGACGAGCTGCGATCGCGTTCTAAAGTTTCACACTCTCGCTGCAGTGCGAAATACAGTGTGGCATTCCGCGCGACGCAATCTCTTTCACGGCGCAGGCAGTTGGAGTAGGAAGAACCAACTTCCTCTCTCGCATCCGGAATTTTCATGGCCGCAACGAAGAAAAGCGCTCCCGCTGGGCAGGCATCGAGCAATGACGCCAAGGCGTCACCGCCAGAGTTCACCCGCGATCAGGAGATGCGCGCGCTGCGCGACATGCTGCTAATCAGACGCTTTGAAGAGAAGGCCGGCCAGCTCTACGGCATGGGCGCCATCGGCGGCTTCTGCCATCTCTATATCGGCCAGGAAGCTGTCGTCGTCGGCATGCAGATGGCGCTAAAGGAAGGCGACCAGATCATCACCGGTTACCGCGACCACGGCCACATGCTCGCTTGCGGCATGGACGCCAATGGCGTGATGGCCGAGCTCACGGGACGCCGCGGCGGCTACTCCAAGGGCAAGGGCGGCTCGATGCACATGTTCAGCCGCGAGAAGCATTTTTACGGCGGCCATGGCATCGTCGGCGCGCAGGTCTCGCTCGGTACCGGCCTCGCATTTGCAAACCGCTATCGCGAGAACGACAATGTGTCGGTCGCATACTTTGGCGACGGCGCGTCGAACCAGGGCCAGGTCTATGAGAGCTTCAACATGGCGGAGCTCTGGAAGCTGCCGGTGATCTACGTCATCGAGAACAACCGCTACGCCATGGGCACCTCCGTGGTGCGCTCCTCGGCGCAGACCGATTTCTCCAAGCGCGGCGTGTCGTTCAACATTCCCGGTGAGCAGGTCGACGGTATGGATGTCCGCGCGGTGAAGGCCGCTGCCGACAAGGCGGTCGCCTGGTGCCGTGCAGGCAAGGGTCCTTACATTCTGGAAATGCAGACCTATCGCTATCGCGGACACTCGATGTCCGACCCCGCGAAGTACCGTACCCGCGAGGAGGTCGAGAAGATCCGCCACGATCAGGACCCGATCGAGCAGGTGCGCAGCCGCCTGCTGGAATTGAAGATCAGCGAGCAGGATCTCAAGGCGATCGACGCCGAAGTGCGCGACATCGTCAATGCGTCGGCCGATTTCGCTCAGAACGATCCGGAGCCGGATGCGTCCGAGCTCTACACCGACATCTACCGCTAAGAAGCGCGCAAGCTAGAAGCAATCCGGAGTTACTATGGCAATTCAAGTGCTGATGCCCGCGCTGTCTCCCACGATGGAAAAGGGCAACCTTTCGAAGTGGCTGAAGAAGGAAGGCGACACCATCAAGTCCGGCGATGTGATCGCCGAGATCGAGACCGACAAGGCGACGATGGAAGTCGAAGCCACCGATGAAGGCACGCTCGGCAAGATCCTCGTCGCCGAAGGGACTGCTGACGTCGCGGTGAACACGCCGATCGCGGTTATCCTCGCGGAAGGCGAAGACGCCTCCGCCGCCGAGAAGGCGCCGGAGCCCGCGAAGCAGGAAAAGGCGGAAGCCGCGCCGGCTGAAGCCAAATCCGAGACCAAGGCCGAAGCGCTGAAGGCTGAGGCAGCTCCGGAAGCTCCGAAGACCGCATTGCTTCCCGATCCGGATATTCCGGAAGGCACCGAGATGGTCACCATGACCATCCGTGAAGCGCTCCGCGACGCCATGGCCGAGGAAATGCGCCGCGACGGCGACGTGTTCGTGATGGGCGAGGAAGTCGCCGAATATCAGGGCGCCTACAAGGTGACCCAGGGCCTGCTGCAGGAATTCGGCGCTCGCCGTGTCATCGACACGCCGATCACCGAGCACGGCTTTGCCGGCGTCGGCGTCGGCGCGGCCATGGCCGGCCTGAAGCCGATCGTGGAATTCATGACCTTCAACTTCGCCATGCAGGCGATCGACCAGATCATCAATTCCGCTGCCAAGACGCTCTATATGTCCGGCGGTCAGATGACCTGCCAGATGGTGTTCCGCGGGCCCAACGGCGCTGCCGCCCGCGTCGCCGCCCAGCACAGCCAGGACTACTCGGCCTGGTACTCGCAGATCCCCGGCCTCAAGGTCATCGCGCCGTCGAATGCGGCCGATTACAAGGGCCTGCTCAAGGCTGCGATCCGCGATCCCAACCCGGTGATCTTCCTTGAGCATGAAATGCTCTATGGGCAGAGCGGCGAAGTGCCGAAGCTCGATGATTATGTCCTGCCGATCGGCAAGGCCAAGATCGTGCGCGCCGGCAAGGACGTCACGCTGATCTCGTGGTCGCATGGCATGACCTACACGCTGAAGGCTGCCGAAGAGCTCGCCAAGGAAGGCATCGAGGCGGAGGTCATCGACCTGCGCACGCTGCGTCCGCTCGACACCGAGACCATCATTGAATCGGTGAAGAAGACATCCCGCGTCGTCTGCGTCGAGGAAGGCTGGCAGCAGAACGGCGTCGGTGCCGAACTCTCTGCGCGCATCATGGAAGGCGCGTTCGATTATCTCGACGCACCGGTCGCGCGCGTGTCGGGCAAGGACGTGCCGATGCCATATGCCGCCAATCTCGAAAAGCTCGCGCTGCCCTCGGTGGCCGAGGTCGTCGCTGCCGCCAAGGCCGTCTGCTATCGCTAACGCTCGAGGGGTCGATATGGCCGGTCCGCAGGAACAGCCGTTACCGCCGGATGTCGTGGAGCGCGATGACGCAACCGAAGTGTTGCGTGCCTTCGTGCTCGATGGCGGCCTGTCGATCGCCTTCATGCGCGCCTTCGAGGATCCCGAGATGTGGGGTCTTCTGCTGGTCGATATCGCGCGCCACGCTGCGCGCGCCTATGGGCGCGAGAGCGAATTCACCGAGGACGAGGCGCTGCGCCGCATCGTCGATATGTTCGAAGCCGAGATTGCTCGTCCGACCGACATGGGCGCCACCACGCCGCGGTCGCAACAAGGTCACTGACAATGCCGATTAACATTCTGATGCCTGCGCTGTCGCCCACGATGGAGAAGGGCAACCTTGCCAAGTGGCTCAAGAAAGAGGGCGACAAGGTCAAGTCCGGCGACGTGATCGCGGAAATCGAGACCGACAAGGCGACGATGGAAGTCGAAGCCGTCGACGAAGGCACGATCGCAAAGATCCTGGTCGCCGAAGGCACCGCCGATGTGCCGGTGAACGACGTCATCGCGATTCTCGCCGCCGATGGCGAGGACGTGAAGGCTGCTGCCAGCGGCGGCGGTGCGTCGAAGCCGGAAGCCAAGGCCGAGGCGAAGCCCGAGCCCAAGGCGGAAGCCAAGTCCGAAGCAAAGCCGGAGCCGAAGGCTGAAGCAAAGCAGGAAGCGCCGAAGCCGGCCGCTGCGCCTGCGCCCGCTCAGGCGGCTGCAAACACCGGCGCCCGCGTATTCTCGTCGCCGCTGGCGCGTCGTCTCGCCAAGGAAGCTGGCATTGAACTCGGCCGTATCAACGGCACCGGCCCGCGTGGCCGCGTCGTGGCCGCAGACGTCGAGAAGGCGAAGTCGGGCGGTGCGCTGAAGGCGCCGGCCGCTGGTGCCGCCGCTGCTGCGACCGGCTCCGTCGGAGCGCCCGCGATGTCCGATCAGGCGATCCTTGGCCTGTACGAGGAAGGCTCGTACGAGACCGTGCCGCATGATTCCATGCGCCGTACCATCGCGCAGCGTCTCACGGCTGCGACGAATTCGATGCCGACCTTCTATCTCACGGTGGACTGCGATCTCGGCAAGCTCTCCTCGGCACGCGAGGAGATCAATGCGGCAGCTGGCAAGGACAAGGACGGCAAGCCGCTCTACAAGCTGTCGGTCAACGATTTCGTCATCAAGGCGATGGCGGTCGCGCTGCAGAAGATCCCGGAAGCCAATGTCTCGTGGACGGAAGCTGCGATGCTCCGCCACAAGCATTCGGACATCGGCGTCGCAGTCGCACTGCCGTTCGGCCTGATCACGCCGATCATCCGCCAGGCTGAGATCAAGACGATCTCGCAGATCTCCAACGAGATGAAGGAGCTCGCCGCGCGCGCCAAGGCGAAGAAGCTGAAGCCGCACGAATATCAGGGCGGCGCATCGTCGGTGTCCAATCTCGGCATGTTCGGGATCAAGGATTTTACCGCGGTGATCAATCCGCCGCAGTCCTCGATCCTCGCGGTCGGCACCGGCGAGGAGCGGGCGGTTGTCCGCAACGGCCAGATCGTTGCCGCGACCATGATGAGCGTGACGCTCTCTTGCGACCACCGCGCCATCGACGGCGCGCTCGGCGCGGAGCTGATCACGGCATTCAAGAAGCTGATCGAAAATCCCGTGATGATGGTGGTGTGAGCGCTGTCGTCATTGCGAGGCGCGTAGCGACGAAGCAATCCAGAAGACCGCAAGCGAAGAACTGGATTGCTTCGCTTCGCTCGCAATGACGATCGAGGCGGTTCGCGAAATACAGACAGGCAAAATCCCATGTCCGACAATTCCTTCGACGTCGTCGTCATCGGCTCCGGTCCCGGCGGCTATGTGACGGCCATTCGTGCCGCGCAGCTCGGCTTCAAGACGGCCATCGTCGAGAAGGCCTATTTCGGCGGCATCTGCAACAATTGGGGCTGCATCCCGACCAAGGCGCTGCTGCGTTCGGCGGAAATGTATCACGCCTTCCAGCATGCCAAGGATTACGGCCTGTCCGCCGACAATATCTCCTTCGACATCAAGGCCGTCATCGCGCGCTCCCGCGGCGTCGTGAAGCGCCTCAATGGCGGCGTCGAGTTCCTGATGAAGAAGAACAAGATCACCGTGATCTGGGGCGAGGCGACGCTGGACGCGCCCGGCAAGTTCTCGGTGAAGAAGTCGCAGGCCGAGGCGCCGAAGGGCGCGCTGGGCGAGGGCAGCTACACCGCCAAACATATCATCGTCGCCACCGGCGCGCGTCCGCGCGTGCTGCCGGGCCTCGAGCCCGACAAGAAGCTGGTCTGGACCTACTTTGAGGCGATGAACCCGGACAAGATGCCGAAATCGCTGCTGGTCGTCGGCTCCGGCGCCATCGGCATCGAATTCGCCTCGTTCTACCGTTCCTTCGGCGCCGAAGTGACGGTGGTCGAAGTGCTGCCGCAGATCCTGCCGGTGGAGGATGCCGAGATCGCCGCCTTCGCCCGCAAGCAATTCGAGAAGCAGGGCATCAAGGTCCTCGCCAATACCAAGGTGACGAAGCTCGAGAAGAAGGCCGACAGCGTCGTCGCCACCATCGATGACGGCAAGAAGCCGGTGACGCAGGAATTCGACCGCGTCATTTCCGCGGTCGGCGTGGTCGGCAATATCGAGGGCTTCGGCCTCGAAAAGCTCGGCGTGAAGACCGAGCGCGGCTGCATCGTGATCGACAAATACGGCAAGACCAACGTTCCCGGCATCTATGCCATCGGCGACGTCGCCGGTCCCCCGATGCTCGCCCACAAGGCCGAGCATGAGGGCGTGATCTGCGTCGAGGCCATCAAGGGCATGAACCCGCACGCGATGGACAAGACGCTGATCCCGGGCTGCACCTATTGCCACCCGCAGATCGCATCTGTTGGTCTCACCGAAGCCAAGGCCAAGGAAGCCGGCAAGGATATCCGCGTTGGTCGCTTCCCCTTCGTCGCCAACGGCAAAGCCATCGCCCAGGGCGAGGACCAGGGCATGGTCAAGGTGATCTTCGACAAGAAGACCGGTCAGCTGCTGGGCGCCCACATGGTCGGTGCCGAGGTCGTCGAGATGATCCAGGGATTCGTGGTCGCCATGAATCTGGAGACGACGGAAGAAGAGCTGTTCCACACCATCTTCCCGCATCCGACCATCTCGGAGACGATGAAAGAAGCGGTGCTGGACGCCTACGGCCGGGTGCTGAACACCTGAGCCAGACGATCGTAGCCCGGGTGAAGCGAAGCGTAACCCGGGGGCCGACGTTTCAGTCGGCTCTATAGGTCCCGGATTGCGCTTCGCTCCATCCGGGCTACAGGTAGGGTTGCGTCCGTGCAACGCCTGTGTCTCCTGCGCCACAGTTCCCCAACATTTAACCCTGTCAAGCGGTGCCTCTTGCCACCGCCGCTATTTGGCCACACGCCTTCGTGAGATCATTTCTCGTCAGCCAGAAGGCTGAAGCGCTTCGAGATCGGCGGGATGTCAGAGGGATTGTCCCGGATCCTTGGAGCGGCCTGAGAAACCAGGTTCGCGATGGACGTCGAAACGAACATCAAGTCGCATATGCCGGGTCGCCAGAGGGCGACGTATGGGCAGCGGCTGTTCGTTGCCCGACACGGTTCGACAACTGAATCTTCCAAAGTCTTCAAAAAGACTCCGTTTGTCTCCGGTTTGCACTCAGTCAGCCGTGATGTCGTCAAAGACATGCGGGAATTTACCAGCATCCCGTTGCTGACAACAACAAGCCCCGATCAGGACGTCCCGCAGGCCTTCGCCGTGGCGGGCCGGACGATTGCAGAGAGCTCGACGGCCGTGAAGCCACATTCCCATCAGAGCGTTTTGCGTTCTGCCGACCGATGGACCGCCCGCCGAGGCGATGCCCTCGGGATGAGGGGGAGACACGCGACAGCGGTCTCGTTGGCGACGGGGATTTCTAACGGAAAGTTGACTGACGGCGGATTGGATGCGCGCACGTCCAAACGGGCGGCTTGCGCGACCAACCACACGTCAGGAACGCATGAGACTTTTGCCAAGCGTGTCGAATTGACCAGTGCGGGCGCCTTGAGCCTTTCAGGTGGCGGCGACCTTGAGAACCATAGTTATGCGGATATTTGAGCGTATTGTTTTCGTGGCGTTGGCCTGGACAGCGGTGATTGCCGCAGGGCCTGCTCTGGCATTTGACGGCTCGCCGGTTGGCGGCAGCGATGCCGCGCCGTCCGTGGTGCCAGTGATGCCTGGCGCGCCGGCCCCGGTGGCCAGGAAGCCGGCTGCCAAGGCCGACAGCTCGCTGACCGCCCTGCAATACGCCGCGGAAGGCGGCCATCCCATCGCCCAATGGAAGCTCGGCCGCATGTATGCCGATGGCAACGGGGTCGCTCAGGACGATCTGCGGGCCTTCGAATATTTCAGCCGTATCGCCAATGCGCATGCCGAGGATTCGCCATCGGCGCCGCAGGCGGCGATCGTCGCCAACGCCTTCGTGGCGCTCGGCCGCTACTATCTCGACGGCATTCCGAATTCGAAGATCAAGGCGGATGCCGAGCGTGCGCGCGAGATGTTCTCTTACGCCGCGTCCTATTTCGGCAATGCGGACGCCCAATACGATCTGGCCCGCCTGTATCTGAAGGGGATCGGAACGCCGCGCGATGCCAAATATGGCGTACGTTGGCTCGGCCTCGCTGCGCAGAAGGGCCAGCATCAGGCGCAGGCGCTGCTCGGCCAGATGCTGTTCAACGGCGATATGCTGCCGCGCCAGATGGCCCGCGGCCTGATGTGGCTGACGCTGGCCCGTGACAATGCCGGTCCCGAGGACAGCTGGATCCGCGACAGCTACGCCAAGGCCATCGCCAAGGCCTCGGAAGACGACCGTGCCATGGCGCTGCAGATGCTCGAGCACTGGGTACAGGGCAAGCGGGACTGATAGCTGCGTCCGCGCAAAGACGCGGACGCTTACCCGACCTTACCGGATGGCCGTCTCTCCTGAGGCTTACATGCCCTGAGGGCGAGGTATACGAGCCGCTACAGCTTCCATGCGGGCGTCCGCATGATCGGGCGGTGCAGGTAGCTGCGATTTCTGCACGATCTCAATGCGGATGGCGACGGCATGAGCCTGCGCGTTCTCGACGCGACGTCGGTCGGCGCTGCGCCCGGTGTCGGCCCGAGAAGTGTCGTTGCTTCGGGAAACAGCCGGGATACATCGGCGACATAGCCGGGCAGCGGACGATCGCCGGCATCTGCGATATACGAGATGTAGCCGGCGGAATCGGAACTGTAGTCCTGCCATTTCTTGTAAGGCGCCGAAGGGCCGGTGATAAAATGCCAGTAGCCTTCGACAAAGTTTGTCAGCGAGGCGAACTTGCAGAAAGTGGTCGGTTCGTTGTCGGCGTTCGCATAGGTCACCGGGCTCGCATATTCGGCCATTTCGTCTCGATAGGCGAGGCCGGCGAAATTCAGATGATCCTTTGCGAGAGAATGCGTTCCGCGGCGCGATTCCAATATCCACTGCGCAAGCGACGCGACCTTCAATGGCGCCGACTTGCCGGTGTGACCGCGGTAGACCGTGACGAGTTCCTGCCAGATGGGCATAGGCGTACTCTCCCGAAAACACACGCAGAGATCGTGCGTTCAACTCGGTTGATTAGTCAAGGCTCACACGCATTAGTGAGCATGAGTTTTGCTAGAGAGGTGTCTTGCCACCGGTCTTTGACGAGCCGCCGTCCCAACTCCGGACACCCCTGCGTAGTCACGCACCGCCGGTTCGCATTCCGGGACAGGGACCAGCTTTTCTTCGATGGTCTATGCCGCTTCCAGATCGAGATCGACCCAAACCGGGACGTGATCGCTCGGCTTCTCCCAGGCACGCACATACTTGTCGATGCCGACATCGATCAGGCGATCGCTGGCTTGCGGTGACAGCAACAAATGGTCGATGCGGATGCCCCAGTTCTTCTGCCAGGCGCCGGCCTGATAGTCCCAGAACGTGTATTGGCCGGGTTCATCCGTGACGGCGCGCAGCGCGTCGGTCATGCCGAGACCGAGCAAGGACTGGAAGCTGTCGCGGGTCTCCGGCTTGAACAGCGCGTCGTTGATCCAGGCTGCCGGGTTGTGAACGTCGCGGGCGGCCGGAATGACATTGAAGTCGCCGGCGAGGATCAGCGGCTCTTCGGTCTTCAGGCGGAGCTTGGTGAATTCGCGAAGTCGCTCCATCCAGCGCAGCTTGTAAGGATACTTCTCCGTATCCACCGGATTGCCGTTCGGCAGATACAGACAGGCGACTCGCACAACGCCGGATTTCAGCGATACGACGCCTTCGATGAAGCGGGCGTGCTCGTCGAGATCGTCGCCGGCGAGGCGAGGAGTAGCCTCATCGAGCGGATACTTGGACAGCATTGCCACGCCGTTGAACGTCTTCTGGCCGTGGGTGACGACGTTGTAGCCGAGCGCCTCGATGGGCTCGCGCGGGAAGGCGTCATCCATGCATTTGATTTCCTGCAGGCAGACGATATCCGGCTGGCATTCCTGCAGCCAGGTCAGCAGATGATCCAGCCGCTGGCGGATGGAATTCACGTTCCAGGTGGCAATTCTCATCTGATGGGATTCCGGTAACAACAATGGCAAAATTGCGTCGTGGTGGCATACCATCCCCTGCGGCGTCATGATACGCTTTAAGCCTAAAGCGCACAGGCGCCGATAAAACAGCCAGGGCCGGAAACCGGGGAGCGACACCCGAGCTTCGACCAAAAGATTGTTACAGGTGACGAAGGCCACATGAAGAAACAAACGCTGATCGCTCTTCTCTTCGTCGGAGGCGTCGCCGTCGCTGGCTATGTCACGCGTTCCCAATGGATGGGCGGCGACAAGGCGCCAACTCAGCCCCGTGCGCGTGTTGTGGCCGTGGAGCTCGCCAAGGCCGAGCGCAAGCCGGTGCCGGTCGATGTGGACGCCATCGGCATGGTGACGCCGATCTCCTCGGTGGCGCTGAAGTCCCGGCTCGAAACCACCATCACGTCCGTGCATTTCGAGGATGGCGCCAAGGTGAACGAGGGCGATCTCCTCTTCACCCTCGATTCGCGCCAGATTGACGCCCAGATCGAGCAGGCCGAGGGGACGCTGGCCCGCGATCAGGCCCAGCTCGCCGGCGCCGAGCGTGACGTTCGCCGCTTCGCCGACCTGATCGGCAAGGGCGCCACCACCCAGGTCAGCCTCGACAACGCCAAGACCCAGACCGACATCCTGGCCGGCACCATCAAGGCCGACCAGTCGATGCTCGACAATCTCAAGGTTCAGAAGAGCTACACCACGATCCGCGCGCCGTTCTCCGGCAGGATCAGCGCCGCCAACGTCAAGGTCGGCAATTTCGTCAGGCCGGCCGATACTGCGCCGCTCGCGACGATCAACCAGATGGCCCCGGTCTATGTGACCTTCACGGTGCCGCAACGCGTGCTCGCCGATCTGCGCGACGCCATGACCGCTGGTACGACGAAGGTGATCGCAACGATCCCCAATAGCGAGCGGTCGGAAAGCGGCAAGGTCGCCATGATCGAGAATACGGTGGACTCCACCACCGGCATGGTCACGGTCCGCGGCATCATGAACAATGCCAGCGAAATTCTGTGGCCCGGCATCCTCGTGCAAACCAAGCTGATCGTGCGGGTCGAGGAGGGCATCGTGGTGCCCACGGTCGCGGTGCAGCGTAGCCAGACCGGCAATTTCGTGTTCGTCGTGAAGGACGGCAAAGCCCAGATCCAGCCGGTTGAGGTGGACCGAACCTTCCAGGGGCAGTCGGTGATCACCACCGGCCTGTCCGGCAATGAAGATGTGGTTGTGGACGGCCAGTTGCTGCTGACGCAGGGCACGCAGGTCGAGGCCCGCCACCGCAAGGCTGGGGCGTAACGCCATGACGCTGTCGGAGCTCTGTATCCGCCGGCCGGTGATGACGACGCTCATCACCGCGACCATCATCGCTTTCGGCATTTTCGGCTTCCGCCTGCTGCCGGTCTCGGCGCTGCCGAAGGTCGATTTTCCGACCATCGCAGTGACGGCCACGCTGCCCGGCGCCAGTGCCGACACGATGGCGGCCTCCGTCGCCGGCGTCATCGAGCGCCAGCTCTCGACGATTGCCGGCATCTCCTCGATGTCGTCGTCGTCGTCGCAGGGCACGACGCAGATCACCATCCAGTTCGACCTCAATCGCAGCATCGATGCGGCGGCGCTCGACGTGCAGACCGCGCTCACCATCGCGCAGCGGCGACTGCCGATCGAAATGACGATCCCGCCAAGCTTCCGCAAGGTGAATCCTGGCGACTTCCCGATCCTGTTCATCTCACTGAGTTCGTCCACGCTGCCGCTCTCGGCCGTGAACGAATTCGGTGACATCACCATCGGCCAGGCGCTGTCGCAGATTCCCGGCGTCGCGCAGGTGCTGATCTATGGCACACAGAAATTCGCCATCCGCGTCCAGGCCGATCCGGAAGCGGCCGCGGCTCGCGGCCTGTCGCTGGAAGACATCCGCACGGCCGTATCCCGCGCCAATTCCTCGACGCCTGTGGGTACGCTGAACGGGCCGAAGCAGGACATCTCGCTGCAGGCTTCCGGCCAGATGACCAAGGCCGCCGATTACTGCCAGATCGTCGTGGCGTGGCGTAACGGCTCGCCGGTGAAGCTGTGCGAGGTCGCGAAGATCTACGATGCCGTCGAGAACGACAAGGTTGCAACCTGGCTGAACGGCCAGCGCGCCATCGTGCTGGCGATCCAGAAGCAGCCCGACGCCAACACCGTCGCCGTGGTGGACGCCGTGCGTGAGCGCCTGCCGTCGCTGCGTGCGCAGATCCCGGCCTCGGTCGAGGTCAATACCATGATGGACCGTTCGGTCTCGGTCCGCGAGGCCGTGGCCGACGTGGAAGAGACGCTGATGATCGCCGTGGTGCTGGTGATCATCGTGATCTTCCTGTTCCTGCGTTCGGCTTCGGCGACGTTCATCCCGGCGCTGGCGGTGCCGATCTCGATCCTCGGCACCTGTGCCGTCATGTACATGCTGGATTACTCCATCAACAACATGACGCTGCTGGCACTGACGCTGTCGGTCGGCTTCGTGGTCGATGACGCCATCGTCATGCTGGAGAACATCGTTCGCCATATCGAACACGGCATGAAGCCGTTCGAGGCGGCGCTGAAGGGCGCGCGCGAGATCGGCTTCACGATCATCTCGATCACCTTCTCGCTGATCGCGGTGTTCATTCCGGTGCTGCTGATGGGCGGCATTGTCGGCCGCGTGTTCCGCGAATTCGCAGTCACCATCTCGGTCGCCATCATCGTGTCCGGCTTGGTGTCGCTGACATTGACGCCGATGCTGTGCGCGCGCGTGCTCAAGGCGCATGATCCCGATCACAAGGACAACATCGTCCTGCGCATGTTCGAGCGCATGTTTGCGGCATGGCTTCGCGGTTATGAATGGACCCTCGACCGCGTGCTGGCCTACAAGGCCGTGATGCTGATGGTGACCTTCGCCACCCTCGGCGGCACCATCTGGCTGTATATGGTCGTGCCCAAGGGCTTCTTCCCGCAGGAAGACACCGGCTTTCTGACCGGCATCACCGAAGCCGCCACCGACACGTCGTTCGAGGCCATGAAGGCGCGCCAGCAGGCGCTGGTGGACATTCTCAAATCCGATCCCGCCATCGACTACATCAACTCCACTGTCGGTTCCGGCGGCCCCAACGCAACAGCCAATTACGGCCGCCTGTTCGTCGCGCTGAAGCCGAAGAAGGAGCGCGATGCGGCGCCCGTGGTGATGGCGCGCCTGCGCCAGAAGGCGACGGCAGTGCCGGGCCTGCAGGCCTTCTTCCAGAGCATCCAGAACCTGAACATCGGGGGACGGCCGTCGAAGAGCCAGTATCAATACGTCCTGCAAAGCAGCGACACCGAACAGCTCTATCGTCTCGCGCCGGAAATGCGCGAGGCCATCTCCAAGGTGCCGGGCCTGCTCGACGTCACGACGGACCTCTACATCAAGAACCCGCAGATGACGGTCGATATCGATCGTGAGAAGGCGGCGGTCTACGGCATCACCGTCGATCAGGTCCGTAATCAGCTCTACAACGCCTTCGGCGCGCGCCAGATCGGCACCATCTACACGCCGACCAACGACTATCAGATCATCCTCGAAGCGCAGCCGCAGTTTCGTGTCGATCCGAGCGATCTCTCCAAGCTCTATATGAAGACCGCGGCCAACCAGACCATTCCCCTGAGCGCAGTTGCGAAACTGGTGCCCACGGTCGGCCCGTTGCAGATCAACCATCAGGGCCAGCAGCCGGCCGTGACGATCTCCTTCAACCTGCAGCCCGGCTATTCGCTCGGCTATGCGGTCGATCAGATCACGAAGATCGAAAGCGACAGCAAGCTGCCGGTGACGATCGCGACAGGTTTCTCCGGCACCGCGCAGGTGTTCCAGGATAGTTTGCGCGGGCAGGGCGTGCTGATCCTCGCTGCCGTCTTCGCGGCCTTCGTGATCCTCGGCATCCTCTATGAGAGCTTCATCCATCCGATCACCATCATCTCCGGCCTGCCGTCGGCCGGCATCGGCGCCATCCTGACGCTGATGCTGTTCAAGATGGAGATGTCGGTCATCGCCATGATCGGCATCGTCATGCTGGTCGGCATCGTCAAGAAGAACGCCATCATGATGGTTGACTTCGCGCTGGAGCGCCGCCGTGTCGGCCTCTCGGCCGAACACGCCATCCGCGAAGCCGCGCTGTTGCGTTTCCGCCCCATCATGATGACCACCTTCGCGGCGATCTTCGGCACGCTGCCGATCGCCATCGGCGCGGGCGCCGGTGCCGAACTGCGCCAGCCGCTCGGTGTCGCCGTGGTCGGCGGCCTCTGCCTGTCGCAATTGCTGACGCTGTACATCACCCCGGTGATCTACATCTATCTCGATCGCATCGATCGCAAGCTGAAGCGGAAGCTGCAGCCGCAGATCGAGGACGACGAGATCGACGGCCGTCCGCACGCCGTCGCGGCGGAGTGATCTCGTAGCCCGGATGGAGCGAAGCGAAATCCGGGGATGTCGAGATAGTTGAAACGCCGGTCCCCGGATTGCGCTGTGCTCCATCCGGGCTACACAGGAGCATCACCATGTCGATCAAGGTCCTCTGCGCCGCAGCCGGCTTTGTGCTGCTGCTCGCCGCTCCCGCGCGCGCCAACGAGCCGATCGAGATCTTCGACGCCCACATGCACTATAACTGGGAGCCGAAGCCGTATTATCAGCCGGACGAGGTGCTTGAAGTCTTCAAGCGCAATCGTGTCACTGGCATCCTCGCCACCAGCCGTCCGAACACCGGCACGCATGTGCTGATGGACAAGCAGACGGAGGGTAAGGCGAGTGGTCTGCAGGTGGTGCCGTTCATCCGGCCGTATCGTATCCGCGCCGATATCGGCTCGTGGTTCAACGATCCCGTGATCTTCGAGCTCGTGCAGGAAGAGTACAAGCGCGGCTATTATCGCGGCGTCGGCGAATTCCATCTCACCGGCAAGGCCGCCGATACGGAGATGGTGAAGAAGACCGTCGATTTTGCCGTCGAGAAGAACCTCTATCTGCATGCTCACGCGGATGCCGAGGCCGTCGAAATCCTGATGCGCCACAATCCGAAGGCGCAGATCATCTGGGCCCATACGGGCTTCAGCCTCGCGCCCGATCGCGTCGCTGCGATGCTCGCGAAATATCCGAAGCTGTGGGGCGAGCTGTCCTATCGCAGCGGCATCGTCGACGGCGGCGGCAAGCTGACGCCGGAATGGCGCCGCCTGTTCGAGACCTATCCTGATCGCTTCCTCGTCGGCTCCGACACCTGGGTGCCGGAGCGCTGGGCGAGCTATGACGACATCATGGCCGGCTATCGCGCCTGGCTGGCCCAATTGCCGCCGGCGATCGCGAAGAAGATCGCCCACGGCAATGCGCGAGCGCTGTTCGCGGAGAAATAGAGCATGATCCCGAAAAGTGGACACCGGTTTTCGGGATGAGATCATGCTTCACGAGAGAAAAAGTCTTCGCAGTTATCCTTGCACCGAGAAGCCGCCATCCACCGGAATGGCGGCGCCGGTCACGAAGTCGGACGCGCGCGATGCGAGGAAGACGGCGATGCCGGCAAAGTCGCCCGGCGCCCCCCATCGCCCCGACGGTGAGCGCGCCAGCACCTTGTCATGCAGGCCATCGACCTCGCGCCGCGCATTCTGCGTGAGTTCGGTATCGATCCAGCCCGGCAGCACGGCGTTGCACTGGATGTTGTCCGGCGCCCAGGCGATGGCGCAGGAGCGGGTGAATTGCACGATGCCGCCTTTGCTGGCGCCATAGGCCGGCGAGAAGCTGGCGCCGAAGATCGACATCATCGATCCGATATTGATGATCTTGCCGCCGCCGGCGTCCTTCATGGCGGGATACACCGCCTGTGAAATCACGAACGCACTGGTGAGATTGGTCTTGATGACGCTGTCCCATTCCTCCAGCGCCAGTCTGTCCGGCGTCTTGCGGACATTCATGCCGGCATTGTTGATCAGGATGTCGATGCGGCCGAACGCCTTCAGCGTGTCGGTGACCAGCACCTTGACCGCAGCAGCATCGTTGACATCGAGCGTCAGTGCGACGGCCCGTGCGCCGCTTGCTGCGAGTTCGGCCACGGCCGCATCCGATTTCGCCTGATTGCGCCCGGCAATGACGATCGATGCGCCGGCCGCGGCGAGGCCGCGCGCCATGCCGAGCCCGATGCCGCCATTGCCGCCGGTGACGATGGCCACGCGGCCGGTGAGATCGAACAGTCCTTTGGTCATGGTGTCGTCCTTTGCGCGAAATCAGCCTTGAATGGAGAAGCCGCCATCGACGGTCAGCGCCGCGCCGTTGACGAAATCGGATGCCGCGCTGGCGAGAAACACGGCGGCGCCGACGAGGTCGTCCGGCCGGCCCCAGCGTGCGGCGGGCACACGCGACACGATGCGGTCGTGCAGTTCAGGCACGCGCTCCTTGGCGCGGCTGGTCAGATCGGTGTCGATCCAGCCGGGCAGGATCGCATTGCTCTGGATGTTGTCCGCGGCCCACGCGGTTGCGAGCGAGCGGGTGAATTGCAGGATGCCGCCTTTGCTGGCGGCGTAGTTCGCAGCGCCGCCCGCGCCGAGTTGTGCCAGCACCGAGGCGATATTGATGATCTTGCCGCGTCCGCCTTGCTTCATCGCGGGATAGACGGCCTGCGCGCAGATGAAGGGCGCGGTCATGTTGACGTCGATCACCGTCTGCCAGTCGGCGAGTGTCATCTCCGCGAGCGGCGCGGCGATGCTGATGCCGGCATTGTTGATCAGGATATCGATCCGGCCGAAGCGTTCATGCGTTGCTGCGACCATGTCGGCGACTGAAGCGGCATCGGTGACGTCGGTGACGGCGGCCAGAACCCGATGGCCGTCGCGTTCGAGCGCGGCTTTCGCGGCTGCCGAGTTCTCGGCATTGCGGTCGGCGATGGTGACCGCCGCACCGGCCTGCGCCAGCCCGCGCGCCATCGCGAGCCCGATGCCGGCATTGCCGCCGGTGACGATGGCCACATGGCCCTCAAGATCGAAAAGCTGATTGGTCACGCGATCCACCCCGTTCGTTGCCGGCGCATTCTGCGGCGCGCCTGACGGGGATCATCGCAAGAGTGGAGGCGAGAGGAAAGGGGGCTTGGCGATCAAGGCCGCGACAGCGCGTAGCCGGTCAATCCGAGGCCGACCGCTGCGAGTGCAGCGCCATAATAGGCCCACGGCATCTGGTTGATCATGAAGCTCGAACGTGGCCACGGCACGATGCCGGTGCCCTGGCCGATCCAGAGCAGACCGACCAGTATCGAGAGGATGCCGAGGGTGAGAACGGGCGCGCGCATGAGCTAGTTACGCGCGTCCCGGCCGCTGGTTTCGCGAGGCGAGCCTCACACGTCCAGCAAATCCTCGCTTGCAAACTCCGCCTTGTCGGAGATGAAGGCGAAGCGCGCTTCCGCCTTGGTGCCCATCAGGCGCTCGACGGAATCCGCGGTGCCATCGCGGTCTTCGGCCAGCAATTGTACGCGCAGCAGCGTGCGCCGCGACGGATCCATCGTCGTTTCCTTGAGCTGCGCCGGCATCATTTCGCCGAGACCTTTGAAGCGGCCGATATCGACCTTGGCATTGGCGTTGAACTCGCTCTTGAGCAGCGCATCGCGATGCGCTTCGTCGCGCGCATAGACCGTCTTGCTGCCATGGGTGAGCCGGTAGAGCGGCGGCACCGCGAGATACAGGTGGCCCTCGTCGATCAGTTTCGGCATCTGCCGGTAGAAGAAAGTGATCAGCAGCGAGGCGATATGCGCGCCGTCGACGTCGGCATCGGTCATGATGATGATGCGCGAGTAACGCAGGTCTTCTTCGCGATACTGAGGTCCGGTGCCGCAGCCGATCGCCTGCATCAGGTCTGCAAGCTGGGTGTTGGCGGTCAGCTTGTCCTTGGTCGCCGAGGCGACGTTCAGGATTTTGCCGCGCAGGGGCAGGATGGCTTGCGTCTTGCGATCGCGCGCCTGCTTGGCGCTGCCGCCTGCCGAGTCGCCCTCGACGATGAACAGTTCGGAGCCTTCGGTCGCGGTGTTGGTGCAGTCGGCGAGCTTGCCAGGCAGCCGCAGCTTCTTCACCGCGGTCTTGCGCGACGTCTCCTTCTCGGCACGGCGGCGCAGGCGCTCGTCGGCGCGCTCCAGCACGAATTCGAGCAGCTTATTGGCCTGCACGGGATTGCCGGACAGCCAGTGGTCGAACGGGTCCTTGATCGCCTGTTCGACGATCTTCTGCGCTTCGGCCGTGGCAAGGCGGTCCTTGGTCTGGCACTGGACTTCCGGCTCAAGCACGAACACCGACAGCATCCCTGCGTCGCCGACCATCACGTCGTCCGAGGTGATGGTCCCGGCGCGCTTGCCCTGGCCGACACGCTCGGCGTGGTCCTTGAGGCCGCGCAGCATGGCGCTGCGCATGCCGCTTTCGTGGGTGCCGCCATCGGGCGTCGGCACGGTGTTGGTGTAGGAGGCCATAAAGCCGTCGGCATCCGCGGTCCAGGCGACAGCCCATTCGCAGGCACCGTGGGAGCCGTTGCGGCCGGACTTGCCCGAAAAGATTTCCGGATGCACGAGCGTATCGGCATGGATCGCGGCGGCGAGGTAGTCCTTCAGGCCGCCGGGGAAGTGGAAGGTCGCTTCCGCCGGGCAATCCTCGATGCCCTTGAGCAGTTCGGGATCGCACTTCCAGCGGATCTCGACGCCGCCGAACAGGTAGGCTTTCGAGCGCGCCATCTTGAACAGGCGCTGCGGCTTGAAATGCGCCTTGGCGCCGAAGATGTCGGTGTCCGGCTTGAAGCGCACGCGGGTGCCGCGGCGGTTATGGACCTTGCCGAGCTCCTGCAGCTTGCCCTGCGGAATGCCGCGGGCAAAGGTCATCTTGTAGAGCTGCTGGTTGCGCGCGACCTCGACCTCGAGCAGCGAGGAGAGGGCGTTCACCACCGAGACGCCGACGCCGTGCAGGCCGCCCGAGGTCTCGTAGACCTTGGAGTCGAACTTGCCGCCCGCATGCAGCGTGCACATGATCACTTCGAGCGCGGACTTCTTCGGCTGTTTCGGATGCGGATCGACCGGGATGCCGCGGCCATTGTCCGACACGGTGAGGAAGCCGTCGGCGGTGAGTTCCACCTCGATGAAGGTCGCATGGCCCGCCAGCGCCTCGTCCATCGAGTTGTCGATCACTTCTGCGAATAAGTGGTGAAGTGCCTTTTCGTCCGTTCCGCCGATATACATCCCCGGCCGCCGCCGCACCGGCTCGAGGCCTTCGAGCACCTCGATATCGGCGGCGGTGTAACCTGCCTCCGCATTGGCGGCCTTCGGGGCAGCCTTGGTGGGCGTGGCGGATTTCGCGGTGGCCGATCCAAAGAGGTCGGCTTTGTTGTTCGGTTTCAGTGCCTTGGCCATATGTCTTGAAGTCTTGTCTGATGTATCGCCGCAGCATTCCGCGGCGAATCGTTGCGATGACTATGCCACGACTGGGCAGTCCATGGGCTAACCGGCCGGCAGCGCCGGGTCAGGCCACGGCGGCGGCGCGCTCGGTGCGTAGCACGATCAGCACGAACAGCACCATGGCCGCGAGCATGATCAGCGAACCGATGATGGGAATCGCCATATAGGCGTGATTGGCCAGCAATGTGATGCCGATCCCGATCGGGAACATCAGGCCGCCGACGATATGCAGCCAGCCCTGAGTCCGCGCCAGCAGGCTGCGGCCAACCGTGGGAACCACGCGATAATACAGCCCGAACAGGAACAGCAGCACGCCGCCGACGAGATTGAGATGGGCATGGGCGGGTGAGAGCAGGAAGTCCTGTTTGATCCCCATGGCGATGCCGGCCACCATCCCGACCAGCAATACAACAGCGCTCACGCAGATCATCAGCGATCCAATCATCAAATATCCTCTTGGGTTGTGATGGCCGGCGTCTGGCCGCAATGGGCGGGCCGGCGGAGAGCCTATTAGGCTCCGCAACCCCTCGATGGTTCATCCATACCGGTCACGAATTCGGGATGCGCGATGAGAAAGCCCGATGCTGATGGAGCCTAGATCAGCCCCGCGACTTTCATCAGAACACCGGCTACGCACGACGCGCCGAGCACCTGAAGCGTTCCCAGCTTGAACACCAGGATCGCGATCGCCGCCGCCGCGGACAGCGCGACCGCGGCTGGATCGACGCTGGCGAGCACCGGTGCGTCGAATTTGAGGCCGTAGCGCTCTATGGCGAGGCTTTGCTGGAACAGCGTATGGAGCGCGAACCAGATCGACAGATTGAGGATGACCCCGACCACTGCCGCGGTGATCGCAGCCAGTGCGCCGGCAAGTGCCCGATTACCGCGCAGGGCCTCGATGTAGGGGGCGCCGACGAAGATCCAGAGGAAGCAGGGCGCGAATGTCACCCAGGTTGCGAGCAACCCGCCGAGCGTGCCAGCCAACATCGGCGACAGGCCGCTGGCGTCGCGAAACGCGGCCATGAAGGCCACGAACTGCACCACCATGATCAGCGGCCCCGGCGTCGTCTCGGCCATTCCGAGGCCGTCGAGCATCTCGCGGGCGGTGACCCAGTGATAGTGATCGGCCGCCTGCTGCGCCACATAGGCCAGCACCGCATAGGCGCCGCCGAAGGTGACCATGGCCAGTTTGCTGAAGAAGATCGCGATCTGGCTGAAGACGCTGGTCCAGCCGAGGAGCGCAATGATGGCGACGACCGGGATGAGCCAGACTGCGAGCCAGATGGCGAGCGTCCGAAACGTCCGCCGCAGGTTTGGGCGGGCGTGATCGGGAATGCTGTCACCGAGGAGGCTGTCGATCGCAGCCTGAGATTTGCCGCCATGAGACACTGCGGCGAATTGCCGGTACCCGAAGCGTCCGCCGATCAGGCCGACGATGCCGGCGGTCAGCACAATGATCGGAAACGGCACGGCAAAGAAAAAGATCGCCACGAAAGCGATGCCGGCGATCGCATACATGACGGAATTGCCGAGCGCGCGCCGGCCGACCCGGATCACCGCTTCGATGACAATGGCAAGGACCGCCGATTTCAGTCCGAAGAATAGCGCGGCGACGAAGCCGACATTGCCATAGGCCGCATAGATATAGCTCAGCGCCATGATGGCGATCACGCCCGGCAGGACGAACAATACGCCGGCGACGAGGCCGCCGATGGTCCGATGCAGCAGCCAGCCCATATAGGTCGCCATCTGCTGTGCCTCGGGGCCGGGCAGCAACATGCAGTAGCTCAGCGCGTGCAGAAAGCGCGACTCGGAGATCCAGTTCTTTTCCTCGACGACGATGCGATGCATCACCGCGATCTGGCCGGCCGGCCCGCCGAAGGAGAGCAGGGAGATGCGGAGCCAGACGCGCAGCGCCTCGGAAAACGAGATGCCGTGCGAGCGGACGGGATCGATGAGTGGATCGCCCGACGCGAGGTCGGGCAGTTTCGACTCGATAGCAGACATGCGGCGCCCTTGGTGCAAAACAGGACGCGATGCTTGGGCATGTTGCCTGATGGGGAGATCGCTGGTCCCCGCTGCGAGAACTAAATCGGCGGATCTTCTGTCTGTCAATTCGTCAGGGCGTGTCATCCAAGGCAATCACCGGTCGCTGCCGAGGCGCTTTCATCGTCTGAACGGCGCGGCGCGGATGACGTCCTTGACGCGTGCTGCGACAGTCCGTTCCCGCGCGATATCGCCAGAACGGTTGCAAACAGGTCGGTGGGCCGGGTTCCCGCCCGGATCGGGCCACAAGCGAGCGGCACCTGGTGGCCTATGCGGTAATATCCAGGAGCCGTTCGGTTACGGTTCGCTGGGCGGCGATGACGATTTCCTCCGCAAACCGTGATGATCATGTCGCAGGGCAACTGCTGGCAATTGACCGGCGGCTCTGGCAAGACGTCACGCCATGGCAGACGCTTTCCACGGCCTCACAGAATTCGTGAGGGAGCATCAGGCTTGGGCTGGGCCCATCGTCCTGATTCTTGCTTTCTGCGAGTCGCTCGCATTCATTTCGCTACTGGTCCCGGCCTGGGGCGCGCTGGTTGCGATCGGCGCACTGGTCGGTGCTAGCGGCCTCAGTGTCTGGCCCGTGCTCATCGCCGGCGCCATTGGCGCGGCATTGGGCGACTGGCTGTCCTACTGGTTGGGCTACCGATACAAGGACAACGTTGCCCGCATGTGGCCGCTGTCGAAATATCCGAACCTGCTGCCGCGCGGCGAGGCTTTCGTCACCCGTTACGGCGTGCCCAGCATTTTCATCGGCCGTTTCTTCGGACCGCTGCGGGCCTCGGTGCCGCTGGTCGCCGGCATTTTCGAGATGCCGTATTGGCGCTTCCAGCTCGCCAACTTCTCGTCCGCTTTCGTCTGGGCGGGCGTGCTCATCATGTGCGGCGATGCGCTATCGGTCGCAGCCGAATGGGCGCTGAAGCTCAAATAGCCCCACTGGAATAATCCAACCTTCCGGGTGTTGATCCCGGCGCACGGCGATCTGCCGCCTCGCGCGGTTGTCAAACCGCTGATAAAGATCGCTGCGACATTTGCCCGGCATCATGCTGGTCAGTTTCACTGGAGGGATGGACCATGGACTTGTCTCGTCGTCAGGCTCTCACCGGCGCCGCCGCGCTGGCTGCGTCTCCGCTCGTTGCTGCAATGCCCGCGAAGGCCGCCGCGCCGCTTGCCGAGAAGCAGGCGCCGAGCTTCTATCGCTACAAGGTCGGCGATGCCCAGGTGAATGTTATCTCCGACGGCGCCAATACATTCCCGCTGGCCGACACCTTCGTGCTCAATGCCAAGAAGGACGAAGTCAACGCGCAGCTCGAAAAGTCCTTCCTGCCGAAGGACAAGATGACCATCCATTTCGCGCCGCTGGCCATCAACACCGGCGGCAAGCTGGTGGTGATCGACACCGGCAACGGGCCCGGCGCCTTGGCCGCCACCAAGGGCAATGTCGGCCAGTTTGCGGCCAATCTGGCGGCGGCGGGCATCGACGCCAAGAATGTCGACATGGTGGTGATCTCGCACTTCCACGGCGACCATATCAATGGCCTGCTGGCGGCCGATGGCACGCCGGCTTTCCCGAACGCCGAAGTGCTCGTGCCGGCCGCCGAGTGGAAGTACTGGAACGACGATGGCGAGATGGCCAAGGCGTCGTCCGATCGCATGAAGGGCCTGTTCGCCAGCAACCGCAAACTCTTCAATGACGGC
>WPCJ01003083.1_pt1 | contig 44886 bp, 34 predicted proteins | sample 5399831 | NCBI WGS metagenome assembly WPCJ01 (sample SAMN12869470, study PRJNA574797) | sludge metagenome | isolation source: wastewater treatment of pH10 | place: China:Beijing | collected 2019-05-20
TGAAGATTGCGCAGACCCGGAGTGTTGGGCGAAGAGATGTTGACCGTGAAATAACGTGCCAGCTGATAGAAGCGGCGAATACCGGCAACATAATCGGCGATGCGGTCTTCGGCATCCTTGTTGGCGCCGATATTGACGCCCACGATACCGCTCTTGCCTGCACGTTGCGACAGGCGCTTAAACGCCGCATCATGGCCTTCATTGTTGAAGCCAAGACGATTGATAACCGCTCTATCTTCAACGAGGCGGAAAATGCGCGGGCGTGGATTGCCGCTTTGGGGGCGCGGTGTGATGGTGCCGATTTCGGTGAAGCCGAAGCCCAGTTTCAGCAATGCATCCGGGACTTCGGCGTTCTTGTCATAACCCGCCGCCATGCCGAGCGGATTTGGAAACTGCAGGCCGGCAACCTTGACGGAAAGAGCCGGATCGTTTGGCGCGCCGCAGGTGACAAGACCTGTCTTCAGGCCAGCGATGGAAAGGCCGTGTGCCTGTTCCGCATCAAAGGCAAAGAGGGCACGTCGCCCGAGAGTTTCAAAAAGCCCGCTCATTAATCTTCCAGCTCCGGAAAAATGTGAAGACCATCATCGCCCAGTGGCAAGGGTTCAACCTTCAAAACAGCTGCAAGCGGCAGCTCGCCGTAAAGATGAGGAAACAGGGCTCCGCCGCGTGAAACTTCAAATTTCAATGCTGCTCCAAGCGCGGAAGCGTTCACACTGATCAGAAGCAAATCCTGTTGGCCCGCAAAATGCTTGGCTGCCGTTTCCCGCACCTGTGTTGCAGTAGAGAAATGGATATAGCCGTCGGCAATATCAACCGGAGCCCCGGTAAAACTACCAGCCTGTTCTGCTTGTGCCCAAAGGTCGCGCGGAGCGATCTTATAGATGATCTCATTGGTCATAGCTGCTCTCTCGACCGAAATTCTTCGGAAATCAAAGTCCCGCATGTTCGATTTTCGTCGTAAACGTCCCATATGATGGGGACATTTCAAAGAGAAGCTGAAGGGAATTGCATTATGTTGAACAGAAAGACACTGATGGTTCGTAATCTGGCTGCTGTTGCTCTTCTCGGTTCAGCGCTTGCTCCAAGTGTTGCATTTGCGCAGGAAAACGGGCGTTATCGGCTGGAAGGCACGGAAACCGGTTATGTCCGCCTGGATACACGAACCGGGGCGCTCTCGACCTGCACGGAGCAGCAGGGACAACTCGTCTGCAAGATGGCGACCGAAGATCGCGAAGCTTATGAGAACGACATTGCCGACTTGCAGGATCGTCTAGAGAAGCTTGAAGACAAGGTGTCCGCTCTTGAGGGGAAGGGCGGAAGTGCCGCTTCTGGCCTGCCGACCGAGCAGGAATTCGAGCAGTCCATGAGCTATATGGAACGCTTCATGCGTCGCTTCATGGATATTGCGAAAAGTTTCGACAGCGAGCCGGAAAGCCCGAACAAAGAAACTGCGCCGGGCGGTCGGACCTGACGATAAAGAAAAAAGGCGCCATGCGGCGCCTTTTCATTAGAGCATTTCCAACAAAAGTACGAAGCGGTTTTGCGTAGGATAATGCGTAAAAACAAACAGATAGAGCGGAAGCGCGAACGAATGTGAATGCTTTCCGCTCTATTGAGCGAAACGCTTTGTCGCTTCGATCAGTTCATGGGTGATGCCGGGCTCTGTGACGGCGTGCCCTGCATCCTCGACGGTTCTGAGATCGGCTTCGGGCCACATCTTCTTCAACTGCCAGGCATTGATAAACGGCGTGCAGACATCATAGCGGCCATGCACGATCACACCAGGAATATGCCGGATGCGATCGACATTGCGCAGAAGCTGGTCATCGGAATCGAGGAAGCCGCGATTCTGGAAATAGTGGCATTCGATACGCGCAAAGGCGATCGCGTACTGATCTTCGCCAAAGGCGTCGACGCGGGCCGGGTCGGGCAGAAGCGAAATGACCGAGCCTTCCCAGCGCGCCCAACGTCGCGCTGCTTCAAGCTGCACCTGCGGGTCACGATCAGTCAGGCGCTTGTAATAAGCGGCGATCATATCGCTGCGCTCGGCTTCCGGGATATGCTCCTGATAAGCCTCGAAATGGTCCGGAAATAGAATGCTTGCGCCGTTGGAATACATCCAGTCGACTTCAAAACGACGGATCATGAAGATGCCGCGCAGAACAAGCTCGGCCACGCGATCCGGATGGGATTGCGCATAGGCAAGGCCAAGGGTCGATCCCCAGGAGCCGCCGAAGACCTGCCACTTCTCGATGCCGAGATGCGCGCGAATATGTTCCATATCCGCCACAAGGTCCCATGTCGTGTTTTCACGCAGTTCCGCATGCGGGGTCGAACGACCGCATCCGCGCTGGTCGAACAGGATGATGCGATAGCGCTCCGGGTCGTGCAGACGGCGCATGGTCGGTGTGATGCCGCCGCCGGGGCCGCCATGGATCATGATGACCGGCTTGCCGTCCGGGTTGCCGCATTGCTCGACATGGATTCGATGCAGCGGAGAAACCTGAAGCATCTCTTCCTTGAACGGTTGGATTTCTGGATAAAGCGTATTGCGCGTCATGAAATGCCTTTTTGGTTCCCTTCCATTAGGCTGGTCGGGCCGCTCTTATGTTATTTTCGACACCAGCCTAACATACAATGCGGCCAGATGGCGGCAATGCGTATTGTGAAAACGGGTTAGCAACGTGAATTTTGGTTGCCCAAGCCAAAAAACGGCATAAAACGGAGTGGTTGGCTGATTGGCCTGCACCGCGAGGGGAGGAGACCTGAAACAATGGCGCGCGAGGCACATGCATTTCATCATTGCTGACGATCACCCGCTTTTCCGGGGCGCACTCAGGCAGGTCCTTTCGGGACAGTCGCAGAGTGTTGAAATCATCGAAGTCGGCGATTTTGACGCCGTCAAGAAACTGGTCGGCGAACGAGAAGATATCGATCTTCTACTGTTGGATTTGACGATGCCGGGAGGAACCGGGCTTTCCGGTCTGGTGACGTTGAAGGCCTTGCAACCGGCGCTTCCGGTTATCATCGTCTCGGCGACTGACGATGCCGCCACAATCCGTCATGCTGTCGAGCTCGGCGCTTCCGGTTTCATCTCGAAATCCGCCAGCATGGAGACCATTGGCGAGGCCGTGCGTGCCGTTCTGGCTGGCGATATCTGGACACCTGCCGATATTGAGCTGGATCATCCGCACGACCCTGAAATTGAGGCTCTCATTGCGCGACTGCGTACATTGACGCCGCAGCAGACGCGTGTGTTGACCATGCTTGCCGAGGGTCTGCTGAACAAGCAGATTGCCTATGAGCTTGGCGTGTCGGAAGCCACGGTCAAGGCGCATGTTTCGGCGGTGCTGCAGAAACTTGGGGTCGACAGCCGCACGCAGGCGGTCATTCTTCTGTCACGCATCGGCAATGATGCCCTGAGCACGGATTGAATGACGGTCAACTACTGAGCGGCGTTCTGCGCTGACCTATTATCCTGCCTCGCATGATAAAAATGCGATAGAAGGGAACGCAATGCGGCGGGCCGAAGTGGCTTGTGCAAAACTGTGACGTTCTCGTCTTCAGCGCGCTGGCGGACTTCCTTGGAACGATCGGCTGTCAGCAGGACGGCGGGTATTTCCACCTGAAACGTCTCGCGTGCAAAGCCGATCATATCGAGGCCGTTTTCGTGTAGAAGATGATAATCTGCGACGATCACATCGGGCGGTGTGGAGTGGTCGGCACAATAGTTCTTCAACGCTGCTCCACTGCGCAACGTCGTTACATGGCATCCCCACCCGCGAAGCAGCGTTTCCATTCCGGACAGGATGCTGGCGTCATTATCGATGCAGAGAACATCGAGCCCGGTCAGTTCCAGCGCTTTCTGCAGGCCGCGGCGGCTCTTCACGTCATCGGCGGGCACTTTTTCCTGTGAAACAGGAATGCGCAGGGTGAACATGGTTCCCTTATCGGGCGTCGAAGTCAGGGACAGCGGCAGCGACAGCAGCCTTGCGATGCGGTCGACAATGGAAAGGCCGAGGCCAAGCCCTTCCGCTTCCCGCATCCCCTCATCCAGTCGCGTGAACTCCCGGAAGACAAGTTTCAGCTTTTGCGATGGAATGCCGATGCCGGTATCGAACACCTGCAACTCCACAAAGGAACCACGACGCCGAACGCCGAGCAGAATACCACCCTTGCGGCTATATTTGATCGAGTTGGAAACAAGGTTCTGGATCAGGCGGCGAAGCATATTGCGGTCCGTTTTGACAACGATGCTCGACGGCACAACGCGCAACTTCAGCCCTTTGGCGGCTGCAAGAGGCGTAAAATCGGTAGCAATCTGGCTCATCAGCTTGTCGAGGTGAAACACCGAGAGGTCAGGCTTGAGTGACCCGGTGTCCAGTCGGGAAATATCCAGCACCATACCCAGAATGGCTTCCACGGCCTCCAGCGAGGAATCGATATTACGTGCGAATTCGCTCGTTTCGGAGCGTCCGAGTTTTTCGGCAAGCGCCGTACTATACAATCGCGCTGCGTTGAGAGGTTGCAGAATGTCATGACCGGCTGCTGCCAGAAAGCGTGTCTTTCCCTGATTGGCCTCTTCTGCTGCCGTCTGGGCCTTGGCGAGCTGCTGGTTGACGCGGGTCAGTTCTGCCGTGCGATCCGCCACGCGCTGCTCCAGCATTTCCGCTGCCTTCTGGCGCGTGACGTCGGCTTCGACTGCTGCCGTGATATCGGTATATGTCGCGACAATTCCGCCATCCGGCATCGGGTTGGATTGAATTTCCAGCACCTTGCCCGTCGATTTCATGTCGATGCGCCATGGCTGGCGCACAGCTGCGAGCGAGCGGATGACCCCGTTCTGCGCGTTGAACGATATATCGCCGCGGCTGTGCAGCTGTTCCACGATTTCCGAAACGGGTATCCCGACCTGCATCACTTCATCTGGGAGATCGAAAAGCTTGCGGAACTGCCGGTTCCAGAAAGTCAGCCTCAGATCCTTGTCTAAAACGGTAATTCCCTGTTCCATCTGATCGAGGGCCGTTTGCAGCAGATTGCGGTTTTGCTGCAAGGCGGTCGAAGCATCGTCAAGGAGCTGTCGCGCGTCACGTCCTGATGCATCGCTCTTCTGCAAAAGCAGTGACAGTACAAGGCGCGCCGATGCCGAGCCGACGGCTGTGCCGAGCAGCTGCTCCGCATGACGGATGAGCGGTGTGTCGACAGTCATGCCCGGATCAAGCCGCCTCTGTTCCCTTCCTTCAAAGCGCAGAAAGGCGCGCTCGACACGTTCCGCACCGAGATAGCGCGCCATGGTGGCTTTCAGTTCGGCAACAGTGACGGTTGTGCGGAAGCGCTTGAGCGTCGGCGTGCCGATGAAATAACGCGGCAGGAAGATGCTTGCCTGAATGCGTTCGAGCGGTGTCGAGGTTCGTGAAAGGGAACCAAGGATGTAGAAGAGCGTATTGGCTGCAAGGCTCCACATCACGCCATTGGTCAGCGGGAGAGCGTTGGTTCCGAAAAGCGCTTCGGGACGTAGCGCCGTAAAGCCAAGGAAGCCGTCGCGCAGAATGGCAGCATTTTCCGGCGCCATCGTTGGCAGCAGCAATGTGTAGGCCCAGACTAGAAATCCCGCTGACAGACCCAGCATGGCACCGCGCCCATTCGCATTGCGCCAGAACAATCCGCCGATGAAAGCCGGAACAAACTGGGCAATTGCAGCAAAGGAAACGAAGCCGATCGAAGCAAGATGGATGTTGTTGGAGGTAAACCGATAATAGGCGAATGCGAATGCCAGAATGCCGATAATGGTGAGGCGACGTGTGTTCAGAATGACTTTGGTCAGGTCTCGCTGTTCGGCGGCATGTTGCTTCGCGAGACGCCGGATGAAGAGCGGCAACACCAGATGGTTTGAGATCATGATCGAAAGCGCAACGCAGGCGACGATGACCATCGCCGTTGCCGCTGACAATCCGCCGAGAAAAGCCACCAGTGCGAGCCAATGAGCGCCTGCCGCCAGCGGCAAAGCCAGAACGTACAAATCTCCGCTGACATTGCCTCCGAGCGTCATCACGCCAATCAGCGCGATGGGAAAGACGAAGATATTGATGAGGACCAGATAAAGCGGGAAGAGCCAGGAGGCTGTTCGCAGTTCCTTTTCACTCCGGCTTTCCACCACGGTCACATGGAATTGTCGCGGCAGCATGATGATGGCGGCGGCACTAAGTGCGCTTTGTACGATCCATGTGCCGATGGATGTCTGATAGTGGAACGCTTCCAGCGCTTCTGGTGATTGGGATATCTGATTGATCAGTTGCGATGGGGCGCCGAACAGAAAGAAGGTGCAGGCAAAGCCAACGGTCAGGAAGGCGCAAAGCTTGATGACGGATTCCAGAGCCACAGCCAAAATAAGGCCGTTCTGATGTTCCGTGGCGTCGGTATGGCGGGTGCCGAAGAGGATCGCAAAGACAGCGAGCACAGCGGCAACGGGGAGGGAGATGTCACCGAATATGAATACCGACGGATCGACGGCTGATCCGTAATGCTCCATGACAAGACCGACACTGCCAGAAACGGCTTTGAGCTGCAGCGCGATATAGGGGATCGAGCCGACGGCTGCGATGCAGGTCGCAAGAGAGGCTACACCGAAGCTCTTGCCGTAGCGGGCAGCGAGAAAATCAGCAATTGACGTGATGTGCTCGGATTTCGCCAGTCGCACGATATGCCGCAGCAGCCGGTTGCCGAGCGTAAAGACGAGAATGGGGCCGATATAGATTCCAAGAAACTCAAGACCACGCTGAGCCGATAAGCCGACAGAGCCGAAGAAGGTCCAGGAGGTGCAGTAAACGGCCAGACTGAGCGCATAGATGTAGGGGCGCGGAGCACTGTTCCAGCGCGACGTGCGCCGGTCGCCGATGCTGGCAACTGCAAAAAGCAGCAGCAAATATAGAAAGGCGGCGCCAATAATACCCCAGCCCTGCATAGTCGGCCTGTTCCCTCACTCCTCGATCATGATTTGACGCAAGCACTTTCGGTGCATTCGTGCAAGATTATTGATGAAAAACAGTGTGTTTTAGCGGTTTCATCTTTTCTTTGGTAATTTTCGCCTACACACTAGGAGTGTGATCCCGAAGAAGTGCACGTCATTTTTCAGGATAGCATTTGAAATGGCAGGGCGCCTTTCAGTTTCGCTTCTGAGATGGGCCCTGCCATCCACTGCCAGTTTATCTGGTGCCCAGGTTGATTTGGCGAACGCCACCGCGGCAGGACGGCCCCAACGGTCCGCGTTCGTGAGGGAGACAGGTAATGCTAAAGGAATTCAAGGAATTCGCCCTGAAGGGCAATATGGTCGATCTGGCCATCGGTGTCATCATCGGCGGTGCATTTGGCGGTCTGGTCAATTCCATCGTGAATGACATTATCATGCCGATTATCGGTCTCGTCACCGGCGGTATTGATTTCTCCAACATGTTTATCCAGCTGGCCGGTGAGCCTAAGGGTACATTGGCTGCCGCCCGTGAAGCCGGTGCAACCATTGCTTACGGTAATTTTGTCACGCTGCTGATTAACTTCCTGATTATCGCCTGGGTTCTGTTCCTTGTTGTTAAGGGCATGAACCGCATGAAGAAAAAGGAAGAAGCCAAGCCTGAAGCCGAAGCCGCAATTCCGGCAGATCAGGTTCTGCTGACTGAAATCCGTGATCTTCTGGCGAAAAAAGCCTGATTATAAAATTCTAAACCCGGCCTCAGAAATGAAGCCGGGTTTATTTTTAATTTGTCTGATAGTTTGGTTGCATAAAATGCGGCCAATTCAACAAGACTCCGGGGCGACGATTATGCCTGCCATCCGGAAATGCTCTGGTTAAGAATATCCCATGTCCCGTCAGTTCTCTCTGAAAAATATCTATGCGCTTTTCCTGACATTTCTGATTGCCGGCAGCGGTGCCGCAATCGCTTATCTGACCGGACTGCCCATTCCTTTTTTGCTCGGCTCAATGTGCACTGTGACCATTGCATCTCTGAGCGGTATTCGTATTTATCTGCCTGTCTGGTTGCGTAATGCGGTTTTTATCATGCTCGGCCTGCAAGCCGGTTCCGGCGTTCGTCCTGAAACGCTGAGCCAGATTGGTGAATGGCCTTTGAGCTTCATGCTGCTGTTTGTGATGCTGGTAACTGTGACCGGTTTTACCTTTATGTTGCTGCGCTATGTGTTTCGCTGGGATGCGCAAACGGCTTTTTTCTCCTCTTTGCCCGGTGCTTTGTCTTTTGTGATGGCAGCAGCCAGCGAAACCCGCGCCGATCTGGTTAAAATTACCATTATTCAGACTGTGCGCCTGTTATTGCTGATTGGCCTGCTGGCGCCGGTGCTTAATGTGCTTGGGCAATCCGCACCGCATATTGATTTTATTGCAGGTTCAGGCAGCCAGCAAAAAGAGTGGCTATGGTTGTTCGCTGCGAGTGGCCTTGGTGCGCTGATCGGCCATTACAGCCGTTTACCGGGCGGGATGATGCTGGGCGCATTGCTCGCCAGTGCGCTGGTCTATGTGACCGGTTTTGTAACCGTGCGCGTGCCGCCTGAAATGGCGGACTTTGGTATGGTTGTTCTCGGAGCTCTGATCGGCTCGCGCGTTGATGCACGGCATCGCGGCGCTATCCTGAATTATTTGCCGGTGGCGCTGATGGCTTTCATCATTGGTACAGGAACTGCCGCGGCAATCTGTGCGCTGGCATGGCTGGCAACAGGGTTGCATCCGGCGCAGATTGCGCTGGCTTTCGCGCCGGGTGCATTGGAAGCGCTGACTGTGATTGCTTTCTCGCTGGGCGTCGATCCGGCCTATGTGGCTTCGCACCATGTTGTGCGCTTTATGATGATTGCGATCTTTGTGCCGTTTCTTGCCCGATCGCTGCGACGTATGGATGAAAAGCAAACAGCCGCACAGGCGGAGCTCTGAGCGGCTGTCAGGATTGGAACCGGTACACGGCGCTATTAAGCAGATTGTTTCAGCGGGCTGCCGGTAAAATCCGTTGCATAAGGAATGTTCAGAGCTTGCCATACTTCCAGCAGAGCCTCTTTCAGACCGGCAATCAGTTCTTCCCCGTGAACAGGGGTCGGTGTGATGCGCAGGCGCTCGGTGCCGCGTGGCACGGTCGGGAAGTTGATCGGCTGAATATAAATGCCATGAACTTCCAGCAGGCGATCCGAAGCTTTTTTGCACAAATCCGCATTGCCGACAAAGAGCGGCACAATATGCGTTTCAGTCGGCATAACCGGCAAACCGGCACGTTTTAACGTATCTTTGGTCAGTTGTGCGTTTTTCTGCTGCAATTCGCGCTCGGTGCCCGAGGCTTTGAGATGACGAATGGCTGCAACAGTTGCATTAGCAATTGCCGGCGGCAGGGCTGAGGTGAAGATGAAGCCCGGCGCATAGGAGCGCACAGCATCAACCACAGCTTTGGAGCCGGTAATATAGCCGCCCAGTGTGCCGAAGGATTTGGCTAATGTACCTTCAATAATATCAATACGATGGCTCAGACCTTCGCGTTCTGAAATGCCGCCGCCGCGTGCGCCGTACATGCCAACGGCATGCACTTCATCAAGATAGGTCATGGCATTATATTTTTCAGCCAGTTCCACAATTGCTTTCAGCGGTGCGACATCACCATCCATGGAATAGACGGATTCAAAAACGATCAGTTTGGCGCGGTCTTTGCCCGCAGCCTTCAAAAGCTCTTCAAGATGCTGCACATCATTGTGCCGGAAAATCTGCTTGTCGGCACCGGAATGACGGATACCGGCGATCATCGATGCATGATTGAGTTCATCCGACAGGATCAGACAATCCGGCAGGAGCTTGGCAATGGTCGAGATAGAGGCATCATTAGAAACAAAGCCGGAGGTGAAAACCAGACCGGCTTCTTTGCCGTGCAAATCTGCGAGCTCATGTTCAAGCTCAACAAGCGGATGATTATTGCCGGAGATATTGCGTGTACCACCGGCGCCGGAGCCCTGCGAGACGGCTGCATCGGTCATGGCTTTCAGAACATCAGGATTTTGCCCCATACCGAGATAGTCATTGGAGCACCATACGGTGATTTCACGCGCCTGACCGTTGTGGCGCCAGATTGCTTGCGGAAAGCGGCCGACAATACGCTCCAGATCAGCAAATACACGGTAACGATTTTCAGTGTGAAGGCGGTCAATGGCCGCTTCAAAAAACCGGCTATAGTCCATGAGGCATCTTCCTTTTCTTCACCGTTACCTAATCCTTTAGAGGCGCGCCGTCTATAAGGACATGTGCGGTAAATAGACCTAGGCCGGTTTTGCGGCATTGATTTCAGTCAATCAGGCCGCCTCAGTCACGGGTTTTCGATATATTCCGGTTGAAAAGGCCGGAGCTGTCCGTAATTTTAGTCACACTCTGTTGTAAAAGGGCGCATTCAAAGCTAAGGGAGTTTGCAACAGAGTGTTTAATCCTTGCATTGAATGCATAATTTTCGGACGGGGCGGCTATGAAAAAGCAAATTTCGGCAAAGTCATGCGTGGCGCCAAGCCCGCGTATCGGTCGTCCGGCGCGGATTTCTCTTGAGGAAATCGCGCGTGTGACGCTGAAAATCGGTCTCGATGATGTGACGATGATTGCAGTCGGTCAGGCGCTCGGGGTCGATCACTCATCCCTCTACCGCTATGTCAAAGGCCGCAATGAATTGCTGCTGGCTGCTGCGGATCTGGCCATTACCGAACTGGACTGGCGCGGTAATCCTGCCGACTGGTATGAGTTTGCGCAAAATGTCGCCAATTCGGCCTGGGAATTATTCAACCGGCATCCGGGGCTGGCCGATGCCATGCGGGAACTGGAAGTATCCCCGCCATCCGGTATCCGCGCATTTGGCGAAATGGCTAACCAGTTTGTGGAATATGGTTTCTCGGCTGAGGAAGCCGTTGTGCTGATCGACAGTATGATGGATATGACGGTCGATTACTTCACCGGCTGGCGCAGGGCCTATAAAAAACCGGGGCGCATTGGCGAGCGCGGAATTGAGAAGGTTGTGCAGTCGTGGCAGGCAGAAGCTGCCCGCAATCCGGATACGGCGCGACCGATCCTGATTATGAGCCGTATGATGACCGATCACCCGAAGGATTGGTGGGACAAAAAACTGCTTCTGATCCTTGATGGTGCGCAGGCCGTTTTCAACAGACGTCAGCAGATTTATGAGGCTGCTGAATAAGCGCAGCAGCGTGTCTGATTACGTCCGCTAATGTTTCTGTATAGCGCGCCACTTCCGGCGCGCCCATTAATTCCCCGAAAGTGCCACGGGCTAAAGGCCCTGCGATAAACAGATTATCAGCAATGCTGCCGTTTTTGCCGATGGCACGCATGGTTGTATCTGTCTGCTCAGTGCGGCTTGTATGCAGACCAAGGCCTGTAGGATCCATTTCAATCAGACCGTCTACGCAGAGTGTTGCCAATGGCGGGCACTGGCCGATAATATCGCCATGTGCAGGGCCCGTGGTAACGATTATAGCGTCAAAATGCTGTCTGATTGTTCCGGATTGTCCGCGCAGGCGATAGGTCACGATAAAACCGCGACCGTCATCAGCGCGTGCAGCATCCGTGAGGTGCGCGCCGAGAAATTTCAGTGTTCCCGAGAGACTGCGTTCATCAAGAACATCATCTGTCTGTGTTGCTAAGCGAAACCTATGCGCATCCCAGAAAGTGCGCAGATGGCGGACAATGCGCTTGCGCTCAATAAGCGGCAGAGCAAGCCATATCTCGCCGCCCTGATCGCGCAAAGTGTCAATCACCGATTGCCATGGCACAGATTGTTGTGCCGCTTCGCGGATTGTCCGGCGGATTTTGTGCAGCAGGCGTACGGCGGATGTTTCCGGCGGATTGATAAAATCACCGAAGAAGCGTGGCGGTCTTGGCTCATCGGCTTTGAGCCGCAGATTGGAACGGGAGCGCAGACCGTGACGGGACAAAACGGTGATATTGCCGCGATGTCCGTGTTGTGACAGCCCTGCCACCATATCGGCAGAGGTGAGACCTGCGCCGACGATCAGAACTGAACTGTCCGGACCTGTCTCCTGAAGCAATTGCCGGAGAGCACCTGCCTGATAAGGATTGGCGATCAGCCCTTTTACATGGTTCTGGCCGGATTGCTGGAGTTCTCGCAATGGTGCGGGGAGGGCGGGCAACGGATGAGACGCAGCGATCACCAGAAAATCCGCTTCCCGCGTTTCGCCTTTATCTGTGGTAACCTGATAGCGGCCGGAGGCGCAGCGTTTGGCGCCGGTAGCGCTGGCGCGAATATGTTGTACCTGTCCGCTTGCAAGCAGCGGTGCAAGCTGTTCCGCCATATAGGTGCCGAAAGTGCTGCGCCTTGCGTAAATCTGACCGTTCACCGTCATGGCTTCCGGATCATTATTCAGACTGTGCTGCTCTTCCATCCAGCGGGCAAAATGCGGCTTGTCTTCATAAAATATGCTCATCCGGTCAGAGAGAACATTGAGGCGGAAGGCATCCTCATTGGTGGAATAAGCCAGACCGGCACCAAGAGAGGAGCGCGGTTCTATGATTGTAATTTGAAGTTTTGCCGGATCGGTTATCGCTGCCAGATGATAGGCCAGAGAGGCGCCGGAGAAGCCGCCCCCGATAATGATGATGGATTTGTGCCGGTTTTCATGATGCGGGCGGTCAGTGCAGGCAGAAGGCAATACAGTCAAAACATATATCCGGCTTCAGGTGACGATGCTGTAATCTGTAAGAAAAAAATTATTACAGGTCGCTGCCAGTTTATAGTAATGAAATCCGGTTTTGCAATTCTGCGGTAAAGTAATTTTCTTTGAAATGGTGCCGGAATAAAAGTTTTCTCTCCGGCTGTCAGAGGCCGAAGAGCTTTTTCAGGAACAATAATCCGCCATCGGTGCGGCGGATATAGCGCCGTGGCAAGCCAAACGGATCATCTGTTGCGCGGGCATGACCGCGTTTTGTGGTTGTGGCGTGAACATAACCCGCTTGTCTGGCCACATCGCGCACAGCCTGTGTTTCGCCGCCATAAGGGTAGCAGAAATTGGTGACTTCAGCACCGAGTATCTCTTCAAGAATTTTCTTTGAACCGGTGATCTGCCGTTCTGCTTCCTGCAAATCCGCATCCGGCAGATAGATATGATCAAGCGTATGCGCACCAACCTCATGGCCATGTGCAGCCCAGTCGCGCAACTGCTCGGCACTCATGCAGGGAATTTCAACTGCGCCTTTCGGAATGTCCCATTCATTGCGTCCGCCGATCTGATTGGCGACGAAATAATTGGTGGCAGTAAAACCCAGTTCATTCAGCACCGGCATGGCATGCTGATAGACATTGAGAAAACCATCATCAAACGTGATAACCGCAACCTTGCCCTGTTTTTTGCCCTCAAGATAAGGGCGGGCATCGCGCATGGACAATCCCTGATAGCCCAGTCTTTTCAGCCAGCGCATCTGCGAGCGGAACCGGTCCGGATGTACATGCAGACTGCGAAACGGCCTGTCGCGTGCAGGCGGTACATCAATCGAATGATAGAGAAGAATGGGAATAGCAGAAGATTTCATCAGGCTTTTCCGAATTTGCGGGAATAGGTTTTGACGCTGTGCCGGTAGAAAGGCCGCATCAGTTCTCTGTGCAGTTTATGCGCCAGAGAGCGGTTCTGTTTCAAGGTGCTGCCGCCCAGATTGGCAGATATTTCCTGTACGCCGCCCGGAACAACGGAAAGCGGTTGCAATCCGGTTACCCAGTTCATCTGGGCAAAAGTATCAACAGGGCGGTCAAATTTCTCGGTTGCTTTCAACAGTGCCTGCGCGGCATCACGGGTAATCAGCTGCGCGACCATGCCCAGCCCGACAGGGACGGGACGAATGACTTTCGTTGTTCCCTGTTTGAGAACAACAGCACCGGTCTCACGGTCGGAACGGAACGGCAGACGTACCAGCCCGCCTTCTTCGGCAATCTCTGTGGCCGCTTTAAAAGCAGCAGGAAAGTCCGCTGTCAGCGCCACGTCATCTTCCAGCACAAGTGCTGCATCGAGATTTTGATCGATGATTGTCTGCCAAGTTTTGCGGTGCGACAGAAAACAGGCAATTTCGTTGCGGCTCAGGCGGAACGGATAATAAGGCTTGTGCAGGCGTGTCTGATAGGCCTGTGCAGCATCTGCATCGCTCAGCTGTTTTGCATCAACAGCTGTAATGATTTCTGCCGGTACCGGTAATTGGGAGATCAGTTCATTCACCTGCGCGCGGCGTTCTGTTGCGCGCTCCAGATGAATGATGAATGCTTTAATCTGCGGTTTCTGCATGACTAACCTTTGCCGGAGCGGCTGATTTTTTTGCTGATCGCAGCTTTGCGACCGCATATAAGAATTGCCTATAGCAGCTTAAAGGTCTTGTCGGAAAGTGAGAAATATTACCTATGTAAAATGGAAAACGGGCAGATAGAAAATCTGCCCGTATGTTGTGTCTTTGTAAAGCTTAGCCCCGTTTAATTGAAACGCGTAGCGATCACCGGATTGCGGGTATAATTCCGCAGAGCCTGACGCAGCAAACCACTTGCATCTGCATAAGTGGCAGGGAAATCTGCAGGCTGATATTTCATAATATGCGGTATCGCCGCTTTGAGTGATTGCAGAACATGTTGCGGAAGCCGGTCTGAACATTGGGTCAGACGGCGGAAAATTACGCTGATGCGGACGGATTTTCCGTACACGGCAACCTGTGGTTCCTGACCGGCCATATCCCAGTCTTCATAGGCATGAACAGCTTCGTGGAAGCCGTTCAGCAGATAAATTGATGCATGTCCGTTATGGAGCGGCGGCAGTAAACTTGACATTCCTGTCTCCTCTGTCGGGCTGCTTACTGCAAACTTTCCTTGCATGGAGTTCGCAGTAATTTGAAAAAATGCCTGTTGCTGTGTTTTGCGGCGCACAGACAGGCCGTTGAAAATATAAATCTGTTTCCGGCATCAAAGCCTGAACCGGAAAGTGTCGGCTGATTATCGCCTGATTATATGACAGTTCTATAATGGACGGCTGTTTCAGCCGTGTTTTCTGTTCGGGCTTTTAATCCGCAAAGACGATCATGAAACAAAGATCGTGCCTGTCAGAGTAACGAAAATATCGCTCCGGTAAATCCCGATATTATCGTACTTTCGGATAATGCTGTAAAAAAGAAAATTCTTTTTAAAATACTAAAAGGAAGAAGACGCCCCGTCCTCTCCATCTATGGTAATGCGGTATTGTGTTTCAGCTTTTTCCGAGTTCCACAGAGCGGTTACGGGCAGCTTCAACCGCTTCGCTGATAAGATTTTGCAGGCGATTATCACCCATCAGCACTTCGAGAGCGGCGGCTGTTGTGCCGTTAGGGCTGGTGACATTAATGCGCAATTGCGATGGCGTATCCGTGCTTGCCGCAGCGAGAGCGCCTGCACCGTAAACTGTCTGCATGGCAAGCATGGCTGCAATATCCTGCGGCAGACCGGCGGTTACACCAGCTTGTGTAAGACATTCAATGAAATGAAACACATAAGCGGGGCCGGAGCCGGATATTGCGGTTACAGCATCCATCAGGCTTTCATCTTTAACCTGTGCCACCTGACCGCTGGTTTCCAGCAATTTTTCGGTAAAGTGCATGACATCTGCCTGCACATTTTTATTGGCAAATGTCACCATCATACCCTTGCCAATCGCTGCCGGTGTGTTCGGCATGCAGCGGATAATCGCGGCCTGCGCGCCCAGAATTTTCTCGAATAAGGCAACCGGTGTACCTGCAGCCACGCTGAGAAAAGCTGAGGCCGATGCATGGTTTTTATAGGCAGGCAGAATGTCCTGAATGACCTGTGGTTTGACCGCAATAATAATCAGTTGCGGAGAGCCGGTAATGCCTGTGTTGTCCGGCAGCGCTTTGACGCCGAGTTTTGCTGCGCGTTCGCGTAAAGTGTCAGCTGGTTCAACAACTGTCACGTCAGAAGGCTGTAACTTGCCCGAGGTGAGCCATCCCTGCAGCATGGCAAACCCCATATTGCCGCAACCAACCAGAACAACAGTGTTATTTGCCATCAAATGCCTCTCCTGTGATTTGCCAGACCATAGAACATTCAACCGGCAGATGGAAATATCGTTCGCTGCACAGAGTGAAATTCCGGCTTCATGATAGGGGCGGTGTCACATTAATCAGATAAATGTGAAATTTATTTCTTATAGTGGTTGCCAGAGTCATTAAGGTTTTGTTAACCATAAGGCAGAGTGATTTGCACCGGCTTCGCCGCGCTGCAAAGGCGTAACGGGTAAACGTGATTTACATTGTGAAATGCGTTGCTTCTGGCGTGTCGCTTATCTGCGAACAGTTTTGAAAAGCTTTCATGATCTGCTGTGAATTTTATTCCGGTCGGTCAGGTTCTTATGAGTCCGTTTTTTCGGGCAGAACAGGCGTTTCAGACATGGAATTTCCAAAAAAAATCTCGGTTTTGGCCGGATTTTTGGAATGCGCAGAGGAGGGGTAAAACACTCTGATACCGGATGCCGTTTGCGTGTCCGGCGCGTATTATGAAATGACTGTGTAAATAAATTTTAAGACGGGGCGGCATTATGGAACGTGATAATAAATTTTCCGGCACATTACCGCTTTTGGCCTATGCACCGCAGGACTTTGGCCTGAACATCCAGCGTTCCCGCGCTTACCGTGCACGTGCCGCAATGGGGCGCACCGGTGTGCAGCCGCTGCGCAGTCATGCGCAGGCTCCGGCACAGGCACCCGCACAGACATCGGCAAAAGCTGAGAGAGCTGTACTTGCCGAACCTGCACTGGCTTCGTCATCTTCGCTGTTCAAGAAACTGTGGCTGAACCTGTCCGGCCTTATAAAGCGCGGCAAACAAGCTGAAACCGCTGCGGATCAGCCTGCGCAGCCGGTGGTTACAAGGCAAATGCCTGTCGCGCCTGTGGCAAAGCAAATGCCTGTGAAACAGGCCGATGCGGAACCGCAGGAGCCGAAACAGCAACCGGCGGAAGATGTTCTTGCGGAAGTGCGCCAGCCGGTTTCCAAAACCTATGCTGCCATGCGCAAAAATGCGCTCGGCAATGCCGCAGCAGATCAGACTATTCCGGAAGCTGCAGACCTTTCCCATGCACTGGCCGAAATCCGGCAGGCATTGCGTGAGCATGAGAAGCTGGCCAGTGCCAGACAGAATGAAAATTCGTCACGTTGATGCCGTTATTCCGATAGCATGACCGTTTTTTGATTGTCATCATCGCGCTGGCAGATTATGCGAGGGCAGGATGTGAGCGCGTGGCTTTGTGATCCCGCAATTTCGGCCTTGCATTGTTTTTTTGTCTGACGGAGTTGTGAGATGGCGACTGAGACGAGCGGCGCAAAAGTAATCGACGGTAAATTGCTGGCGGAAGATGTGGTGGCGGCGGTTAAATCCGCAACATCCGACTTGTTAAATACAACCGGCACAAAGCCTGGGATTGCTGTGGTGATCGTCGGGGAAGATCCGGCCAGTCAGGTTTATGTCGCCTCCAAAGGCCGCAAAGCACGCGAGTGCGGATTCCACTCTGTACAGCACACATTGACTGAAGATACATCTGAGGCGGCTCTGCTGGATTTGATCGACAGTCTCAATAATGATCCTGCCATTCACGGTATTCTGGTGCAGTTGCCGCTGCCGAAACATATTGATGAAGGTCGCGTTATTCAGACTATCGCACCGGACAAGGACGTGGACGGTTTCCATTATATCAATGTCGGCAAGCTTGGTACCGGTGCTGTGGACAGCGCCTTTGTGCCATGCACACCGGCTGGCAGTATGATTATGATTGAGCGCCAGCTCGGCCGCGACCTGTCCGGTCTGAATGCTGTTGTCATCGGCCGCTCCAACATTGTTGGAAAGCCGATGGCGAATTTGCTGCTTGCAGCCAATGCGACTGTCACTGTTGCCCATAGCCGCACTAAAGATCTGCCAGCCTTGGCACGCACCGCTGATATTCTTGTGGCAGCGGTTGGCCGTCCGCAAATGGTCAAAGGTGACTGGATTAAGCCGGGTGCAACTGTGATTGATGTGGGTATCAACCGCATTGATGCACCGGAAAAGGGCGAGGGTAAAACCCGTCTCGTCGGTGATGTGGATTATGCCGAGGCTGCAAAAGTGGCCGGTGCGATTACGCCGGTTCCGGGCGGTGTAGGACCTATGACCATTGCCATGCTGATGGCCAATACGCTGGTCGCCGCTTGCCGCGCTGCCGGTGTTAAGGCACCGAAATTTTGAAACTGTGTTAAGGCACCGAAATTTTGAAATTGTGCGAAAGCACCAAAATTTGATTTTAAGTAGTTAAAAGAACGGCGCGGTCATTTTGATCGCGCCGTTTTTTGTTACCTTTTAAAATACTGATGCGCCCTGATCCGCATGGCCTGCAATGTGCCGGAAAGCGGAGAACAGCTCCCGTCCCATGCCGAAATGATTGCGGGTGAGATCAGGTGTTTCAATATTGCGCGATTGCAATTCATCCCCGCTCAGCAGGACAGACAGGGTGCCTTGCACGGCATCAAGGCGGATAATGTCGCCTTCCTGAATTTTTGCAATCATACCATTATCAAGAGCTTCCGGTGTGACATGAATGGCGGAGGGCACTTTGCCGGATGCGCCGGAAAGACGGCCATCGGTCACAAGTGCCACGCGCTGTCCGCGATCCTGCAAAATGCCAAGCACAGTCATCAGCTTATGCAGTTCAGGCATACCGTTGGCCTTCGGGCCCTGATAGCGGACAACGGCGATGAAATCACCTTCTAGCTTGCCTGCCTTGAAAGCATCTTGCATTTCCGACTGATCGTGGAAGATTTTCGCAGGCGCTTCAATCACATGGCGATCCGGTTTGACGGCAGAGACTTTAATGATCGCGCTGCCAATATTGCCGCTCAGCACTTTAATGCCGCCATCCGGCTGGAAAGGCGCATTGGCTTTGGCGAGAACTTTTGCATCAGCGCTGATTTCAGGGGCAGGGCTACGGGCAATCGTGCCATCCGCATTGAGCGCCGGTTCAATCGTATAGTCGCGCAAAGTCTCGCCCCAGACGGTACGCACATCTTCGTGCAGCAGTCCGGCATCCAGCAATTCACGGATCAGATAGCCCATGCCGCCGGCGGCGTGGAAATGGTTCACATCAGCCAGTCCGTTCGGATAGACGCGGGCAAGCAGCGGCACAGCAGCCGAAATATCGGATATATCCTGCCATGTCAGTTTGATGCCTGCGGCTGCGGCCATGGCAATCAGATGGATGGTGTGGTTGGTGGAGCCGCCGGTGGCATTGAGGCCGACAACACCATTGACAAAAGAACGCTCATCCAGCATCGCGCCGGCCGGCGTATAATCATTGCCGCAGGCGGTGATCTGCAAAGCGCGCTTGGCGGCTTCCTTGGTCATCGCATCGCGCAACGGGGTATTCGGATTGATGAAGGATGAACCCGGAATATGCAGTCCCATGATTTCCATCAGCATCTGATTGGAATTGGCTGTACCATAGAAGGTGCAGGTGCCGGGGCCGTGATAGGATTTGGACTCGGATTCCAGCAATTCTGCACGGCCGACTTTGCCTTCCGCATAAAGCTGACGGATACGGGCTTTCTCATCATTCGGCAGGCCGGAGGTCATAGGCCCTGCCGGAATGAAAATCGCTGGCAAATGACCAAAGGTAAGGGCGCCGATCACCAGCCCCGGTACGATCTTGTCGCACACGCCGAGATAGACGGCAGCGTCAAACATATCATGGGACAGGCCAACGGCAGTGGCCATGGCAATCACATCGCGTGAGAACAGCGACAGTTCCATGCCCGCAAAACCTTGCGTAACACCGTCGCACATTGCAGGCACACCACCGGCTACTTGCGCAATGCCGCCTGCTTCACGCGCTGCCTGTTTGATAAGCTGCGGAAAAGTCTCAAATGGCTGATGCGCGGAGAGCATATCATTATAAGCGGTGATAATGCCGATATTAAGCAGTTGATCGCCTGCCAGTCCTGTTTTGTCGGAAGGGCCGCAGGCCGCAAAACCGTGAGCCAGATTGGCGCAACCAAGCGCAGTACGTACAGGCTTTCGTGATGCAGCTTCACTGATCCGCCCCAGATAGGCCTCACGGGTCGGGCGGGAGCGCTCGATAATCCGGTTGGTGATCGCCTGCAGGGTGTGATTCACGGTCATTTCAGTCTCCCGTACCAGTCAGAAACCGGTCATGCGCATTAATATTTAAACCGATTTAATAGCAGTTTAATATACGGAAAATAAGTATAGCGAAAGAGTGGAAAAAGGCTGATGCGTCTATAAAGCGCACGGGAATGGACGGGGGAGAAAAGGGGGCGCAATCCGGCTCATTCTCCGGCCGTGTATCATCGGAGAATGAGTGGATAATGCAGCGATCAAAGTGGGTTTATGGTGCCCAGTAAAGCTGTACGGCTTGTTTCGCATGGGCAAAAACGGCACGTACAGGCATCAGATTAATATCTGCTTCGCTGAAATCGCTGGCCAGTGCTTCTTCCAGAACAGCCAGTTTCTTCTGTCCTTCAATATGCAGTATCAGCAGATCGGCATTTGCAATCACCGGCAGGGTAAGGGTCAGACGTGGTTCACCTGCGCCTTCAGCCTGCATTGGCAGCACAACGGCACGGGTTTTCGGATCAATGGCCTGATCCAGCCTGCTGCCGCCACGGAAGAAAGAGGCTGTATGGCCGTCATTGCCCATGCCGAGAACCACGACGTCAAAAGGTTTCGGCAGTGCATCAATGCGGTTTGCCGCAGTGACAGCGGCAACACTGGCTGTCTGGGCAGGAATATAAAGACTGACAAAAACGGCCTGCGCCGCTTTGTTTTGCAAAAGATGTTCGCGCGCCAGTTTCTCATTCGAACGGTCATTGTCCGGCGCTACAAAACGTTCATCGACAAGAGTAATCGTAACCTGTTTCCATGCCACATCCTGCATGGAGAGCGCCTCAAACAATTGTACCGGCGTTGTGCCGCCGGATACAGCGAGTACGGCCTGTCCTTTGGCCGCGACTGCTTTATTCAGTTGATCCGCGATTGTTCCGGCTAATTGCAGCGCCAAAGCGGATGGCTCTGCAAAATCATGCCTTTCAATATTGGTTATGTCAGTCTCCATCAGTGTTTCTGCGCCTTTACACCCCTATGTGGGGTGTGGCGCAGTCATTTTGTATCTTTATACAGAATACCACCTCAGACGGTATTCATTTCCTGCCTTTTTAGCGGTGCTCCGGCCTCAATTTTTATTACGGTTATTGTGTTTATGGCTTAGAGGTTGTCATGCCCTCGGTTTCGTCAGAGACTATCATGCCATGTGCGGCCGTCACGCTCGATCAGGGCGATCGAACCGGAAGGCCCCCATGTGCCGGATGTATAGCCCTGAACTTTCTGTTCATTGCTTTCCCAGGCTTCCAGAATAGGGTCAATCCAGCGCCACGCGGCTTCAACCTCATCGCGGCGCATGAACAGGGTCTGGTTGCCGCGCACGACATCCATAATCAGCCGCTCATAGGCATCCGGATTACGCTCGTCAAAAGAATCCGCAAAGCTCATATCCAGCGGAATATGACGCAGACGCATACCGCCCGGACCCGGATCTTTAATCATGATCCACTGTTTCACACCTTCATCCGGCTGCAGGCGGATGACCAGCTGATTGGCAATAATCTGTCCTGCACTGCTTTCAAAAATCGAATGGGGAATAGGTTTGAACGTCACCACGATTTCTGAAACGCGTTCGGCCAGTCTTTTGCCGGTGCGCAGATAAAACGGCACATTTGCCCAGCGCCAGTTGCCGATCTCGGCTTTCAGCGCCACAAAGGTTTCCGTATTGCTGGTAGTGCTTTCCAGATCATCGAGATAGGATTTAACCGGCCCGCCAGCGGAGGCTCCGGCGCGGTACTGGCCGCGCACAGTATTTTCCTGCGCATTGTCGGCAGTAATAGGTGTGAGCGAGCGCAGCACTTTAACTTTTTCATCATGTACCGCATCGGCTTCCAGTGAAGCCGGTGGCTCCATGGCGACAAGGCACAGTAATTGCAGAATATGGTTCTGCACCATATCGCGCAGCGCGCCGGCTGTGTCGTAATAGCCTGCACGCCCTTCAAGACCGACAGCTTCGGCAACGGTAATCTGCACATGATCAATATGGGCGGAGTTCCACAGCGGCTCATAAAGCGCATTGGCAAAACGCAGCGCCATCAGATTTTGCACTGTTTCTTTGCCGAGATAATGGTCGATACGGAAAATCTGGTCTTCGCGGAAAACACTGCCGATCGTGTCATTGAGGATTTGCGCGGATGCCAGATCACGGCCAATCGGCTTTTCAACGACGATGCGCGTATGATCGCTGATGAGATCATTGCTCTGCAAACGCTGGGCAATATCACCGAACAGGCTCGGGCTGACAGCAAGATAAAAAGCGCGGATATCCGCCGGTTTGGTCTTGATGAGCTTTTTCAGTGCAGACCAGCCCTGATCGGACTTGGCATCAACTGCCACATAGGAGATGCGCTGCAGAAACTGTTCGATCTGCGCTTCATCAATCTCGTCTTTTTTGACATGTTCATGAATGGCATTGCGGGCAAATTCACGATATTCGGCATCGCCCATTTCACTGCGGGATGCACCGATAATACGGGTCGGTTCGCTGAACTGTCCGGCACGCTGGCGCTGGTATAAAGCGGGGATCAGTTTACGTTCGGCAAGATCGCCTGAACCGCCGAAAACGATGCAGTCAAAGGGCTCTACCGGAATTGTCTGGCTGGTCATGAACCTGTCTCTTTATTCGCGTTTTCCTGATGAGTTCAAAGAATATATCAGGATATGGAGAGAAAGTGGTGGGATTTGGTCCGGGAACGGAACGATAGTCGAAGCAGTGATTTGCATTATAATCTAGCGAAATGACAGCGTTGACAATAGTGGCTTTTTAAATCGATTTAATAAATCAATTTAAAAATGTTAATTTTACGGATAATTATGCCTGAGCAAACAGAAAACCGGCGCTTTCTCCTGCAAGATTCCCTTAAGGTCTGAAATGCTTTATGCATTGGGATGACTGATTTGCATTGTAATGAAAGTTTCTGGAGAAGAGTATGGCACGATTGAAAGATAAAGTGGCTATTGTTACCGGCGCCGGTTCTGGTTTCGGTGAGGCAATTGCCCGTCGTTTTGCGTTGGAGGGCGCGAAAGTAACCGTTGCCGATATTAATCCGAAACGTGCCAATGATGTTGCAAGTTCTATCGGTAAAAGTGCTGTACCGCTTGCTGTGGATGTATCGCGGAAAGATGATGTTGAGCGGCTGGTCGGGGTGACGCTGCAGCAATTCGGTCGTCTTGATATTATGGTCAATAATGCCGGTTTTGCTTATAAAAATATGCTGCTGACCGATGTGCCGGAAGATAGTTTTGATCTGATTACAGCTGTGAATATGAAGGCGCTGTATCTGTCCACGCTGGCAGTTGTGCCGGTTATGCGTAAGCTGGGCGGCGGTGCGATTATCAATACAGCGTCCATCGGTGCACAGCATCCGCGTAAAGGTCTGACCTGGTATAATGCATCCAAAGGCTGGGTGATGAGCGCGACGAAATCCATGGCGCTGGAACTGGCCGGTGATAAAATCCGCGTTAATGCAATTTGCCCAGTGGAGAGTGAAACCGAAACGCTGAAACTGATCCTCGGTCAGGATACGCCGGAAGCCCGCGAAGCGCTCAAAGCTTCCATTCCTCTCGGCCGCTTTTCTAAGCCGGATGATATTGCCAATGCCGCTCTGTGGCTGGCCAGTGATGAAGCTGCATTTGTCACCGGCACATCTGTTGATGTGGATGGCGGTTACAGCCTGTAAAATAAAAACAGCCCGCCGGTTATGTGTAACCGGCGGGCTGTTGTCATTGATTAGTTGTTTATATGCGATCCATCATGGCAAACCATGAAAGCGCAAGGAAAAGCAGCGGTGCACGGAATGTGCGGCCGCCCGGAAATGCCGGTACTTTCAGCATTTCAAACTGACGCAGGCGTTCGCGATTGCCGGTCACCGTCTCGGCATAGAGTTTACCCATAAAATTGGCGAGCATCACGCCATGGCCGGAATAACCGCCTGCGCTGATGACATTGGGCATAACCTCGCGCACAAAAGGCTGGCGCGGCATCGTAATGCCAACCGAGCCGCCCCAGCTATGGGTGATCTCAATATCCTGGAGTTGCGGATAGATTTCCGTGATCTGGCGGCGGATATGGGTGGTAATATCGCGTGGATTATCGGCCGTATAGGCTTCACGCCCGCCAAATAGCAGTCGCCCGTCTTTGGAACGACGGAAATAACGCACCACAAAACGGGAGTCGTCCACGGATTCACCGCCCGGTAAAACGCGGCACGTATCATCCAGCGGCACAGTCGCACCAATAAATGAGCGGATCGGCATCACATGCGCAGCACTGACCGGCTCCAGATTGCCGCCATAGGCATTGACTGCGATCAGGGCTTTTTCCGCATTGATGATACCGCGTGCGGTTTTGACGATCACACGGCCATTGGATGAGGTAATACCGGTGGCTTTGCTGTTCTCATAGAGCTTTGCGCCTGCCTGTGATGTGGTTTTCGCCAGACCGATCAATAATTTGAGCGGATGAATATGGCCGGTGCCGCTGTCATAGGTGCCGCCGAAATAGCGTTTTGAACCGAGTTTTTCGGCAACTTCATCGCGTTCCATATAGCGCAGATGCGGATAGTTGAAGCGCGAGGCCATAATTTCGCTATGGGCTTTATATTGTTTGTCATAGCGCTGTTTATGCGTCACAGACATGTGCCCCTGCACATATTCCATGTCGATATTATGCTGCACAGCAAAGCTTAAAAGATGATGTTTGGCTTCTTCCGCCAGATCAAAAAGTGCTTTGGCATGGTCGAAACCATATTGCTTTTCCAGATCTTCCGCACCGCAGCGCTGGCCGGTATTCAGCTGTCCGCCATTGCGGCCTGATGCACCGTCACCGAAGCGCGCTTCATCAAGCAACACGACTTTAATACCCTGAACCGCCAGATGAAAGGCGGCAGACAGGCCGGTATAGCCACCGCCGATAATCACGACATCCGTTTGGACTGATCCGTCAAACTCGGGATAGCGCGGCCGCTCACTGATACTTGCCTCATACCATGACAGTCCTGGAGAAATCGGGCTCTGATAATGCTGTGACTGCTGCATTGGGTGCCTTGAGCTGGTGCTGGATGTCGGAGAGCAGAAGAATTTAAGACGTATAATTCGGCAGAAATTGTTCCGGCACATTGATTAAAAGCAATATGCCGGAAGGAATATTATACGTTGAGCAGCAGATATTCCCGCTCCCACGGGCTGATCACTTCCATGAAAGTCTCAAATTCTGCCCGCTTGATCGCGGCATAGGTGGTAGCAAAACTTTCGCCGAGCAGAGATTTCAGTTCCGCATCCTCTTCAAACAGGTTGACTGCCTCGATCAGACCGCGCGGCAGTTCCACCTCATTGCGGTTGACGGATGTAGCAACCGGCGCGTCCGGCATGATCTTGTTTTTCAACCCGATCAGGCCGCAGGCAAGCGAAGCTGCAAGAGCCAGATAAGGATTGGCATCGGAAGACGGAATGCGGTTTTCTACACGTCGCGCCTGCGGGTCTGAACGTGGTACGCGCAAGGCGGTTGTGCGGTTATCATAGCCCCATTTGACATTGACCGGCGCAGAGGCATCCGGTGTCAGGCGACGATAAGAATTCACATAAGGCGCAAACATCACCAAGGCATTCGGCACATGTTTCTGCATGCCGCCGATGAAGTGATAAAACGCTTCGCTCTCGGTGCCGTCTTCATTGCTGAAGATATTCTTGCCGGTTTTTTTATCGACAATAGACTGGTGAATATGCATGGCAGAACCCGGCTGACCCTGAATAGGCTTGGCCATGAAAGTTGCATACATATCATGTTTGAGTGCAGCTTCACGGATGGTGCGCTTGAACATGAAAGCCTGATCGGCCAGTTCAATTGGATCACCGTGGCGCAGGTTGATTTCCAGCTGACCTGCACCTTCTTCGTGGATCAGCGTATCAATCTCCAGCCCCTGCGCTTCCGAGAAATGATAAATATCGTCAATCAGTTCGTCGAATTCATTGACACCGGCAATGGAATAGCCCTGACCGCCGCCAATGGCGCGACCTGAACGGCCAACCGGCGGGGTGAGCGGATAATCCGGATCGGGATTTTTGCGTACCAGATAGAATTCGATTTCCGGCGCAACAACCGGCTTGAGGCCTAGTTTGGCATATTCATCGACCACACGTTTCAGCACGTTGCGCGGGGTGAATTCCGCCACGCGGCCATCCTGATAAACGAGGTCGCACAGAACCTGCGCGGTCGGATCAGATTCCCACGGTACAACGGTGAGGGTTGAGAGATCGGCGACAAGGCGCAAATCGCCGTCATCCTCCGGATAGACAAAACCGTGACCATCATCAGGATAGTCACCGGAAATCGTGACCATAAAGACAGCGGATGGCAGGGCCAGTGTGGAATTGGAGATGAATTTCTTGGAAGGCATCATCTTGCCGCGGGCAACACCGGCCTGATCGGGCGTGATGCACTCAATATCTTCAATGTCGCGCCATGCCAGCCATTCAGAAGCTTCTTTCCAGTTTTTGACGCCGCGCAGCGACTTGACATAGGCTGGTGTACCGCGACGTACAGTTTTGCGCGGTTTTTTCTTCTCAGTAGGTGTGACAGGCATTAATCACCGGATAGCTGTTTACGTTAAGGTCACTATAGCTTCTCATGTGACCTTTAACAAACAGAGTAGCATTTGTGTGCGTAAGCGTAAGTCCTGTTGTCAAAAATATTTTTTGGCGGGAGCTGTTGAGAATGATGGCTTTTGAAATACGCAGGCTGCCCGGAAATACCTTGGAGAATTTGAGGATAATGCAAGGTAATCAGTCATGATATCAGGGCAACCTGCGATTGTGCGGTTCCAAAAAACTACCCTGAGGAAATGCGGGAAGGGTGGTTGGGGGGATGGAGCCGAACCTGAGAAGTCTGGATGCTGCCCTGCCGCCTTAAAACGGCAGGGCAATAGGAGGATGCTTAGGAAAACTGTAAAGTTTAACTGCGGGTTACAACAACCGGTGTCAGCAGATCACTTCACTGGCCTTCGCCGTCCCGCATTGCCGCAGGCATGCAATTAAAAAAGAGCATGGTGGCGAAGGCTGTTGAGCTTAACTGCGTGTTACAACAACCGGTGTCAGCAAATCACCCCACTGGCCTTCGCCACCATGATGGCGGGCGGAGCGCACCAACTCAACGGATACGCCTGCATCAACGGCTTTCATAACAGCATGGTTGAGGCGGTGAAGATCATTGGCCAGCATGCGGATTGCAGCCTTCTGGTCTTCTGTCATAGCCGAAGCTTGTTCTTCGGCCCGTTCTTTAACCTGTGGTTTAGTCATCATGGTCTTTATCCTTGGGTTATAGTCAGGTCGTGAGCTGAAGTTGCGTTTGAGGTGAATATCCGTAGCCGGCCGGGTGAAGGAGAAGCCGGCTACGGATGGCTGTATGCAGAGTGTGACTGGAGTCCGGCTCTGCTGATCCGTCTTCTGCTTATTCGGCAGCAGGGCGGAACTGGTCATGTTCGGTCGATTCACTCATAGCCGTTGTCGAAGACTGGCCGCCGGTGATCGCCATGGAAACGGCATCGAAATAGCCGGTGCCCACTTCGCGCTGGTGTTTGGTTGCAGTGTAGCCATTGGCTTCTGCCGCAAATTCTGCTTCCTGCAATTCCGAATAGGCCGCCATCTGACGATCTTTGTAGCCGCGTGCCAGTTCGAACATGCCGAAATTGAGCTGGTGGAAACCGGCCAGTGTGATGAACTGGAACTTGTAGCCCATCGCACCCAGCTCACGCTGGAATTTGGCGATCGTGGCGTCGTCGAGATTCTTTTTCCAGTTGAACGACGGCGAACAGTTATAGGCCAGCAGCTTGCCCGGATGGGCTTTATGTACACCCTCGGCAAATTTACGCGCCTGTTCCAGATCGGGTTTCGAAGTTTCGCACCAGATCAGATCGCAATGCGGGGCATAGGCCACAGCACGGGCAATACATGGCTCAAGACCGTTCTTCACATGGTAGAAACCTTCAACGGTGCGACCCTTGTCGTAATCAACAAATGGCTGATCGCGTTCATCAATATCCGAGGTCAGCAGCTTCGCAGCTTCCGCATCGGTACGGGCGATAACCAGTGTCGGCGTACCCATAATGTCAGCGGCAAGACGTGCGGCATTCAGGTTACGGATATGTGCTGCGGTCGGAATCAGAACCTTGCCGCCGAGATGGCCGCATTTCTTTTCCGATGCCAGCTGATCTTCAAAGTGAACACCGGCAGCACCAGCTTCAATGAAGGCCTTCATGATTTCAAAAGCATTCAGCGGGCCGCCGAAACCTGCTTCAGCATCGGCAACAATCGGCGCAAACCATGTGTCTACGGACAGGCCTTTGCCTTCTGCGGTTTCAATCTGGTCGGCGCGCTGCAAAGTGCGGTTGATGCGTTTTGCCAGTTCCGGCGCTGCATTGGCCGGATAGAGTGACTGATCCGGATACATTGCGGAAGCGGTATTGGCATCCGCCGCAACCTGCCAGCCGGAGAGATAAATGGCCTGCAACCCTGCGCGAACCATCTGCATTGCCTGATTGCCGGAGAGGGCACCCAGTGCATTAACGAAATTTTCCTCATGAATGAGTTTCCACAGACGGTTGGCACCCATTTCGGCCAGACTGTAGCGGATTTCAACCGAACCGCGCAGGCGCTTTACATCTTCAGCAGTATGCGAGCGCTGCAAGCCGTCAAAGCGGCCTTTCGGTGCGGATGGAACCAGATTGTAAAAATCAGTCATGATCAGATATCCTGTAAAACTGTGTCATCAGATTTTGAGTTGAATGCTTGTTTTGTCTGTGACCAGATTTACAGATGCTGCATATATTGGCGAGAAAAATACGCAATAGCAGCATTTTATTCGGGTTATGCTGTATGTGTTTTGACAGTATGGGCTTGTAAACTTGTAAGTTTTGTAAATTTGACAAATCGTAAGAATTAGTCACATTCTTTACAGATCGGATAAATCCGGTTGTTTCTTGGAGGGGCAGACCTGTGGCAGAACGTAAAATATTTGCCGGTGCGCGTATCCGGCGTATCCGCAATGAGCGGGCGCTGACACAGGTTGCGATGGCCGAGGATTTGGGTATCTCGCCATCCTATCTCAATCTGATTGAGCGCAATCAGCGGCCGTTAACGGTGCAGCTGCTGTTGAAGCTGGCCTCGGTCTATAAAGTGGATCTGGATCAGTTGCAGGAAGAAACCGGCTCGGTGCTGGCCGGTCTGAAGGAAGTGTTTTCCGAGCCGCTTTTGGCCGGTGAACTGCCGGGCGATCAGGAGCTGATTGATATTTGCGAGGCCGCGCCCAATGCAGCTGCGGGCGTACTGAAATTATTCCGCGCCTATCGGGAGCAGCAAAAGCGTCTCACAGACCTGTCCGATATGATGGTGCGCGAGGGCAAAGCATTGAGCCTTGCGCCGACACGCCTGCCATTAGATGAAGTGCGCGAAGTGCTGGCGCGTAAGCCGCATTATTTCGAGCGGATTGAAGCGGAGGCAGATAGTTTTAACCGGCTGCTGAAATCGGAAGACGGGCTGGCCGTTGCACTGAAACAATGGCTGAAACGTGAGCAGTCGATCACCGTGCGCACATTGCCCGCAGCGACTATGCCGAACTGGCGGCGGCGTTATGACCGCCACTCATTGCGGTTGTTTATTTCCGAACGTCTGTCGATCTTTGACCAGACACGCGAGATTGCCATGGAAGCTGCTTCAATCCGTATGCAGGTGGTGATCGGAGCAGAGCTGGAAGATTTGAAGCTGAGCTCTGCGGAAGCAAAGCGCATTGCGCGGTTTGAGCTGCTGCGCTATGCAGCCCATGCTTTGATGATGCCCTATACGCCGTTTCGCGAGGCGGCGCAGCGTGCAAAATATGACATTGATGTGCTGCGCGCGCGTTTCAACGTGTCTTTTGAACAGGTGGCGTGCCGGTTGACCAGTCTGCAAAAGCAAGGCGCCACCGGCATTGCTTTCTTCTTGCAGGAGATAGATCAGGCCGGAAACCGCTTGCGCCATTTCGGGGCGCAGGGCTTTCCGCAGGCGCGTTTTGGCGGTGCCTGTCCGAAGTTGCAAGTTTACAATGCTTTCTCCCACCCGCAGCAATATCTGGCCGAGCAGGTGGAGCTGCCGGATAAAACGCAATATCTGACCATCAGCAGCACGGTTGAAGGACCGCAAACCGGATTTGGCGAACAGCCGCGCCGGACAGCGCTGATGCTGGGCTGTGATGCATCAATGGCGCAGGATACGGTCTATGCTGCTTATCTGGCGGGCATGTCTACCGGCTCGGCTGTCAGTCCGGTTGGTACAGCCTGTCGTTTATGTGAGAGGCAGGCTTGCCTTGCCCGTGCCGAACCACCGCTCACCCGCCCGCTGGCGCTGGATGAAATGGTCTCGGGTTTCTCTGCCTATGACTTCCAGTAAGAGGACTTAAGAGCGGGTAAGATTCGGGCATTTTGCCTGTCATGGTTTCTGTGTGGCATATCTTTGAAAGATAAGGCTTATATCCCGGTTCTCCGGCACCCGTTCTGACCGGATAAAATATCCCTTTGTGCGCCCTGAAGGACACACAAAGTTTAAAATTGTGTTCATTAAATTCAAATAATCGGCGCTATGCGGTTTAAGCGTCATCTTTCCGTTGACGAAAGCAAATTAATCTCAAAAGGTAACGGAGAATGCACATTGAAGGGCAATGTGTGAGGGATGATTTGGCTTGCAAGGCTTTTGCCCCATAAAGCTTTCTGGACGGAGTGACTGATGAAGATCAAAGCCCATTTGCTTTCATATGTTTCTGCCAGCTGTGTGGCACTTGCCGCGCTGCTGCCTGTTCTGCCGGCTGCTACGCAGGAGCGCGTGCTGAACATCTATAACTGGTCTGATTATATTGATGATTCTATCCTGAAAGATTTCACCAAGGAAACCGGCATCAAAGTCGTTTACGACGTGTATGATTCCAACGAAATCCTTGAGACAAAATTGCTGGCCGGTGGCAGCGGTTATGACATTGTTGTGCCTTCCGCTGAATTTATGGGTCGTCAGATTCCGGCAGGCGTTTTCCAGAAACTGGATAAAGACAAACTGCCGAACCTGAAAAATATGTGGGACGAGATCACCAAACGCACCGTCGCTTATGATCCGGGCAATGAATATTCGGTCAACTATATGTGGGGCACCACAGGGATCGGTTACAACAAAGCCAAGATTAAGGAAGCGCTTGGTGTTGACGAAATCGACAGCTGGGACGTGCTGTTCAAGCCTGAAAATTCGGCAAAGCTGAAAGATTGCGGTATTTATCTGCTGGATTCAGGCAGTGAAATGCTGCGTCCGGCGCTGCATTATCTGGGCTTTGATACCAATAACCCAACCGCTGAAAGCTTCGCCAAGGCCGAAGAACTTTACTTAAGCATCCGTCCGAATATCCGTAAATTCCATTCGTCTGAATATATTAATGCGCTGGCCAATGGCGATATCTGCATGGCTGTCGGCTATTCCGGTGATATTTTTCAGGCACGTGACCGTGCGGAAGAAGCCAAAAACGGTGTGGAAATTGGCTATTCCATTCCGAAAGAGGGCGCTCTGATGTGGTTTGACCAGATGGCCATTCCGGCAGATGCCAAACATGTTGAAGAAGCGCATGAATTTATCAATTATATCATGCGTCCTGAAGTGATCGCCAAAGCTTCGGACTATGTGTTCTACGCCAATGGCAACAAGGCTTCGCAGGAATTCATCGATAAAGAGCTGCTCAATGATCCGGCGGTTTATCCGAGTGAAGAAGTGATGAAACAGCTCTTCGTTCCGATGCCTTACCCGCCGAAAATCAACCAGATGGCAACCCGCACCTGGACAAAGATTGTGACAGGGCACTAAGCAGATCAGGGAACAAACGGGGCAAATGCCCCGTTTGTTTTACGGCCTGTAACAAGCACCACCAACCGGATGCACAGGTTTCCGGAATTTTATCCGCGACATTTCAAATATGTTTAAGGCTTACAAGACCCGCAATATGAGGGGAACAGCATGAAATCTTTTGGTAGTTTCCGCCGCAAGTTCTCACCCTGGAACGATCCGGCAGCCAAGCCCTATATTTCATTCGAAAACATCGTCAAAAAATTTGATGATGTGACGGTGATTGATGATCTGTCGCTGAATATTTTTAACCGCGAGTTTTTTGCGCTGCTGGGCGCATCGGGTAGCGGTAAATCCACTTTGATGCGTATGCTGGCGGGTTTTGAAGAGCCGACTTCCGGTCGTATCATGCTGGACGGGCAGGATATGCGCGGCATTCCTCCCTATAAACGCCCTGTGAATATGATGTTCCAGTCTTATGCTTTGTTCCCGCATATGACTGTTGAGCAGAATATTGCTTTCGGTCTGAAGCAGGACGGCATGGCCAAATCGGAAATGGCAGATCGTGTGAACGATATGCTAAAACTGGTGAAGCTGGAGAAATATGCCAAGCGCAAGCCGCATCAGCTTTCCGGTGGCCAGCGCCAGCGTGTGGCTCTGGCTCGCGCTGTGGCCAAGCGTCCGAAAGTTTTGCTGCTGGATGAGCCTCTGGGCGCGCTGGATAAGAAGCTGCGTGAAGAAACCCAGTTCGAGCTGATGGATTTGCAGATGAATCTCGGTCTGACCTTCCTGATCGTCACCCACGATCAGGAAGAAGCGATGACTATGGCTGACCGTATCGCTGTGCTGGATAAAGGCCAGATCATGCAGGTGGCGACACCGGCTGAGGTCTATGAGGCCCCGAGCAGCAAATTTGTGGCCGACTTCATCGGCAATATTAATATTATTGAGGGCGAGGTCAGCCGTTTTGCCAATGGCGAAGCGGATATTGACAGTCCGGTAAATAATGTCGCCATCCGCACCAAAACCGGTAAAGATCTGCATGCCGGTCAGAAGGTCTGGTATGCGATCCGCCCTGAGAAAATCACTATCAGCCGCGAGAAGCCGGAAGATGCGTCGATCAATGCCTTGCAGGGTGAACTCTGGGATATCGCTTATTTCGGCGATATGAACGTGTTCCATGTGCGACTGCCGAATGGCCGCACCATCAAGGCCTCCAGCATGAACTCTGTGCGCCGCACTGAAGATCCGCTGGGTTATGATGAACAGGTCTGGGTGTCGTTTGAAGATGATGCCGGTATGGTTCTGGTTGCCTGATCACCTAAAGCGCATACCGAAAAGTGTGAGCGGTTTTCGGATAATATGCTCGTCATTAGAGCGCCGTGCGCCCGATAGGTGCACAAAGGTCGCTCTAACACTTTAAAACTAGAGCATGATTTCATCTAAAACTGTTTCAAGTTTAAGAAATTATGCTCTAAAGAATTGAGGGGTAGTCCATGCAAAAGATAATTGCAGCTATTGCTTCCAGAGCGGTGATCGCCGTGCCTTATATCTGGCTCGGTTTGTTTTTTCTGATCCCGTTCTTCATTGTCTTCAAAATTTCGCTGTCGCAGGTGGCGATGGCGATACCGGCCTATGATCCGCGCTTTTTCTGGAGCGATGGTCTGAGTGTCATCTGGCAGAAAATTCCGCAGTTTTCTTTTGAGAACTATATCTGGCTAACGCAGGATTCGCTCTATTACAAAGCCTATTTGTCGAGCGTTAAGATTGCTGCTGTTTCGACTTTTCTGGCGTTGCTGATTGGTTTTCCGTTGGCCTATGGCATGGCGCGTGCGCCGCTGACATTACGCCCGACATTGCTGATGTTGGTGATCCTGCCATTCTGGACATCCTTCCTTATCCGCGTTTATGCATGGATTGCGATCCTGAAACCGGAAGGTCTGCTCAACCAGTTTCTGATGTCGCTGAATATTATCGACACGCCGCTGACGATCCTGAATACGGATACTGCGATTTATATCGGTATCGTCTATTCCTATCTGCCTTTTATGGTGCTGCCGATCTATTCCGCATTGGAAAAGATGGACTATTCGCTGATTGAAGCGGCGCAGGATCTTGGCTGCACACCGCTGAAAGCCTTCTGGAAAATTACATTCCCGCTGGCTTTGCCGGGTGTGATTGCCGGATCGATGCTGGTTTTCATTCCGGCAATCGGTGAGTTCGTGATCCCTGATCTGCTTGGCGGTTCCAGCACATTGATGATTGGTAAGACCCTGTGGAGCGAGTTCTTCTCCAACCGTGACTGGCCGGTATCGGCTGCCGTGGCGGTGGTGTTGCTGGTTATTCTGGTTATTCCGATTGTGCTGTTCCAGAAAATGCAGACCCGTGCCGAGGGGAGTGGCAAATAATGAACACAACATCCTGGTCACGTTTTAACATTGTCTCGGTGGTGCTGGGCTTTGCCTTTCTCTATCTGCCGATTGTGCTGCTGGTGATTTACTCCTTCAATGAATCGCGTCTGGTAACGGTCTGGTCGGGTTTCTCGGTCAAATGGTATGTGGAGCTTTTCAACAATCAGGGGCTTAAAGATGCCGCGTGGGTGACATTGCGCGTCGGCGTATTGTCGGCCACGATTGCCACCATCCTCGGCACTCTGGGTGCTCTGGCTTTGACACGCTATACGCGCTTTCGCGGTCGTACCCTGTTCTCCGGTATGATCTATGCGCCGCTGGTAATGCCGGAAGTGATTACCGGCCTGTCCTTGCTGTTGCTGTTTGTGGCTGTCGGTTTTGACCGCGGCTTCTGGACAGTAACACTGGCGCATATCACTTTTGCCATGTGTTTTGTGGCAGTGGTTGTGCAGTCGCGTCTGGTGAGTTTCGACCGTTCACTGGAAGAAGCAGCAATGGATCTCGGTGCGCCGCCGGTGACAACTTTCATGAAAATCACCCTGCCGATTATTCTGCCTGCAGTGGTTTCCGGCTGGATGCTGGCTTTCACTTTGTCACTGGATGACCTGGTAATCGCGAGCTTTACTTCTGGGCCGGGTGCTACAACACTGCCGATGAAAATCTACAGTCAGGTGCGTCTCGGCGTAACACCGGAGATCAATGCAGTCTGTACATTGCTGATCGGTCTGGTGGCTACTGGCGTGATTATCGCTTCGGTCGTCAATAAGCGCCGCGTGGTACAGCGCCAGCGTGATGAACAGGCAGCTTTCCGCCTCGGTTGATCTTTGTGATCAGAGTACGAATTAGAAAGCCGGTGCATCATGGTATGCACCGGCTTTTTGTTTATTTCGATGGTGAGATAAACGGTCTGTCCCATGAGCCGCCGACAAAGAAGTGCAGATTTTCTGCCGGTGGGACGAGCGGCTCTGTTACCGTCAGTTCTGTGGTTTCCGGTGTAGCAATAGGAGCAAGCGGCGTTGCTTCACCACTATCTGCCGGTGTATCTGCGGCTTCTTTTGCCGGTTGCGGCAGGGTCAGTGTGCCGGACAGTGCCAGACTGCGGTCGGTCAGCGGGATAATGCCGGTCAGCGATAAAGCGCCTTGCATGGTCTCCGCTTTGGTGGTTTCCAGTGTGGCTACTCCATCGCCAAGCGAGGCTTTGACATCGAGGCGCTTGAAATCAAGGCTGACTTTGTCACGGCGTTGCAGGGCAAAGAAGCCCTCGCTTTTCATTTTGGCAATGAAATCATTGAGGTCAAAGCCCAGCATCCGACCATTATTTAGTGTGAAGCTGATTTGTCCGCGTGCATTGCGCAGCATGCTTTGCAGGCTTTGCGGTGAGGTTTCGGCTGTCACAGAGAGATTGCCCTGACCACTCAAAATCGGATCGCTTAAACCGAGAGCCGTCAGAAATGCAGCACTGTCAATATTGGCCGCGTTGAGGCGGACGCCGATATTATCCTGCCCGTCTTCAGTCTGGGACAGTTTGATGCTGGTCTGGATGGAGCCTTTAAAGGCTTTGGCATCGCCAATATCGAAAATTGCCTGACCATCGCGAATTTGCAATGCAGCAGCTAGGCCGGTCATCTGGGCAGCGCCGATACTGGCATTCTGTGCAGAGAGGCGAATATCCAGATCAGCGCTATTCAGCAGCATTGTGTCAATCATGCGTGGCGGAGCATAACGATAGCCGCCGTAATTCTTCGCCTCTTCATCCTCACTGACTTTTGTGACCAGTGTGGTCACGGTGTGAAAGAAAGAAACGGCATTTAGAGTCTGGAAAGCCAGAGTGCCGGTCACCACAGGTCGCTGTTTGCCGAAGCCGATTTCCGCAGCGCCTTTGGCCGGCATATTGTTGAGGTTGAGCACAATATCGGACAATTTAATGCGCAGCGGCGTAGCACTGACATTGGTTTCAATGCTGAAAGCATCATCTGCCGTAGCACGCAGAGAATAGCTGGCATCGGATGACAGACCCATCCAATGCAGGCTTTCGCTGAGCGACGGGCTGGACAGGCTGAACGCACCTTCCGTGAAGATGTTTTCAGAAATATTGCTGCGCCCGTCAAAGCTGATGGTAAGCGGTTTGCTGGTTATCTGTGCGCTCATCTGGCTCATGCCGCGCGCCAGCAACAAAAGCGGCTGCGCAACATTCAGATTATAGTCCACGGTTTCATCATGCCAGACAGCCTTGCCTTTGACTGTTGCCGCGCTGGTTGTCTGCGGCCAGTCGATGCTGGCATTGATCTTACTGATCTGTTCCTGACGTTCGGTATTACGGGTTGTGAAGCCGATACTGCTGTTTTCCAGAACCAGCCTGCCGAAAGGCATGGTTTGCAACTGCTTGTCGCTTTGCTGATCGCTGTCCGTTTTACGGGCTGTCACATTGCGCGCCTGCCGGATGGCAAGACCAAGGCGACCGGAAGATGAGGCCAGCGTATTCACAAATTGCGGAAGGTCTTCCACCGGCTCACTCAGAGCGAAATGCGCATTGATGAGACGGGTTTCCGTAAAGGCAACACGCCCGAACAGGGCATCAAGCGGCGACATTTCCACTTCAATGCGTTCCGCAGCCATAAACGGGGTATTGGTGTCACCCATTTTGCTGACGGTGACATCGCTGAGCGAAGCACGAAAGACCGGAAAGAAACTCATACGCGGTGGTTGGCGGATTTCGACGCTGTAGCCTGTCCATGCACTGATATTCTGAGCCAGATGCAGCCGTATGGAATCGGTTGATACAATATAAGGCAGTGCAGCCAGTGCCCCGACAAACAGCACTGCTAAAATAACGATAACAGCCAGAACGGGGCGTATCAGCTTCATTGTGTTCCGATCACGTAACAAATTACATCAGGCTGAAATGATTTACAGCATTTCCAGCAAAAGTGTGAAGCGGTTTTGCGTTGGATAATGCGTAACACGAAGAGATAGAGCGGTTCTACCGATTCAATATGAACCGGAACCGCTCTGGATCTCATTCCGCGAGAACGCGGGTCGGCGGAAAAGTAATTTCCACAGTCGTGCCCTGTTCCGGTGCAGATTCAATGGAGAACTGCGCGCGGTTTGCCTCCACCATAGCTTTCGTCAGAGGCAGGCCAAGTCCGGTGCCTTGCTGACGCCAGTCTTTGGTGTCGGGATTTTTGAGGGTTTGCGTCTGGCTATTATGATTGCTGACTTGCCGGAAAGGTTTCAGTGCCTGTTCCAATTCGCTCTGGTTCATGCCGATACCGGTATCGCGCACGCGCATCACCACATGGCCTTCCGGCTCATAGCTGGTTGAAACAATCACCTGACCACCCTGACCGGTAAAGCGGATCGCATTGGACAGAAGATTGAGTGCTACCTGACGAATCGAACGGGCATCTGCCACAATATCCGGCAAAAAGGCTGAGAAGCTGGAGCGGATAATCACACGCTCCCGATTGGCCTGAGGCTGCATCAGCGCGACGGCTTCCGCCAGCGCATCATTCAGCGCCACGGCTTCAAATTCCAGATCAAGCGCACCGGCTTCAATCTTGGAAATATCCAGAAGATCATTGACGAGCGCCAGTACATGATTGCCTGAACGGTGAATATCACGCAGATATTCACGATAGCGGTCATTGCCGATCGGGCCGAACTTCTCTTCCGCCATCAGTTCGGAGAAGCCGATAATCGCATTCAGTGGTGTGCGGATTTCATGGCTGATCCGCGCCAGAAACTCGGTTTTATGGGTCGAGGCACGTTCAGCTTCCTGACGCGCTGAGGTCAGCTCTTCTTCCGCACGTTTCCACTGCGTAATATCGCGCATCACCGCGCAATAGCCTTTGGAGGCAGGCAGTTTGCCGATAGTCATAAACAGCGGAATGAAACGTCCCTGCGCTTCACGGCCGATCACTTCCCGCCCGTCATTGAGCAGGCTGGCAACGCCGTCGCCAGACAGACCGTGAATATAGTCAATTGCTGCACGCTGGCTTTCAATGGCAAAAAGAACGGCGAAGGATTTGCCTGATAATTCATTGATATCATAGCCGAATAGCGCCGCAGCAGACTGGTTGAGTGAACGGATTTTGCCGTCATGCCCGATGATAACAACACCGTCTGTCGCCGTGTCCAGAATGGATGTCAGTTCATCAATCTGAGTTTGCAATGCATGAAAATCAGGCTGTGCACGATTGTCCGTTACAGGGTTTGCCGTTCCGGTATCTTCAGTTTTTGGTTCTGTTGTCTCGGCAGACTGAAATGCCAGTTCTGATTGCAGCTGATGAACGGCATTGTCCTGCGGCGCAGTCTCTGTTGTAATGCTATCGACCAGTTTTAACCGGCTTGGCTGCTTGCTGATATCGTCATCATTATCCGCTTTCAGCACCAGCTCTGGCAGCAGGCTCAACATCAAAGCGCGCGCACCCTGCCACGGAACGGACTGGAGATGGGCTTCAACAATCTTATGTCCGCCATCGGCGAGACACAGAATCATACCACTGAGATTGCTGTCGTCTGACTGGGCAAACAGCGCGTCAATACCACCGGCATGGCGCAGATCATCCAGCGAATTATAGCCGGTCATGTCAAAAAATGCCTGATTGGCAAAATGCAGCCGGTCTGCACTGTGGATCAGCACCGGAACAGGCAATCCGCTCAGCACATGCAGGTCTTCATCTTCCTGCGATGCCGTATCAGCCTGTGCCGGTTTTGATCCGGCTTGTTCGTGATGCTGGTTGTGGTTCGCAGGCTGTGTGTCATGCGGATAAGGGATATCTGCTGCTTCAACAGGCAGCTGCGGAGCCGCAATAACCGGCTCCGCCTGCGGAAGTACGGGGGTATCTGCCGCAGTAGGCTGCTCTGTTGTTGGTGATTTTGGTGTTTTCTGGAGAACCTCACGGCGCAGGCGGTCGGCTATCTCGCGGAATGCACTGCGCTCGGTTGGCGATAGGCCGTTTTCCGGACGGGCAGGGCGGATTTCCGCAATAATGTTGGCCTTATCTGCGGGAAGATTCTCGCTGGCTGGATCAGTATCTTGCTGACGCTTCTGCGAAGCGCGCAGCGCTTCCATCAGAATGATTTTCTCGCTGGAAAGAGGCGCGTTTTTCGCATCATCGGTTTGGGGGGCAGGTGCGTCCGGTACGACAGGCCCTGATATCAGCGCCATACCAATGGCTTCAGGATCCTGCTCGGTTAAAGACGGATAGAGAACGCCAAAACCGCTGAAGCCGGAAAAAGCCTTGTCACGCGCAAAGGCAGGCAGTGCAGCGAGATCAACAGGAACGCGCTGATCTGTACCCTGCACAGGCCAGAAAATTCTTTTGCCAGACCATGTTTCCTGCTGCTTCAACAGGGCAGCAATAACACCGTCATTATCAAAGCCGAAAACTTTGGCTACGTCGGAGAATTTACGGCCGATAATATCGGCGGCATTGTCGCCGACAATTGCTGCAAATTCCGGTGAGATTTCCGTAAAGCGGCTGTCCGCATCTACTTTCCAGACAAACCGTGCAGGGGCGCTTTCTTCAGCCGCAGGAGCAGTAATTTCCGGCTCATCTTGCGTGATTTCGGTTATGTCAGCGACATCCTGTGCAGGTGCAGTTGAAACTGCACTATCCTGCACTTTCTCAACCATAAAGAGATAAGGTGCCTTCTCATTCTGATCGTCAAGGCGGATCATCATTGCAGGCAGGGTGCTTTGGCCAGCGCGTACACGACGACGCACAATACCATCCGCTTCATCCTGCGCTTCAACAATCAGATCAGCCAAAGTGTTGTTGTTGATGTTCAGGGCATCAAATTGCGCATCGCTGTTCAGAATGGCTCCGTCTGCCTGCACTTGCATAAGGTGATGATGCGGTAGAGGCGGAATAATGTTGTTTGCTGTATCTGTTGCAGCCGTAGTCATGAGAATGACCGGCTCATTAGCATGTGCTAGTGTCAGCGGTGTTACAGTGCATTGCTGCAAGGCTGAGTGCATACCGCCGCCCAGACGCAGCATAATTGTTTTCGCACCCTCTGTGCCAAGATCGAGAGCCAGAATCTGGCGCCGTGTCTGCGGACTGAAATCTGCATCCTGTCCGATAAGTGCGGCTGCCGCATCCTCGCCGAGAAGACGGGCGCCGCTGTCATTTGCCCAGTGAACAGTTTGCAGGTCGTGCGACAGCACCAGCATAGCGTCTCCCCTTGCGAGAGCCGCACGGATGCCGGAAAGAGGGATCAGCTCCATGAAATCCAGATGCTGTTGCATATATTTAGTTCCGTACCCGACCAATAACTGATTTGATCTGTCTTAAGCTGTTGTCTGTTATCGGAAAATTTTGGTTCCGACAGAGAATTTACAGGCATTATCACCACAAAGCGGGCGGTTCTGACAAACACTTTCTTAACTATTAGTTAATGTCCCCAAGGGGCAAAGCGCTGTCTGATGAAACTTGCGGATAAAAATCTCCTGCTGCGGTTCCATCTGTCAGGGCGCATTATGGTTAATCAGTGGTAAATACAGGGTTTACATGGCATAATCATGATGAAAACATAAAAGCATCGCATTGGTTTTCCGGTTTTTCAGGCAGGCAGAATGAAATCCTGAGCAATAATCCGGTAGGGCATCATATTTTCACAAAGTTTTTTTGATATATGCTTGCAATATGCGATGATTTTACGTATCTGACCCCTATCGGCAGCCTGATTGATTCACTGCCGGATTGGTACGCGGTCGTAGCTCAGTTGGTTAGAGCGCAGGATTGTGGCTCCTGAGGTCAGTGGTTCAACTCCACTCGACCGTACCATTCCAAATTTCCCGCTTTCACATCAATAGATTACGATCTGATGCCTCATCTGTGGGCAGAGCAGTTTTGTTTTATTTTGACAAAAGCGGAGATGCTCCGCTTTTGTCCGGTATGATTTTGCTTAATAGTTCCGGCTCGGATCGACGTGGATATTGCCATCGTCATAGACCTGAATTTTCACGTCCGGATTACCCTCAAATATCTGATATTCAACTCCGCGACGCATTTTCCATTGGTAGCCGCGTTGAGGATCAGGCGCATTCGAGGGCTCCCATTTCATTTCTGAAAATTCTTTGCCCTGAGACCAGCGATTTTCTTTTTTGGCAAAAACCTTGCTTGGTGTGTCAGCCTGATCGCGCAAGTTGAAATCGTAATAATTTTTACGATCCTGAAGAAGAATATCGCGGGCGTTTTTCAGGGGCTTGCCCTTTTCATCAATCTTATCACGATCACTGATATGCGCTGTATAGGTCTCAACCAGTTTGGCCGGTTTTGATGTATCATTGCTTGCAGATACTGGCTGATTTTGGCTGGCTACGGGCTTGTCCGTCTGTGTTGCACTTGTTGTGCATGCTGTAAGCACGGAAAGCGATGTAAAGACTGTAATAATACCTGTATACTTCAATCTTTCTCTCCCCCGCTGATTGAAGTCGAAGATATATGTTATTTTTTACGCTATTAAAACTATAGAAATGCGTATCTTCATTTGTGGTAGGTGAAATAGTAAAAATAAATCTGAATAGACTGCCGGATATATTTTAGAAAAGCGTTCCCTGGCCGCTGTCTTTGGCACGCGGAGCTTTGCTTTTCTTGTCTTTGACAGACGGTTCGGCAGATTGCGGTTTTGGTGTCTGAACTGCCGGAGCTGGCGCTGAACCATCCGCAATGACGGAGCGATCACCGTCATGAAAGCGCAGTGTCAGATTTTCGCCTGTTTGCACTGCCGCTACTGCTTTAACCGGCAGTCCCTGATCGTTCAGCACGATAGCAAAGCCACGCTTGAGGACACTTGTATGGGACAAGGTTTCCATCAGTCGGGACAGTTCCAGACTGCGGGTACGGTATTTCTGCAGGCTATGACGCATGGCCTGATCGCCGCGCCGTTGCAGATTGGCAATATTGAGCGCCCATTGACGGGAGCGGCGCAGGATCAGCTCGCCGGTTAGTCTTGATGATGTCTGTCGCAGCAAGTTGCGGCTGTTCTGCGTTTTGATAGACAGGCCTCTCGGCATGCGCTGATTGAGCTGTTGCAGCTGCAAGCGGCGCTCTCTGATCTGCTGATTGAGCAGACGCGGGGAGAGGTGGCGCTTCAATCCGTCAAAACGCGCACGTTTTTGCTCTGTGCTGACCAGCAGCGCACGGCCCAGTCTGGAGCCTGCTTCATCAAAACGGCGTCTCGGCAAAGCAAGCAGTTGATCGGTCGACGGCAATGCCCTTTGCAAAGCACGATAGGATTCACGTCGCCTGTCGATCAGCCGTGTCATGGCTGATGCCAGTCGTGCACTGTAAGACGCAAGCTGCGCTTGTAAATCTGTGCGAACCGGCACGGCCATTTCTGCTGCGCCGGTTGGTGTCGGGGCGCGCATATCTGCCGCGAGGTCTATCAGTGTCCAGTCGGTTTCGTGTCCTACAGCTGAGATAACCGGAATATCGGAGGCCGCAACGGCGCGTACCACATTCTCATCATTGAAGCCCCATAGATCTTCCAGACTGCCGCCGCCACGGGCAACAATCAGTACGTCCGGTCGGGGCAGCACTTCGCCGAAATAGGCCGAGTTGAAACCGGCAACGGCACGGGAGACTTCCTCTCCGGTTGTTTCGCCCTGCACACGAACCGGCCAGACCAGTACATGCAGAGGAAAACGGTCGGTAATCCGGTGAATAATGTCACGGATTACCGCGCCGGTCGGAGAGGTGATAACACCGATTGTGCGGGGCATGAACGGCAGCAATTGCTTGCGGTCTGCATCAAACAGTCCTTCACGTGCCAGCCGCTGTTTACGCTCTTCGAGCAAAGCCATCAGTGCACCGGCACCGGCAGGCTCCATCTGCTCAATCACGATCTGATATTTGGATGAACCCGGATAGGTCGTGAGTTTGCCGGTGGCAATCACTTCCATACCTTCTTCCGGCCGGAATTTAATGCGGCTCATGGAGCCGCGCCAGATCACAGCCTCAATCCGTGCGCGCTCATCCTTGAGGGCGAAATAGGCGTGGCCAGAAGAATGCGGGCCGCGATAGCCGGAGATTTCGCCGCGCACCCGCACATGGCTGAACGTATCCTCAACAGTACGTTTCAGCGCACCGGATATTTCCGATACAGAATATTCCGCAACATTGGTCGCGTTATTTTCTGTCTGACGGTCGGGCGAATCTGGAAAAAAACTCATGACTCTATTGGCCATTTTATGGGCTTGGCGGTCAAGACACTTTGCTGTTGTCCAGTGTGAAACGGCTGCTCAGATCATGTCAAAGTCAAATTGAGCCAGCTTGACGTCCGTAACAATGCGATCAGACAAAGAGTTAGGGCATCGATCCGATTCAATCAGTCCCAAATGCGTTATGAAAACAGTTTTACCGGAAATGGATTTGATTATTCTGAAAAGCGAATCGGCTTTCGGAAGCTGGATTTAATGGCGCCGGCGATCAGATCAATGGCGGGTGCATGAATACCCTGCGCACGAATGAGTGACAAAGCGCAGGACGGTAATTTTGGGAAGCCGTCTTCCTCATTGAGCACGCGCATGCCGCTTCCCACCATATTGTCAGGCAGAATCGAGATTGCGCTGCCGGAACGCACCGCCATGAGGATGGAGCGGGCGGAGGATGTGGATAAAACGATACGATATTCGCGCTGTATCGTGTTGAGTGTATCTGTCAGCACTTTGCGCCAGCTGCAATTTGTTTTGTTCATTGCCAGCGGAATAACAGGCTCTTCATGCGGAGAGTTTTCCGCTGAGGTTGCCCAGACAAAACGGCTGGTGTTGAGAACTTCCGAGCGTTTTTGCCCTGTATTATGGGTGATGAGGGCAAGATCCAGCGCCCCGCGGCGGATATGGTCTATCAATGCATCGGTTGGTTCACAATGCAGAATGGTTTCAAAAGCCGGATAATCACGGAATATCGGCTGCAAAGCATCCTGCACCATATGTTCCAGATAAATATCGGGAAGGCCGACGCGTATATTGGCCTTCATTTTATCAGTGCGGAATGAGGCAACCGTTTCATTGTTCAGCTCAATAAGACGTCTTGCATAATTCAGCAGTTTTTCGCCATGCGGTGTCAGCAGGAGATGGCGCCCTTCGCGGGCAAAAAGCGGCTTGCCGATACGCTCTTCAAGGCGGCGTATCTGCATGGAAATCGCAGACTGAGTTCGGAAAACACTGTCAGCCGTTTTGGTGAAACTACCGGTTTCGGCAATCAGCAGAAAAGTACGCAACTGATCCAGGTCAAGTAGTGTCTGCATGCCATGCTCCGGTTAAGTTCCGGTAATCATATGGAATATCTTAATGAAGGCAAATGGTTTTATTGCAGTTTTTCAACATCTTTACTTGGATAAATATAAGATAAGTCAAATTTAATATATTGTGGTTTGCTTTTATTAAGACCTGTTCAGCTTTGTTAAGGAAATCATAGTGTATGTTGACACA
>WPCJ01039206.1_pt1 | contig 44701 bp, 33 predicted proteins | sample 5399831 | NCBI WGS metagenome assembly WPCJ01 (sample SAMN12869470, study PRJNA574797) | sludge metagenome | isolation source: wastewater treatment of pH10 | place: China:Beijing | collected 2019-05-20
AATAAAATTACTTGTTTAATATACATAATTTTATGTTAAATTAAAATAAAATTATGATAATTATAATTTTTTTATAAATTGCACCAAAGCTTAAAGCTAAAGAAAAATAAAGAAACTATATAAAATATAATATTGTGAAAAATTTTACAACGGTGTTAAAAATTGCGCCGGCATTTTTATTGGCAAGCTCAATATTGCAGGCACAAACACAAGACTCTCTTACAAAAGAAAAGGCTATTGAAGAAGTTGTTTTAGTTGGTTATGGCTCTAAAAAGAAATCAGACCTTACCGGATCAGTAACGGCAGTTTCTGAAAAGGATTTCAACAAAGGCGCAATTGTCTCCGCAGATCAGCTGATTAATGGTAAAGCACCAGGAGTTAGAATAACAAATTCTGGTGGTTCTCCAGATGCTGCCCCAAATATCAGAATTAGAGGAGGATCCTCATTTAGCGCTAATAACAATCCTTTGATTGTAATTGATGGCGTTCCTTTAGATACTAATAATCCTGCGGGAGTTGCCAATCCATTAAATTTGATTAATCCAAATGACATTGAATCTTTTTCAATATTAAAAGATGCATCAGCAACAGCAATTTACGGAAATAGAGGTTCAAATGGTGTTATTATTATTAAGACCAAAAGAGGAGGTGGAAAACTTAAGGTAAGTTTGAATACAAATGTTTCGGTAGGTTCTGTAACACGTTATGTTGATGTAATGAATGCTAATCAGTTCAAAAGCTTTATTAATCAGAATTATCCGGATTATAGTTATTTATTAGGTGTTGGAGGGGATGTTTTAAGCCCAAATCAAGAAGGAACTATATACGATACGGATTGGCAAAAAGCAATATATAGAACTACGGTTTCTTCAGATAACAACCTTAGTATTTCTGGAAGCTTATTTAATAAAGTTCCAACAAGGTTATCATTAGGATATAACAGAACAGAAGGTGTTGTAAAAACCAGTGATTATGAAAGATTTTCAGCTGGATTAAATATTACGCCTTCTTTTTTTGATAATCATTTGAAAGTTGATTTTAGCTTAAAAGGATTATTTTCAAAACTTAACGCCATTGACGATGGAGGAGCAATTGGTGGTGCAGTTAATATGAATCCTACACTTCCGATATACCTCTCTCAAACTGGATTATCTGGAGGTGCTTCTAATAGGTTCGAAGGATATTATCAAAATACTGCTTTAATAGGTAATCAATATCTTATACAAGGACAAAGTAATCCATTAGCTATTCTTTTACAAAGAGAGTCTCCACAAGAAATTGCTAAATTTTTAGGAAATGCGGAGATCAATTATAAATTCCATTTTTTACCAGATTTAAGAGCTATCATAAATTTGGGTTTGGAAGCCTCAAGATCAAATCTTAAAACAGTTTTTGGCAATAATGCAATTGCTACCTATAGAAATCCTGAGAATTCTTTAGCTCCGAATGATTTTGTATTTAGTCCTGGAGTAGATTACGCTGAGCGTCAAAACATTACAAATCAAACCATGGACGCTTATTTGGTTTATGAAAAGAAATATTCAGGTTTTCTATCTCATTTCCTTGTTCAGGGAGGATATTCTTACCAAAATTTTAAAAATGACGGCTATAAAGATAATTACAGATATGATGATTCTAGCGGTTTAAGGGTTCCAAATCCGGGTACTGCTCTAAATTCTAATAATAGATATTATAATGTATTAAATCTTCAATCATTCATTGGAAGAGCAAATATTGACTTTTATGATAAATATTTATTCACCTTAAATTTTAGGGCAGATGCTTCATCATTGTTTCAAAAAGGCGAAAGGTGGGGCTATTTTCCAGGAGTAGCTTTTGCTTGGAAAGTTAATAAAGATTTTTTCAATAATTCTTCAGATATAAAAGACCTCAAATTAAGATTAGGATGGGGTAGAACAGGTAACGCAGATATTGTTGGTATTGCTGGATTTTATCCTTCAAGTCCATACTTTGCAATCGGAGGATCAAATTCTCAATATTTTCCAGGAGTAGGAACATATAGTGCATTGCCATTTAATCCTGGATTGACTTGGGAAGTAACGGATACGTGGAATGGTGGAATTGATTTTTCATTCTTCAAACAAGAAAGAATATCTGGTAGTATTGATATCTATTCAAGAAAAACAACTAATCTTCTTGCAAAAGTTCCTTTACCATCGGGGCAAGGCTTAACAAACGAATTTACGAGAAATGTAGGATCTTTAGAAAACAAAGGAATTGAATTAAATTTAATGGTGATTCCTGTAAAAAATGAAAATTTAAACTGGTCGTTAGCAGGAAATTTTGGATATAATGATTCTAAAATACTAGATCTTGGTGATGTAAGTTATTTACCTGACACTTCAAGTACTTTACCAATTGGAACAGGGGTTAGACTTGCTAATAATGCTGTAAATTATCAACCTTATTCTGCATGGGTATTGGAACAGATGTATGATTCTAATGGAAGCCCACTTGATAACGTTTATGTTGACCGAAATAATGATGGTGTTATTAATGATAATGATAGATATTATAAAGCGATCAGACCTAGATGGACATATGGTTTTAGTACCTCTCTAACTTATAAAAACTGGGATCTTAATGCCGCTTTCAGAGGACAGATAGGAGGATTGATCTATAATACTAGAAAACTTGCACAAGGATTTAAGAGTTATACTATTCCTCAAAACTCTCAAAGTTTAAATAATGTTCTTGTTTCTACTGCAGATTCTCCATTTACACTTTCCGATAATTTGTATTTTTCAGATTACTTTCTGGAAGATGCTTCTTTTTTGAGATTAGATAATGTAACAATTGGTTACTTGTTTAAAAATGTATTTAGAGGTACAAATGTAAGAGTGTATGCGTCAGCAAACAATGTTTACACATGGACTAATTATTCAGGTCAGGATCCTGAAAACTTTAATGGTATTGACAATAATTTTTATCCAAGACCAAGAACATATACAATTGGATTTAACTTTAATTTCTAAAAATACTAAAAATGAAAAATATTAAATATAAAGTAATTACTCTTTTGACATTTCTAGCTGTGACTACATCTTGTACAAATGATTTGGACACCGAGCCTAAAGTAGAATTAACGTTAGAAAATCTTTTGGCAGCAGATCCAAATGCAGTAGAAGGAATGCTTTCAAGATTATATGCAAGTTTTGCACTTTCAAGTGTGGAGGGTCCAGATAAGTCTGATATATCAGGTGCAGATCCGGGAGAATCTCCTTTTGTAAGAGGTTTGGTAAATCTTCAGGATTTCACTGCAGATGATATGAAAAACAGATGGGGAGACAATGGGCTTGATCAGCTTACTACTACTTCAAATTGGACTTCAAATAATAAATTCTTTAAGTATGTTTATGACAGAATTTATTACACGATTCCTCAAGCTACTAATTTAATTCTAATCATGAAGAGTGATCAGATTAATTATGCAAATAAAGATCAGGTTGTTGACGAATTAAGATTTTTAAGGGCTTTATCATACTACTATTTAATTGATTTATTCGGAAAAGGAGTATTGGTAAAAGATGACAATTTTAACACTTCTACACTTTTACCAGAAACTTCCAGAAAAGATATTTTTAATTATGTTGAAAGCGAGCTTCTAGCTATTGAGTCTACTTTACCAGCAACAAACTCTTATGGTAGAGCAAACAAGTCTTGTGCAAGAATGCTATTGGCAAAGTTATATCTTAATGCGGAGGTGTACACAGGAACAGCTAGGTATAATGATGCTGCTAACTCTATCAATAAAATTATTAATGAAGGTGGTTACCAGCTGGAACCTAATATCAGAAAAAATTTTTCATCTGATAACAATACTTCGAAAGAGATTATTTTTCCTCTTCTTGCAGATGCGATTTCCAGTCAGAGTTTTGGAAATACAACTTATCTTGTAAACGGTAGTCTTAGTACCGATACTATGGTTCCTGCAAACTTTGGAGCTTTAGAAGCCTGGGCCGGTCACAGAGCAACAAAAGCATGGTATGGATTATTTGGAAATAGTATTGCAGATCTTCAAGCGAGTACTGACAAAAGAGCTAAATTATTTTGGACTCAAGGGCATAATTGGGAAATGAATGATTATAAAGCGTGGACTGACGGGTTGCCGTCGGATAAATTTTGGAATAAAGATTCTAATGGGAACGGTGGTGCAACTAAATTCTCATCAACAGATTTTCCATTATTCAGGTTAGCCGATGTTTATTTGATGTATGCCGAATGTGCATTAAGAGGAGCTGCAGGAACAACCGTTTCCCAAGGACTGAATTATGTAAATCAGGTCAGAACTAGATCCAATGCTACTCCATTAACATCTATTACATTAGACATTCTTTTAGATGAAAGAGCAAGAGAATTAAACTTCGAAGGAATGAGAAGACAAGATTTAATAAGGTTTGGAAAATTTACAGGAGGTAACTATTTATGGCCATGGAAAGGAGGGGTTAAAAACGGAACATCAATTTCGGATAATTATAAGTTGTTTCCTATTCCAAGTTCAGCACTACAATCAAACCCCAATTTAACACAAAACTCAGGGTATTAATTTTAAAATTGTTAAAAAAATGAAAAAAATAATTAATATATTATTAACTTCAATGCTATTTTTATTTGTTTTCTCGTGTGTAGAGGAAGATGATAAAATAGTTTTAAATGAAGTTTCAGAAGGAAATATTTCTGCAGATAAAAGTACTTTGGTTCTTAATAACGCTACACCAGAAATGGAAGCGATAAAGTTTTCATTTACAATTCCTACTTTTGATGTTTTGGTTGTCCCTCAATATTCAATTGAAATAGGATTGAAAGGAAAAAATTTCAGTAATTCTCAGTCTATATCGACAACAAAAGATCCAGCTACATTAACTCTTACACACAAAACCTTTAACGAACAATTAGTAGCTTTAGGAGCAAAACCAGGAGAGGAAACTGATATAGAGGTAAGGCTGAGAACATTTTTTAGCCAGAATGCAAATTATTACTCTAATGTGCTTTCGTTAAAGGTAACACCTTTTGTTAATCTGAAAAATCTTTATCTGGTTGGCGATGCTACAGAAGCAGGATGGAATAACAACAACAACAACCCTGTACTTTTTAGAGATCCGGTTAATGTTAACAAATTTCACTTCAGAGGATATTTTGCTGCCGGAGCATTTAAAGTATTAGAAAAACTTGGTGAATGGCATCCACAATGGGGAGTAAATGGTAGTGTAGTTTCAGTTAGTACTCCTAATGGATCCAACGAGCCAGGAGTATTTAGTATTCCTTCTGCTGGATATTATAGCTTCGAAATTGATATTAACTTGAAAACATTCACCTTAACCCCTTCTACATCTGGTAATGTCTATTCAACTATAGGTATTATTGGTTCTTCAACACCAGACGGATGGAACAGTGATCAGGATATGGTTACATCATCTTTTAATCCTCATATTTGGAAGATAAGTAACGTTTCACTTACTGTTGGGGAAGCAAAATTTAGAGCTAATAATGATTGGGGAACTAACTGGGGAAGCAATACTCCTTTTTCGGGAATTGCAACATCTGGCGGTGTTAATATACCTGTAAATGAAGCAGGTAATTATGACGTCTATTTCAATGATTTAGATGGAAGATATATTTTCGTTAAGAAATAATAATAATGGATTTCACATAGCAAAGTGTTGCTTTTCAGCAGCACTTTGTTTATTTTTATACGTTTATAAATAATCATTATGAAGAAAATTACAATGGGAGCAGCTTTGTTCTCCATGATGTTTGCCGGTATCAATGCACAATCCCTCAAATCTCCTGACGGGAAATTTGAAATGAACTTCCAGCTAAAACAGGGGGTTCCATATTATAATCTTAAATACAATGGAAATATTGTTGTAGAAGATTCTAAATTAGGATTAAGAATTTTTAAAGACAAAGCCATAAAATTTGCTTCTGAAATTGCAAAGCCTGAAGATGCTAAGTTCGATTTAAATAGCGGATTTACAAAAATTTCAGAAAAAAGAGATGCCAAAAATGAAACCTGGCAGCCTGTATTAGGCGAAAAGAAAAATTACATCAATCATTATAACGAGTTGGCCCTTACTCTTAATCAGGCTTCTACAGAGAGAAGTATTGTTGTTAAATTCAGATTATTTAATGACGGATTAGGTTTCAGATATGAATTTCCTCAGCAGAAAAATTTAAACTACTTCGTCATCAGAGAAGAAGACTCTGAAATAGATCTGACTTCTGATATGAAAGCATGGTGGATGGTTGCAGATTATGATTCGCAGGAATATAAATATCAGGAAACAAAAATTTCTGAAATTCCTTCAAAATGGGTAGGTGCAGCAGATGCAAATGCTTCCCAGACGTTAATAAAAAATGCAGTGCAGTCTCCTTTAATGTTGAAAAAAGAAGGTAAAGAACCTTTATACATCAATATTGCTGAAGCGGCAGTGTTAGATTATCCAGCCTCTCATTTAGAAGTTGATGCTCAGAATTATAAATTTAAAACTCACCTTACTGCAGACAGACAGGGAGCTAAAGGATATATTCAGACTCCAATGGTTACACCATGGAGAACCATTATTGTTTCTCCAAAAGCAGAAGAAGTAATGGCTTCTAAAATGCTTTTTAATCTTAATGAACCAACAAAATATACGGATACTTCTTATATTCATCCTACAAAATACATGGGAGTATGGTGGGAAATGATTATTGGTAAATCTCAATGGGCGTACGGACAACCGGAATCTAATGTTCGAATTGGCGAAACTGATTTTGCAAAATTGACTCCCAACGGAAAACATGCTGCTAATAATACCAAAGTGAAAGAATATATTGATTTCGCTGCTGAAAACGGTTTCGACGGATTACTGATAGAAGGCTGGAATATAGGCTGGGAAGACTGGTTTGGAAATTCAAAAGAATTTGTATTCGATTTTATTACTCCATATCCTGATTTTGACATTAAAATGCTGAATGACTATGCACATTCTAAAGGTATCAAACTCATCATGCATCACGAAACTTCAGGTTCAGCCACAAACTATGAAAGATGGGCAGACAAAGCTTTTCAGCTGATGAATAAATACGGGTATGATGCGGTGAAAACCGGATATGTAGGAGATATTATTCCAAGGGGAGAACATCATTATTCTCAATGGACGATCAATCATTTTTACAGAATTGCTGAGAAAGCAAATGAGTATAAAATTATGATAAACTCCCATGAATCGGTTCGTCCTACAGGAGAAAGCAGAACCTATCCAAACTATATTTCGGCTGAAGCTGCGAGAGGAACCGAATATGAAGCCTTCGGCGGGAACAATCCTGATCATCAGACGATTCTTCCGTTTACACGATGGATGGGAGGTTCTATGGATTACACGCCCGGAATTTTCCAGACAAAATTAGACTATTATTTCCCTGGAGACACAAGATTTGTCAAAACGACATTGGCAAAGCAGTTAGCATTGTATGTAACTATGTATATGCCGCTTCAGATGGCAGCAGATTTGCCTGAAAATTATAAGAAGCACATGGATGCTTTCCAGTTTATCAAAGATGTGGCGGCAGATTGGGATGATACGAAAATTTTATCTGCAGAACCGGGAGATTATATCGTTACGGCAAGAAAAGCAAAAGGAACGGAAAACTGGTTTGTAGGTGGAATTACCGATGAAAATAAACGTGATTACACGGTAGATTTCTCATTCCTGAACAAAGGTCAGAAATATGAAGCTACCATTTATGAAGATGGAAAGGATGCGGATTACATCAATAATCCTCAAAGTTATAACATCTACAAAAAGGAGATCACCAGCAAATCTAAAATCAATTTTAAAATGGTACGAAGCGGAGGTTTTGCCATCTCTATCAAGCCTATAAAATAATTAAATTAACGAAAACCTTACAGATTTTTCTGTAGGGTTTTTTTAATACATATTCCTATGATAAAAAAAATTCTTACCCCCATTCAGATGCCATTTTGGTGGCAGGATCTGCTCTTTGCTGTTCCAAGAATAGTTTGCGGATATTTACTCACTAGTGATTTTGGTGCTGCAAAGTTTGGTTTGCCTTGGTCTCCGGCAGACAATAATTTAAAATTTTTTGAAGTGGCTTTCTGGTTTCCGAATGATGTCGCGGAATACGGTGGTCTTTTTGCCATGTTTCCTGCATTTTTTGCATGGATGGGCGCATTCAGCGAAGCGGTGGGCGGAATTTTTTTGCTGTTGGGATTGTTTACAAGACCTTTTGCAGTACTTGTCTTCATTACCATGTTTGTTGCTGTATTTTTTCAGCAGATGAATCAGGGAGTGTGGAACATGCTGCCTGCAATGGGAATTATGTGGGTAAGTTTATTTTACATTATTTTAGGCTCAGGAAGATTTGGTTTAGATTATATAATTGCTAAAAAATGATCCGATGAAAAAAATAGTATTTCTTATGATGTGCTGTTTTCTGATGTTCAGTTGTGTTCAGAAAACAGATAAACAGACTGTGATTTATACCGTTGAAATTCTTGATTCTGATAATGTTACATCTGTAGGAGTCAGAGGGAAAGACAAGCCTCTGAGCTGGGATCAGGATACTGAGCTTAAAAAAATTAATGATAAAGGGATTTATCAGGTTAAGGTAACTTATCTTACAGGATATAAATTTACAGAAGTGAAATTTACCCGTAACGGAGAATATGAACTTCAGGATATGCCAAATAGGAGAATTGAATTTAATAATTCAGGAACGACTCAATACAAAGCAGTTTTTAATAAGCCATTAAAATAAAAAACGAAATCATTTATATTACATTTTGAAAAATTATGCGTCATAAACTTTTTTATATAACATCACTTTGCGCGTCATCTTTATTTTTTTCACAGATCCAGAAAGTAGAACCTGCATTCTGGTGGAAAGGAATGAAAAACCCGGAACTTCAGATTCTTGTGTACGGAAAAGATATTGCGAAAAATGAAATTGAACTTTCAGACGGAGTTCAGATCAAGGATATCCAGAAAGTAGAAAATCCGAACTATGTTTTTGTAACCGTTAATACCAATGAAATTAGTGTTCCGAAATTCAGCATCAATGTAAAAAACGGAAAGAAAAATGTCAGTTCTTACACGTATGAGCTGAAGCAGAGAAATCCAGATTCGGCAGACAGAGAATCATACTCTTCCAAAGATGTGATGTACCTCATCATGCCTGATCGTTTTGCAAATGGCGATGACAAAAACGATTCCAGTCCCAATTTAACGGAAAAAGCAAACAGAAATCTACCTAACGGCAGACACGGCGGAGATCTGCGCGGAATTATCAACAATCTGGATTATATTCAGAATCTCGGAGCAACTGCAGTCTGGCTTACTCCGGTGAATGAAGATAACGAAAAAGTGTATTCTTACCACGGATATGCACAGACAGATTTATACAAAATTGATCAGCGTTACGGAACCAACGAAGAGTATAAAGAACTTTCCCAAAAGCTGAATCAGAGAAAAATGAAGCTCGTGATGGATTATGTAACCAATCACTGGGGAATTTCGCACTGGATGATTAAAGATCTACCTACAAAAGACTGGATTCACTGGTTCAGTGATGGCGAAAATGGTTTCAAACGTTCCAATTATAAGACAACCACTCAGTTTGATACAAATGCTTCTGAAGTGGATAAAAAATTAGCCTTAGACGGATGGTTTGATACAACAATGCCCGATATTAATCAGAAAAATCCTTTGGTTTTAAAATATTTAACACAGAATGCAATCTGGTGGATCGAATATGCCGAACTGGGAGGTTTCCGTGTAGACACTTATCCTTACAACGACAAAGAAGCGATGGCAAAATGGGCAAAAGCGATTACTGATGAATATCCGAACTTCAATATTGTAGGAGAGGCATGGCTATATTCCAGTGCGCATATTGCGGCGTGGCAGAAAGATTCAAAAATAGGAGAGGCGGCAAATTATAATTCAAACCTTCCTTCTGTAATGGATTTTACGCTGTATTCTGATCTGCCGAAAGCTTTGAAAGAAAAAGACGGTTGGGATTCCGGGATGGTAAAATTGTATAATGTGTTTACCAGCGATTTTCTGTACCCGAACATCAACAATCTTCTGGTGTTTTTCGAAAACCATGATACCGAAAGATTTAATGAAGTTTTCAATGGAAATCCTGCGGATTATAAACTTGCCATGACTTTAATTTCAACAGTTCGGGGAATTCCACAGTTGTATTACGGTTCTGAAGTTGGAATGCGCGGCGACAAGAATAAAGGCGGTGATGCAGATATCAGAAGAGATTTTCCGGGCGGCTGGAAGTCAGATAAGATCAATGCTTTCAATCCTTCATCTCAAAATCCTGAGCAAAAAGAATTTTATCAGTTTACACAGAAACTGTTGAGCTGGAGAAAAGGCAAAGAAGTCATTCATACAGGAAAAACCAAGAATTTCGTTCCGCAGAATAATGTTTTTGTGTATTTTAGATACAACGAAAAAGAAAGTGTTATGGTCATTTTAAATAATAATGATTCGGAACAGACGATTGATGTAAAGCATTTTGCAGAATCTCTGAGCAATTTTTCTAAAGGAAAAGACATTATTTCCGGCAAAGAATTTTCTGTAAAAGACAATTTTAAAATTCCTGCAAAATCATCAATGGTTATTGAATTGAATTAAAAAACGAATAGCACAAATTTTTTCACAAATTTCACAATTAAAATCATTAGTGTTATTCGTGAAAGATTAGTGTCAATTGTGTTTAAAAAAAATTATACATGAAAAAAACAATAATATTTTTTACGTTCATCCTATTTGTATTGAGTTTTACAACCCTTTCTGCTCAGACAAAATTTGACAAAGACAAAGCAGAAATCGGAACCATGCTCGACGGATTCAATGTAGCAGCAGCAAAAGCAGATTTTACCACCTATTTTAATTATTTTGCCGACGAATCTGTTTTTGTCGGAACAGATGCTACAGAAGTCTGGGATAAAAAAGCTTTTATGGTTTGGGCAAAACCCTATTTCGATAAAAAGAAAACCTGGAATTTTACTTCCCTGAAAAGAAATATTTATTTCAGCAAAGACGGAAAACTGGCTTGGTTTGATGAATTATTGGATACCCAAATGAAAATGTGCCGTGGTTCAGGAGTCGTTGAGAAAATCAACGGAGAATGGAAAATAAAGCAATATGTACTTTCTGTAACTGTTCCGAATGAAGTAATAGATAAAATAGTAGAAGTAAAAACACCGATTGAAGATATATTAATGAAGGAAATGACCATTAAAAAATGATGAAAAAAACAAAACCAAACTTATCCATGCTTCAAATTATTAATATGAGCATGGGATTTCTCGGAATCCAGATGGCTTTTGGTCTGCAAAACGGAAATGCAAGCCGGATTTTGGCAAATTTCGGAGCCGATGTTCACGAATTATCATGGTTTTGGCTGGTTGCACCCATTACAGGATTGATAGTTCAGCCAATTATCGGTCACATGGGAGACAACACTTGGAGTCCGCTTGGAAGAAGAAAACCGTATTTTTTATTTGGAGCCGTTTTATGCGCCATCGGATTGGTAATGCTTCCCAATGCAGCTTCTGCCACACAGATGATAGCAGCAAATGTCTTGTTGATCGCTGTAATTTTCTTAGCAATGATGGATGCGTCCATTAATGTCGCGATGGAGCCTTTCCGTGCTTTGGTAGGAGATATGCTGCCAAAACATCAGGCGACGATTGGTTTTTCAGTTCAGACGATTTTGATAGGAATCGGAGCCGTTATTGGTTCAGATTTACCAAACTGGCTTACAAAATTAGGAATTTCCAATGAAGCCCCGAAAGGATTTGTTGCAGATAATGTTATCTATTCTTTTTACATTGGTGCGGCCGTACTTATTGTATCAATTTTATATACAATCATTACGACCAAAGAATATTCTCCTGAAGAATTTGCTTCATTTGAAGGCGGAAAGGAAATTGTAGAAGAAAAATCTAAAATGTCAGATATTTTCAAGGATTTTGCCAATGTGCCGTCCCAGATGAAAAAACTGGGCGTGGTGCAGTTCTTCTCGTGGTTTGCCTTATTTACGATGTGGGTTTTTACAACCAGTGCTTTGGCAACCCATCATTTCGGTCTTTCTCCTGAAGATACCCATTCAGCGGAATTTAATAAAGCGGGAGATTTAACGGGAAGTCTTTTTGGAAGTTATAATTTCTATGCTGTTTTCTTTGCTTTTGCGCTGACTCCGATTGCCAAATTTATCGGTAAAAAGCAGACTCACGCTTTGGCTTTGGCAAGTGGAGGATTAGGATTGATTTCGATATATTTTATTAAAGATATAAGTTACCTCTGGATTTCCATGGTAGGATTAGGCTTTGCGTGGGCAAGTATTCTGGCAATGCCTTATGCCATGCTTATTGATTCTATTCCACAGAAAAAAATGGGCGTTTACATGGGAATTTTCAACTTTTTTATTGTAATTCCACAAATCATAAACGGTATATTCGGAGGTCCGATTGTAAGTGGTGTTTTTGGTAAAATGGCAATTGATTATATCATTGTCGGAGGTATCTGCATGTTGTTGGGAGCAGTTTTGACGATGATTTTGGTTAAATCCGGAGGTGATACGCCGAAAGAAATTGAGGAAGAGATTCAACAGGTCCATTTTTAATAATATTTAAAAGTTTCATATATAAAGCGGACTTATTGTTCGCTTTTTTATTTTCTACAGATAACATTTTTGAGTTTGTTTAAATCAAATACCTTCAAAGCTTTCTTATCTTACGTCAACATTTTCAGGGCTTGCAAGATCTACATTTGTATTGTAATTAATGATAACAATAAACAATAATTAAATAATAATAGAAGATATGAAAACAGTTTATCACAAAGCAGATACAAGAGGTCATGCCAATCACGGATGGTTAAATTCTTATCACACATTCAGTTTTGCAGGATATCAAAACCAGGAAAGAATGAATTTTGGAGTTTTAAGGGTTTTAAATGATGATACCGTTTCCCAAGGAATGGGTTTCGGAACGCATCCCCACAGAGATATGGAAATTATTTCTATTCCGTTGGAAGGAGATCTGGAGCATAAAGATTCTATGGGAACAACTGCGGTTATTAAAAAAGGTGAAATTCAGGTAATGAGTGCCGGAACAGGAGTTCAGCATAGCGAATACAACAAAAATAAAGATGAACCTGTTAAATTTTTACAAATCTGGGTTTTCCCCAGAGAAATTGGCGTTGAACCGAGATATGATCAGCAAAACATTAAAAGTGAAGAAAAGATCAATGACTTCCAGCAGATTCTCTCGCCTGATAAAAATGATGCCGGAGTTTGGATACATCAGGATGCATGGTTTAATTTAGCTAATTTCAAAAATGGAAATTCAAAAGACTACCAACTGAATAAAAACGGAAACGGAGTCTATGCATTTGTTCTTAGCGGAACTGCAAAAATTGGTGATCAGATTTTAAACAGCAGAGACGGACTGGGAATTTGGGATACTCAGAGTTTTAATGTTGAAGCACTTGAAGATGCAGAAATTCTTTTAATGGAAGTTCCAATGGAATTACCGGCGTATCTTAAATAAACCCTAATTTTGAACCACAAAAATTTCCATCCTTCGGAGGGTGGCGAAAAACCATTGATTTTTTGACGGGGTGGTTTCATAAAAAACCAATAATAAAACATATTAAAAATATACAATTAAAAATAAATGAAAGTTTTAGCAATAGCAGGAAGCAATTCCGATACATCAATCAACAAAATGCTGGTTACTTACGCAGCTTCATTAATTCCAAACGCAGAAGTGGAAATTGTAGATATGAATGCCTTTGAAATGCCTATCTACAAGCATCAGCGTGAAGTAGAAAGCGGAGTTCCGCAGGAAGCAAAAAACTTTGCAGAGAAAATTGACGCATCAGACATACTTTTGGTATCTTTATCTGAACACAACGGAACCTATTCTTCAGCATTCAAAAATGTGTTCGACTGGACTTCGAGAATCAAAGAAAGAGCAGTCTGGAATGAGAAGCCGATGCTGCTAATGGCAACAGCTCCGGGTGGAAGAGGAGGTCTGGGAGTTTTGGAAGCGGCCGAAAAGCGTTTTCCACTTCACGGAGGAAATATTGTAGAAACTTTTTCACTTCCTTTTTTTAATGATAATTTCAACAGAGAAAGTCTAAGTATTTCTAATGAAGAGAAAAACAATGAGTTAAAAGAGAAAATGAGCAAAATTGCAGCGTTAGAATCAATACTCGAAAAATAGATTTGAAATTTAACGGAAAATTAATATCTTTGCAAAAAGAAAAAAATGAAGATTCAGTCCACTTTTAATCAATGTTTTTCAAAATATGGAAAAACTGTGGACTCTGAAACTTTCAGATAAAACATCAGCCGATAATCGACCAAGATTGTCGGCTTTTTTTATTTTCTTTAAATGGACAAAAGTAAATGTAAAAAGATAAAGATAACAGTCTGTAATCTGAAATCTTGCATCTAAAATCTAATATAATAATGAGCAACACGTACAAATCAGCAGGAGTAGACAAAGAGGAAGGATACAAAACCGTTGACAAGATCAAAAAAGCGGTGGGCGAAACGCACAATGCAAATGTTTTGAATCATTTGGGAAGTTTCGGGGCATTCTATGAGATCGGAGGATACAAGAATCCGGTTTTGGTTTCAGGAACTGATGGAGTGGGAACAAAACTTAAAGTTGCGCTAGATTCAAAAAAATACGATTCTATCGGGGTAGACTGTTTCGCAATGTGCGCCAACGATATTCTTTGTCACGGCGCAAAACCATTGTTTTTCCTGGATTATCTTGCTTGTGGAAAACTCGACTCCGAAATTGCTGCTGAAATCGTTTTGGGAATGGTAGAAGCCTGTAAAGATAACAATTGTGCATTAATTGGCGGAGAAACTGCTGAAATGCCGGGAATGTACCAGCCTGGAGATTATGATGTTGCGGGATTCTGCGTAGGAATCGTTGAAAAAGGCCAAATTATTGACGGTTCAAAAATCAAATCAGGGGACAAGATTATTGCTCTTCCAAGCTCAGGTTTCCATTCCAACGGATTCTCTCTGGTAAGAAAAGTTTTCCCGGATTTTAACGAAGAATTTGAGGGAAAACCTTTGTACGAAACGCTTTTGGTTCCAACCAGATTATATTATAAAGACATTCATAAAATCCTTGAAGAAGTAGAAGTTTCAGGGATTGCACACATCACGGGAGGAGGTCTGTATGAAAACATTCCTAGAATCATAGCTGACGGACTTTGCGCATCAATTGATGCTTCAAAAATAAATATTCCGACGATCATGCTGGAATTGGAAAAAAGAGGCGGAGTTGCCCGTGAAGAAATGTTCGGAACATTCAATATGGGTGTCGGAATGATTGTCGTAGTGGATGCAGAGCACTCCGAAAAAGTATTGCATCTTTTAGACGATGCTTATGAAATCGGAGAAATTACAGAAGGAAGCGAAAAAATCGATTTGAAATTCTAAAGGACATCAGATTTAAGATCTCAGATCTCAGACTTTTATTCTGAAATCTAATATCTGAAATCTATTACCTAAATTAATGAAAAACTTAGTCATACTCGTTTCAGGTTCAGGAACCAATCTTCAGAGAATTATTGATACTATTGATAATGGAGAAATCCGGAATGCAAAAGTATCATTAGTGATTGCTGACAGAGAATGTTACGGATTGGAAAGAGCGAAAAACCATAACATAGAAAATGTTCTCATTCCAAGAGGAAAAAACTTCAGTAAAGAATTGGCTGAAAAAATTCCTCAGAATACAGACTTAATCGTTTTAGCAGGATTTTTATCCATTCTGAAACCTGAATTCTGTGAAAAATGGAGCGGAAAAATAATCAATATTCATCCGGCTCTGCTTCCGAAATTCGGAGGAAAAGGAATGTGGGGACATCATGTTCACAATGCCGTAATTGAAGCAAAAGAAAAACAAAGCGGGGCAACTGTACATTTTGTAACGTCTGGAATTGATGAAGGAGAAGCAATTCTTCAGAAATCATTCGACATTACAGAAGATGATACCCCCGAAACCGTTGCGGAAAAAGTTCATTTAATAGAATATGAAATTTTTCCAATTGCGATAGACAAAGTAATTAATAATGTAACAATCTAATAATTTAACAATTTATCAATTTAATGATTGTTAAATTGTTATACTGATAAATTGTTATATTAAAATAAAAGACACATTTAGATTTTAATTATTTCGAAAACAGGAAAAATCTAAATAAAAATAAAAGATCGGAGGTGAAAGACCCGGTCTACAGTTTGAAATAACTGTAAAAAGTAAAAAATCGAAAGTAAAATGAGCAAAAAGAGAGTTTTAATCAGTGTTTCTGACAAAAGCGGATTAACCGAATTCGCGCAGTTTTTGGAAGCCCAAAATTATGAATTGATTTCTACAGGAGGGACGTTCAAACATTTGAAAGACGCTGGTTTAAATCCGATTCAGATTGATGAGGTTACCAATTTCCCGGAAATGTTGGATGGAAGAGTGAAAACATTACACCCGAAAGTTCACGGCGGATTGTTGGCGGTACGTTCTAACGAAGAACATATGAAAACCGTTCAGGAACACGGAATTGGACTGATTGACATGGTAATTGTGAATCTTTATCCTTTCTTTGAAAATGTAAACAAAAACATTTCTCTTCACGAAAAGGTAGAATTCATCGACATCGGAGGTCCTTCAATGCTGCGTTCTGCTGCTAAAAACTTTGATTCCGTAACGGTAATTACTGATGTAGAAGATTATGCGACAGTAAAGATCGAAATGGAGCAAAACGGTGACACCTATATCGAAACCCGTAAAAAACTGGCAGGAAAGGTGTTCAACCTTACTTCAGCTTATGACGCAGCAATTTCAAGAATGCTTTTGGATGAAGAATACCCAACCTATCTGAATGCTTCCTACAAAAAAGTTTCTGACCTGAGATACGGAGAAAACCCTCATCAGACAGCAGCTTACTACGTGTCTACTTTCGAAAATGGCGCGATGAAAGATTTCGAACAGTTGGGAGGTAAAGAATTGTCTTTCAATAATCTTCGTGATATGGATCTTTGCTGGAAAGTGGTGACAGAATTCAAAGAAGAAATGGCTTGTTGTGCGGTAAAGCATTCAACACCTTGCGGAGTGGCAATTGGTACATCAGCTCTGGAGACTTACCAGAAAACTTTTGAGTGTGATCCGGTATCTATATTTGGCGGAATTGTTGCAATGAATTACAAAATTGATGCAGCAACAGCAGAAGAATTAAATAAAACTTTCCTTGAAATTGTGATGGCTCCGGAATTTGATAACGAAGCACTTGAAATTTTAAGAAAGAAAAAAAACTTAAGAATCATCAAAATTATCAATCCTGTTTCAGACAAACAGACTTGGGTGAAAATTGACGGTGGAATCCTTGTTCAGGACAACGACAGCATTTTCTCAGACGAAATCAAAGTTGTCACAGAAACGCAGCCGACAGAAGAGCAGAAAAAGGCATTACTTTTCTCTCAGAGAGTGGTAAAATATGTAAAATCAAATGCCATTGTTGTTTCCAACGGAATTCAGGCTTTTGGAATCGGAGGAGGACAGGTAAACAGAATCTGGGCTACTCAGCAGGCGATTGAAAGAGCTAAAGAAAAATTCTCAGGAGAATTGGTATTGGCATCAGATGCATTTTTTCCTTTCCGTGATGTGGTAGACTTCTGCGCTCAGGAAGGTATTACAGCAATCATTCAGCCGGGAGGAAGTGTAAAAGATCAGGACAGCATTGATGCTGCTAATGAACACAAGATCCCGATGATGTTTACAGCCGTAAGACACTTTTTGCATTAAAATGAAATTAAAATAAATATTTAGGATTGTATTTATTGCATTCAAATTATATATTTGTAAAATAGACTAGTTAATAATATAAAATATGAGAATATTAATCATAGGTGAAGGCGGAAGAGAATCTGCTTTAGCAGCAAAACTTCAGAAAGATTCCAGAATTACAAAAATGTTTTTTGCAAACGGGAATGCGACTACTGATGCAATAGGGAAGAATGTACATTTATCCGACATTAAAGAATTGAGAGATTTTGCAATCAAGGAAAAAGTAGATTTAACGATTGTTGGTCCGGAAGCACCACTTGTTGCTGGTTTGAAGGACGAATTTAAGAAACACGGACTTAAAGTTTTCGGACCCAACCAAAAAGTGGCGAGTCTGGAAGGCAGTAAGGCTTTTTCTAAGAAGTTTATGCAGACCTATGATATCAAAACAGCTAAAGCTGTGGTTTTTGATTCTTATCCTGAAGCTAAAGAATATGTACAGACTCAAAACTACCCATTGGTAGTAAAAGCAAGTGGTCTTGCAGGAGGAAAAGGTGTAGTAATCTGTGAAAATCGTGAAGAAGCAGAAGCAACGATTCACGATTTTATGATCAGAAGAATCTACGGCGATGCAGGAATCAGATTGGTTATCGAAGAATATCTTGAAGGTTTTGAAGCATCAATCATTGCATTTTCCAATGGTGAAAAATTATTTCCTTGTATCGCAGCGAAGGATTATAAAAAAGTCGGAAACGGAGATACAGGTGCAAACACTGGAGGAATGGGTGCAGTAGCTCCAAGTCCGGAATTTACACAAGAGCATTTTGCTGATTTTGAAAAGAATATTCTTGAACCAACATTAAAAGGTCTGAAAGCAGAAGGTTTCGGCTTTAAAGGAATTATTTTCTTCGGATTAATGGTTACCAAAAACGGAACGTATCTTCTTGAATACAACATGAGATTTGGAGATCCAGAAACTCAGGTTTTGATGGCATTAATGGAAAACAATCTTCTAGATGTTATTCAGGACTGTATGGAGGGAAAAGACATTCAGCTTAAATTTAAGGACGAAAAAGCAGTCTGCTTAGTTATGTGTTCCGGTGGTTATCCAAGAAATATGGAGCTTGGCTTTGAAATAAAAGGTGGAGATAAAATAAAACACAGCCAGCTTTTATATGCAGGAGCTATCAAAAAAGGAGACAAAGTGGTTTCTAATGGCGGTAGAGTATTAAATTTAGTGGCTACAGGTGCGACTTATGAAGATGCTCGTAAGAAGGTTTACGAAGATGCACTTCCTGTACATTTCGATTACAGCTTTTACAGAGAAGACATCGGAAAGTTTTAAAATAAATCACGAAAAAAGATTTGGAGAAATCCAGGTCTTTTTTTGTAAAGAATTTAATAGCAGTAAGCTTTAAGCTATAGGCAATAAGCTTTGAAATTTACAAATAGCCTACTGCTCACAGCCTATAGCCTCAAGCATTAATAAAATTTTAAAATGAACAACGGTATTATCATACTAGATTTCGGATCACAATATAATCAGCTTATCGGAAGAAGAATCCGTGAAATGGGCGTATATTCTGAAATTTTACCATTCAACACACCCTTAGAAACAATTTTAGAAAAGCAGCCAAAAGGAATTATTCTTTCCGGAGGACCTAGTTCTGTGAATGCAGAAAACGCCCATCTTGTTGAAAAAGAATTGTACGAACAGGGCATTCCAGTTTTGGGAATCTGCTACGGAATGCAGCTTACGGCTCATCTTTTAGGCGGTAAAGTTCATAAAGGCGTAAAAGGTGAATACGGAAAAGCTCACCTTGAAATTGTAAACGAGTCATCTCTGTTGAAAGGAGTTACCAATAATTCTATAGTTTGGATGAGTCATTTTGACGAGGTCGGAATGCTGCCTCCAGGTTTTGAACTTAATGCACAATCCGGAGTAATTGCCTCTATTGCAAACGAAGAAAAGAAAATCTATTGTGTACAGTTTCATCCTGAAGTTTCTCATACGGAAGAAGGTGGAAAAATGCTTGAAAATTTCGTTTTCGGAATTTGTGATGCAGAAAAAAACTGGAAACTGACGAATTATATTGAAAAAACCGTTGCAGAAATCCGTGAAAGAGTAGGAGATCAAAAAGTAATTTTAGGTTTATCCGGCGGAGTAGATTCATCTGTTGCAGCAGTTCTCATTCACAAGGCAATCGGGGATCAGTTAACTTGTATTTTCGTTGATACAGGTTTGCTCAGAAAAGATGAAGACAAAAAAGTAATGGATAATTACGGCGAGCATTTCCACATGAATATCAAGCTGGTAGATGCCAAAGAAAGATTTTTGTCAAAGTTAGCCGGAGTAGATGATCCTGAAACCAAAAGAAAAATCATCGGAAATGAATTTATTCACGTTTTCGACGAAGAATCTCATAAAATTGAAGGCGCTAAATTTTTAGCACAAGGAACAATTTATCCGGACGTTATTGAAAGTCAGTCTGTAAACGGACCTTCTGCGGTAATTAAATCCCATCACAATGTGGGCGGTCTTCCGGAAGAAATGGAGTTTGAACTGCTTGAACCATTAAGAGAATTATTCAAGGATGAAGTAAGAAAAGTAGGGGAAGAATTGGGAATTCCACATCATTTGGTGCACAGACATCCTTTTCCTGGTCCTGGTTTAGGAATCAGAGTATTGGGAGCTGTAGATGCAGAAAAAGTAAGAATTTTGCAGGAAGCAGATGATATTTTTATTGAAGAATTGTACAAAAACGATCTGTATGAAAAAGTTTCTCAGGCTTTCGTAGTACTTCTTCCGGTAAAATCCGTAGGAGTGATGGGTGATGAAAGAACGTATGAATACACAGCAGTCGTTCGTTCTGCAAATACCATCGACTTTATGACGGCAACCTGGAGCAGACTTCCTTATGAATTTTTAGATACTGTTTCGAGCAGAATCATCAACGAAGTAAGAGGAATCAATAGAGTAGCCTACGATATTTCCAGCAAACCACCTGCAACTATTGAGTGGGAATAGTTTTGCTCTGAATTAAAATAATAATCCTGTCTTTACTAGACGGGATTTTTTGTTTTTAGTATTTTTGTCGGTTAAACTTACACTGTTAATTTAAAAAAAACACTATAAAATGAAGATCAAAATTTTTTTAAATAAAAGAAAATACGAACTGCTTTTAGCGGCACTTATTCAGCATCTTTTTATTGGCATTATTGTAAAAGACACTACTTTTTATACCGAAGTTCTTTGGCCTGTGAATATGCTCATTTTGGGTTTGGCAAGTATTGGAGTTTTCATTGAAAAAGGAAGACTTAAAAATATGACTAAAAATTTTTTAACGATTTTGGTTATTGTTTTGCCCATTATACTGTCATTTTTTAAAGGTGTTCCTGAATTCATGTTTTTTCTTAACATCAGCTATGTCGTATTTTATTTTTTTATTTTTCTTGAGGTTTTCAAATTTTTGGTAAAACCAAGCTATATTAACACAGATATTATTTCCGCTTCAGCGTGCGGATTATTATTGCTGTTAGAAGCTTTTGTCTTCATGTTTCAGATTTATGCATATTCAGATACTCACTCTTTTAAAGGATTAAATTATTCTAGTCCTGCGCATACATTTATGGATCTGGTATATTTTTGCTCCGTTACCCTAACTACCATTGGTTACGGTGATATTACTCCCAACTCGTATCAAACCAAACTCATTACTTCACTTATTGGCATTGTCGGACAGTTTTATTCCGTTGTTTTAGTGGGAATTATTATCAGTAAATTCTCGAACTATACCAATAATGAATGATCTGAAGCATTGATAAATAAAAACCCGCTTCAAATTTTAAAGCGGGTTTATTTTCAGATAATCCGTGTGTTTAATAATGTCCTTTCGCAATATAATGTGCTGCAACCTTTTCAGTCAGAGCAACCACATTAGGATTATTGGTGTATTTTGTAAATCTTCTTAATCCTGAAAGCATCATTCTCTGCTCATCACCTTCTGCAAAAGAAACAATTCCTTCTTTAGCTGCAACGATGATTTTTTCAACAGCTTTGTAAAGGTTCAACTGAGCCATTGCCGCTTCTACAGAATCTGCTGAGAAATGTTTTTCAGCTCTTAAAACTGCTGACTCTGCCATATAAATCTGGTTAAGAATTTCCGAAGCGTTTAACAGTAAATGCTGTTGTTTTTCAATATTCATCATATATTTCTGAAGAGCAGCTCCGGAAACCATTAAGAACACCTTCTTAAGATTAGCTATAATCGCTTTCTCTTCACTCATAAACGCTGAATAATCAGGAACTTCAAATGAAGGGATTCCCATCAACTCTTTGCTGATTGCCATTGCCGGAGATAATAAATCTAATTCTCCTTTCATTGCCTTCTTAATCAACATTCCTACGGCTAAAAGACGGTTGATTTCATTGGTTCCTTCATAGATTCTGGCAATTCTGGAGTCTCTCCATGCAGCTTCTATAGGCGCATCTTCTGAGAATCCCATTCCGCCGTAGATCTGTATTCCTTCATCAGCGGTATGCTGTGTAAGATCAGATACAAAAACCTTAAGAATTGATGCCTCTACTGCAAATTCTTCAACTCCTTTCAATTCAGCTTGCTGGTGGTTCATTCCGCCTTCAACCAATTCCGTAATCTTATTCTCTATATCTTTTGCCGCTCTATATGATCCAGCTTCAGAAACAAAAATTCCGGTTGCCATTTCAGCCAGTTTTTTTCTGATAGCTCCAAATGTGTTGATAGATACACCAAACTGTTTTCTTTCTCCTGAATATTGAATTGAATGATTTAGAATCCTTCTTTGTCCGTCAAGATTGGCAGCAGCTAATTTAATTCTTCCTACATTCAGTGCATTCAAGGCTATTTTAAATCCGTTGTTTCTTTCGCCTAAAAGATTTTCTACCGGAACTTTCATATCGTTAAAAAACACCTGTCTTGTAGAAGATGAACGGATTCCGAGCTTATGCTCTTCTTCCCCAAAAGAAATTCCTTCCGTTTTTGATTTTTCTACAATAAACCCTGTAATGTTTTTATCATCATCAATTCTTGCAAAAACAATGAAAATCTCCGCAAAACCTGCATTTGAAATCCACATTTTTTGTCCGTTGATAATGTAATGCTTTTCGTCTTCCGACAATCTGGCTTTTGTTTTCCCTGAATTTGCATCAGATCCGGCATCAGGTTCTGTTAAACAATATGCTCCGAATTTTGTACCTGTTGCCAAATCCGGAAGGTATTTTTGTTTTTGTTCTTCAGTCCCGTAAAGCAGGATAGGAAGTGTGCCAATTCCGGTATGCGCCCCATAAGCAGTTGCTAATGAACCATTTGCTCCTGAACAATAATCACAGGCAAGCATTGTCGTTACAAAACCCATTCCCAGACCACCGTAATTTTCAGGAACTGCAATGCCGAGAAGACCCAACTCGCCTAACTGACGCATCTTTTCTTCCGTTAAAGCATAGTCTTTTTTCTCAAAACGTTCGTTGTGAGGGATTACTTCTCTGTCGATAAACTCTTTTGCAGAATCGCGAAGCATTTTTTGTTCTTCACTAAGTTCTTCAAGACTGAAAATGTCGTTTGCAGGAATTTCTTTGATGAGGAATTCTCCTCCTTTTACTATATTGCTCATTTTTATATTTATTTTTTATTATAGATGTTTAGATAATAGATTGATAGATGATAGATTTTTCAGTTTAATAAAATCACATTTTGATTACTTCTATCAACTTATCATTATATTATTTTCTAATCTTTTAATGTATTCTGAAATACCATTGTAGCTTTTTGAAATTCTTCAATTTTAGTTTCAAAAATTTTACAATTTTCATCAGACAGATATTTTCGATGATTTGCAAGCAATAACTGTGTTTGCAATTCAAAAGATGAACCTAAAGAAATATCTAAAAAATGACTAAAAGACTTATTTGTTCTGCTTGAACCTTCCGCTATATTTGAAGGAATTGAAACTGAACATCTATCCATTTGACTTTTTAAGCCATACTTTTCATAAGCAGGAAAAGTATCTGTCAGATCAAAAGTCAGCTTTGATAACTCTATCCCAATTTGCCATATTTTTAGCTTTTTAAAATTGTGTCTTTTAAAATCATTCATCATTATTTCCTGTTTTCCATCTATTATCTATCTGTCTATTCTCTAATGTCTTAAAGAAGTTCAAAAATACTCGCTGCTCCTTGTCCTGTTCCTACACACATAGAAACCATTCCGTATTTGTTTCCTCGTTTTCTCATTTCGTCAAGAAGCTGAACGGTTAATTTTGTTCCGGTGCATCCAAGAGGATGACCCAGAGCGATTGCACCTCCGTTCACATTTAGAATGTCAAGATTTAAATCTAACTCTTTTTTAATCGCAACCGATTGTGAAGCGAAAGCTTCGTTTAATTCAATTAATTCAATATCTTTCAATTCTAAACCTGCCTGCTTTAAGGCTTTTGGAATTGCATAAATTGGTCCCATTCCCATAATTCTCGGCTCAAGACCTGCTGCTGCATAAGCTACTAATCTTGCTTCCGGCTCAAGACCTAATTCTTTCACCATTTCTTCGCTCATAACCATTACGAAAGCGGCTCCGTCGCTCATTTGGGATGAGTTTCCGGCGGTTACACTTCCTCCGTTGGCGAAAACTGGTCTTAATTTAGCTAGACCTTCAAGTGACGTATCTACTCTTGGACCTTCGTCCATTGAAAAATCAAACTTTTTAGTCTGTATTTTCTGGTTTTCATCCAGAAAATTATATTCAACAGGAATCGGAACAATCTGATCAGCAAACCGACCTTCCTGATTCGCTTTCAAAGCTTTACTATGAGATTCAAATGCAAACTGATCCTGTTCTTCTCTTGTAATTTTATATTGCTTGGCTACTTCTTCCGCAGTGTAACCCATTCCCCAGTAATAATCAGGATTTGTTTTGGCAATATCTGTTTCTGGAACAGGCTTGTAACCACCCATGGGAATATAAGACATAGATTCTGTACCTCCTGCGATAATGCAGTCTGCCATTCCTGCCTGAATTTTTGCAGAAGCAATTGCAATCGCCTCACTTCCGGAAGCACAGTATCTGTTTACCGTAACTCCCGGAACTTTGTCTGTATTCAGACCCATTAAAGAAATCAGACGTGCCACGTTTAAGCCTTGTTCAGCTTCCGGCATCGCATTTCCTACGATAAGGTCATCAATTCTGTTTTTGTCTAATTGCGGAAGTTCAGCCATTAATCTTTCAATTACGGTTGCCGCCATTACATCGGGTCTTGTGAATCTTAAACTTCCTTTTGGCGCTTTTCCAACGGCAGTTCTGAAACCTTTTACTATATATGCTGTTTTCATATTTTTATTTAATTAAATTGTTTTGAGAATTTTTTGCCTCGTAGAGGTAAACTGTTCATAGCTTTTATTGTTTTGCAAATTGCAGAGCTCCGTAGGAGCGACCTGTTAATTTTTAATCCATTCAAATACATATTCCGGATTATATTCAATTTCAAATTTTTCCATAAAATCCAAATATTCTTCTTTAAATGTTTTCTTTTTATGATGTTCTTCCTGATTTAAAATATATTTAATAACAGAACCTACACTGCTTTTAGAATAGGAAAAAGCTCCATATCCTTCCTGCCAATTGAATTTTCCATTTGTCCATCCTTTTTCATTAATGAATTTTGATGAACCTGCTTTAATATCTCTTACTAAATCCGAAATTGTACTGTCGGACTAATACTTACAAGAATGTGTACATGATCCGGCATTGCAAAAACTGCGAATAATTTTTGATTTCTGATGGAAACAATACCTGTAATCAATTTATGTAATTCTTCTCTGTTTTCTTTTGAAATCAGATTTTGTTTTCCTTTAACAGCGAAAACAATTTGAATATAAATCTGGGTATAGGTGTTTGCCATAAATAACATGATCTTCTATTATCAGGTCACCTCTACGAGGCTCAATGTCTTTCTAAATTATTCTGCTATTATCAGTTCGCTCCTACCGAGCTCCTATTAATTTCTCAACGGTTTACCATTCTGTAACATATACTGAATTCTCTCCAGTGTTTTTCTTTCACCGCAAAGCTGTAAGAATGTTTCTCTTTCGAGATTCAATAGATATTGTTCTGTGACAACGGTTGGTTCAGAAAGATTTCCACCCACCATTACGTTGGCTAATTTGTCCGCAATTTTCTTATCGTGTTCAGAAATATAATTTCCGGTCAACATCTGGTCGGTTCCTACGTAGAACATTCCCAATGCATCTTTACCCAGAACTTTTACTTTTTGTTCGATAGGTTGGGTGTAGCCGTGTTCTGCTAAACTTTTGGCAAGCATTTTTGCAGTTTTGATCTGGGTTCTTTTATCTACTGAAACAATATCTTTTCCATGTTCCAAAATTCCCATATCGTAGGCTTCGTAAGCTGAAGTTGCTACTTTACCCATGGCGATATTCATAAAAGCCTCACGAAGTCTGTTGTTTTTAACGTCGTCACTGTGGAATTCTCTTGATGTTCTTAACGTTAATTCCTTGGTTCCTCCACCACCTGGAATAACCCCAACTCCGGTTTCTACCAATCCGATGTATGTTTCTGCTGCAGCAACCACTCTGTCTGCGTGCATGGTCATTTCGCAACCACCACCTAATGTCATTCCGTGAGGAGCAACCACTACAGGAATAGAAGAGTAGCGAACTCTCATCATAGATTTCTGGAAGTAAGCAATCGCCATATTCAGATCATCCCAATCCTGTTCGATTGCCATCATTAAAATCATTGCCAAATTGGCTCCAACAGAGAAATTCGTGCCCTGATTTCCGACAACCAATCCGTCATATTCTTTTTCAGCTAAATCAATCGCTCGGTTTAGTCCATCCAAAACTTCACCTCCCAAAGAATTCATTTTAGAACGAATCTCGAAATTGATGATTCCGTCACCTAAATCTTCAATCGCCGCTCCCGAATTACTCCAAAGCGTTTTATTTTTTCTAATATTATCCAGAATAATGAATGAATCCTGTCCCGGAATTGTATTATATTGTCCTGAATTTTTATCCACATAAATACTTTGACCTTCTTCATTAACTTTATAGAAAGTCTCTACATTGTTTACCCAGTCTGAAACTTCGTAACCTGCTTCTTTAGCCAGTTCAATACCTTTTTGAACTCCTACTGCATCCCAAATCTCATACGGACCGTTTTCCCAACCGAAACCAGCTCTCATTGCATCGTCGATTTTATATACTTCATCAGAAATCTCCGGAATTTTATGTGAAACATAAGCGAATAATGCTCCTAATGATTTTCGGTATAATTCGCCGGCTTTATCTTTTCCACCGATTAAAACTTTAAATCTGTCAATCGGCTTATCAATATTTTTCGTTAATTCTAAAGTTGGGAAAGAAGATTTTCCCTGAAGCTCATATTCTAATGTATCCAGATTTAATCCGTGAATTTCAGATTTTCCTTCTGCATTTTTTACTTTTTTATAGAAACCCTGCTGTGTTTTTGAACCTAACCATTTGTTATCAACCATTTTCTGGATGTAATCGGGCAGGGCGAAGACATTATTGAAATCATTGGCTTCTGCACCACTTTGACGGACACCATTTGCTACCATTACTAAGGTATCAAGACCTACAACGTCTGCTGTTCTGAATGTCGCAGATTTTGGACGACCAATAACCGGTCCTGTTAATTTATCTACTTCAGAAACGGTTAAACCCAACTTCTGAACATTGTGAAGTAGATCCATCATCGAGAAAACTCCGATTCTGTTAGCAATGAACGCAGGAGTATCTTTTGCTAAAACGGTTGTTTTTCCTAAGAATTTTGCTCCGTAGTTCATGTAGAAATCGATAACTTCAGGAGCGGTATCGTTTGTAGGAATAATTTCTAAAAGAGGAAGATATCTTACCGGATTAAAAAAGTGTGTTCCTGCAAAATAATGTTTGAAATCATCACTTCTTCCTTCTGTTAATAAATGAATAGGAATTCCGGAAGTATTGGAAGAAATCAGCGTTCCCGGTTTTCTGAACTGCTCAATTTTCTCATAAACAGACTTTTTGATGTCCAGTCTTTCAACAACAACTTCAATAATCCAGTCTGTATTTTTTATTTTCGGTAAATCATCATCAAAATTTCCAACCTTTATTCTGTCTGCAAATTTTGGAGAATAGAGTAGTGCAGGACTTGCTTTCTTCAGTTTTTCAAAGTTTTCTGAAGCGATTCTGTTTCTCACCGCTTTGTCATCTTTGGTCAAACCTTTTTTCTGTTCTGTTTCAGAAAGTTCAAAAGGAACGATATCCAACAGCGTAACTTCTACGCCAATATTGGCGAAATGCGCTGCAATACCGCTTCCCATAATTCCTGAACCAAGAACCGTAACGTGTTTGATTCGTCTTTTCATATGTAGATATTTTTTGTTTTTAATGGTAATATATTAATACCCGGATTCCTCAAATAATATGGATGTTTATTTTTTATTATTAAGGTCATGAGAAATTTTCATAATTTCTGTCATTACTTCCTTGAATATTTCCAGTTTTTCCGGTGAAATTTTCTCCATCACTTTTTTATTGAAATTAACGACTACTTCTTTCGAAAGGTTTCTGGAGTTAAGTCCTTTCTCCGTAAGTTTTATAATAACTTCGCGCTTATCTGCTGTGGTTTTTTCTTTGTAGATATAACCGTTATCTTCCAAAAGTTTGATAATTCTGGTAAGCGAAGTCGGCTCAATTGCCATTTTTGGACCCAGATTGGTGCTTCTTGTACCTTCTTTAGGATCAATTTTCAATAATGTGAGTGCTTGTACTGCGGTAGAATCATATTCCTGCGCCAAATCTGAGTACATTTTCTGTACCGAAATCCACGTTTGTTTCAGAATAAGATCAATGTTTTCTATTTTTTCTTTATTTGGTTCCATACTTTTTGTGTCATGGTTTACCCAAATTTAGCAAATATTATGCATGCATAATATTTATTTTCGTTAAAATTTGTTAACTTATTGAAAATTAATAGCTTAATTTATATGAAAAGCATAATACTATGCATGCATAGTATATGAAAGTAATAAAGAATTTATTGTATTAATGAATGGTTCTTATAAAATTAATGATTTCTTCAAAAGATTCACATTCACGATTTCTGCTTTCATGTGTTATAACCCATTTTTGATCATTCCATTCAAAAAACAAATTGGAAAGATTTTTTTCAAAGTTTTTCTGAAGCAAAGAGAACAGCATTTCTTTATAAACATCTGGTGCAACGATGTGCGGAGCAACAAATTGCTCGTTTATTGTAAAAAGTGAGGCATTGGTAAGTTCTTCATGTTGAAGCAGAACATCTTCAACAATTCCTGAATAGAGATTTTGATCTTTCAGGTACCATATTTTATCGGCAAATTCTTTTGCCAATCGCCAGTCATGAGACGAAAAAAGAATAAGTTTATTTTGCCTTTTTGCAAGTTTTCTGAGTGTTTGAAGGATGATAACTTTATTTTTTTCATCCAGATGTGTTGTGGGTTCATCCAGAATGATAATTGGGGAGTTTTGCGTAATTGCTCTTCCTATAAAAGCTTTCTGAAGATTTCCGTCTGAAAGATTTTTAAGCAGTATATTTTTATATTGAACGATACCCAATTCTTCAATAATGTGGGAAACTTCTTCTCTGTCTTTTTGATTCAATTCAAAATAAAAAGGATAATAAATGTATTTTCCTAATGAAATAAGATCCTCTACAGTGTAATTCTGAGGAATAACCGATTTGGAAAAAACAACGGCAATCTGCTCGGCAATTTCTTTTACAGAAAGACTTTTGATATTTCTTCCGCTAATAAAAATTTCACCGTTCAAAAGCGGAATCTGATGTAGAATAGATTTAATTAAAGTAGTTTTCCCGACACCGTTATTTCCAATCAAAAGACAGACTTCCCCCAGATTCAAACTGGCATTCGCTTCTGAGATTAATTTTTTATTGTAGCCAATATCTGCTTGTTTGATTTGAAGATGCATAAAATTGTTAAAAAATAACTTATTGATTTAAATATACAAAAATTATAAGCTCAGAATAATTCCGTTTTCCTTTAACTGCTGAATCGGTTTTGAGAACCAGAATAGCTCAAAGTTTTCAAACTCCTCTTCAAATCTTTCCTTCATTTGCTTCAAAGTCATTTTATGGCTATTTTCTAAAGAATTGGTTTCTATAATTCTGATTAGCCAGCTTGCCTTTTCCTGTTCAATATCTATGGTGACAATATTGGTTTTTAAATGAAAAGTAACTTTAGAATAAAACCAGGAGTTTTGCTTTTTTGTTTTAGTATAATTTTCAACAACCATATTTTTAGCTAAAAATATAATTTTTGAATCAGGCTTAAAAACAAAGGAGTCTTCTTGTAAAAGACAGTCGTGGATATAATCTGGATGAACTGTAGATTTAGGTATTTTGAAATCAAACCATTCCTGTAATGGAATTTCAAAATTAATTCCGTGCATATAGTTAAAAAGCGATTTTTTTAAACCAAAACTGAATTTACTGTGATCAATCCCTGTTTTATCTTTAAAATCAATATCATTATTGGCAAATTTAATCTCCTGTTGTATCGGAGTTACTCCAAATTCTTCCGGATTCTTTCCTACAGGTGAATGTGCAGTCATTGCAAACTGATGCCAAAAACCACTTTGCAAAATTCCCATTTCAAAAAGCTGACGAACCATTTCTAATGAATCTACAGTTTCCTGCACGGTCTGAGTAGGATAACCGTACATAAGATAAGCATGAACCATGATTCCGGCTTCTGTAAAATTTCTTGTAACTTTTGCGACCTGATTTACAGAAACTCCTTTGTCAATTAACTTTAAAAGTCTGTCACTTGCCACCTCCAGTCCACCGGAAACAGCAACGCATCCTGACATTTTAAGTAAAAAGCATAAATCCTGTGTAAAACTCTTTTCAAACCGAATATTTGTCCACCAGGTTACTACAAGTTTTCTGCGTAAAATTTCCAGTGCAACTTCCCGCATCAAAGCAGGAGGCGCAGCTTCATCTACAAAATGAAAGCCTGTTTCTCCGGTCTGAAGAATTAGTTCTTCCATTCTGTCGACCAGAATTTTAGCAGAAATAGGCTCGTAAATCTTAATATAATCTAATGATATATCGCAAAATGTACACTTCCCCCAATAGCAACCGTGTGCCATTGTCAATTTATTCCATCTTCCGTCGCTCCATAAACTGTGCATCGGATTGGCAATTTCGATCACAGAAATATACTGATCTAGCTGTAAATCTGTATAATCAGGAGTTCCAATTTCAGATTGTCTATAATCTTGTCTTTCAGTATTATTTTTGTAAACAACTTTTTGATTTTCAAAGAGGAATGTTCGTTTGAACTGAGACTCCTGAATTTTTTCCGGATTACAAATGTTTTCATAAAGCAACTCAATTGGCAGTTCTCCATCATCTAACGTGATGAAATCAAAAAACTCAAAAACTCTTTCATCTTTCAGATCTCTGAGTTCTGTGTTTGGAAAACCGCCTCCCATTGCTGTTTTAATATGAGGATAGTTTTCTTTGATAAATTTTGCAGAACGAAAAGCAGAATATAAATTCCCGGGAAAAGGAACTGAAAAACAAATGAGCTTTGGCTTAACAGATTCAATCTTTTGCTGGAGAATTTCCAAAGTAAAAGTATCTGTGAAAGTAAAATCCTGATGTAATTTAGAATACAATTCATCAAACGAATTAGCTGATTTTCCCAATCTTTCTGCATATCTGCTGAAACCAAAATCGGCATCTGTATTTTCTACAATATAATCAGAAATATCTTCCAGATAAAGTGTTGCCAAATGCTTTGCTTTATCCTGTAAACCCATATTCCCAAAAGCGAATTCCATATCATCAAGCTGATTGAAACGGGAAGCTTCGGGAAGGAAATTCATAGAACAGATCTGTCTTGCTAAAGTAGGATTTTTTCCCTGCAGAAAAAGAATAACCTGATCAATGGTTTTAATATATTCGTCTCTTAAAGTAAAAATTCTTTGTGAGTTTTCGGATATATTATTCTGTTCCGGACTTTTCGCAAAAATTTTCTGAAATCCGTCTTTTGAAAATAGTTTTAATATTACTTCAATTCCCAAATCAACCTGATAGCTTGAAATACCTTTAGTATTCAAAAAACCTTTGATATAAGCAGTTGCAGGATAGGGTGTATTGAGTTGCGTAAAGGGCGGCGTAATAAGAAGAATATCTTTCAAAAGAAAAGCTTTATTGATGTTTTTTTAAATTCGTACAATTAATGATGGAAAAAAACCTCAGAAATTTCTGAGGTTTTGTATTTTAACTTAAATTTCTTTGAAACTTAAACCCTGCTCAGCAAGCAGTTTCTGCTCCTGATCTTTATAGAATCCGCTTGTAAGCTTATCATGTATTGCTTCAAACGCAGCCAGTGTTTCATTAATCTCTGCATCGGTATGAGAAGCAGTAGGAATTAATCTTAATAAGATCATTCCTTTTGGAATAACCGGATAAACCACTACTGAGGTGAAGATTCCGAAGTTTTCTCTTAAATCTTTTACCAACAGAGTTGCTTCTACAGGAGTTCCCTGCATCATAACAGGTGTTACACATGTATTGGTATCACCAATATTGAATCCTCTATCTAAAAGACCTTTTTGAAGTTTATGAGTGTTTTCCCAAAGTTTAGCTTTAATTTCCGGCTTTGTTCTTAATAATTCAAGTCTCTTTAAACCACCGATTACCATTGGCATCGTTAAAGATTTTGCAAAAATCTGAGATCTAAGGTTAAATTTTAAGTATCTGATGATTTCTTTGTCTCCGGCAATAAAAGCTCCGAAACCAGCCATAGATTTTGCAAAAGTTGAAAAATAAACATCAATTTTATCCTGACATCCTTGTTCTTCTCCGGCTCCGGCTCCTGTTTCACCAAGAGTACCAAATCCATGGGCGTCGTCTACCAAAAGTCTGAACTGATATTTAGATTTCAGCTCACAGATTTCTTTTAGTTTACCTTGCTGTCCTCTCATTCCAAAAACGCCTTCAGTAATTACCAAAATTCCGCCGCCTGTTTCTTCAGCCACCTTTGTTGCTCTCTGAAGGTTTTTTTCAAGGCTTTCAATATCATTGTGTCTGTAAGTAAATCTTTTACCGGAATGAAGTCTTACCCCGTCAACGATACAAGCATGAGAATCTACGTCGTAAACTATTACATCATTTCTTCCAACCAAAGCATCAATGGTAGAAACCATTCCCTGATAACCGAAGTTTAACAAATATGCTGATTCTTTCTGAACAAATTCTGCTAATTCTCTTTCGAGCTGCAAATGCTGATGCGTTTCTCCCGACATTGCTCTTGCTCCCATCGGATAGTACATTCCGAATTCTGCTGCAGCTTTTGCATCTGCTTCCAAAACTTCAGGGTGATTACACATTCCTAAATAGTCGTTGGCGCTCCAAAAAATGACTTCTCTCCCCTGAAACTGCATTCTCGGACCAATAGGTCCTTCAAGTTTAGGAAAAATAAAATATCCTTCACCATAATCTGCAAACTGCCCCAACGGACCAGGGTTCTGCTTTATTCTTTCAAAAATATCTAACATTATGTTGTAGTTTTTAAGTAAAAAAGCCTTTTGTGAATTACAAAAAAGGCTTACTTTTTATCAGTTTAAAATTTTTATTTGATAATTTCTGTCTTGAAGACTTCTTCATAATTGTGAAAACAGTTATTGATGAAGCCCTGCTCTTCCATCCATTTATCGCTGTAAACCTTTGTAATATATCTGGAACCGTGATCCGGATAGATCAATACTACAAAATCGTTCTCAGTAAATTGGTATGAATTAGCATATTGAATCAATGCCTGAGTTACGGCTCCTGTAGTATATCCGCCCATGATGGCTTCTTTTAAAGCAATTTCTCTGGTTCTGTAGGCAGACATCTCATCATTCACTCTCACAAAATGATCTACTTTATCAAAAAGAAGAGCAGAAGGAATTAAATTTTTCCCCATTCCTTCGATCTGATAAGGATGCACATCTTCTTTATGAATTTCCCCGGTTTCATGATAACTTTTAAGAATAGATCCGTCTGCATCTACCCCTATAATCTTTATATCAGGATTTTTTTCTTTTAAAAATTTGGCAGATCCGGAAAGTGTTCCTCCAGTTCCTGTGCATGCAAAAAGATGGGTTATTTTTCCCTGAGTCTGCTCCCACAATTCAGGACCAGTGGTCTGATAATGTGCATCAACATTCAGCTCATTAAAGTATTGGTTGATGTAAATAGAATTTGGAGTTTCAGCAGCAATTCTTTTTGCTACCTCATAATAAGATCTCGGGTCATTCGCAGGAACATTCGCAGGACATACATAAACTTTTGCTCCTAAAGCTTTAAGGTAAGCAATTTTCTCAGGCTTAGTTTTATCACTCACTGCCAGAATGCATTTGTAACCTTTAATAATGCAAACCATGGCGATGGAAAAACCTGTATTTCCGGAAGTGGTTTCTACTACCACAGAATCTTCCTTTAATAAACCTTTTTTCTCAGCGTTTTCTATGATATGAAGTGCGATTCTATCTTTTGTGGAATGTCCAGGATTATATGATTCTAACTTAGCATAAACAGTTGCAGGTATGTCTTTTGTAACGGTATTTAGTTTTACCAAAGGCGTGCTCCCGATTAAGCCAAGAATATTATCGTAAACATTACTCATTATTTGTTATTTTTCAATAAAAATCTGTCGGCAAAAATACAAAAAAATAAATACTATTTAAACTTTTACTCAATTATAAGTTTGTCGATATGCAAAAATGTAATTTATTTCTGCTTACAGCAATGCGAAACAGACAAAAATTGCGCCATATTTTTTAAAATTTGTTAAAATGAAGATAAACTAATCTAAAAACCTTATTTTCGCATCATTGATTTTATACTATGAAAAACTGGACTTTTAGGCAATGGAATACCGTTCTCGGATGGGTGATTTTCGTTATTGCATTTTTCACGTACTTATCAACCATAGAACCCAATTTTAGTTTTTGGGACTGTGGTGAATATATTTCTTCAGCAGTAAAACTGGAAGTAACGCATGCTCCGGGCGCTGCATTATTTCAGATTATAGGAGCTGTTGCTGCTATTTTTGCTTTTGGACAAGGCGAAAATTACTCTGTTGTCATTAATGGAATGTCAGCTTTATTCAGTGCACTTACCATTTTATTTTTATTCTGGACGATCACTCATTTTGTGCGAAGACTATTGAATAAAGATTTTGAAGAAATTACCAGACATCAGGAAATTGCCATACTTTTTGCCGGTGTTATCGGTTCTTTATGTTTCACATTTTCAGATACTTTTTGGTTTTCTGCGGTAGAAGGTGAAGTTTATTCTATGGCATCCATGTTTATTGCATTGCTTGTATGGCTGATTACCAAATGGGAAAATGAATATCTTGAGAAAGACAGTGAAAGATGGATTATTTTAATTTTCTTTATTCTTGGGCTTTCTGTAGGTGTTCACATGATGTGTATGTTGGCTATTCCTGCCGTTTGTCTCGTTTATTATGCCAGAAATTATACGTTCACTTGGATGAACTTTCTTTGGGCTAATGCCATTACTTTGGGAATTTTAATTATTGTATTTAAACTTATTTTCCCTATCATCATGACCTTGTTCGGAAGACTTGAAATCTTCTTCGTAAATGGCTTGAGTCTGCCATTCCATTCAGGAACAATTGTTGGATTTATCATTATGATCGGGCTTTGTTATTTAATGATTAAATACGCAAAAAAAGCGAAAAGAAATATTTATCAGACCATTGCTTTATCCGTAGTTTATATGATTATTGGTTTTTCATGCTGGATGGTTATTCCGATCAGGGCTAATGCAAATCCGCCAATGAACCTTAATGATCCGGATACCGCTATCGGAATGCTTGATTACTATAATAGAGAGCAGTATGGTGACTGGCCAACAATTTACGGACAAAACTACACCGCGTTTTTAGATGCCAACGGAATTCAGAAGAATGAAGACGGAAGTTTCAAAACAACTAAGAAAGGTGATGTTTATGAAAAAGACGAGAAAACAGGAAGATATATAAAAACCAGTGAGCGTTTCAATTACGTTTTCGATAAGTCTCATGTGAGTCTGATGCCGAGAATGTTTAATGATGATAAAGATGTGATGAATAATTACATTTCTATGTACGGAGCTCCTGATTTTACATTTAATTATGACAATGAAGATGTTGCAGACAGCCCGGAAGCTCAGGAAATTTTCAGTGAACTGAAAGCAAAATATAATGATGGTGATATTACTGCAGCAGATTATCTGAAAGTAAGACCATACAACCTTATTAAAGTTCAGAAACCTTCTTTGATGCAGAATATGGATTATTTCATTACATTTCAGAATGGTTATTATTTTCTAAGATATCTTTTGTGGAATTTCGCCGGAAGGCAAAATGATCTGGAAGGTTCTACAGACGATTTAAGAGGAAACTGGATCTCCGGAATCTCTTTTATTGATGATGCAAGACTTGGGAATCAGGATGCAATGCCTGCCAAATATAAAAACGACAGTACTGTAGCTTTTTTCTTTTTACCTCTTATTTTAGGAATTTTGGGATGCTACTTTCAGTTTAGCAGAGATTTCGGAAGATTTTATGCAATATTATCATTGTTTGTCCTTACAAGTGTCGGAATTATCTTCTATACTGGTGTAAAACCTTTTGAGCCGAGAGAAAGAGATTACGCAATGGTAGGCTCATTCTATGCTTTTGCAATATGGATTGGTCTGGGAGCAGGAGCAATTCTTTGGTATTTACAATCAAAGGTAAAATCAAATGCAGCCAATATCGGATTTGGTATTGTTCTATTAGGAATTCCTTTGATGATGGGCTTTCAGAATTATACCTCTCATGACAGAAGCGAAAGATACACAGCGTATGATTACTCTTATTCGGTACTAAAATCGTTGCCGAAGAATGATATATTATTTGTATACGGTGATAATGATACATATCCGGTTTGGGCAATGCAGGAGACTGAAAGATTCAGAGATGATGTGAAAGTAGTTAATTTTACTCTTCTTTCCACTCCCTGGAATATTGATCAGGTGAAAAGAAAAACTTACAATGCAGAAGGAATACCGAGCCAGCTTACCCATGAAGATTACAGAGACGGAGTAAATGACCAGATTTATCTGATGAAAAAGAATGATTGGAAAAATATTCTTGAAAACCTTCAACAGTCTGGTGCTCCTGAAGAAATCATCAAACCATTCCAGAAATATCTTGTACAGGATTCTATGACGGTAAAGGAAGCGGTAGATTTTATTAAAATGAAATCCCCTGAAAAGGATGAAGTCCTGAAAATGATTTATGGTGAAGAACGTTACGAAAAATATAATTTTCTTCCGGTTAATAAATTTGTAATTCCGGTTAACAAAGCAAATGCTGTAAAAGCAGGGATCATCAGTGCTTCGGAAGCAAGCAAGGCTGCAGACCAGATCATTATTGACTACAAAGCTGGTACATTGTATAAAAACAATCTGATGATGTTTGATCTTTTAGCCAACTTCGACTGGAAAAGACCTATCAATTTCTCTTCAGGTGGAGTTTATGACAGTGAAAATATTTTCTATCTGGATGATTATCTTCAGTTTGATGGCTTCAGCTATCGTTTTATTCCGATCTATACACCAAGAAGCAGCGATGGCGAAATGGGAAGGGTAGATGCCAACTCACTTTATAATGTTGTGAAAAATTTCAGATGGGGTAATTTCAAAAATCTGAATGTACATTTTGACGAGACTGCAACATCTAATATTATGAGCTACAGAAGTTCTGCAAGCAGAGCCGCCGCAGCCTTGGCTTTAGCCGGACAAAAAGCAAAAGCAGTAGAAATTTTAGATTTGGCTTCAAGGGAAATTCCTGCTGAAAAATATAATGATCCTAGGTCTTTAAGCTCTATGGTATATGGATATATTGTTTCCGGACAGGAGGAAAAAGGATTAAAACTCGCTGAAATACTTAAAAAAGGTATCTTTTCTGAGTATGATTATTATCTTTCGTTAAGCCCAAGCGAACAAAGATATATGGGAAGAGCTATGAAATCGAAGCCTATGGAATATTCTTTAGTCGTTACTTCTGTTACGGATGCTTATCAGAAAATAGGTAAAAAAGATAAAGCTTATGCTTACTTGGTGAAGTCTATTGAGCCTATTGATCAGAAATTTAATGTATTCATTAAAGATCTGCAGCAAATGGGTAAAGAAAAAGCGATGAAAGAATCTGAAAAAGTACAGAAAATCACGCCTTATTATCAATACTTATTTGATGTTATGGAACCGTATGATTCTACTTATGCCAAAGAAAAAGAAGATCAGATTACCACAGCAATCATTAAGGCAACACAATAAACATATTAGAAAAACGGAACTTCGGTTCCGTTTTTTTTATGTTGATATTCATAAAATTTAAAATTATCTTTGTGCATCTAAAAAAGCGCAATGTCTGAAACACAATACACAAAACTCCCGATTTATTCTGTCATTTTTGCCATACTGATCAAGTTTGTTTTTTTTCTTACCCATCATATTCAGGAAGATGCCTTCATCACCTGGAGAGTTGCTCAAAATTTGCTGGATTATGGCGTAATTGGTTTTAACGGTGAGACTAAAATTTCGGCATCTACAACGCATCTGTATGTTTTTGTTTCCTACATATTCAATGTGATTTTTGGCAAAGAAAACTTTATTATTCCTCTTTTGGCTTTCAATAGTATTTTGTTTTCCATAGGAAGCGTGCTGCTTTCGCATCTTTTATTCAAAAACAATTGGCATAAAGCGGTATTCATTATTTTGTTTGGTATTTTACCACCTTCTATTAAGATTTCTATTCTTGGAATGGAGTACGGAATCCTGTTTTTTCTTGAAATGGCTTTATTATATTACGGCTTTAAAAAAGAAAAAAAGTGGGCTTTACTTGTATTTCCAACCCTTATATTATTTACCAGAATAGATACCGTGATTTTTCTTGGAATTATTTTTTTAACAGATATTTTCTGGAACAAAAAAATAAGATGGAATTATATTTTAGGAGGAATTGTTGGCGTTGCCGTATGTATCTGTTTCAATTGGTTTTATTTTGGAGAATGGGTTAATAATACGATTGTCGCCAAAAAACTGGCATATGACCGAACGTTTACTTTTCAGCAGAATTTAGAATATTTCAGACTGAATTACGGGAATTTCTGGGGAATGCTGAAGATGCCTTCAGATTTCAATCCGGTAACCATTATTATTGCTGTTTTTGAGATTTTATGCTTTATTTATCTTATCCGTCAACAAGATAAAAGAAACTATTTTCTATGGATCATTTTCCTTTTTGCATGGACAAAACAAATCATCTTTCTTTCTCAGAAAAGCCTTTTTGACTGGTATTATTGGGTTCCGCAGATATTACTTTTCGTTCCTGTTTTTGTTTTTGTTTTAGAGCAGAAAACTAAAAAAAATCTTTGGCTTGCATCGCTTTTGATCTTTTATATTCTGCCAATGACAGCGTTTCAGAGTATACATTCTATAGCAACAGGAAATGGTGAATGGAACTACAGAAGATCTATCGGGTTGTTTCTGAATCAGTATGAAAAAGACAAAAACCAATGGATTTTACTTGAACCTGCGGGCTATGTTCCATATTTTTCAGGTTTAAAAACCATTGACGAAGTAGGATTGGTGGACAAACAAATTCAGGAAGAAATCAAAAAAGACAAACCTAATTATTGGCTTAATACCGTTAAAAACAGAAAGCCGAAATATCTTCTCTCTAATAAAGATCATTTCGAAGGGAAAAATGCCGATTATTACAAATCAGAATATAAATTACTCAAAGAATTCAGAATTAAAAATCACCTGGAAAGCGAAAATGGTGTTTTAGAAAAAATTTATAAACTAAAACCTTCTGGAACAGATTATAATTTATATGAAAGAATTAAGAAGTAATTTTGTTAGATGTTAGATGTTAGATGATTGATGATGGAAGTTTACAACTTTATATATATTTTTAACCAACACTAAAACACTAAAACCTTAAAATTCTCAAATCAACCTCATGAAATACTGTGCTTTTCTCCGCGGCGTCAATGTAAAAGGAACCAATATGAAAATGGCAGATGTCTGCAAAGTTTTTCAAGATGCAGGAACGGAAAATGTGATCTCGGTTTTAGCATCAGGAAACATTATTTTCAGTTCTGATGAAAAAATGGAAGAACTAAAAAGCATCCTTGAAAAATCAATGTCTGAATATTTTAATTATGAAGCTTTCTTATTTGTTAAAACTGAAAAAGAAACAGAGAATATTTGGAAAGCAAATCCGTTTAGTGATAAAGTTGGATTTCATAAATATGCATTTGTAGGAAATAAGAATATAGAAAATGTTTTAATGAAAGAATTTCAGGAGGCTGTAAAAGCAGAGGGTGAAGAAGGTGAAATTGTCAACAATATATTTTACTGGCAGGTTCCAAAAGGAAATACAGTGGATTCAGGCTTTGGAAAAATTTTAGGCAAAAAAAGTTTAAAAGATCAGTTTACGAGCAGAAATTTGAATACATTTGAAAAAATTATAAAAAAGTTTTAAAAATACAATTATGAAAAAAATAATAATCAGTTCACTTATATTGTCAAACTTGATTGTATATAGCCAAAAATTTTCAGACTTAAAATTTGAAACAATAGTTCCAGATACAGAGAATCATTACATCGTATTACCTGTAAAAGAAGGAGACAAAAGCTATAATCTGGGATTCATGTATTTTGATGAAACTGCAGGTTACACTTTAGATTATATAGGAGATCTTCATGAAGAGGAAGGGATATTAAAATTTAAAGAAAGAGAAGATGCTAAGAATTCTTCTATGAAAGTAAGAATTGAAAATTTAGGTTTTAAAAGTGCAATTATTTCAAATGAAATGTTGAAACAATTTAATTTACCCATCAAGCCAGAATGGTTAAAAAATTATTTAAGCACAAAACCGGAAAACGAGAAAATTTTGAAGAGAGCCAGTATAATGAATGGCGCTAATTTCCCACAAATAGCTTTACCAAAGCTTTTAGAATTGCATAAAAATAATTTTAAAACAGAATCATTGTATTTTGAACTCGCTTTTTCTTACAATGCAATGGGTAAATTTGCAGAAGCTGAAACGGTTTGTGGCGAGGCAGTTAAAAATAAAAAAACCAATGATTTTATCTTTAAAGAATACATTTATAGTTTAGTACATCAAAATAAGCTTAAAGAAGCTGATACTTTCATTGCTAAAAATAGTTCTTCTTATAAAAATGAAGCGAACAAAATTGAATCAATGATTAATCTTGTAGCTCTAAGTGCTCACAATAACAATTTTATTATTGCTGAGAAATGGCTGAAGGAATTGAAGACTCAACCAAACATAAATCGTTATCAAAGAAATATAGATCAACTCGAAAGTATAATAAAAGAAAAAAAAAGTAAGATTCAATGATTCAACATTTAGAAAACATACACCACAAAGATTCAAAAAACTTTTTTCTCATTGCCGGTCCCTGCATTATTGAAGGTGAAGATATGGCACTAAGAATTGCTGAAAAAGTAATTGAGCTGACAAATAAATATAATATTCCTTATATTTTTAAAGGAAGTTTTAAAAAAGCCAATCGAAGCAGAGTAGACTCTTTTACTACAATCGGAGAAGAAAAGTCTCTGGAAATTCTTAAAAAAGTAGGAGAAACTTTCAACATTCCTACAACTACAGATATTCATGAAAATGAACATGCAGCTTTAGCAGCTCAATATGTTGATGTATTGCAAATACCTGCGTTTTTGGTTCGTCAGACAGATCTTTTGGTAGCTGCTGCAAAAACCGGAAAGTGTGTTACCTTGAAAAAAGGACAGTTTCTTTCTCCCGAATCCATGAAATTTGCAGTAGAAAAAGTAACCGATTCAGACAATGATAAGGTTGCCATTATCGAAAGAGGAAATTCTTTCGGGTATACCGATTTAATTGTTGATTACAGAGGAATACCTACCATGAGAAATTATGCACCGGTTATTCTGGATGTCACCCATTCTCTACAACAGCCCAATCAAAGTTCAGGAGTAACAGGAGGAAGACCGGATTTGATTGAAACAGTCGCTAAAGCAGGAATTGCTGTGGGAGCAGACGGAATCTTCATTGAAACACATCCGACTCCCGAAACTGCTCTTTCTGACGGAGCCAATATGTTAAGATTAGATTTATTGGAAGATTTATTACAAAAACTGACAAGAGTAAGAGAATCTATATTATAATTGTTAAAAAATACTTAATTTTAGAAATTCTAAAAAATTCCGCTTGAAAAAACTAGTTTTACCACTGAGCTTAATGGTTCCGATGCTGTTTTTCTCACAAAACAGAAAAAAAGATACAACAACAAGAACTACGCAAATTGAGGAAGTTGTTTTCCAGAAAAGAGGCACAGGACGCACCAATGATATTACAGCCGTAAGTATTTCAGGAAAAGATGCCAAAAATGTTTCCAGCATTTCGGGCGGAGTGGAAAGTTTGCTTAAAACACTTCCTTCGGTAAACTCAAATACGGAGCTCTCTTCCCAGTATATGGTACGTGGAGGAAATTATGACGAAAACTTAATTTACATTAATGATATTGAAATTTACAGACCTTTCCTGATCAGAAATTCACAACAGGAGGGCTTAAGTATCATCAATCCAGATATGGTTTCCACGGTCAACTTTTCAGCCGGAGGTTTTGAACCGAGATATGGTGATAAAATGTCATCTGCCTTAAATGTTTATTATCGAGAACCGAAAAAGTTTGAGCTTTCAGGAGAAGCAAGTTTAATAGGCGGAAGACTGACGACAGGTTTTGCTTCAGGAAAAGAAGACGGAAACGGAAATAAGAAGTTTACCGCTTTATTTTCGGGAAGATACAGAAACACCAATCTCGTTCTGAATACTTTAAATGAAGATACAGATTTCAATCCCACCTATTATGATTTTCAGTCTTATCTGAATTTTCACGCAACCGAAAAGCTTAATTTCTCCTTCATAGGATATTATTCTAAGAATGATTATGAAATGATCCCTAAACAGAGAAGTGTAGATTTTGGTTCTATCAATCAGCCTCTTAATCTTACTGTATTTTATAACGGTAGAGAAAATGACCAGTATAAAAACATGATGGGAACTTTTTCTGCCAATTTCAAGGCATCGGATAAATGGAGATTTACGCTGGATAATTTTGCATATCAGAATCGTGAGAGAGAATATTATACAATTGCTTCCAGCTATGTTTTACAGACGTATGATCCGGTTACAGGAAACCCTATTACTTCTTATGATGTGGGCGGACAAATTGAGCATGCCAGAAACGATTTGTTTGTACGTACATACGGAACTCAGTTCAGGACACGATTTTCACCAAATGTAAATACAGATATAGAATTAGGTTTTAAATATGAGAAGGAAAATCTTCGTGATCTTACCAACGAATACAAATTGGTAGATTCATCAGGTTACAGTATTCCAAGACCACCCGATGACCCGAGATTTCCGGATGCTTCAGATTTGGATCTGTTTTACAGCATTGCAGGAAGCAATCATATCCAGCCTACAAGATTATCTGCTTACGGGCAGTACTCTCAGAAGTTTTTCTGGGGTTCTAACCGTGTTTTGATCAATGCCGGAGCAAGAGTTGCACACTGGAGTTTTAATAATGAAACTATTTTTTCACCAAGAGCTCAGTTTGCCATTAAACCGGACTGGGATACCGAAACGTGGTTCAGACTTTCGGGAGGGATTTATTATCAGGCTCCATTTTACCGAGAAATTAAAGACTTAAACGGTGGTTTTAATCCCAATATAAAATCTCAGCGTTCCATTCAGGCAATTCTGGCAAATGAGGTTGAATTTGAGTTTGAAGACAGACCATTCAAACTTACTACAGAGTTGTATTACAAAAAAATGGACAATCTGATTCCTTATTTTATGGATAACGTAAGAATTCGGTATTCAGGACAAAACAACGCTTCAGGTCATGCTTACGGAATTGACACAAGATTATTCGGAGAATTTGTTCCGGGGGTAGATTCTTGGCTGTCTGCGAGTTATGCAAGAGTTTTTGAAAACATCGACGGAAGAGGAGATATACCAAGACCTACTGATCAAAGATTCAGATTTGCAATGTTTTATCAGGATTATATGCCTAAATTCCCACAAATGCGTGTCAATCTTACTTTGACATATGCTATGGGATTACCCAACGGAGCCCCGGTTTTTACAGATCCTTATCAGTATCAGAAAACTTTGCCTTCTTACAAAAGGGTAGATTTAGGACTTTCGTATGTTTTTGTAGATTCTAAAGAAAAAAAGCAGTCGTATGGGTTATTAAGCAAGTTTGAAGATCTCAGTTTAGGGGTTCAGGTTTTTAATGCTTTCAATATCAACAATACAATTGCTAATCAATGGATCACCGATGCCAATACAAGTATGATGTATCCGGTTCCGGTTCGTTTGACGGGTAGATTTTTTAATGTAACGCTTAACTTTAAGCTGAAGTAAAAATATAAAATAAAAAAAACCGGCAGCTAATAAATATCTGCCGGTTTTTGTTTTCCATCTATTTATCAAAGTATTAACTTGGTTTACTTTGTTAATTAACCTGAGTTCGGGATAAGAAAAGTGAATAAAATTTTCATAAAATAGCAATAATTCGTATATTTAAGTTTCTGACATTCAAATATTTAAACGAATTACTGCTATGGATTTGAAAGACCAAATTACAAATATTTTTG
>WPCJ01259612.1_pt1 | contig 44680 bp, 50 predicted proteins | sample 5399831 | NCBI WGS metagenome assembly WPCJ01 (sample SAMN12869470, study PRJNA574797) | sludge metagenome | isolation source: wastewater treatment of pH10 | place: China:Beijing | collected 2019-05-20
TGTCGGCCAGCCCGCCGGCCACCGCGGCCGCCGAGCCGGAAGAAGAGCCACCCGTCACGCGGTCCGGCGCGGCGGGGTTGATCGCGTATGGGAAATGCTCGTTCTGGCCGATCATCGAGAAGGCCAGTTCCTCGGTCTGCGTCTTGCCGATGAAGCGCGCGCCGGCATCGAGCAGCTTCTGCACGGCCGGCGCGGTCTTCGCCGCGCGCCTGCCCTCGTCATAGCGGTCGGGATTTCCCCAGCCGCTCACGTAGCCCTCTACGTCGAATATGTCCTTCACGCCGAGCGTCAGCCCGGCAAGCGCACCTGTGGGCGCATTCGCGACGGGCACGTCCGGCATGTCGAGGAATGCGTTGAACCTGTCGCGCGTGGTGAGCTGGGTCATTGTTCGATATCCAGAAACGATTCTGGAAGGATCGTTCCAAACCGGCGATTTGACAAGCCGTCGCTTCAGCGCCGGCCTCTCGACCGCGCGGACTTGTCTTGAGCAGGCTGGTCACCTCACCTGCGCCGCGCCACGAACCGCATGTCGAAGTCGACCACGTTGGAAAAGATCGGCGTGCCAACGTCCATGCCGTAGCGCGAACGGAAAACCTTCCCGGTCACGTGGAATGTGACGCTTCCCTTCGAAAACCCTTCGAGTGCTACGTTGAAGGTTTCGTTGGCGCTCTTTCCGCGTGCGGTCAGCCTGCCGCTCACGACCGCCCCGTCCGAGCCTGCCCGCTGCACGGAGGCGGAATTGAACACGATCGCCTTCTCGACATCGCTGTTGAACACCGCGTTGGATTTCAGGAAGGAATCGACGCGGCTCTCTCCGGTCGTGACGCTGCCGGGCACGATCGTGATGTTCACCTTGGAATGCCCTATGTCGCGCGGGTCTATGCGGATCGTGCCCGAAAAGCGGTCGAATCGTCCCTGCAGGCCGCCGCCGTCGATCTGGCCGATGGCGAAGCGGATCACGGAGTCGCCGTTGCTGAAGGTGTAGTTCCCGCCGGCTTCCGAAAGCGACGGCGCGGTGGGGGCCGGTTGTGCGGCCCCTGCCGCCAGTCCCAGCACCGACAGCATCGACAAGCGTAGGAACTGGCGCATCATGATGATCTCCATCGAATGGACCAATTGCGGTCGAGTTTATTCCCTTCGCGACCGCGTGGCGACAGGATTCGCCGGAGGACATCGTCGCGCAACAAGAAGTGATGGCGCAGCGCCGCGCCCGCATGCAGAACGACGAGAACGATCGTCGAATAGGCAAGCAGGTGATGCGCGGACGTCCACAACAGCTCGGACGGTTCGCTGCGCGCCACCGGGAGATGGGGCACCACGAAAAGGTAGAATGCATAGGTGGGGATCGCCAGCACCGATGCCGAAACGAGCAGCCAGCCCGTGACAGGCAGCGCCACCATGACGGCATAGAGCATCGCATGCGCCGCGCGCGCCGCCCTGCGCTCCCAGCGCGGCATGCCTGCCGGCAACGGCGGTGGCCGGTTCGAGAGCCGCCAGGCGATCCGCAGCGCGACCAGCGCCAGTGTCAGGAGCCCGAAGGATTTGTGCCATTGTATGAGATCGAAAGCCAGGCGCTGGTCAGCAAGACGAACCATTGCCAGGCCCATGACGATCTGCCCGATGATCAGCAGCGCGACCAGCCAGTGCAACAGGATTGCGACCAGCCCGTAAGTGGACGGCGAACTGCGCAGCATGACGGCCCGGTCGCTCCTGCCCCGACGCCAATCTATTCTATCACCGGTTCGACGATCGGCAAACCCGTCGGCCCCTTCGAGCGGAGGGCGGCCCCTACTTCTTCTTCATGGCCGCCGCCAGCGCCTCGCCGAACCCGCCCATGAAACCGCCCTTTGCGGGCTGAGCGTTCCTGGCGTTGCGCTGGGGTTGGCTCGGGCCGCGATTCTGCTGGGCGGGCCTGTCGCCGCGCGGAGCCTGGGGCTCGCCGCCATCCTTGCGCATGGTCAAGCCGATGCGCTTGCGCTTGATGTCGACCTCGACGACCCGCACCTTCACAACGTCGCCGGCCTTCACCACCTCATGCGCGTCCTTCACGAAGCGGTCGGCAAGCTGCGAGACGTGCACCAGCCCGTCCTGATGCACGCCGATGTCAACGAAGGCGCCGAAGGCCGCGACATTCGTCACCGTGCCCTCCAGCATCATGCCGGGGGTCAGGTCCTTGATGTCGTCGATGCCATCCGCGAAGGTGGCCGTCTTGAAAGCGGGTCGCGGGTCGCGGCCGGGTTTCTCCAGCTCGGCCATGATGTCGCGCACGGTCGGCAAGCCGAAGCGGTCGTCCACGAAGACGCGGGGATCAAGCGCCTTCAGTGCCGCTGCGTCGCCCATCAGCGCGCGCAGATCGCGCCCGCAGGCCGCCACGATCTTGCGCGCCACGCCATAGGCTTCGGGATGCACCGATGAGGCGTCCAGCGGCTCGGCCGCGTCGCGGATGCGCAGGAAGCCCGCGCATTGTTCGAAGGCACGCGGCCCAAGCCGCGCCACGTCGAGAAGCTGCTTGCGGCTGGCGAACGGCCCGTTGGCGTCGCGATGCGCAACGATTGCCTCGGCCAGCGATGCACCAAGCCCCGAGACACGCGTCAGCAGTGGCGCGGAGGCCGTGTTGAGATCGACGCCGACCGCGTTCACCGCGTCCTCCACCACCGCGTCCAGCGCGCGCGCCAGATGGTGCTGGTCGACGTCGTGCTGGTACTGGCCGACACCGATGGATTTCGGCTCGATCTTCACCAGTTCGGCCAGCGGGTCCTGCAATCGCCGCGCGATCGACACCGCGCCGCGCAGCGACACGTCGAGGCCGGGGAATTCGGCCGCCGCCGTCTCCGACGCCGAATAGACCGAGGCACCCGCCTCCGAGACGATCACCTTCAGCGGCTTCGGCCTGTCGTTGGGCATGTCCGAGAGCATCTCGGCCACCAGCTTCTCCGTCTCGCGGCTGCCGGTCCCGTTGCCGATGGCCACCAGTTCCACGTCGTGCTTGCGGATCAGGCTCGCCAGCTCGGCCTGCGTTCCCCTGACATCGTTGCGGGGCGGGAAGGGGTAGACGGTGGTCGTGGCCAGCAGCTTGCCGGTGCCGTCCACCACCGCCACCTTCACGCCTGTGCGGATGCCGGGATCGAGACCCATGGTCGCGCGGCTGCCGGCCGGGGCCGCAAGCAGCAGGTCCTTCAGGTTGCGCCCGAACACGTTGATCGCCTCCTCGTCTGCGCGCTCGCGCATTTCGCGCATCAGGTCGAGGGAAAGATGCAGCATGAACTTCACGCGCCACGTCCAGCCCGCCACCTCCATCAGCCATGCGTCGCCCGGCAGCTGCCGACCGATCTGGTAGGCGTCCGCGATCATGCGCAGGGCGGGCTTCACGGGCGAGGTATCGTCCGCGTCCACTTCGAGCGAGAGCGACAGCACCTCCTCGTTGCGCCCGCGCAGCATGGCGAGAGCCCGGTGGCTCGGTACGCCCGCCCACCGCTCGACATGATCGAAATAGTCGGAGAACTTCGCGCCGGCCTCCTGCTTGCCGTCCACCACCTTGGCGCGCAGGAACGCGCCCTGCTTCATGTGGTTGCGCAGCCGGCCGACCAGTTCTGCATTCTCGGTGAACTGCTCGGCGACGATGTCGCGCGCGCCTTCGAGCGCCGCCGCCACGTCCGCCACCTCGCCGGTGACATAACCGGCCGCCAGCTCCGCCGGCACGGCGGCGCGATCCGCGAGGATCGCCTCGGCCAGCGCTCCCAGCCCGCGCTCGCGCGCGATATCGGCCTTGGTGCGGCGCTTGGGCTTGTAGGGCAGGTAGATGTCCTCCAGCTCCGCCTTGGTCGGGGCCGCCGCGATGCTTGCCTCCAGCTCGGCCGTCAGCTTGCCCTGCTGGCGGATCGAGTCGAGGATCGTCGCGCGTCGCTGTTCCAGCTCGCGCAGATAGGCCAGCCGCTCCGACAGCACGCGAAGCTGCGTGTCGTCGAGCCCGCCGGTCACTTCCTTGCGGTAGCGCGCGATGAACGGCACCGTCGCGCCGCCGTCCAGCAGCTCCACCGCCGCCGTCACCTGCCGCGCCTGCGCGCCGATCTCGGCCGCGATGCGGTTGGAAATGTCTGTGATGTCCGAAGCCATGCCCGTTCCTGAATCAGTGAATGGGCGCGGACCATAAAGCATGGCCCCGAAAAGTTGCAGACTTTTCGGATGAGGCCATGCGGCAAAAGGGCTCCTGCATGGCTCCGAAAAGTTGCAGACTTTCCGGATGAATTTCCGCGAAAAATCTTCCCCTTTTTCGTGATCGCCGAAATCCGCACGCCCGCATTTTTTTCATTGATTGTGACAGGGCGAATCTCTATATCCGCGCTTGCCCAAAGTCGCACGTGCCTGTGGGTGTCCGCCGGTCCCTCGAATGGCGAGGAAATCGGTAAGGTAACCGGAGCCAACCCCTCCGGTCGGTTTAGCGGCCAACCGCAAAACCGAGGACACCTTGAAGCAACGACGGTGCGGGCCTTTCTGGTTCTCTTCCGGTCGTCCAAAGACCGGGGTTACTGAAGAGGCACACCATCATTGCCGGCAGTGCGGTAGGGTTCTCCCTCCAAGCCAAGGCAGACAAAGCGGACCGTGGCCGGGCTGGCCAGGTCCATCGCCGCGAGACGGCGCAGCGTGGTTCCGGGGTCTCCAACGGCCGGCGCCATGCGAAACCGTCCCGCCTTTGTTTGACCAGCATGTCAGCGTCGCCCGCGTGGCGCGTTGGCGGCAACGCCTGCGCACATCCGTGCGGCGGCGCTTGGAGACCGTGAAATGGCAACGCAGCGCATCATCGACTTCCTCGCCACCCGACGTCCCGAGGGTCCCTGCCTCGTGCTGGACCTCGATGTCGTGCGCGACAATTTCCGCGCCTTCGAGAAGGCGCTCCCGGATTCGAAGATCTTCTACGCGGTGAAGGCGAACCCGGCGCCGGAGATCCTGCGCCTGCTCGCCTCGATGGGCTCGTCCTTCGACACCGCGTCGGTTGCCGAGGTCGAGATGGCGCTCGATGCCGGCGCCACCGCCGAGCGCATCTCCTTCGGCAACACCATCAAGAAGGAGCGCGACATTGCGCGCGCCTTTGCGCTTGGCATCCGTCTCTTCGCGGTGGATTGCGTCGAGGAGGTCGAGAAGGTGGCCCGCGCCGCCCCCGGCTCCAAGGTGTTCTGCCGCGTGCTGACCGACGGCGAGGGCGCCGACTGGCCGCTGTCGCGCAAGTTCGGCTGCGTGCCGGAGATGGCCGTCGACGTGCTGCGCCGCGCCGCCGCGCTCGGGCTCGATGCCTATGGCGTGTCCTTCCATGTCGGCTCGCAGCAGTGCGACCTGACCGCGTGGGACCGCGCGCTGGGCGACGCCAAGCGCGTCTTCGCGACGCTCACCGAGGAAGGCATCGTGCTGCGCATGGTCAACATGGGCGGCGGCTTCCCGACGCGCTACCTGAAGGACGTGCCGGCCGCGCAGGCCTATGGCCAGGCGATCTTCGAGGCGCTGTCGAAGCATTTCGGCAATCGCATCCCGGAGACCATCATCGAGCCGGGCCGCGGCATGGTCGGCAATGCCGGCGTCATCAAGTCGGAGGTCGTCCTCATTTCCAAGAAGGCCGACAACGATAATGTGCGCTGGGTCTATCTCGACATCGGCAAGTTCGGCGGTCTCGCCGAGACGATGGACGAGGCGATCCGCTACCCGATCTCGACCGCCCATGACGGCACGGAGGCCGCGCCCTGCGTTCTGGCAGGGCCGACCTGCGACTCCGCCGATGTGCTCTACGAGAAGACGCCCTATCCGCTGCCCCTTTCGCTGACCATCGGCGACGAGGTTCTGATCGAGGGAACCGGCGCTTACACGACGACCTATTCGGCCGTCGCCTTCAACGGCTTCGAACCGCTCCGATCCTACGTCATCTAACGGGGTTTCCCCGTCAGATGACGCTGAAAGCCGGCGGTTTCGCCGGCTTTCGATACCTTGTGGAAAAATTCTTCTGCCCGGAAGGGACAGGAAACATGGAAGCCATTGAAATCCTTGCCAATAACCAGGTGGCGTTTTCCGTCGTCGCGGAAACCGATCAACAGTCGGCCGCGCGTGAGGCTTTGCTCAATCGCGCCATGGGTATGAACTGGAAGCGCAAGTCGTCGCAGAAACTGCGCCGCGGCCGGCGGCCCTCGGAAGGTCTCGCCTTCGCGGCGACGGCCGAAGATGGCGCGCTGCTCGGCACCGTGCGCCTGTGGGACGTCGCGACCGGTGACGGCCGCTCCGCGCTACTGCTCGGGCCGCTCGCGGTCGAGCCGTCGCTTAAGAACGCCGGCATCGGCAAGTCATTGATGCTGCACGCGATTTCGGAAGCCGTCCGGCTTGGTCACAAGGCGATCCTGCTGGTCGGCGATGCCGGTTACTATCGCCGCTTCGGCTTTACCGCCGACAAGACCGGAGCGCTTTCCATGCCCGGTCCCTATGAGCGTCACCGGTTTCTCGGGCTGGAACTCGTACCCGGCGCGCTCGACTGCGCCGCCGGCGTTCTGCGCCCCACAGGGCGCAAGACGCCATCGGTGCGCATTGCCCGCGCGGCCTGAATAGTGCTTGTCCTACAATGACTTGACGGCAGCTCAGCCAAGGAATTGGCTGAGCGCCATGGCGACCGACATGTCGCCCTCGACCTTGACCTTGCCGGTCATGAAGGCGGCCGTCGGGCTCAACTCTCCGGACAGCAGGTCTTCCAGATCGGAAAGCGACAGCCTGATCGTGCAGTCCGTCTCCTGATCGGCGGTCGAGACGCTCGCCCCGTCGATCACGATCACCCCGTCCGGACCGGTGTCGAATTTCACCGAACGGTCGAAGCCCGCTTCTTCGACCTTCGGCCTGATCCGGTCGACTATCTGCTGCACGCCCATGAGAATCTCCTTCTCGGCCAGGATAGCGGCAAAGCGCGCGACCTCAAGCCTTCCCACCCGGTAACGGGCGGCGGGCGTCAGTGTTCCTTGAAGCCCTTCGCCATCTCGCGCGCGGTCGCACCGGCCTGCATCTTGCGGCGGATGGTATTGTCGCGGATTTCTTCCTTGGAAAGGAAGTCGACCTGCTCGACGAGAATGTCGTGGATCAGCTCTTCGCCGACCTTCTCGTTGATCTTCTTGCGGATTCCAGCCCGGAACGCATCCAGGTCGAGCGTTTCGTGATTGATGAAATCGAGATCGGGATTGCCGTAGATGTATGAATAGACCTGGTCGACGATCAGCGCGTCGGCCGGCACGGAGAGCTTCGCCATCTTCTGCGGCTCGACCGTGTAGACCAGCCGCGTCAGGAAATAGCCGCCGATCCGGCCCTCGTGGAGGACCGGCACCGAGACGATCTCGGTCTTGATGTAGTCGAGTCCGCCCAGCAAGGGCGGCGGCGCGGGCGCGTTCAGCTTGGCCGATGCGTTCTGATATGAATAGAACACCGCCCCGATCGTGACGGCGCAGAGCCAGATCGCGGCGACGATGAACTTTATCACCGTCCGTAACCGAATTCGTTGGCGGAGTAGGTGCCGTCATTCTCCGATTTCTGGATCACGTCCTTCATCAGCGTCGCGACCTCGTTGACGGCGCTGAGATGGGCGCGGATGGCCGCCTCGTTGTCGGCAAGCCGGTCGCGCAGACGGATCAGTCCGTCGCGGTGCTCGGCGGGAACCATGCCTTCGCCCGCTCCCTTCAGCGCGCGGGTCAGCTCGTAGAGATAGCGGCTCTTGCGCACGTTCGACGACTTGATGTCGAAGTTGACGTCGGTGCGGATCGACGTCGTCTCCTCGGTGATGGCTTCCTCGATGCGGCCGATCAGGGAGCCGAGATTGACGGCGGAGACGGCATGTTCCGGCGTGCTGCGGATGGCGAGGTTCTGGCCGAGTGAGCCTTGGCCGAGAGAGCTTTCGCCGGAGGGAGCGTAGAGGGACATTTCGACTATCCGCGCTTCGTTGTGGACGGGACTGTTGTTTCGGCCGAGGCTGCCGGCTCATCGGCGATCAGGCCTGAAAGCGAACGCTGCATGGCGTCGATCACTGCAGGCGCAACGGTGAAGGAGCTTTCGGCTTGCCCTGCCTGGACGCGCTCGGAGGCGGGCGCCTGCATTGCAGGGGCGGGGCTTTGCGGGGTTTTCGTCCTTGCGTCATATTGGCCGCCGAGCATCCTGTCGGCGATGCCGATGCCGCCGCGTTCGGCCATAACGCCGGCGATCTGCTCGGCCATCATGGATTTCCACATGTCGCCGGCAATCCCCTTGCCGTAGACGGCGGAACCTTCCTTGGGCAGCATGTTCTGGACGAAGGTCTGGAGCACCATGGCCTCGAAGCGCTTGTAGCTTTCGGGCGCTCCCGGTCTTGCGGTGCTTGCGGCTTCGGTCTGCGTGGCGTCCGCGCTGAACTCCACCGCGGAGGCATTGCCGGCGCGCTGGGCAGGCCGGGCCGATGCGACCTCCGCCATGGAGGCCGTGCGCATCAGATCCAGTCCTGTTGTCGTGCCTATCCGGCTCGGCGGGGCTATCGGCAAGACGCCATCCCTGATTGTTTCGCGTCCCGATAATGCCCCGACAAGCTTGTGGCAGCCTTACTTGTCGGTGGCGCGTCGGAGCCGTTGCGCGATGATCTCCAGCCGTTCGCTGTCGGCGCGCTGGCGCTCGTCCGCCGAACGCGCCTCGCGATAGGTGCGCTCGACCATGTTGGTGCGCACGGTGGCGGTCGCGATCTTCTGGGCCTCGCTGCTGGCCGCCTTCCGGTTCGTGTCCTCGCGGGTGAGCGCCGAACCGATTCCGCGATGATAGATGTCGGGGAAAAGGCCGGAGAGGGAGTCCTCGGCGTTGAAGCGGTCGACGAGTTCGGCCGCGTCCTTCTGCGCCGCGACCGCGCCGGCAACGAAGCCGGCATGGCGCATTTCATGGACGGCCTTGAGCTGTTCCTGAAGGACGAGAAGTTTCTTCAGCCGCTGAACGCGTGTGGTCAATCCTACCTCCCGATGGTCATGCCGACGAAGCCGTCGGCAAAGAGGCTGAGCATCGTCCCGACCGCGAAGTAGAAGATGATCAGTCCCGCCGCGATGACGAAGGGCAGCGAGATGAAGTAGACGGGAATCTGAGGCACGAGCTTGTTGACGAAGCCGATGGTCAGGTTGACCAGCAGCGAATAGGCGACGAACGGGCTGCCCAGCCGCAACACGAGGAAGAACGCTTCCGACAGCGTGTCGGAGACGTCGATCAGGGCCGACTGCGGGTTGAAGAGCACGTCCAGCGGCGCGACCTGATAGGACGCGACCAGCGCGCGGATGATCTCGTGGTGAAAGTCGAAGACGAAAAGCAGCAGCAGCGCGGAAAGCGAGATGATGGACGCAAGGGCGGCCTGCGGCTCGCCGTCCTCGATGGAGGGGCCGCTGGTGCCGCCATAGCCGATCATCATGGCGATGGCCGAGCCGATGAACTGCAGCGACAGCATGTAGAGGCGCGCGAGCAGGCCGATCAGCACGCCGATCAGGAGTTCCGAGGCGATACGCGGAACGAGCACGCCGGGCCTGCGGTCCGCGAAGGGATAGATCTGGTCCCACAGCAGAACGAGCAGGCCCCCGGTCGCGGCGATCGCAACGAAGAGACGGACTTGCATGGGCACGCGCGCGCTGGAAAGGCCGGGCATGACGAGGAAGCACGCCCCGATGCGGCAGAAGGCGAGGAAAGCCGCGATGATGGCGCCTTCCACCGTTGCCGTCACGAAATGGTTCCGAGGATTCGCAGCTCGACGCCCTTGGCGATCTCGACATGGGAGAGGACCGGCAGGGTCGGGAACAGCCGCTCGATGATCATGCGCACATAGGGGCGCGCGTCCGGCGCGGTGACGATGACGAAGCGCTCGCCCGCGTCTAGATGGGCCTGGACGGACTTGGTCGCCTCCTGGCCGAATTCCTCGAGCTGGCGCGGATCGATGTCGAATTCGCGCACCTCGCCCTTGGGATCGCGCTTGAGCGCCTGGTGGAAGGCAAGGTCCCAGCGATTGCCGAGGCGCAGGACCTTGAGCGCGCCGCCTTCGGAAAGGTCGCCGCAGATCTGCTGCGCCATGCGGATGCGCACATGCTCGACGATCTGTTCGGTGCGGCGCACATGCGGCGCGATCTCTGCGATGGCCTCGATGATGAGGTGGAGGTTGCGGATGGAAACGCGCTCGGCGAGCAGCAGCTTGAGCACCGCCTGAAGGCCGGGATAGGTGATGTGCGACGTGCATATCTCGTCGGCGAGCTTCTTGTATTCCGGATCCTGCCGGTCGAGCAGCGCCTTCATGTCCTTGTAGGACAAAAGCTGGGGAAGGTTGTTGCGGATGACCTCCGACAGGTGGGTGAGCAGCACGGACATGTTGTCGGCGAAGGTGAACTGCTCGCGCTTGAGATCCTCGGAGAACATTTCCGGCACCGACCATGCGCGCATGCCGAAGGCGGGCTCGCGCACGTCCTCGCCCGGAATGTCGGGCGGCGGGCGGTTGCCGAGAAGCACCATGACCTCGCCGACGCGCATGGCGTGCTCGGCCACCACCGTGCCGTGGACCTTGATCTGATAGCTCTTGGCCGGGATGCCGAAATCGTCCGTGAGCTTCACCTCGGGGACGACGAAGCCGTATTGCGTGGCGAACTTCTTGCGCATCTTGGCCATGCGGAAGGCCAGTTCCTGATGGCTGGCAAGCAGCCTTGCCGAAAGCTGCTTGCCGATCAGCAGCTCGATCTCGGCGGTGGCGAGCGAGGCCTTGACGGAGTTCTTCTCCTCGTCGGCCTTGTCCGCGGCCACCTTGGCCTTTTCCGCCTCGACGGCATCGGCGCGGCGCTTTTCCTGCAGCGGGACGATGTAGGCGAGAGCCGCCATCGCGCCGGCGAGCGTGACGAAGGGAAACATCGGCAGGCCGGGCATCAGCGACAGCACAAGCAGAAGGAGCGCCGCGACGTAGAGTGCGCGCGGATAGGCGCCGAGCTGGTTGAAGATCGCCTGGTTGGCCGAGCCGCGCGTGCCGCCCTTGGAGACGAGCAGGCCGGCGGCCAGCGAGACGATGAGGGCCGGAATCTGGGTGACGAGGCCGTCGCCCACCGACAGCTTGATGAAGACGTCGGAAGCGTGGGCGAGGTCCATGCCGTGACGGAAATAGCCGATGATGATTCCGCCGACGATGTTGATGAAGGTGATGATCAGGCCGGCGATGGCGTCGCCGCGCACGAATTTCGAGGCACCGTCCATCGAGCCGAAGAAGGAAGACTCCTCCTCCAGCTCGCGGCGGCGCAGCTGTGCGGTCTTGTCGTCGATCACGCCGGCCGACAGGTCCGCGTCGATCGACATCTGCTTGCCGGGGATGGCGTCGAGGGTGAAGCGCGCGCCGACCTCGGCGATGCGCGTCGCGCCCTTGGTGATGACGATGAAGTTCACGATGATCAGGATCAGGCACACGATCAGGCCGATGACGAAATCGCCCGACATGACGAGGTTCGAGAAACCGGAGATGACGTAGCCGGCGGCATAGGTGCCTTCGTTGCCGTGCGACAGGATTATGCGCGTCGTCGCGATGTTGAGCGACAGCCGCAGCATCGTCGCGATCAGCAGGATGGTCGGGAAGGACGAGAAGTCCAGCGGCCGCTGAATCCACAGCGCAACCATCAGGATGAGCACGGAAAGGGCGATGGAGAAGGCAAGCCCGATGTCGATCAGGAAGGCCGGGATCGGCAGGAACAGCACGGCCAGGATGATGACGATGCCGAGCGCGAAGAATACGTCGCGGCCCATGCGGGCGCCTCGGGCTGGCACGGGTCCAGCGGTTTCCGTGATGGCCATGTGTCCGTCCAATCGCAAGCCGCCCGCGCAATGCGCAGGCAGGCCCAGCGTAGGACGTCAAGCTTGTGCGAAGGTGGGCGTGGTGGAGGGCCGCCGGGTTAGCGCGGGACGGCTAGACCATTTCAGTTTTTGACGGAAACAGCCTCTCACCCTAACCCTCCCGGCTTGCGGGGAGGGCGGGCGTCAGCGTTGCGGCCAGTCTCCTTCTCCCCAGGCAACGGGGAGAAGGTCCCGGCAGGGGATGAGGGACGATTCCTAAAGCTGAATGGCTCTAGAATCCGGTCTGGATGCGTTCGAAGATGACGTTGGTGAAGGCCGAGATCTGGCCGCCTATGAAGGGGCCGGTGAAGGCGACGACCAGCATGATGGCCACGATCTTCGGCACGAAGGTCAGGGTGATTTCCTGGATCTGCGTGAGCGCCTGAACGAGCGCGATGCCGACGCCGACGAGCATGGCCGCCGCGACCGCCGGTCCCGATGCCGTCAGAACGGTCCAGATGGCATACTGGACGATATCGAGCGCGTCGGCTTCGTTCATGGCGCGGCTCCTGCCTCAGCCTTCAGGATATCCTGACGCCGGCACCCACGACAACTTCCTTGCCGCCCTCGACGACGGCGACGATGCCGTTGGAGACCAGCCGTACCTCCTCGACCTTGCCGGTCGTCTCGCCGTCGGCGGAGGTGATGGTCCGGCCGATGATGGCGCTTGCCTGGTCGAGCGTCGACGACTGGAGCATCTGGTCAAGCTTCTGGTTCATCTGCACGGACTGCTCGACCTGGCTGAAGGAGGCGAGCTGGGCCATGTACTGCGTCGAATCCATGGGATTGGTCGGATCCTGGTTCTTCATCTGGGCGACCAGAAGCTTGAGGAAGGACTGGTAGTCCACCGACGCCTTTGATGCCGCTTCGGACTGGGAGCCGTATGACGCAGGGGTGGTGGCGGAAACGGTCATGCTCATCGTGATCCTCCCTGGCTTGCGACCCGCGGTTGCGCGGGCTGTGTGTCGGGTTTTTGGGCGGGGCAGTCGTCGTTGCTGCCTAGCGTCTGGAGCTCGCGCCGATAAAGCCCGCGTATCGCCTTGAGCGCTTCGTAGACATGACCCTCGCCGACCATGCGGTCGACCTGCTTGAGCGTGGCCGTGATCTCGGGGTCCTCGAAGCTCGCCAGCAGCAGCGGAAGCGAGCGGCGGAAAAGGTCTTGCGCGTCGCCGGCGCCGTTCGGATTCATCAGCATGACCTGCAGGATGAAATACAGCTGGCGCAGCGGCGTGGACGCTTCCTCCATCTGCATGACATGGCTTTCCAGCAGGAACTGCACGTCGTTGAGCAGTTCCAGCGTGACCTTGCGGTCGACCTTGATCACCGCGCCGTTGAGGTAGATCTTCTCGTTCGGCTTGAGCGAAATCTTCAGCGTGTTCTTCATTGAATGCCGTCCCGGATGATCTGGGAAACCTCGATGAGACCGTCGAAATCGTCCGAGCGGCCCTGCCTGATATCCTCCGCCCCGCGCAACAGCCACAGGCCGATGGAGATGATGTTGGCGCGCAGCTCGCGCGGGAGCGCGTTGTCGGGACTGCCGAGATCCTCCATCAGCGAGGTCCATACCCGGTTGAGGAAGTTGACGGCCTCTATGGCCTCCATCGAATCGCGGCCGGCCGTGCGCGCCGCGACGAGCAGGTCGATCGAGCGGCTCAGCAACTGGCGCTCGCGGTCCTTGGCGTCGGCCACAGAGTCTGTCTGAACGTCGGCGTAGGAAAATTGGTACATTGACTATCCTGTCCGGTGGCGCCGGCTAACCGAGGAAACGAAGAAGGCTGAGCTGCTGGATGCGTGCGGTGATCGCGTAGGAGGTCTCTATGTGCGAAAGCAGGTCCTGGACACGGCTGGCCGCTTCGTAGGGATCCACGCCCTCGGTATCGAGGATCAGCCGTTCGAAAAGGTCGGCCTGCATCTTCATGCGGCTGCTGGCGTCGCTGACGCGCTGCTCGATGACGCCGGTGCGCGACTGCAACTCGGCCAGCGAACTGATCGCCTCCCCGACGACGCCGACCATCTTCTCGACCAGCGCCTTCTTGCCGGCTTCGCTCAGATTGCTGTCGAAGAGGTCCGCTATGGCCGCAGACGCCATGGCGAGCTTGCGTATGGCCTCGTCATTGCCGCTGACGGAGGTCTGCGTCGTCTCGTTGAGGGCTATGCGGCTGACGATGGTCTGGTCCGTCGCGCTCGACCAGTTGGCCTGCCAGCCGGAACCCAGGAATTGCGGTTCGAGCGCGGCGGTGATGAAGGCATCCATCTGCGCGGTCGTGATGCCGGCGGCCGCCGGATCGCTCTGCGAGAAGCCGAAATGGGTCTGGAACGCGGCGTCGAAGGCAGCCTTGGACGTCGAACCGGCGGCGAAGCCGTCGAGCGGCCTGACATCCGTGTTGACGCCCGCGAAGATGTATTCGCCGTTGATCGGCGTGTTGAGGATGGAGGTCAGCGCCGACAGCGCGGAGCGCCCGCTGTCGCGCGTGACCGCGTCTGCCGCGTCGCCCGAGGCGGCGGAGGTCAGGACGCCGAGCAGCTCCTGCGCCGAGCCGGTGATGTTGGTGAGCGCCCCCTGCGTGGCCTTCAGCCGTGCCGTCCCCAAGCCGTTGGAGTCGACGATGCCGTTCAGCCGCTCGAGGTCGCGCGCGAAGGTGACCGTCTGCGCGGTGCGCGCGCCGAGAGCGATACCGCTGTCGTAGAACTTGCCGGTGTCCCTTTCCTTCTGCGCCTTCACCAGCTCGGTCTGGCTGCGCATGTTGGAATAGCGCAGCGTCTGCGAGACGGAGAGGGTGGAGACGGAAGGTGCTTTCATGGCTATCTCACCGCATCGAGAAGTGCTGCGAGCATTTCATCGACGGCGCGCAGCATACGCGCCGAAGCCTCGTATGAGTGTTCGAGATCGAGCAGGAGCGACATTTCCATGTCGACGTTGACGCCGGTGTCATTGGACAGCGCCTCGGCCGTGCGCACGGCAAGCGCTTCCTTGGTGGTCGCGGCGGCGGATGCCTCCTTGCGCATGGCGTCCAGCCAGCCGATGGCGTTGGTGGAATAGTCGTTCAGGCTTGCGGACGTATCGATGCCCGTTGCGGGGTCGAAAGCCATCGGGCCGGTGACGCGATCGCCATAGGCGATCAGCAGGTTGGAATAGGCGGCGTTGGCGCCGGTGTTGTGCACATAGCCGGCGCCGTTCGCGCCGCCGTCGCGCAGCAGTTCGGGATTGCCGCCCTGGCTGGAATCGATTGTCGCATTGAGGCGGATCTGCCCGGCAAGCCCCGTGACGACCGTTCCGGCGGCGGGTACGCCAGGAGCGCCTAGCCAGGTGAACAGGCCCGCAGCATCGGGCAGGACGCCACCCGGCGATGTCTCGGCGAAGGCCGTGATGAGGCCGCGCGCGATCTCGTCGAGCTGGCCCTGCATCGTCACCGTGACGCTGTCGCGTAGCTGGATCATGCCGGCGATGCGGCCCGAGGCGTCCGTATTGCCGCCCGTGCCGAGCGGAACGGCCACGCCGTCGATATAGACCTTGCCGCCGACCGAGCCAGGCGAGAAGACGCCCGATGGCGTGAAGCTGACCTTGCGCGCAACGGTCTCGAACAGCATCGAACCGTCCTTGGCGGCGACGACAAGGTCATTGTCGGCGCGCGTATAGGTGGAGACCGGCACATATTCGGCGATCTTCTTGACGATGGCGTCGCGCTGGTCGAGCGCATCCGACACGTCGCGCCCCGTGCGGGTACCGGTGACGACGGCGTTGTTGACCTTCTCGAGGTCGGCCAGAAGATTGCTCAGCTCGTTGACGGCGGTCGCGATCTCCTGGTCGGCGGAGGAGCGAAAGGCCTGGATCGCGGTGGTGCCGTTGTTGAGCGTGCGCACCACCTGACGCGCCGCGTCGAGCGTCGTCTCGGCCAGGTTGCGGTTCGACGGCGATGCGGAATAGAGCTGGAGCGCTTCCTGCAGCTTGCCGATCGCGGTGGCGGGCGAGGATGAGTTGTCGATGCCGTTGACCCGCAGACTCAGCAGCTCCATGCCGTTGTAGAGCGTGCTCTGCCCGTTGAACGAGGACAGGGCCTGGAGGTTCTGGCGGAAGAGCTGTTCGTTGGCGGCGCGCTGAACCTCGATCGTGCGCGCGCCGCTCGTATTGCCGGTGAGGACGGCGGTGCGCTGGTTGTAGTCCGGGTTCTTGGCTTCCAGAATATTGCGCGAAACGGTGCTGGTCTGCCGTGCGGTATTCTTGAGCGACGATTGCGCGATGCTGAGGGCAGATGACAGCGACATGTTCGATCAGGTCCCGGACCCGTTACCTCTTGAGGTTGACGAGGATATCCATGAGGTCGGCTCCGGTCTGGAACACCTTGGAATTGGCGGTGTAGCTGCGCTGGGACTCGATCATGTTGGTGAGCTCCTCGGCGATGTCGACGTTGGAGTTCTCAAGCGCCCCCGATACCACCCCGCCAAGGCCGCCGGACCCGGGGAAGCCCATCTGCAGCGGACCCGATTCCGAGCTCATCGTGAAGACGTTGCCAGGCAGGGCGGTCAGCTGGTCGGGGCTTTGCACGTTGGCGAGCGGGATGCGGTAGAGTTCGCGGAACGCCCCATTGGCATAGTAGGCATACATGGTGCCGTCGGTGGCGATCTCGACGCTTTCGATGCTGCTCGGCGCGTTGCCGTTCGCTTTCACGTCGAACTCGGTATATTCCATCCCCAGCTGGGTCATCTTGGACATGTCGAGATTGAACGTCTGTCCGTTCGGCACGGCGATGTTTATGCCGCCCGTGGGCGAGGTCAGCGTTCCGTTGGTGCCGTCGAATGTCAGCGTCTGGGTGGCGAGCAGGGAGCCCGCGGCATAGGGGAAAGGGGCTCCGGGCGCGGCGCCCGCCTGGTTGAAGACGGCGACTTCCCAGGTGTTGGCCCCGGTCTTGGTGTAGTGGACGTCCAGGATCACCTCGGAGCCGAGATTGTCGTAGACCACGAGCGAGGTCTTGTGCGTGGCGGTGGCGCCGGCCGCGTTCGCCGAAGGAAGCAGCCCGGCGGCGACGACGTCCGCGTCGGCAGGCAGGTTGGCGGTGAAGGTGCCCCGCGTCGACGGGTCCGCGATCAGGCCCTGCTGGGCGATCGAGATCGCCTCGAGGCCGCCGAAGCCGTTGGCGGTGGTGGACGGCGGACCGGCGGCGTAGCTGTAGCCCATCAGGTAGTAGCCGGCGGCATTGACCAGACGGCCTTCGCCGTCCGGCACGAAGGAGCCGGCCCGCGTGAGGAAAGGCGTGCCGCTCGAATTCGTCACGACGAAGAAACCGTTGCCCTTGATGGCGAGGTCGCTGCCGGACGCCGTGTATTTCAGGTCGCCCTGCTGCGAGATGGCCATGCGGACCGTCGTGTTGACGCCGCCGGACGTATAGTTGCCGTTCACGGAGGGGATGATGAGCGACGAAAATTCGGTGGACGAGCGCTTGTAGCCGGTGGTGCCGGAATTGGCGATGTTGTCGGCGACGGTCGAGAGGCGGTTTGCCTGCGCATTCATGCCGGACACGCCGGTACGCATCATGCTATAGAGGCTCATCCTGATTTCTCCACACTGTGCACTTCACCGTGCAGAATAGGCAGTCGGACTTGTGCGAAACTGGCGCAAGCGTCGCCGGGGCCGAACCGGGCCACCAGCCAGACGGATGATCCGCAGCGGAGGTCGTGGATCGCGTCCCGTGCGGACCCTCCGACCCGCGCCATCAGCCGACGAGCCGGTAGCCGAGGAAACGCTTTGAATCGATGGGATCGAAGCCGAGCTTCTCGCGCAGCTTCTTGCGCAGCTTCGAGATGTGGCTTTCAACGACGTTCTCCTCGACCTCGTCGTCGAAGATGCCGTAGATGGCGTTGAAGACCTGGCTCTTGGTGACGCGCCGGCCGAGATTGGCCGCGAAATATTCGAGGATGCGGCGCTCGCGGCGCGGCAGGGGCAGGGGCTTGCCCTCGATCTCCGGCTCGCGCCCGTCCATGAAGATGCGCATCGGCCCGATGTCGATAAATTGCTGCTCTTCCTGGACGCGGCGGCGGATCGCCGTGATGCGCGCCAGTATCTCGCGGATGTGGACCGGCTTGCGGATGACATCGTCGACGCCCGATTCGAAAAGCATCAGGGTGTTTTCGAGCGAGTGCTGGTCGCTGAGCGCGATGACCGGCGCGCGGGTGCGGTCGCGGATGCGGCGTGGCAGGGTGGACTTGTCGCAATCGCCTATCAGAAAGGCGCGAACAGACTTGAGGTCCTCGTCGGCGGCCGTCGAAACCCACTCGCCGAACGCGGTGGATCCGAACGACGCCGTGGCTACCCCTTCACGGTCAAAAAGCGAATTATATCCTTCTTGTACGAGCTCACGCTCGTCTACGATCACGATCACGGCCCCGCCTCCGAATCAGATACTTAAAGCAATTGACGAAGGCGTATCGCGCGAGACGGATCATGCCTAACCGCCAGATTTTACCCCCCTTTTTTGGGGAGGTAAAAAATAGGGTAGCGGCGACGGCCCGGCTGCCGACCTGATGCGATGCCTCAAGACGGCGGAAGGGCGTTTCGGGAAGGCTCCATGGGACGATCAGATGTAGAGCCCGGCGCTGCCTTCGCTTGCCGGATCTGGCCGGTTCAGACTCTCCTGACCCGAGCCCCGGCGGGCATTTTCGCCCTGCCCGAAGGCGCGCTCGCCGGAATTGGAGCCACCACCCTGGGCCGCCCCGGAGGCGGATTGGTCGAAGGAGCGGGAAGCCGGCGAGGATGCGGAGTCCGGACGGGTCGCTGCCGGCGGTTGGAGAACGGTCACGCGGTCCACATCATAGCCGATATCGCGCAGCGAGCCGACGATGGTGTCGCTGTCGGCCATGAGCCGGTGATAGGCTTCGCGGTTCTCAACCTGCAGCTCTATGGACAACTGGTCGCCGGCGAAACGGAGCGTGGCGGTGACCATGCCGAGTTCCGCCGGATGAAGCTGGATCTTGAGCGAATGGGCGGGAGCCTGCGCGGTCGACGCGTTGACGGCGTCCAGAATGAGCCGCGCGTTCGAAGGCTCGATGAGATCACTTGCCGCAATCGTCCCGACCAGCATCGCGGATGTCGAGGCGACGGGTGCGGGGATGGCCTGCTGCGCAACCACGGTGATGCGCGGCGTGACGGGCTCGCGCGCCATTTCGAGCGGTGAAGGCCTGATACGTGTCTCGCGCATGGTCGGCGCATCGCTTTCGGCGAGCGGTTTTGCGGAGGATTCGGCGATCGCCGAAACGTCTTCGTCATGACGGGTGGCCGGGGCGAACGATACCGGCCTGCGATTGTCTCCGATCGTGTCCGCCTCGCGCGGCGAGGAAGGGCGATGCGGTGTAGCGGTGTCGGCCGTATCGTCCGCCCTGCCGGTGTTCACCCTGAAGCGCGAGGACATATCCGGCTTCTGCGCAGCCGCCTGCATGGCAATGAACGGAACCGCCGTGGTCGGATCGGCAGCCGTCTCTTCGGACGATGCCATGGCGGCCGATTGCGCGTCGTCTTCCGCCTCGGGCGTGTGAGTGCCTGGCGACAGGTGCCGTGTCCGTTCGCTCATCTCGCCAAGCCTGAAGGCGAAGCGCGGCAGGGCCTGCGCGTCGCGCGCCTCATGCGCTTCGCGGGACGGCGTTCTTGCCGGTGATCTGGTCTCCGGCTTGCCGGCCAGCGCTTCGGCGAAGTCGGCCTGCGTGTCGCGCGCGCCCTTGCCGTGCGCTCCGCTCTTCGGCACCAGGATCTGCTGCGGCAGGACCTGCTTCACGCCACTCGTCATTGCGGCATTTCTCCGATCACCTTGTCTATGTTGGCGAGTTTCGCCCGCGTCGCCGCGACCGTCGCCCTTGCGCGTTCCACCGATGCATCCACGCCCTTGCTGGGGCCGCGGTTCCTGCTCTGGGCGGGGCTATCCGCGACCGCCGGGGCAGGCTCGTCCGTGGTGACGGTCGGTGCGTCCGGCTGATAGGGCGTTATCGGGCGGATCGCAGGGGCGTCGCCATCCGAAACCGGCCGCATGCCGGCCGGCGCGATGGTCAGCCCGGCGGCGATGGCATGGACGGCGTCGAGCAGTTGCCGGTCATTGTCGGAGAGACGATCGCGCTCGATGCGGGCGAGGTTGCCGAGTACTTCCGAGATATTTTCCGATGTGACCGAGGACAGGCTGGAATAGAGTTCGGCGCGCGGATCGTCGGCGATGCTTTCGGCATGCGTGGCGGCGAAGGACGCAAGGTCGATCAGGCCTTCGATCGCAGCCTGGCGGGCAATGCGAAGATAGATGACCTTTTCCTGCTCGGAATCCATCAGCGCGGCTATGTCGGCCACAGCGCCCCTGTCGATCGCCTGATGGAGCGCAACGACGCCGGCAACGAAAGCGTCCGCGAACTGGCTGGCATAGGGGGAACGCAGATAGGTGTGGACATATTGCTCGGCCAGCCTCTGGAAGCGCGCCGCGTCGCCAAGGGTCGTCGCGGCCGCAAGAGAGCGGCGCAGCGCCGCCTCCTCGACCAGCGTGCCTGGCCCGAGCAGCCGTGCCCGGTCGAGAAGCGCCAGGGCCTTGGCCGGTTCGCTGTCGACGAGCATCGAGCCCTTGACCAGGGCCAGATACATGGCGACGTCGGGCGAATAGGCCATCGGGTCCACTGAGGAAAATGCCTCCAGAGCCTCTTTCGGCCTGCCGTTCACATAGAACAGGATTTTCTCGCCGAGGAGCCGGTTGGGGTCGTCTCGACCGAGCCGCGCTATCGCGGCCTCGACCGTGACCGGGTTTCCGCCGGACATGGCGTAGACCAGGAGCGCGCGCCGGTTGAGATGGTTCTCAAAGCGGGAACTCTCCTTCGTCGCGAAGCTGGCGTCGATCATCTCCAGCAGCTTGCGCTGCATGGGTTGGGAGGCGTGGTCGCCCAGCGCGAGGCGGTCCTGCACGAGTTCGAGAGAGCGGACGATCTGATAAGGTTCGAGCGCGACTACGGCGTCCGTGGGGGCAATGGCGGCAGGCGCGGCTGCAAGGGTAAGCAGACCGACAAGACCCGTACCAAGACCTGTAACGAGGGCCGAACGCCGCATGCTCAGCCCCCGTCGATGTCCAGCAGGATTTCGATGCGGCGGTTGACGGCGGAAAGCGGGTCGTCCTTGTCTTTCAGCCTGCGTTCGGCGTGGCCGGTGACGGCGGTGATGCGACTTTCGTCAAGCCCGCCGCGCACGAGCATGTAGTAAGCCGAATGAGCGCGCGCCGACGAGAGCCGCCAGTTGTCATAGCTCTCATTGCGGAACGGCCTCGCGTCGGTGTGACCCTCGATGGTGATCGTGCCCTTCTGCTCTGCGAGGATATTTCCGATCTTCTCCATGGCCAGCACCAGTTCGCGGCGGGGCATGGCCGAGCCGACCTCGAACATGCCGAAATCGAAGCGGTCGGTCACCGAGACGGTGACGCCGTCCTTTCCGGCGACCACGGTCATGCCCTCCGCCAGCTTGTTGTCGGGGCCGAGAGCGGCGGCGAGTTTCTTGCGGATATCGTCCGCGGCCTTGACGGTCGCGGCGGCGGGCAGGTCGTCCGTCTTCCCGGCCGGCTGCCCGGTGTCCGCGAGCGGCTCGAGTGGAGCGGCGGAAAACGGCGAGGGGGCTGACTGTGAAACCTGCTCCGAAGAATGGACGCTCTCCGAAGAATGAACGCTGGCATTTTCACTCGGGGATGGAACGTCCCTCCCGTTTGCCGGAAGGCGGGTGCCGGAGGATTTTTCCCCTTCAGCGGTATTGCCGCGCAGGACCATCTGCTCGGTCCAGAAATCCGGTGCGAACGGGTCGCGATAGGCCCTGCCGCCCTGCGCGCCGGTGGAGGGCCCCGAAATCTGCGCGCCGCCGTCGCCCCTGTCGCTGACATTCTGCAAGACGCCGGTTTCCTCGGCGATCTCGGAGAGGACGGCATAGGGATTGGCGAAAAGATGCTTGTCCGACTGGTCTTCCGAGACGTCCTTGGTCGGCGCATCCTCCGGCGACGACTTTCTGGCCTCGGCGCTTCCCTCGGCTCCTGTATTCTTGCCCGGCGAGCCGGAATCCTCCTGTACCGTCCCTGCCGCGCCCATCTCGTCCAGCCCCTTCTTGGACGAATTCCGGTCGATGAGCTTGACGGGATTGAAATAGCTGGCGACGGCGGCCTTCGTCTGCTCGTTGGCGGCGTTGATGAGCCACATGACGAGGAAGAAGCACATCATCGCGGTCATGAAATCGGCAAAGGCGATCTTCCAGACGCCGCCATGATGGCCGTCTTCCTGATCGTAGCTGCGCCGGACGATGATGATCTCCTGGCGCGGTTCGGCGTCTGCTGCTGAAAGGCTCATTCAAGAATTCCCGACAGGGTAGCCGACCATTCCGACAGCCGGGTTTCAAGCAGGATGCCGTCGACGGTGACGGAAAGGTCGAATCCCGGCGCCTCATGATGGCTCAAGCCGCCGGTACGGTCCCATTGTCCCGCGCCGAGCGCGTCGCGCAGCGCCGAGCAGAGCTGCTGAGGCCCGCGAATATCGATGGAAAAGGTCTCGCGGCCGGCAAGGGCGGAACGGATGGCGTCGGCAAGCCCGGCGAGGGAACGTTTCAGCATCTCCTCGTTCAGGAACGATCCGAGTATGCGCGCCGTCGCCGCCGATGTCTGATGGCTGACGCGCTCCTCGATCTCGGCAAGGCGCAACGCGATGGTCTCGCCCGCCGTGGCTCCGATCTGGCGAAGCGCCTCGTCGAACCGGGCGGCATGTTCCTGCTGCAGCGTCTCGATCTCGGCGGCGTGCTGCGCGGCCAGCCGCTCCCGCAAAGCGGCTTCCGCCTGCTCGACCCTTTCGCGCACGATGTCCTCGACGCTCGGGGGCGGGGCGACGAATTCCACGGGCTGCGCCGGAACGGCCATCGCGGCCGCCAGGGGCCGCGAGCCGAAGTCCTGCAAGGCGTCGAAGAGCGCCAGCGCCGTCACGCAGCCTCCTCCTGATGCGCCCATTTGCGCAGGATGAGGGCGGTGCGCTCCTCGTTGAGATCGACCATGCGGGCAAGCCGGTCCTGCGGAGCGGGACGTAGCTTCCTGCGCAGATCGTCGAGCGCTGTCGGCCCTGCCTGGGATGACTGCGCGGCGTCTGCGGCGGCAGATTCCTGGCCGGCGATGTCGGGACCGGGCAGCGTGCGCTGCACGTCCTCGAAGCTCGGTCCGGCAATGGCGGCCGTGCCAGGACGGCCAAGGGCCGCCACCAGCGGCCGCAGGCCGAAGAAGGCAATCAGGAACACGACGACGACGAAGGCCAGGGCATTGATCATGGTGCCGGTGTGCTGGCCAAGCGACGACAAGATGCCGGGCTCGTCGATCGGCACGCCGTCGAGGCCGTCGATGAATTCGACCGCAGACACGTTGATGACGTCGCCGCGCGCGTCGTTGTAGCCGGTCGCCGACGAGACCAGCTTCTGGATTTCGGCCACTCGCTCGCCGATCTTCTCGGGCGTGGCGTCCGCGCCGAGGATCGCCGTCAGGCGCTGGCGGTTGACGACGACGGCGATCGACATCTTGGTGACGGAATAGCCGTTGCTGACGGTGGCGATGCGCTTCGAGTTGATCTCGTAGTTGGTCGTCTCCTCCTTGCGCTCGCTCTGCGCGGAGGATTGCGGGCCTTCCGTGGTGGTCGGATCGGCTTCCGGCAGGTTCTGCTCGACGGTCGTCGTGGCGCCGGCCGAGCGCTGGTTGTTGTTCTCGTTCGCGCGCACGATCTGCACCGAACGCTCGACGCGCGATTCAGGATCGAACGTGGTTTCCTCGGTCTGGCGCGTGTCGGTGTTGACATCCGCCTTGACGCTGGCGCGGAAGTTCTCCGGGCCGAGATAGGGCGCCAGAGCGCGGCGGATATTTTCCTCGATCTGCGTTTCGACGGTACGTTCTACGCCGAGCGAACGGTTCACGCTGTTGTTGTTCGGGTCGTCGCCGGCTGCAAGCAGCGTGCCGTTGGAATCGAGAACCGTGACGTCTCCGGCGTTCAGGCCGGGCACGGCGGCGGCGACCAGGTAGCGGATCGACGCGGCGGCGCGCGTGGCGTCCATCTCGGATGCGCGGATGACGACGGAGGCGGACGGCTTCTGCTGGTCGCGCCGGAAATTCGCGCGCTCGGACATGACGATGTGGACGCGGGCGGCGCGAACGCCGGCGATCGACTGGATGGTGCGCGCGATCTCGCCCTCCAACGCACGCACGCGGGTGATCTGCTGCATGAAGGAGGTGAGGCCGAGCGAGCCGACATTGTCGAACAACTCGTAGCCTGCGTTGGAACTGGTCGGCAGGCCCTTTTCCGCGAGCAGCATGCGCGCCTGCGCGGTCTTGCCGGCAGGCACCAGGACCGTCGTGCCGTCCGATGCGACGTCGAAGCCTATGCCGGCCTCGCCCAGCACGAGACCGATCTGGTTCACGTCGGAGCGTTCCAGACCGACATAGAGCGTGTCATAGGCGGGGCGGTTGAGGTAGACCGATGCGACGCCGAGGACCACGAGCACGGTGGCGATGATCGCGCCCGTGATTGCGAGTCGGCGCGGGCCGAAATCCCTGAGATTCTGGACGATCGCGCTCAACTGCTCGGGCACTGGCTCTCGCTCCCGCATTCCTTGTGCGCCGGATCGTCTGTCGCGTCAGGGACGCGTCGGCTTCCGGCGCCGTGACATATTCGTCCAGCCTATGATCCGAAGCTTGTGCGAGGATGAAAAAGAGGACGTTTCGGGATCATTGGCGAAAGATTTTTCGTCGTTAAAAATCTTTTTTTAACAATAAGATAGGGCCTGACCCGTCGCCGCGGAAGGCGGGCGGATCAGGCCCTTTTCAAGCCATCCGGCGTGACGAATTCCGGAGGCTTAATTCTGGAACAGGGAGAGCACCCGCTGGGCGTTGCTGTTGGCGATCTGGAGAGACTGGATGCCGAGTTGCTGCTGGACCTGGAGGGCCTGCAGGCGGGTCGATTCCTTGTTCATGTCGGCATCGACGAGTTGGCCGACGCCGCGCTCGATCGAGTCCATCAGGCTGGTGGTGAATTCCTTCTGGAGGTCGATCTGCTTCTTGGCCGCGCCGAGCAGGGTGGCAGCATCGGCGATCTCCGAGAGCGTCTGGTCGGCAACGGCGATCATCTGGGTGATCTGCGCGTCGGTGAAGCCGACGACGGTGAGCGTCGAGACGGAGTAGCCGTCCGTCGCGGCGATGGTGCCGGCGACAGCGGCGGTCGCGGTGTCGTCGCGCGCGCCCGACGTGGCAAGGCGCAGGCCCTCGGTGATGCCGCGCGTTTCGGCGGTCGTGGCGGCGGAGTCGTAGAGCTTGATGCTCTGGACGTCGATCTTGATCTTGGACAGCACCACGCCGCCGGAGGCGTCGCGCGTGAAGGCGGAGACGATCTCGGCATCGGCATGGGTGCCAGCCGCCGGGTTGCCCGCGGCCACGGTCGAGGCGACCGACAGCCAGTTGGTGCCGGAGAAGCTGGCCGATTCGGCGAAGCTCCTGATCTGCGTCTGGAGCGCTTCGATTTCCGACTGGATCTTTTCCTTGTTCTCGGCGCTGGCGCCGACGGCAGCCACGAGCTTTACCTTGATCTCGTCGACACGCTCCATGATCTTGTTCATGGCGGTGTAGGCGGTATCGACCTTGGACGCGCCCAGGCCGAGCGAATCCTGGACAACCGAAAGAGCCTTGTTGTCCGAGCGCATCGTGGTCGCGATCGACCAGTAGGCCGCGTTATCCTTCGCTTCCGAAACCCTGTAGCCGGTGGATATGCGGCTCTGGGTCGTCTCAAGCGACTTGTTGGTCGCACTGAGCGTCTGAAGCGCCGTCATCGCCGAAGCGTTCGTCATGATGCTTGACAAGATACTCACCCCTTCTTCGATCAGCCCTCCCGGCCAGAAGGCCGGTAACCCGCCTGAAGGAGCGCCATGGCGGCTGCGGCCTCATGCCGTTCGTTCACCATGGTCATCACGCAACATGCGATTGGTTAACCATGACTACCGGGATATGGTTAACAGCGTGTTAAGCCGATCATTCCAAAGAGGATTTTGCTGGCGGGCGAGGCGCTGGAGCGCAGCGCCGGAAATGCAAAAAGGGCCGCACGAAGCGGCCCTTTTCAGCGAATGTCGTTACCGGCGCCTGAGATGGTCCGGTTTCGAGGCGTCTGCGGCTCTTAGCGGAAGAGCGACAGGATCGACTGCGAGTTGCCGTTGGCGATCGACAGCGCCTGGATGCCGAGCTGCTGCTGGACCTGAAGGGCCTGCAGACGGGTCGATTCCTTGTTCATGTCGGCATCGACGAGCTGGCCGACGCCGCGCTCGATCGAGTCCATCAGGCTCGTCGTGAACGTCTTCTGCAGGTCGACGCGGTTCTTGGCGGCGCCGAGATTGGTCGCGGCCGTCGTCATTTCCTTCAGCGCAGCCTCGACGACTGCGATCTGCTTGGTGATCTGGGCGTCGGAGAAGCCCTTAACCGAGAGCGTCGAGACCGTGTAGGTGTCGCCGGCGGCGTCGGTGCCGGCAGTCGGGGCGGAAGCCGCCGCGATGCGAGCGCCGGTCGTGCCGAGGCGGTGGGCGTCGAGGATGCCGTCCGTCAGGCCGGTCGCAGCGGTAGCGTTGTCGTAAAGCTTGATGTCCTGCACCTTCACGTCGATGGTGCTGAGCGAAACGCTGCCCGAAGCCGAACGGTTGAAGGCGGACACGATCTTGACGTCATCGAAGGTGCCGGCGGCGGCGTGGCCGGACGTGGTGTCGACCGACAACCAGTTCGCGCCGGAGAAGGTCGCGGCGTCGGCGTAGCTCTTGAGCTGGCCCTGAAGGGCCTTGATCTCGACGTCGATCTTTTCCTTGTCGGCAGCACTTGCACCGTTGGCGGCCACGAGCTTGACCTTGATGTCGTTGACGGTGTCGATCGCCTTCTGCATGCCGGTGTAGGCGGTGTCGATCTTGGAAGCGCCGAGGCCGAGCGAGTCCTGAACGGTGGAAAGGGCCTTGTGATCCGAGCGCATCGTCGTGGCGATCGACCAGTATGCGGCGTTGTCGGCGGCTTCGGCGACGCGATAACCGGTCGAGATGCGCGACTGCGTTACTTCGAGCGACTTGTTGGTAGCGTTCAGGGTCTGAAGAGCGGTCAACGCCGCGGCGTTGGTCATGATGCTGGCCATGGTACTCGTACCTTGTACTGGAATTCTTTTTGCATACCGGCCCGACCGGTATGACGGAGCGGCCTCATGCCCATGACCCTGCAAAACCGGTCAACCCGTCATCTGTCGCGACCATCGCAGGAAGTTCCTGCAAATTGGATAAGCGACGTGGTTAACCGATTATGTTTGTGAAGGATTTGGCGGTGAGGTCGTCAGTTGAACGACCGGATCAGGCTTCCCACGAGCAGGTTCCAGCCGTCGATCAGCACGAAGAACAGGATCTTGAAGGGAAGCGAAACGACCGTCGGCGGCAGCATCATCATGCCCATGGCCATGGTGATGGTGGCGACGATGAGGTCGATGACGAGGAAAGGCAGCACGATCAGGAAGCCGATCTCGAAACCGCGCCTTATCTCGGAGATCATGAAGGCGGGGACGAGGACACGCAGGTCCACGGTCTCGCGTTCCACGGCGTCGCCGCGCTCGCGGGCAAGGTCGGCGAAAAGGTTGAAATCCTCGTCGCGGACATTGTTTACCATGAAGGTGCGGAACGGATCCGATATGCGGCTGAAAGCCTCCGTCTCGCTGATCTGGTTGTCCATCAGCGGACGCACGCCATTGTTCCATGCCTGATCGAATGTCGGGGCCATGACATAGAAGGTCATGAACAGCGACAGGCTGATGATGATCATGTTGGCAGGCGTGGTCTGAAGGCCTATGCCCGCGCGCAGGATGGAGAAGGCGATAACGAAGCGCGTGAAGCTCGTCACCATGATGAGCAGGCCAGGAGCCACCGACAGCACGGTGAGCAGGCCGAACATCTGGATGATGCGGCCGATCGTCGTGCCGTCCGCCTGGCCGATCGCGCCGAGGTCGAGCTGCTGTGCATAGGCGGCCGAACCGCTCGCGGCAACCAGCAGAAGGGCGAGTGCGAGGCGCTTCATTCGAACAGCAATGTCCTGATCAGAACCTGCTTGACGTGGCCGTCGCTGCGGATGGCGGCCCGTTCCTCAAGGTTCTCGCGAAGATGGCGAAAGCCGCTGGCCCCTTCGATCTCGTGCATCTTGACCGTGCGGATGTAGGCGAGGAAATCCTGAAGCACGAGGTCCGGCAGGTCCGCGCCCTGCGGCGTGTCGAGCACGAGCGATACCTCCATGCGCACCCACACATCCCGCGGCGAGCCGATGTTGGTGGTGATGGCCTGGAGCGGGATCACAGTGCTGCTGCCAGCCTCGCCATCCTTGTCGTGCCCGGCGGCGGCTTCATGCCCGGCGGGCGCCGCCGAATGCGCGCTGCCTGCGGGACCGGGACCGTTGCCGCCATTGAGGAAACCGCCTGAGACCCAGCCCATGCCAGCCGCGGCGACGGTCAGCACGACGAGAAGGCCGAGCTGGATGACCAGCGACGGCCCGCTTCTGGGCGGTGCCTCGTCGGACTCCTTGAGCGCGGCCGCCATCAGAAGGGCAGCACACGATCGAGGATCTGCTGGCCGTAGGGCGGCTGCTGCACCTCCGTCAGGCGACCACGTCCGCCATATTCGATCCGCGCCTCGGCTATGCGCTCGTAGGGAATGGTGTTCTGCGGGCCGATGTCGATCGGCCGCACGATGCCGCCAATGGTCAGCACGCGAAGCTCGGCGTTCACGCGCACTTCCTGCGAGCCCTGAATGATCAGGTTGCCGTTGCCGAGCACTTCCGTGACAACGGCGGCGATGGAAAGCTCGAGGTCCTCCGAACGCTTGGTCTCGCCATCGCCGGCGGTCGCCGTTCCAGAACGGACGCTGGCATCGAGGCTACCGCCCGAGCCGGTTCCGTTCCATTCATAGTCGAGCGCGCCGCCCAGGGAGCGGCTGGCGATGCGCTTGCGATCCGACTGGTTCTTGAAGCGCGCCTTGTCGTTGATCTTGATGCGGACCGTGAGAATATCGCCGACCGAAAGCGCGCGGGCATCGGTGAACAGGCGGCTTTGCCTGTCGTTCCAGAGCGAGAAGCGTTTCTGGGGCGGTGAGGGATATTCGGCATATTGCGGCGGCGGCGGCATCGGCGCATTCGCCAGCCCGGCCCCGACAGGAGATAGCTTGGGCTCTACGCCGACCTCCTTCAGGTTGGTACCGCAACCGGCCAGAAGAAAAGCGAAAAGCAGGAAGGCGCAGCGGCGGATCATGACGGATCGATCCTGCGGGCGGCGGCGACCATGATGCCCGTTAGCGTGGCGGCTGCCTTGCGCTCCATCTCGTTGAGGATGACGCCCGCCTTGCGCGGCTCGATCTTCGTGAGGATGCTCGCGGCAAGCTTCGGATCCATTTCCGCAAGCCGCTCTGCGGCGGCGTCCGGGCGCATCCCCGAATAGATCCGCACGATGTTCTCCTGCGCCTGCTCGATGAAGGCCTCCCGGCGCTTCATCCACAATTCGTATTCGGCGCGCTTCTGTTCGAGCACCTCGATGCGCTTGTCGACTTCCTTCTGGAGCGCCTCCATCTCCTGGGTCTGGAGCACGTAGCGGCGATCGCGCGCGGCGTCCGCTATGTTGGAACAGTAGCGCTCGATCTCGGTGCCGGTTTCCAGCGGCACCGGCGCGGCGGCAACCACGCGCACCGGCTCCTCGATCTGTTCAAGGATCGCATCTTCGGCGCGGGTGGCCATGCTGCCCGCCAGCGTCGCGACGGCGAGCAGGGCGAAGCGTGTTGCGGCGGAGCGGGTCAGGATCGGTCGATGGATCATTGTCATGCTCATTGCAGCACCAGTTCCGCCTGCATGGCGCCCGCCGATTTGATGCCCTGCAGGATGGCGATGATGCCGTCGGGCTTCACGCCGAGGCGGTTGAGCCCGGAAACAAGCGTTTCGAGATCGGGTCCGTCGAGAAGCGCCACCTGGGCGTCGGGCCGGCTGGCATCGATTTCCGTGTAGGGCTCGATGGCGGTTTCGCCGCGAGCGAAAGGCTCCGGCTGCACGACGCGCGGCGCTTCGGTGATGCGCACGGTGAGCGCGCCATGGCTGATGGCGACACGGGAGATGCGAACGTCGCTGCCGATGACGATGGTGCCGGTGCGCTCGTCGATGACCACGCGGGCGGGCGTGTCGGCTGCGACGACGATGTTTTCCAGCTCGGCGAAGAAGCGCGCGGGAGAAACCTTGGCCGGCGTCTTGATGATGACGGTGCGCGAATCCTGCTCATGCGCGACGCGCTGGCCGAAGCGCTGCCCGGTATAGTCGTTGATGGCGTCGGTGACGCGGATGGCCGTTGAAAAGTCGGCGTTCCTGAGCTGAAGCACGAGGTTGGACTGGGAAGCGAAGTCCGCCTCGACCTCGCGTTCTATGATGGCGCCGTTGGGAACGCGGCCGGATGTCGGCACGCCCTGCGTCAGCGTCTCGGCCTCGCCCTGCGCGCTGAAGCCCGACACCATGACCGGGCCCTGGCCGACCGCGTAGATCTCACCGTCGGCGGCCTTCAGCGGCGTCATCACCAGCGTGCCGCCGGCAAGCGACGTCGCGTCGCCGAGCGAGGACACGGAGATGTCTATGCGCGCGCCGGATTTCACGAATGGCGGCAGGTTGGCGGTCACGATGACGGCGGCGACGTTCTTCGCGCGCGCCCGGCCGCCTTCGCCCGCGATACCGAGGTTCTCCAGCATGGCGCGGATGGACTGCTCTGTGAAAGGCGAGTTGCGCAGGCTGTCGCCCGAGCCCTGAAGCCCGATGACCAGACCGTAGCCGACAAGCTGGTTGTCGCGCGCGCTCTGCAATTGGGCGATGTCCTTTATGCGCGCGGACGCGCCGTGCGGCGGCAGATCGCTGCTGCCCGCCGGGAATTTCGCGAAAGCGCCGGCGCCTTCCTGGCCGATCGGCACGCCGTCCTTGGGACGCTGGAAAAGCGGGTCGTATCCGGCTGCCTGATTGGCGACCGGCGGCGGGTAGTCCAGCGGCATGTCGGCGGCGGCGGCCGGCAGGGCCGCCGGGAGAACCACCAGCAGCGAGGCCATCAGGAAGGCTGTTGGACGATGCGGTATCATCAAGCTCCGACCCTGATCGACCCGTCGGCCATGACGATGCCCGAGAATACCTTGCCGCTGTCGATGTTGCGCACCCTGACGACATCGCCGATGGCGCCGGACTGGAGCGTGACGGCGGTGGCCGAGAGGGTCAGCCCGCCGGCCACGAACATCACCTGCACGGCCGCGCCCTGCTCGACCACCCATGCCTCGCGCAGGGAGGTGGCGGGAACGTAGCGGCCGGGGAGAAGGGTACGCTTGGCGACCTTGCCTTCGAGGTCACGCGCATCGACGACCATGGCAGGGGGCACCACCTTGCCCGGCTTCAGCGTGACCTCCTTGAGGGAGGCAATCTCGATCGTCTCGCCGGGATAGATGACGCGGTTCGGAATCAGCACGACCTCCTGCGCGACGGCGGATGCCGCGCCCGCGAACGCCGCGACGGCCAGAATGGCGATGCCGAGAATCCGCTTCGTCATGATCGTCACCGGATGTTCTTGGATACGACGGCTGCCATCTCGTCTGCCGCCTGGATGACCTTGGAGTTCATTTCGTAGGCGCGCTGCGCGGAGATCAGCTCGGTGATCTCCTTGACGGGATCGACGTTGGAATTCTCGAGATAGCCCTGCTCGATGGTCGCGAAGCCCGGATCGCCCGGAACGCCGACATTGGCCGTGCCCGATGCCGCGGTTTCCTCGAAGAGATTGTCGCCGAGCGGGGCGAGGCCGGCTTCGTTGGCGAAATTGGCGAGCGTGAGCTGGCCGAGTTCCTGAAGGTCCGTCTGTCCCTCGACGCGGGCATAGACCTGGCCAGTCTTGTTGACCACGATCTCGATCGCATCCGCCGGCACCGTGATCGACGGGCTGACGGTGTAGCCGTCGACGGTGACGAGTTCGCCGGTGGCGTTGGTGTTGAAGGCGCCGGCACGGGTGTAGAGCGTCTGACCCTCGCCGCCCTCGATCTGGAACCAGCCATTGCCAACCAGCGCGAGGTCGAGATTGTTGCCGGTGCTGGTGAGGCCGCCCTGGATGTGGACATTGCGCACGGCGGTCGTCTTGACACCAAGACCGATCGAAACGCCTTCCGGAACGAGATTGGCATTGGCGCGCGACGGAACGCCCTGCATGCGGTCGACCTGATAGAGGAGGTCGGAGAATTCCGCCCGCGCGCGCTTGAAGCCTGTGGTGTTGATGTTGGCGATGTTGTTGGCGATGACCTCGAGATTGGTCTGCTGGGCGTTCATGCCCGTTGCCGCTATGGCGAGTGCTTTCATGACCGCTTACCCTTCTGCGCCGACCTCAGATCGACATCCGGCTGATTTCCATGTAGGCGCTGACGATCTTGTCGCGGATGGCGATGGCCGCCGTCAGGGACTGCTCGGCGCTCATGACCGCGTCGACTACCTCGCGCATGTCGGCCTGTCCCTGGATGCCCTGCACGGAAAGCTGCTCGGCGTTCTGCATCGTGTCGACGGTGCGGGTCGCGAGGTCCGACAGAACCGATGCGAAGGAGCCGGCTGCATCCGCCGCTTCCGCCGATGTCGAGGGGCCGGCGCCGGACAGGCCCGAGGCACCGCCGATCCTGCTGAAGTCGAGTGCGCCGATGCCGCTTATCATCCCTGGCCTCTCATCAGATCGATGGTCATGGAAATCAGTTCGCGCGCCTGCTTGATCACCTGCAGGTTGGCCTCGTAGGAGCGGTTCGCCTCGCTCATGTCGGCCATTTCGATCAGCACGTTGACGTTGGGCATCTTGACGTAGCCCTTCTCGTCGGCGGCCTCGTGGCCGGGCATGAATTCGACCGGGAAGGCGCTGTCGTCGCGGCCGATCCGGTTGACCTCGACCAGAGAGCCGCCCGTCACGCGGTCCAGTTCGGCGGCGAAGCTGACGGTCTTGCGGCGATAGGGATCCGCGCCCGGCGCATCGCCCGTGGACTGGGCATTGGCGAGGTTCTCGGAGACGACGCGCAATCGCTCGGACTGCGCGCCGAGGCCGGAGGAGGCAACCTTGAGGGCGGCGGCTAGCGGATCCATGGTCAGCTCTTCGAGGTCATCATGAGCATGCGGTGGAAGGCTTTGACGATGGCAGTGTTGAGCTCGAACTGGCGGCGGATCTCGCCCGCCTTCAACAGCTCGTTCTCAAGCACGACTGAGTTTTCGGAAGGCAGGATCGACGGCTCGCCGCGCTGCTCGCGGACCGCGAAACCGGATTCCGCCTTGTGCCCGCCTATGTGGGAGGCATTCGTCGCGGCCATCTGGACGCCGCTCCGGTCGAGCACCTTTTCGAAGGGTTCGACATCGACCGAGGTGTAGCCGGGCGTGTTTACGTTCGCGACATTGCCCGCGACCGCCGTCTGGCGCACCGCGAGCCATCGCGACTGCTGGGTGGCGAGGTCGAAAAGGTTGACGGGCTCCATGCAAATCTCCGGGCAGATATGCAGAGAGTAGGGGGTCAGTCTTGCGCCGGGCTTGCGTTTGGCTTGCGGCGGGCAGGAAGGAGCTAACGTCCGATCTCGAGAACCTGTCCGCTGTCGGTGACGAGTACCGGCATGCCGTTGCGCTGTTCGATCGCCTGGACCCTGCTGTTGTCGGGAAGGATCGAGCCGGGCTGCACGACGAAAAGGCCGGTTTCGTCCTCAAGCATAGCGCGGCCGTTCGCGATCAGGACGACTCTGAAGGGGGTCGCAGGAGGTGGAAAGGGCTGTTCGATCAGGCCGGGCGCCTCTTCCTTGTCCGGCTTCGGCGCCACCGTGCCCGTGGAGAGAAGGTCGACGTCCTCGGTATCGGCGACCGGAGCAGCGGGAGGCTTGCCGACGCGGTCGGTCGTGGTGCGGACCGTCGGTCCAGACCCCGCGCCGCCGATGCCGAAGCGCATGGCGCGGACGCCGAACTCGTCCGGATTGAAGAAGATATACCAGGGAAACAGCGCGCATATGAGCCCGAGCGCCACGCCGAGCGCGGCGATGGTCAGGTCGCTGCGTCGGTCGCGGCGGCGGGCGTCTTCCTCCGAGATCAGCCGGACCCGTTCGCGCTTCTTCCCGGCCTGTTCCGGCGCGGCCGCAGCACCCTGCGGATGCTCGTCTCCCGAAGGATGCGCGCGGAAGATCTCGTCCAGAAGTGTGTCAGCCTGGCTGGACGACATGCGGCCTGTCCTTTGGCTTCAGATGGCGGGCGAGGTCGGCGAAGGCGTCCGGCGACGCGCGGTCGCGCGGGGTCTGCGTCATCGCCTCGTAGATCAGCGGGACCTGCCTCACGGCGGCGTCGAGGTCGGCGTCGGCTCCGGGCTGGTAGGCGCCGAGGAGACGTATGTCGCGGGTGGATTCGAAACGCGATATCAAGGCTTTCAGCTTGGTGACGAGCGTGCGCTGCTCGTCGCTCCAGGCTTTCGGCGCGAGGCGCGAGATCGAAGAAAGCGGATTGACCGGCGGGTAGCGGCCCTGCTCGGCGATGGACCGGTCGAGCACGATATGGCCGTCGAGGATGCCGCGCACGGAATCGGCGACGGGATCGTTGTGGTCGTCGCCGTCAATCAGGACGGAAATGATTGCCGTGATGGAGCCGGAGCCTTCGATACCGGGCCCCGCGCGCTCCAGCAGCTTCGGCAGTTCGGTGAAGACCGATGCCGGATAGCCGCGCGCGACGGGCGGCTCGCCGGTTCCGGTGGCGACCTCGCGAAGGGCATGCGCGAACCGCGTGATCGAATCGAGAATGAGCAGCACGCGGTCGCCCTTCAGGCGGAAATGCTCGGCCACGCGCATGGCGGTGTCCGGCGCGCGGCGCCGCATCATGGCGCTTTCGTCGCTGGTGGAGACGACAGCGACGGTCTTGGCCATGCATTGCGGGCCGATCGTGTCTTCCAGGAACTCACGCACCTCGCGACCGCGTTCGCCGACGAGCGCCACCACCACGGTGTCGAAGGCGGAAGCCGCCGCGAGCATGGCCAGAAGCGTCGATTTGCCGACGCCCGAACCGGCGAAGATGCCCATGCGCTGGCCGAAGCAGATCGGCGTGAAGATGTCGATCACCTTCACGCCCGTGGCGAAGCCCTCGCCGACGCGCTGGCGCGCCAATGCGGGAGGCTGGGCAAAGAGCGCGGAATCCTCGGGGTCGCCCTGTGCCAGATGCGGCCCACCGTCTATCGGCCGGCCGAGCGCGTCGATGGCGCGGCCGCGCCATGATGCATGCGGCAGAATCGAGAAGGGTCCGAGATCGATGACGGTGTCGCCGACGCCGGCGTCGCCTGCCTGCTCGAAAGGCGCGACGAGGACTTCCTCGGGCGAAATCTGCACGATCTCGCCATGGCGGATTCCCGCGCGGCTGCGATGCTCGACCATATCGCCGAGGCGCGCAACGGCCGAGAGCCCCCGCACGCGATACTGCGTCGGCGAGACTTCCGTGATCCGGCCGCCCCTGCGGATGAGCGTGTGATCGTCCGCGATGCGCCGCCAGGCACGGTCGAGGGCGTCCAGCGGGTTGTCCCGGGTCCGCAGCGTCATGTGAGAGGTCGGCAGGGAGAGCGTCATGGCCGCTATTTCGAGCCGAGCGTCTTTATGGCCTCGTCAAAGGAGGACTCTGTCTTGCGCTGCATTGCCGCGCTGTTCTCGAAGGCGCGCTGTACCATGATGAGGCGCGTGATCTCCAGGACAGGGTTGACGTTGGATTCCTCGAGGAAACCCTGCGCCACGCCGGCATCGAGCCTGTCGACGACAGGCTCGGGATCGCCTTGCGGCACGATGCCGGAATTGCCGAAGCGCACGAAGTCCGTTCCCGGGTTGAAATGGAACAGGCCCAGCACGCCGACCTGCTGCTCGCCTTGGCGCAGCGATCCGTCCGCGCCGGCGCTCGGAGGGCCGTTGCGCGGATCGAGCTGGATGGGCGCGCCGCCCGCGTCGAGGACGCGGTATCCCTCGATGGTGACGAGATCGCCGTTTTCCGTGAGGGTGAAGCGGCCGTCGCGCGTCATGACGGTGCCGGCGGGCGTCTCTATGCCGAACCAGGCATCGCCCTTGATGGCGAAGTCGAGCGGATTGCCGGTCTGGCGCAGCGGGCCGCTGGCGGTCGAAAGATAGGTGTTTCCGGTCGAGACGAAGGAGAGCTGCTTGTTGTCCAGTCCGGACACGACGTCCTCGAACTTCACGCCCGTGGCGCGGAAGCCGATGGTGGAGGCGTTCGCGACATTGTCGGCGATGGTGTTCAGGCGCTTTTCCAGCGCGATCTGGGAGGACAGGGCGACGTAGAGGCTGTTTTGCACGCGCTCTCCTATCGCTTCATGGACTGGATGGCGAAAAGGACGTCGTTGGACAGTCCGAACTCGACCGGCTGGCTGAACAGGATGCTGAGCTGGGCCTGCGCCGGGGCCGTGGGGTTTTCGATCTCCCACAGGCTGGTGAAGCGGGTGAGGAATTTCTCGAGCCGCGCGGGATCGGTGAAGTCCGCGATATCCAGTTTTTCCTCGAAAAGCTTCACCTGCCGGTCAATGTCCGCGGACGCGAAGGAGTCCGGCAGGCTGAGCGCCGTGCGCACGACCTTGGCAAGGGCGGGATCGGCTAGGATTTCATAGAAATTAGTGAGCTTTTCCGATTTTCTCTCGAAATAGAGGGCAAGGCGGACGCCTTCGTTCTCCTTGCCGGCATTTTCCTCCAGCGTCTGCCGCAGATATTTGTCGATAGAGGGTTGCTGTGCGCGCGAAAGGGTGGTTGCCGTCTTGCCGAGCGCTTCGAAGTCGAAGGCAGACACGAAACCGGCGAGCCGCTTGTCCTCTGCCTTGTTGGCCGGGCTGTTTGGATCGCGCACGCCGCCTGCAAGCAATTCCTCGACATAGTCCGGATCGATCGCGGCGCTGTCCAGCCCATAGGCGGCCATGGCGTAGGTGAGCAGGCGCTGATTGGACATCAGCGCCTCGATGGACGTCACCTTGCCTATGTTGGCCCGGTAGTAGGCCGTTTCCTGCTTCACATATTCCGAATCGGGATCCAGCCCGGCGATCTCGGCCTGCATGAGATAGTTGCCGGGAACTTCGTGCTGGGCCTTGTTGTAGACGGTCGCCAGCTCGCCGTACTTGGCGAAATTGTAGGTGCCGACGAACTCGGCGTAGCGCTTGTCCTGCAGCTTGTTGGCGAAACTGTCGGGGTTCGAGACCCCTTCCTTCAGGGCCTTGACCATGAAGGCCTTTGCGTAGGCCATGTCTTCCAGACCGTGCGCCTTCATCGCATAGCGGAACAGGCGGTCGTCCTTCACGAACTCATCGATGGATTTCACCTTCGAGATGTTCTCGAGGTAGTATTTCGTCTCGCGGTCGACCATCGGCTGGCGCTCGACGCGATCGATCGCCTTCGACATGTCGCGGACAATCAGCTGATAACTCGCATAGGTGTTGACCAAGACGGGCCTCCGCCGACGGATACTTTCCGCCGAAGTTTATCGGGGCAGGCTAGGGCGGTTTGCTTGTGCGAGGCTGAATGTGCGGCGGACGGCTTTCCCCGTGCCGGCGCGATTCAAGCCTCACACAAGGAAAGGGGCGTAGTCCTGTACGCCAGAGCGTTTGCGAAGGAATGCGGCCCAGTGGGAATTCTTATCGGAATGGTGGTGACGCTGGGCTGCGTGCTCGGCGGCTTCATGGCGATGGGCGGCCACATCGAGGTGCTCATCCAGCCGTGGGAAGTGGTGATCATCTGCGGCGCTGCGCTGGGCTCCTTCCTCGTCGCCAACCCCATGAAGGTCGTTAAGGACACGGGCAAGGCCTGCATGGAGGCCCTCAAGCAGTCGGTGCCGAAGGAGCAGGACTATCTCGAAACGCTCGGCGTGCTGCATGCGCTCATGCGCGAGCTGAAGTCTAAGTCGCGCAGCGAGGTCGAGGCGCATATCGACAATCCGGCGGAGTCGGCGATCTTCCAGGCTTTCCCGACCGTGCTGAAGAACCACGACCTTACGCAATTCATCTGCGACTATTGCCGCATCATCATCATCGGCAACGCCCGCCCGCATGAGATCGAGGCGCTGATGGACGAGGAAATACAGACCATCCGCGCCGACAAGCTGAAGGCCTATCACGCGCTCACCGTGATGGGTGACGGCTTCCCGGCTATCGGCATCGTGGCGGCGGTGCTGGGCGTGGTGAAGGCCATGGGCGCGCTCGACCAGTCTCCCGAAATCCTCGGCGGCCTGATCGGCGCGGCGCTGGTCGGAACCTTCCTCGGTATCTTCATGTCCTACTGCGTGGTCGGTCCGATCGCCGGCAAGGTGAAGATCGTTCGCGAAAAGAAGAACCGCCTCTACGTCATCGTGAAGCAGACGCTGCTGGCCTACATGAACGGCGCGCTGCCGCAGGTCGCCATCGAATTCGGGCGCAAGACGATCTCGGCCTATGAGCGTCCTTCCATCGACTCCGTCGAGCAGAGCACCATGAACGCCGGCATGGAAAAGAAGGCCGCATGACGATCCGATGAGCAGCGCAGCCCCGACAACGCCGGCAGAAATGCAGGCATATATCATGGAGCGGCTCGTCGGCGAGACGGGCGATCCGAGCCGCGTGGCGCAAGCCGCGCGCGCGCTCGTCGAAAAGGCGCTTCCCGCAATCGCCGAAGGGTTGAAGCAGAAGCTCTCGCTGGACGTCGGCGTGGAGATCGCCGATGTCGAGCTGTCGCGCATGGTCGACGCCAGGCCGGAGGGCGAAGGGCATGCAATGACGGTCGTCGCGGCCAGCACGTCGCCCGACGCATTGGTGATGTCCGTCGACGCGGATGCGCTGGCGCTGGCCGTCAGCATGATATTCGGCGGTGATCCAGGGATCGGCATCGCTCCGATCCGCCGCGAACTGTCGCCGACCGAAGCCGTGGTCGCGTCCCGCGTCCTGGCGGAGGTAGCAGGCGCGCTCGGACGCGTGAACGAGGGGCAGCTCGAGCTCCAGTTTCCCGTGCCGCAGGCGATCAGCGGAGGCGAGCTCAGGAAATACCCTCTGCGGGACGGGCCTGCGGTGCGTGTGGTTCTGTCCCTCGCAATGCAGGCGCAGAGCGGCGGCACGATCTCGCTGACCATGCCGCAAAGGCTGCTGCTCAAGAAGCCGGGTGCCGAAGCCGCGCCCACGGGGCCGGCGGCGCAGTGGGGCAAGCGTTTCGGCGAGGAAGTCATGCGCTCCGGCGTCGAGATCCAGGCGACGATGCCCGTCGCCCGGATGACGCTCGGGCAGATCTCAGGCCTGCAGGTAGGCCATGTGATAGAGTTCGAGGCCGACGCGCAGTCGCAGGTGAAGCTGTCCGCAAGGCAGAAGACCCTGTTCGTCTGCGACTTCGGCAAGCTTGGGCAGAATTATACCGTCCGGGTCCGGCATCCTTTCGATGCGGGACAGGACGCAATGGAAGAGCTTGTCGCCAGACGATAGGCGACAACCGCAGGAATTGGAGACGGACAATGACGCAGGGCAGCGCCGCCTTGGACCAGAGCGACTCGCAGGAGCAGCTCAATCGCGCGATCGAGGAACTGCGCGGTGTGCTCCAGGAGGAAGAGCAGCAGCGTCCCGGCGGCGGACCGCAGGCGGCTGCCGCGCCGGCGACCATGAACGGTGCGGCGGGGCCGTCGCTCATCATGGACATACCCGTCGAGGTGCAGATCGTGCTCGGCAGCACCGAGATGGCGGTTTCCGACCTGATCGGCCTCCAGAAGGGCTCCACTGTCGCGCTCAACCGCCGCGTCGGCGAGCCGGTCGACGTCATGGTGAACGGTCGTCGCATCGCGCGCGGCGAGATCACCGTGCTGGAGAACGATCCGTCGCGATTCGGCATAAGGCTGACCGAGATCACGACGTCCGCGAAGGCGGTCTGACGGTGAACGGCCGGAGGGCGTCCGCATGAGCACCGCCGAGGAAATGACGCGGACGCAGAAGGCCGCGGCGATACTTGTCGCGATGGGCAAGCCCTCCGCCAGCAAGCTGCTGAAATTCTTCAAGCAGGAGGAACTGAAGGCGCTGGTCGAAGGCGCGCGCTTGCTGCGCACCATAAACCAGTCCGATCTGGAGAAGATCGTCGCCGAGTTCGAGGCCGAGTTCGCGGAAGGGGCGGGCCTGCTTGATTCTGGCGACAGGATGGACACGATCATCAGCGAGTCGCTTTCGCCCGAGGAAGTCAGCGCCCTGATGGGTGTCGACCAGCCGGCCGCCGTGGAGCAGGGACCCGCGCCGGTCTGGCCGGACGTGGAGAAAGCGGACCCCGCGCGGCTCGGCGCGTTCCTTTCGGAGGAGCATCCGCAGACGGCGGCGCTCGTCCTGTCGAAGCTGTCGCCGGGGGCGGCCGCCAACGCGCTCCTGTCGCTGGACAAGGATGCGCGCAACGAGGTGGTGAAGCGGATGATGTCGATGGCGGCGCTGCCCGAGGTCGCGACGTCGATCATCGAGGAGCAGCTGCGCACGCGCCTGCTGGCCGAGAGCGCCACGCGCGACACGTCCGCCGGCCAGATCCGCGTGGCCAGCGTCCTCAACGAGATGGACAAGGACAGGCTGGACGAAGTGATGCTGGACCTGGAGCAGTCCGGCGCACCCGATATCGGCTCGCTGCGCGCTCGCCTGTTCGCCTTCGAGGATATCGTCCAGCTGACGCAGAAGGCGCGCGTCGCGCTGTTCGACAGCATATCCACCGAACTGGTGACGCTCGCGCTTCGCAACGCGCCGCCCGCGCTGACCGAGGCCGTGCTTTCGTCGATCGGCGCGAGGGCGCGCCGCATGATCGAATCCGAACTCGGCCAAGGCGCGGAAGGCGTCGGCGCCGCCGATATCGTGCGGGCGCGCAAGGCGATCGCCGCAGGCGCCATCAGGATGGCGCGCGAAGGCGCCTTCGAGCTTCCCAGCGCGCAAAGCGACGCGGCCTGACGCAATCTAGCTCCAGCCTCCACCCCGCAAAGGCGCGACAGCCATGGCCGACGATGTCGACAAGGAGAGCAAAACCGAAGAGGCCACAGAGAAGAAGATTCGCGACACGATCGAGAAGGGGCAGCTTCCCAGCTCGCGCGAAACCGGCATCCTCGCTTCCTTCGTCGCCATCCTTATCTTCGTGGTCTTCTTCGCCGGCGGCTCGATCGTCGAACTGGGTTCGTTCCTGTCCATGTTTCTGGAGAAGCCGGATGCGTGGACGATCTCCACGGCAACCGACGTGGTCGCGCTTTCGCGCCTCGTGACGGTCGAGATCAGCAAGGCCGTGGCGAGCCTTCTGGTGCTGCTCGTCGTGGCCGGCATCGGTTCCTCCGTGCTGCAGAACATGCCCCAGTTCGTCGGCGAGCGCATTCGCCCGCAGGCTTCGCGGATATCGCTGGCGAAGGGCTGGAAGCGGATGTTCGGCCAGCAGGGCATGGTCGAATTCCTGAAGTCGCTCGGCAAGCTCGGCTTCGTGGTCGGGGTGCTGAGCTTCGTGCTTTCGGACAGTTTGCGCCAGTTCCTGTCGGGGATGCTGACGCAGACCACCGACTACGTGATCGTCATGCGCGGCATGGCGATCGAGATCGTCGTCTCCATCGTGCTGGTGATGGGGCTCATCGCGGTCGCCGACCTCGTCTGGTCGCGTTTCCACTGGCGGCAGGACCTGCGGATGACGAAGCAGGAAGTCAAGGACGAGATGAAGCAGTCGGAAGGCGACCCCATCGTCAAGTCGCGGCTGCGCTCGCTGGCGCGCGACCGGGCGCGGCGGCGCATGATGACCGACGTCCCGCGCGCCACGCTCGTCATCGCCAACCCGACCCACTACGCGATCGCCCTGCGATACGTGCGCGAGGAAAACAGCGCGCCCGTGGTTCTGGCCAAGGGCACCGACCTCGTCGCGCTCAAGATCCGCGAGATTGCCGAGGCCAACAATGTTCCGGTCTTCGAGGACGTTGCGCTCGCCCGCTCCATGTACAAGCAAGTTTCGGTCGATAGCGTGATACCGCAACAATTTTATCAGGCCGTGGCCGAGCTTATCCGGGTCGTCTACGCCAGCAAGACAAGACGCAAGGTCCAATGATCCGACAGCCGCATACAGCTTCGCGGGAAGCGATCGTCGCGAAGGCCCTCACGGAAGTGGTGGGCGAACTGCGTCTGGTGGACGCAGCCGACTACGTGGCCTTCATGCGGCTCGAGCATTTCGCGACGATCTCCGACCTCGTGGATTCGGCCGCCGAACTGTTCTTCATGCCCGGCACGCTGAGGCTCGGCCATGGCGGCGAGGCGATCGTGACCTGGTCGGACCCTCCGCGTGTCATTCTGGACCTCGAACTGCGCCCGCCGGGGGCCACCGTCTATTTCGCGCTCATCCTCGAGGGCGAAAGAGCATCGGTCGAGGTCAACTACGTGGCGTTCGACAGGCCCCACGCCGATCCGCAACGCAACACCGCATTCCTTGCCGAAGCGATAGACAGGGCGCGCATCCGCAAGACGGAGCCGATCGGCGGCGTCTGAAGGGGCACGATCTTTCAGGGATGCTCTCGGGACACCTGCTCCGAGACGCCCGAAGTCAGGGCTCCTGCTATTCGATCAGCCCGAGCCGCAGGGCCTTTGCGACGGCGTGCATGCGGTTCATCGCATCGAGCTTCTGCGTGGTGTTGGTCAGATACTGGTTGGCCGTGTGCACCGAAAGCTTAAGCAGCCGCGCGATTTCCTCGCTGGTGTAGCCGTTCGCGGTGAGCCTCAGGCATTCCAGTTCGCGCTTGGAGATCGAGGGCACCCTTGCGTTGTCGCCCGGCCGGATGCGCGCCACAGCCTCGAAGAGCGAGAAGCAGCGGGCGTGGATGTCGAACAGGCTCGACGGCGTCAGCGTCATGTCGCGCCCCATGAAGGTCGCGAGACCGCATCGTCCGCGATCGGCATAGAGGGGAAGCGCTATGCCGAGGGTGCCGGGCACGAGCGGCTCGATCCTCGTCGCCCAACCCAGGCCTTCGAGGCAGAAGCCGGACGCAAGAGCCGCGTCCGCGTTCCACCAGAGCGGCGCGCTGGACAGATGCAGATGCCTGACGATAGCCGAATGATCCGCATTGCCGAGGAGCATCGTCTCGGGCGCCAGATCCGGATACCGGGAATCGAAGCAGGGCGCGAGCCTCGGAACTCCGGCCATTGGCGCTGTGAAGAACAGACCGAAGCTTTCGGCGTTGATGTCGACGGCGATCCAGCGGGCGCGGCGCACCGCGTCCGGTATCGTCGTCGTCCGCTGGGTGTCAGGCGCGCCTGAAAGCCCGCCGAACAGCGGATTGCGACGATCCTCCAGCACTCCGTCCTGAACCGGGCCATCCAGGGCCTGGTCCTCGCGCAGTTCCTCGATGACGGCGACTGCGCTCAAATGATGCCGCCCCTGATCGCGGTTGCCACGGCCATGGCCCTGTTGCTGGACGAGAGCTTCTGGATAGCGTTGGTGACATAGCCGTTCACCGTGTTGCCGGACACGCCGAGGATGAGCGCGACTTCCTCGGTCGTCTTGCCGTCCGAGACCCACATGAGGCATTCGCGTTCGCGTTCGGAAAGCGCCGACTGGGTGACGGTCTCCCGCAGGAGCCCGGGGATTTGCGACAGGGCGTAGCCGCAAAGCATCTGCGCGCCGACAAGGGCTTCGCCGTCCATCCGGTCGGTGTGCTCGCAGGACAGAAGCAGGAAATAGCGGTGACGTCCTGCCTGGATGCCGAGCGAGTATAGCTCGCAATGGCCGAGCACGTCGAGCAGGGTGGCCTCCTCGCGATCTATGACGCCCGGAAGATCGGGCGCATCCGTTGCGCGAAGGCTGCGCGGCCGCTCGCCGGGGGCGGCAGCCGGCCCTTGCGCCAGCTTTGCGATCAGGCGGAGCCCCACCAGTTCGATGGCGTCGTGAATCCAATTCGATGCGAGGATGCGTGCGGATTTCCTGTCCTGATCATGGACGATCGCCACCAGCATGTAGGCGTTCGCGCCGACCTTTGCGGTCAGGTCCATGAGGAAAGCCGTGAGGTCGCCGCGCGACGCCAGCCGCATGGCAGCATCGTCAGGTGTCGGGTTGGCGGCAATGTGCATCATCGCGAAATTGTCGGAATCCGTTCGCCCGTCCCGCGGCGCTTGCCGGGGACACATGAGAAATGTCCAGTTTTATGAAAACGCAGGATACGACGCCGTAAGAGGATCGGCCGACCGCGAAGGGTTGACGTGAGCCACCGCGACTCCGGCTGGATCGACCAGCGTCAGATTGCGATTGTTGGACCGCGCCCCCGCGCAACGACTGATTCGTAAATAATCTACTCGCAGTCGAATCCGACTTCAAACCCCGCATTGACAAATTGTCCGTATCGAGTCCGTCCGGGAGACTCAGCGGGCTGATGCATAACAGGATGCCCGGCCGCGAGCCGGGCATCCAAGCGCGTTGCCGCCGGATGCACTAGCGGCTGGCCGTCTGCACCAGCTTGCAAAGCGCGACGAGATCACGGTCGAATCCCGCGCTGTTTGCGAGGATCTGCCGGCACTGCTTTCTGGTCTGCTGCAACTGCTCCGCAGACATTCTGGCGATGACACCGGGCGCCCCCGGTATGCCCCGAGTGGAGGGCGTGCCCGGATTTGACGGAGTGCCGGGATTGCCAATGCCTGCGCCGATTCCCACTCCCACGCCATTTCCGATGCCGGCACCGACGCCGGCGGTCACACCGCCGCTGCCGCCTACGGTCGCGCCGACCCCGGCCGAGACGCCGCGTGTTCCACCGACCCCGAGTCCGGCGCCGGCATTGACGCCGCTGCGCCCGCCGAT
>WPCJ01061339.1_pt1 | contig 44616 bp, 41 predicted proteins | sample 5399831 | NCBI WGS metagenome assembly WPCJ01 (sample SAMN12869470, study PRJNA574797) | sludge metagenome | isolation source: wastewater treatment of pH10 | place: China:Beijing | collected 2019-05-20
GCCGTCCGATCCTCGACGCGCAGAACAGGGGCCAGCCGGTCGTGCCGCCGACGATCACCGCGCCGACCGTGGATCGCGCCGAGGAACGCCGGCTTGCCGAGGAAGAAGCCGCACGCACCAGCCGCGTGTTCTTCCAGACCGAGGCACGCGCCGGAAGCCCGGCCGCAACGCCGGGCGGCGCGACCATGCCAGGACTTCCCAGCCTCGACCTTGCTGGCGTGACAGGGCAGCCCGGCCAGCAGACCGCGCAGGACAAGCAGCTTGCTTTCCTCAATGCGCCCGTCGATCGCCGCACCACATCGGCGGATCGCATCACGGCTCCGGCATCGCCTTTCGTGCTCCAGGCCGGGGCCGTGATCCCGGCCGCGCTCATCACCGGCATCCGTTCCGATCTTCCGGGGCAGATCACCGCCCAGGTGACGGAGCCGGTTTATGATAGTCCAACCGGCCGCATCCTGCTCGTGCCGCAGGGCACGCGGATCATCGGCCAGTATGACAACAACGTGCAATTCGGCCAGCGCCGCGTGCTGCTCGTCTGGAATCGTCTCATCCTGCCGAACGGCCGATCCATCGTGCTGGAGCGACAGCCAGGCGCGGACAGCCAGGGCTATGCCGGGCTGGAGGATGGCGTCGATTATCATTGGTGGGATTTGGCGAAGGCCGCCGGCCTCTCGACGCTGCTCTCCGTTGGAGCCGAGCTTGCTGTCAATGACGAGGACCGGCTGTTGAGCGCCATCCGCAACGGCGGCCAGGACACCATCAACGACGCAGGCCAGCAGATCATTCGCCGCCAGCTCAACGTCGCCCCGACGCTCACCATCCGGCCGGGCTTCCCCGTCAGGATCGTGGTCACACGCGACCTTGTGCTCGAACCCTACCGGAGCTGACCATGACCAGACTGAAACTCGGCGCGATCCCCGACGACAAGCCCGTCAAGGTGACGATGGAGTTGCCCGCGCCGCTCCATCGCGATCTTGTCGCCTATGCCGAAATCCTCGCCCGCCAGACAGGCCAGCCGCTCACCGATCCCATGAAGCTCATTGTGCCGATGCTCGAAAGATTCATCGCCACGGATCGGGAGTTTGCGAAGGCACGGCGCGCGGCCGGACGGGATTGATCGCACAAACTTGACCGGCCACTTGGCACATGGCGGGAACGCCGACGTTCGCGAACGTATTTGCAACGTCTAAGCCGTTGATCGCTTGGCCGCTCCAAGTTTCGGAATCAGCCGCATGTAGATCAATTCGCTTATCAGCTCGACCAGTGTTTGCGTGACGATGATCGCCGGCAGGATTGGCACCGCACCCGACACGGCGAAAGCAAGCGGCAATACTACGAGCGAATTTCTGGTGGCGGCGCTGAACGCGATCGCGCGGCCGGCCGCTGCCTCAAGGCCGAACAGCCGGCCGACGCCCCAACCGATCAGGGGCGCAAGGATCGCAAAGGCGACATAGACCGGCAGCACGCGCAACGCGCCGTCGATCGCCGGCCCGAGCTGCGGGACCACGGCGGCGATGACGACGAACAGAACGAGAGCGGTCGCCGGGACGGGCAAGACCCCGAGAACCGTTGCAACACGCTCTCCCGCCCGGCTGCGGCCTGCACATATCTGCACGAGGGCGGCCAGCACGAGGGGAACCGCGATCAGCCAGACGAAGGCATGAACGAAAGGCCCGATCTGCACGAGGTTCGCCGCATCGGCCCCGAGAAAGAAGCCGAGATAGACCGGCAGCAGCACCATTTGCAGGATGAGCAGCGCCGGCGTGGACGCCAGCAGCAGCCGGGCAACGGCGCGGCCCAGATGCGAGAACGTCACAACATAGTCGATGCAGGGCGTCAGCAGGACGAACAGGACGCCAAGGCGCAACATCGGGTCGGCCGGCAGGAATTGAACGAGGACCGCAACGAGGATCGGCACCACCACGAAATTTGTCACGAGCAACGCCGCAAGGAACCGGACGCGCGCGAAGGCTCGGCCGAGGTCGGCAAGGGGAACCTGCAGGAAGGTGACGAACAGCATCAGCGCCAGCGCCGGATTCACGGCGCTCTCTAGCGCGGTCGTTCCCGGAACGAGCAAAGCGATTATCGCAGCCAGAACGACCGCGCCGAAATAGATTTTGACCTGCTGTGTTTCGAGGATTTCCCGAATGCTGTTCAAATTCTTGCTTTCGATAAAAGCGGCGAAGCTACCGATTCAAGCGAGAGTTTCGCGACGATTCCTGCAACGCCGCATGAAATATCTTTCTCCTACCAGCGCCGGAACCGCAATGGGCCAATTTCCACCATCACCATAGGGGCCGCCTCAGCGTCCACCGGGAAAGGGGTGCCGCCAGCACGACAGCGCGAATGCGGCACGCTACGGGCCGCCGATCCCCCTCCATGCTTCGCCTAATTCCGTGGCTTCGAACCGCCCGGAATCCCGCAGCGAACCACGGAGGATTCCATGCCCGCGAAACGCCGCCACGCCCATAGGGGCCGCCCGCGCAGGCAGGCTCCGCACACGCTTCCCGATGACCTTTACGACTATGACGACGATCCCGCACCGCGCATCAGTTCGCCGCGCGCCAGCTCGCCCGATGCCTTCGACGTGGAGAAGCTGCCCGTCATCGACGACTGGCCGGAAAAGGTGCCGATCACCGAGGCCGAGGTTCAGGTGTTCGAGCGATGGTTCGCCGATGTCTTCGACGAGATGTTCGGCCCGCTTCCAGCCGTACCCGGCTTGACAAAGTTATCCTCTGATGATAACGAAAAGCCATGAGCGAGGATCGTGATCCGAGCCTTGACACGCTTCTCGACCTCGATGGCCAAGTGCTCGTCGTCGATCCCGCAGGCGGTCATTGGGTCAAGTTCATCGTAACCCGCGTTCCGGCATCGCCGGAGAAGCCGCACGGCCTCGATTATTCGCTCACGCTTCACGGGCCTTCGGGCGAACGGTTGGTCGGCTTCGACAACGCCCATCCGGTCGGCCGAGGCAGGCGCGGCGAGCCGCTGGACCATCGGCATCGCCACCAGACCGTGAAGCGTTACGCCTACGAGGACGCGGCCACGCTGCTGGCCGACTTCTGGCGGGCGGTGGATGCGGTGTTGAAGGAGCGAGGCGTGATATGACGACACTGAAAGTCGGGATTGCCGACTACGAAGAAATGAAGGCCCGCACCATGCGGATTGCCAGGGGCGAGGAAAAGCCTTCGCCTGGCGATCCGAACGTGTGGTTTCCGTCGATGGAGTCCTTCGCGCAAATCCTTTCGATGGGAAACCGGGAGTTGCTGCGCGTCATCGACGAGCAAGCGCCGGGTTCGCTGGAGGAACTGGCCGAGATCACCGGCCGGGCGAAATCCAACCTGTCACGCACCCTGAAACGGATGGCCAGCTACGGCTTGATCCGCATGGAGAAGGGCGACGGCCGCAAGCTCGCGCCCAAGGTGATCCACGACCGATTAGAACTAGACCTGCCGCTGACCGAGCGCGCGGGGCCGCGCAAGGCGGCAGGAGGCCGGCAATGAACGTCCATAGTCCCATCGTCCACAATCCAAACGTCGCGCTGCGCGCCGCCCTCTATCTGCGCGTCTCGACGACGCGGCAGGCCGAGCATGACGTGTCGATCCCCGACCAAAAGCGCCAGGGCGAGGCGTATTGCCAGGAACGCGGCTACCAGCTTGTCGAAACATTCGTGGAGCCGGGCAACAGCGCCACCAACGACCGCCGCCCGGAGTTCCAGCGGATGATAGAGGCTGCCACCGCGAAGCCGGCATCGTTCGATGTCGTCGTGGTTCACAGCTTCTCGCGCTTCTTCCGCGACGAATTTGAAATGGAATACTACTACCGGAAGCTGGCGAAGAATGGCGTCAAGCTCGTCTCCATCACCCAGGAGCTTGGCGACGATCCGATCCACGACATGATGCGGCGGATCATGTCGCTATTCGACGAATACCAGTCGAAGGAGAATGCCAAGCACGTCCTGCGCGCCTTGAAGGAGAACGCCCGGCAAGGTTTCTGGAACGGCTCGCTGCCGCCCATCGGCTACCGCGTGGTCGCGGCCGAGCAGCGCGGCGCGAAGGTCAAGAAGAAGCTGGAAATCGACCCGCTGCACGCCGACACGATCCGGCTCATCTACCGGCTTGCGCTGGAGGGCGCAGGCTCGTCCGGCCAGATGGGCGTCAAGGCCATCGTCAAATATCTCAATGGCAAGGGCATCTTCACGCGCGACGGCGGGCGTTGGGGCATCGGGCAGGTTCACCGCATCCTGACCCGGCGCACCTACATCGGCGAGCATCGGTTCAATCGCCGCTCCAAAAAGGGCGAGGTGAAGCCCGAAGACGAGGTTATCACCGTTCAGGTGCCGGCGCTGGTCGAACGCGAGACGTTCGACACGGTGCAGCAGCTCTTGCAGGCCCGCAATCCCAAGGTCGAGTTGCCGGCGCGCGTCGTGATCGGGCCGACGCTGCTGACGGGCATCTGCTATTGCGGCAATTGCGGTGGAGCCATGACCATCCGCACCGGCAAGGGCGGGCGCTATCGCTACTATGCGTGCTCGATCAAGGCGCGGCAGGGCGAAACCGGCTGCAAGGGCCGTGCGATCCCGATGGACAAGCTCGACCGCATGGTGGTCGGCCATATCGAGGAACGCTTGCTCGATCCCGACCGGCTGGAGGAATTGCTTGGCACCGTTCTCGGCCGTCGTGACGATCAGGCCGAGCGTCGCCGGCAGCACATCGCCGAACTGGAGCGGCGGGCGACCGAATCGGAATTGCGGCTCAAGCGCCTTTACGACGCCATCGAGGCGGGCGTCGCCGATCTTGACGACCCGGCGCTCAAGGAACGGATCGCCGGCCTCAAGGTCATCCGCGATCAGGCCAGGGCCGACGCCGACAGGGCGCAAGCCTTGCTCGACAGCCCCGGCCACAGCGCCATCACCCCCGCCATGATTCGGGGATTTGCGCGCCGCGCCCGCGAGCGCATCCGGGGCACGGAGGGCGGCTATCGGCGGGATCATCTGCGCTCGCTGGCGCAGCGTGTCGAGGTCGCCGACGACGCAATCCGCATCATGGGATCGAAGACGGAGCTGCTAAGGACGCTTATTGCCGGCCAAGTGCGGGCATCGGCGGCGGTCGGCGTGCCCAGAAGGGTTCCGGGATGGCGGAGAGAGAGGGATTCGAACCCTCGAAACGGTTTCCCGTTTACACGCGTTCCAGGCGTGCGCCTTCAACCACTCGGCCACCTCCCCAGTGCGCCTCTCATGACGGCTGCACGACCGATTTGCAAGCGCGCGCCGACACGGATCGGCGCTTTTTCGCAATTATCTGGAAAATATGGAGATTTTGACGTGTCACGGGCATCCCGCCGCGCATGAAACGCGGCGGGATGCCGGAATTTCAATGCAGGCGGGATGTCGTCGCCGTGGAGGCGACGGAATGGACGGGCCAGACCACCGGTGCCGTGCCCGGCACATTGTCGTTTTGCGCGGTGTCGTTGAGCGCATGGGCGTTCTGCAACGCGCTGACGAAACCCGCGAACCATTCCTGGATCGTGCCGGTGCGCAGCTTGGCCATCATGGCCTCCCAGCGCATCCGGCGCTCGAGCAGCGGCATCGAGAAAGCGGTCGCGATGGTGCGGGCCATGCCGTCGATATCGTGCGGGTTCACCAGCAAGGCGGTATCGAGCTCATTCGCAGCTCCGGCGAATTTCGACAAGACGAGGACGCCGGGGTCCACCGGGTTCTGGGCGGCGACATATTCCTTCGCCACCAGGTTCATGCCGTCATGCAGCGGCGTCACCACGCCGACCTGCGCGGCACGATAGAGACCGGCAAGCACGGTCTGGCTGAAGCCCTTGTTGAGATAGCGGATCGGCGTCCAGTCCACCTCCCCGTGGCGGCCATTGACGTCGCTGACCAGCCTTGCGAGCTGGCTTTGCAGATCGCCGTAAGCCTCGATATTGCCGCGCGACAATGTCGCGATCTGCAACAGCGACACAGAGCGCTTGAGCTGCGGCTGCAGCGTCAGCATGCGGTCGAACGCCTCGATGCGGTTGACCAGGCCTTTCGAGTAATCGACGCGGTCGACGCCAATGGCGAGCTTCTCGCCGTTCAGGCTGCGGCGCAGGCGCGACACATCGGGATGCGAGGACGATTTCGCCGCGAAAGCCGCGAACTTGGCGGGATCGATGCCGATCGGGAACACGGCACAACGCGATGCGCCGTAGCGCGACTGCACCGTGCCACCGGAAACAACGAGACCGAGATCGCTCTCCACATAGGACAGGAAGTTGTCGCGGTCGGTTTCGGTCTGGAAGCCGATCAGATCGTAAGCGAGCATCGCTTCGACGAGCTCGTGATGATGCGGCACGCCGCAAAAAATATCGCGCGCCGGCCACGGCGTATGCAGGAAGAAGCCGATCGGATGCGTCACGCCAAGCTCACGCAGCTCGGCGCCGAGCGCGAGGAAATGATAGTCCTGGATCCAGAATGCGGTATCGGGCTTGCGAAACTTGAGCAGCGCGCGCGCAACGAACGAATTCACCTCGCGATAGGACTGATAGTTATCCAGCGATGTGCGGATGAGATCGGTGCGCGAATGCAGCGCAGGCCAAAGCGCCGAATTGGCGAAGCCTTCGTAGTAACCGGCATAATGCGTGGCGGGCAGATCGAGCATCGCCAGCGCACCTGCGCCAAGCGCTTCGATCTCCGCAAACGGCTCCTTCTGCGCGCCTTCGCGCAGACGACCGGACGAGCCAACCCAGATCGCGCCTGACTTCTCCACCACAGGCAGCAATGCGGCTGCCAATCCTCCCGTCATCGGTTCGTTGGCCGAAGCGCGAGAGACACGGTTTGAGACGACGACGAGATTCACAAGGTTCCCTCCTGATTGCCAGCCCGGGCGAATGATAAACGTCTGTTCATCAATATGGTTCCTGGCCACCGTTCGACCCGAATGACACCAAATTCAGGCAAGCGGCGATGGAACCCGGCTTTTTCTTGCAGTTCCCATTCGACACATCACTTCGTCTTTGCGTCGTCGATCAGAAGTCTTCCAAGCCACGCACGCACATCGCGCGGTTCCGCGAAATGACCTGCGACTCCTTGCGCATGACGGCCAACGGAGAATGCGAGTCCATTCATGCCGGGCATGATCGCGAACACGCTTTCATCGGTGACATCGTCGCCAAGAAAGATCGGACGTCGACCCTTGAACGGCTCATGCGTCATCAATTCGATCACGCCGGTCGCCTTGGTGAAACCGGAATGCTTGATCTCGCAGACGAACTTGCCTGGCAGGATTTCCATCGGCGCATTCGGCAGATCGGCGCGGATCGCGGAGACCGCATCATAGATTGCCTTCTCCGCATGCGGCGCGAGGCGATAATGGAGCGCAAGCGAATAGCCCTTGTCTTCCAGCAGAATGCCGGGGCTGAGTTTGGCGATGGCCGCGAGGCGGCGCTTCAATTCCTTGTCCATCGGCGGCGCATGGGCGGCAACGGACTCGACGTCGCGTGACAGACGCATCTCCGCGCCGTGACCGCCGACGGCGGGAAACTGCTGGGGCGCGAAAATCAGATCGATATCGTTGATGGAGCGGCCGGACACCAATGCCAGTGCGCCATTCGTGCGCTGCAGCAGCTTTCCCATATTGCTGGCGAGATCCGGCGGCACCCAGACTTCACGCGGCGTCGGCGCCATGTCGAGCAACGTCCCGTCGATATCAAGCAGCAGCGCGCAATCGCCAAGACGCGGCAGCTCGACATCGACATGGTCGAAGATCGCAGATGCCGCCGGAGGTGCCTCGTCCATGGCGATTTCGATGATTTTCCGAGGTGAGGTCATGATGTCACTCCGTCGCGGCCAGTGGCCGTGCAACTGATTCAAGCGGCTTGCGTTCCGCCGCGATGGCATAGCGCCAGCCGACCACCGCAGCAGCGATCATCAGCACAGCGCCAAGAAGATAGCCGGCGAACACGCTGCTGCGCGCCCCGGTATCGATGAGCACACCGAACAGCGCCGGACCGGCAATGCCGCCGATGCCGGTGCCGATGGCGTAAAACAACGCGATCGCCAGCGCCCGCACCTCGATGGGGAAGGTCTCGCTCACGGTTAGATAGGCGGCGCTGGCGGCAGGCGAGGCGAAGAAGAAGATCACCATCCAGGCGATGGTTTGCGTCTGCGCGCTCATCACCCCAATGGAAAACAGATAGCCGGAAATGGCGAGCAGTATCCCCGACATGCCATAGGTGAAGGCGATCATGGCGCGGCGGCCGACCGTGTCGAACAACCGGCCGAGCAGCAGCGGCCCGAGGAAATTACCGGCGGCGAAGGGCAGCAGATACCAGCCGACATGGCTGGAAGAGATGCCGTAGAAGTCGGTCAGGATCAGCGCATAGGTGAAGAAGATCGCATTGTAGAAAAATGCCTGCGCCGCCATCAGCACCAGACCGACCAGCGAACGCTGGCGATAGGACACGAACAGCGTCAGCGCGACCTCCACCAGCGGCGTGTATGCCCGCTGCGCCAGCTTGATCTTCGGCAAGGATGCGATCACCTGGGGCGACGCCTTCTGATGCGCCGAGGTCTCGATATCGCGCACGATGTCTTCAGCGCGTTCGGGCTGGCCATGGATCATCAGCCACCGAGGGCTTTCCGGAATCCACATGCGCATGAACAGCACCACGAGGCCGATGGCTGCGCCGGTGAAATAGGCGATGCGCCAGCCATAGGCTTGCGACACCACGGCAGGGTCGAGCAACACGATGGCGCAGACGGCGCCCATGGCCGCGCCGAGCCAGAAGCTGCCATTGATGACGAGATCGGTCCAGCCGCGATAGCGCGCCGGCACCAGTTCCTGAATGGTCGAATTGATCGCCGTATATTCGCCGCCGATGCCCGCGCCGGTGAGGAAACGAAACAACGCGTAACTCGCGAGATTCCACGAAAAGGCGGTGGCCGCAGCGGCCGAAAGATAGAGCGCAAGCGTGATGAAGAACAGCTTCTTGCGGCCGATGCGATCGGTGAGCCAGCCGAATCCGAGCGCGCCGATTACCGCGCCGGCGAGATAGGCGCTGCTGGCGACACCGATATCGAGATTTGAGAATTTGAGAACAGGGTCATCCTTCAGCGCACCTGAGAGAGCGCCGGCGAGCGTGACTTCGAGACCGTCGAGAATCCAGGTGACGCCGAGTGCGAGCACGACACGGGTGTGAAACCCGCTCCAGCGCAGGTTGTCGAGACGCGCGGGAATATCGGTTTCGATGATGCGGGCGCCCTTCACAGGCAGGCCATCAGGCACCGTCGCAGCCATGCTGATCATAACGGCCTGCCTACGAGCATCGATACCGGCCTCCTTGACGCCAGCGGCATCGCGACGGCCGCAAGCACGGTCTCAAAACAGAAACCACCCGGTGCCGGAGAGCAGGGTGTTTTTCGGTTCTCACGCGTGATGTCCACGGCTGGCTAACAGGTGGGCTCCGCAAAGGTTCCGATCCCCCGCCCCTTCCTGGCCGGGAATGGAGACCGGCATCCGGCTTGACACAGCCATCCCTACCTGTCCTTATTGCGATTAGTTCGCATTAGCATTTGCAGATAGAGCTTCGGGGGCGGCGTGAGTTTAGGTAATTGGGTATCGGCGGCAGCGCTTTCGGGAGCGACCTGCATCCTGGGGGTGAGCGCCGGGCAAGTCCGCGCGCAAGAGGCGTTGTCGGAGATCACCGTCACGGCCGAGCGTGAGAAGAAGGAGGCCGATGCCTTCCAGTCCACCTCGCAATTCTCCGGAGATGCGCTGCAGCGCGCCGCCTCGTCCTCGCTGGCTGACCTTTTGGCGACCCAGCCCGGCATCGCCGCCTCGACCTTTGCCCCGGGAGCAAGCCGGCCGAATATCCGCGGCCTCGACGATTATCGCGTGCGCATCCAGGAAAACGGCGTCGGCAGCCACGACGCCTCGGATTTCAGCCAGGACCATCAGGTGCCGGTGGACCCGCTCACCGCCGACAAGGTGGAGGTGATCCGCGGCCCCGCCACGCTGCGCTATGGCAACCAGGCCATCGGCGGCGTGGTGAATGCGATCAATAATCGCATTCCGGAAGCGCTGGTGCCGGATGGTTTCGCCGCCAAGATCAAGAGCGGCGGCTCATCGGTGGACAGCAGCGTCGATGGCGCCGCAAGCATCGATGCGTCAGGTAACAACGTCGCCATCCATGTGGACGCATTCGCGCGCCGCGCCGGCGACTATCGCATCCCCGGCGGCGGCGTGCAGGCCAATACGCGCCAGCAGTCCGAAGGCCAGGCGGTCGGCGGCTCCTACATTTTCGATGGCGGCTATATCGGCACCGCGCTCCAGCATATCACCAGCCTTTATCACATTCCCGGTGTCGCCGAATCCGCCGCGCGCACGCGCATCGATCTCGAACAGACCAAGTGGACGACGAAGGGCGAGTGGCGCGCGCCGACCGAGCAGATCGCCGCCATCCGCTTCGCGGTAGGCGTCAGCGACTACAAGCATAAGGAACTCGGGATCGGCGCCGACGGCGTCGATGGCCTGCAGAACACCATCACCAACAAGGAGATCGAGGGTCGCGTGGAGCTCGATCACGCCGCGGTGGCGACGCCGCTCGGCACACTCACCGGCAGCTGGGGCATCCAGGCCAGCAACCGCAAGCTCGGCACATCGGGCGTGCTCGGCGGCCTGCTGGCCCCGACCAATACGGATGCTGTCGGCGGCTTCGCCTTCGAACAGTTGCAGCTCTCCGACACGCTGAAACTGCAGGCCGCGGGCCGCATTGAAGCCCTGACGGTATCCGGCATGGCCGCGACCTTCCCCGCCAATTTCCTGCCGCCGCCGGATACATTCACTGAAACGGCAGCGACGCGAAGCTTCACGCCGATGAGCTTCAGCTTCGGCCTGCTGCAGTCGCTGCCATGGGACATGGTGGCATCGCTGAATGCCAGCCGCACGCAGCGCGCCCCGGCGGCGCCGGAGCTGTTTTCGCGCGGCTCGGACGGCGCATCCGGCACCTTCGTGATCGGCAATCCCGATCTGAAGATCGAGACGGCAGAGTCGGTCGAACTCGGCCTCAAGCGCACCGCGGGTCAGTTCCGCTTCGAGGCCAGTATCTATTACACGCGCTATCTCGACTTCATTTATAAGCAGCTTACCGGCAATTTCTGCACCGACGTGTTTGCAAGCTGCGGCTCAACAGGTCCGCTGATGCAGGTGGCCTATGGCCAGCGCGATGCGAATTTCCGCGGCGCCGAGTTCCTGGCTCAGCTCGATGTGGCGCCTATTCATGATGGCATGCTCGGCCTCGACGGCCAGTTCGACGTGGTGCGCGCGACCTTCACCGACGGCAGCAGTGTGCCGCGCATCGCGCCGATGCGTCTCGGCGCCGGCGTCTGGTGGCGCAGCGCGCAATGGTATGCGCGGCTCGGCCTGCTGCATGCCTTCACCCAGAACGATATCGCAGCCTACGAGACGCCGACCAATGGCTACAATCTGCTGAAGGCGGAAGTGAGCTACACGCACACGTTCACGAAGGTCGATGGCGGGCTGCGCGACATCACGTTCGGTGTGGTCGGCGACAACCTGCTCGACGAGCGCATCCGCAACCACATTTCGTTCAAGAAGGCCGAGGTCTTGCAACCGGGCCTTGGCGTCCGCCTCTTCACGACCTTGCGATTTTGACCGCCATGTCCTTGGAATCGCTCCAGTCTGGATCGCAAACTGCCGCCCCGAGGGCGACATCGCCACTGCCGGGCGATATGGTCCGGCCCTTTCCGCCACTTGCCACGCTCAACGGAATGCAGCTTCGATGACCGGCTCCCGCTTTACCTTCATTCACGCCGCCGCCGCGCTCGCGACGCTCACCGTTCAGCCGGCTTTCGCCGCCGGTGCCGAAGGGCTGCTGCCGGCGAACCTGTCGCCCTGGGGCATGTTCCAGAATGCCGACATGGTGGTGAAGACCGTGATGATCGGCCTCGCCTGCGCCTCGCTGGTGACCTGGACGGTGTGGCTCGCCAAGACCATCGAGCTGCGCCGCGAAACCAGCCTCGCCAATCGCCGACTCGAAATGCTGGAAAGCGATACGTCGCTGCGGCAGGTCGAGCGCGACAGTGCCGATGCCCGCGATGCCGTCGCGCAGTTGATCCACACCGCCGTGCGCGAGACCGAACTCTCGCATGGCATCTTCGATGACGGATTCAAGGAACGCATCGCGCTGCGGCTGGAGCGCGTCGAAGGTGCGATGGCGCGGCGCATCGCCCGCGGCACCGGCATCGTCGCCACCATCGGCTCGACCTCGCCCTTCATCGGCCTGTTTGGCACCGTCTGGGGCATCATGAATGCCTTTATCGGCATCGCCGAAACCAAGACAACCAATCTCGCCGTCGTTGCCCCCGGCATCGCCGAAGCGCTGCTGGCCACCGCGCTCGGCCTCGTCGCCGCCATCCCGGCGGTCATGATCTACAATGCGCTGGTGCGCAGCATCACCGGTTATCGCGCACTGCTTGGCGATGCATCGGCGCAGGTGATGCTGCTGATCAGCCGCGACCACAGCCGCCGCGGCATGCCGATGGCGCGGGCAGCAGAGTAAGAGCGGACCGATGGGCTCACGACTGGGCGGACGTATCGGCGCGGGCGACGATCTCGAAGTCAATCACGAGATCAATGTCACGCCTTTCATCGATGTGATGCTGGTGCTGCTGATCATCTTCATGGTGGCGGCGCCGCTTGCGACTGTCGACATGGGCGTCGATCTGCCCGCTTCCACGGCCGAACCGCAGCCACGGCCGGACAAGCCGGTGTTTGTCACCGTGAAGCCCGACATGACGCTGGGTATCGGCGAGGATGTGGTGCCGCGCGACGGGCTCGGCGACGCGCTCGGCGCAGCGACCAGGAACAACAAGGACGAACGCATCTTCGTGCGCGCCGACAAGGCCGTCAGCTATGGCGAGCTGATGGAGGTGATGAACATGCTGCGTAATGCCGGCTATCTGAAGATCGCGCTGGTCGGCCTCGACGGACGCTCCGCACCGCAATGAACGCCTTCGCTCTGCATCAACCCGGCGACCGCACCGCACTGCGCTGGACCGGCTCCGCGCTGGCGATCATCGCCGTGCATGCCGGCCTCATCGCCGCGGGCATCGCGCTGTATCAGAACCACGCGCCACCGGGCGCCGCCGAAGCCACGATCATGATCGACATGGCACCGGTTTCCGCCGCCCCGGAAGCGTCGCCGCAAGACGTTGCCCCCGGGCCCGAAATGCAGCAGGCCGATGCGCCTTCCGCGCCGCCGGAGCCGCAGGCCCAGCAGCAGGTGGAGGAGCAGATCCCGCCGACGACGCTGATGGAGAAGGCCGAGGTCGCAGCGCCGCCGGAGCGGAAGGTCGAACCGACGCCGCCCCCGCCCGAGCCTGCCAAGGTCACGCCCGAGCCACCCAAGCCGACTCCGGTGAAGCCCAAGCCCGTTCAGGCCGAGGTGAAAAAGAAGCCGAGCGACACCAAAGCCGCGCCGCGCACCACCGCGCCGCAACGCGCCGAGCATACCGCGCCGACGACGTCCGCCGCCATGGCCGGCGCCTCACGCGCCGCGATCGTGAGCTACAATCAGCTCGTTCAGGCGCATGTGCAGCGCTTCAAGCAATATCCGTCCGGCGCGCGCAGCGGCCAGAGCGGCAAGGTCCGCACCATGGTGGCCTTTACGTTGAGCCGTTCGGGCAGCGTGCTGTCGGTACGTTCGGTGGGCTCATCGGGCAACCCGGCTCTCGATGCCGAGACCGTGGCCACCGTACGCCGCGCACAGCCTTTCCCGCCCTTCCCCGCCGAGATGACGATGTCGAGCCAGTCCTTCACGCTGCCGCTGTCCTACGATTTGCGGTGAGGCAAAGGCTGTAGGATGGGTTGAGCGGAGCGAAAACCCATGCTGTCCGTCATCGCCGCGAGCTCGGCCGATGGGTTTTCGCTCCGACGCTATGCGTCTGCGCTCAACCCATCCTACGGCATCGTCACTGCGCCGGGTTCGCCCGCTCGAATTGCCGCAGCAGCTTGTTGCCGCGTTCCACAGCCGTATCGAGCGCCTGCTGCGCCGGCTTTTTGCCGGCAAAGGCGGCTTCCAGCTCGTCCTCGATGGCATCGCGGATCAGCGTAAAGGAGCCCAGCCGCATCCCCGTGGAATTCTCCGTCGGCGGTTTCAGCGTGATCTGCTCAATCGATTTCTCGGTGCCGGGATTGCGCGCATAAAAGCCCTGCGACTTGGTCAGCTCATAGGCCGCGCGCGTGCTCGGCAGATAGCCCGTGTTCTGATGCCACGCCGCCTGGATGTCCGGCTGCGACAGGAAGGCGAAGAACCTCGCGACGCCCTTGTATTCGTCGCGCGGACGATCGCGCAGCACCCACAGCGTGGCGCCGCCGATCATCGAATTCTGCGGCGCGCCGGTGACATCCGGCCAGTACGGAAGCATGCCGTAGCCGACATCGAATTTCGCATTGGCGACGATATCGGCGCGGGTGCCTGAGGAACCCAGGAAAATCCCGCACTCGCTCTTCTGGAAACGTGGCTCGGCCGAGGTCGCCCGACCGCTATAGTCGAACACCTTGGTCTTCTGCCATTCGGCGAGCTGCGCGATATGGCGCACCATGGTCGGATTGTTGAAAGTCAGCACCGCATCGAGGCCGCCGAGGCCGTTCGACCGCGTGGCCACCGGAATGTTGTGAAAGGCCGAGAAATTCTCGACATTGATCCAGGACGGCCATGCCGTGGTGAAGCCGCATGGCGCGCCGGCGGCGCGCAGCCGCTTCGCCATCGCGCCGAGCTCCGGCCAGGTCTTCGGCGGCTCGTCGGGATCGAGACCCGCAGCCCGGAACAGATCCTTGTTGTAGTACAGGATCGGCGTCGAGGCGTTGAACGGGAACGACAGCATGTTGCCGGCCGTATCGGTGTAATAGCCGGTGATCGCCGGCAGATAGGCCGACGGCGTAAATGTCTCGGCCTGATCGCGCATCAGCTCATAGACCGGATAGGTCGCGCCCTTGGCAGCCATCATGGTCGCGGTGGCGATCTCGTTGACCTGCACGATGGCCGGCTGGCTGCGCGAGCGGAAAGCAAAGATCGCCGAGGTCACGGTCTCCGTATAATTGCCCTTATAGATCGGGACGATACGGAAACCGGTCTGGGTCGCATTGAAATCGGCCGCCAGCTTCTCGACCTGCCGTCCCAATTGCCCGGACATGGCATGCCACCACTGCACTTCCACGACCGCCCGCGCCGGAGCCGTCGCCTGCAGGATCCCCATGACGAGCGCACAACATCCGAGCGCCAGTTTTCGCATCGTCCAATCCTGCCCTTCTGGGTGCCGACCGGAGCCGGCGTATCATGAGTCCGTCACCGGAAGGCCTGCCCCCTCAGCAACACATGAAAATGACATTTACGATAAGGTTTTAGAGCATGATCCCGGAAGGTGGATATCGATTTCCGGACAAGATCATGCTCCAAATGACGACACCGCCGCGCGGACCGGCCGCGAGACCATTCATCATGAACCCGCAGAACTGTGTTAAATTCCAATGCCTTTCGGTTCAATCGCAAGTATAGCTGCAAGAGTTTAGATAGACTTTGACCACCGATTGAACCTTTCCCAAAGCCAGATGACACACTCGTGGTGACAAGCCCGCATAGCGAAGTATCCGAGGGTCAGGACGGGCTGGCGGCGCAAGGCCGAACCGGCATTGTCGGGCTTGTGCGCGCGATTCCGATCCGCTGGCGCATTCTCTCCATCGCGGCGCTGAATTCCGCTGTCGTCCTCGTCCTCGCCGGCCTGATCTGGAGCGGTTCGCAGGTGCTCTCCTCGGCCTGGGAAGACGTCCGCCAGGTGCGGCAGTCCGACCAGGTGCTGGCGCTGCTGGAAAGCGAGACCGGGCGGCTGCAGAACCTGATCCATCGCTACATCAACCAGCCGAGCCCCGAACTCTTCGCCGAGATCCTCCTGCTGCGCGAAGCCGTGCTGGGCACGCTGAACACCCGCGCATCCACGGATCCGATGATTTCGGGATCGGTGGCGGAGCTGGAGCGTGTGACAGAACGCTTCCTCAGCGGCTTCGGCGAGCTGCGCACGCTGCAGAACACCATCGCCAAGACCTATGAGGACCAGGTGCTCGGCCCGGCCAAGGATATGGCCGGGCTCTATTCCATCATCGAGGGCGCCACCGGCCAGCGCGATGCCCTGATCTGGCCGGCGCTCGGCAAATCCCGCGAAGCCTTCACGGCCATGCTGGTGGCGGCGAATTCCTATTATCTCTCGCTCGCTTCGGCCTCTGCTGAAGAAGCCCGCCGCAACACCGAGACCATCGAGCGCACCATTCCGGTGATGACCGATCTCGCCGACAACGACCTGCAGCGCATCGCATTGCAGCGGCTGAAGGGGCGTGCGGGCGCCTTGCGCGACGGTCTTGCGAAATTGTCGGATCAACTGTCCAGCCGCACCGACCTGCTGCGCAACTCCATCGATGCCAGCCAGGCCGAAACCATTGCCGCCATCGACGGGCTGTCGGTGAAGATGCGCCAGCGCGAACAAAGCGCACAGACCACCTTCGCGCGCACGCTGGCCGCCATTTCGCGCAACGTGATGGTGATTGCCGGCGCCTTCCTCGGCATCATTCTCACTGCCGGCATCATCATCACGCTCAGCATCCGCATGCCGCTGCGCCAGATCATGACCTCGATGCGGGCGATCACGTCAGGCGATCTCGACCGCAAGGTGCAGGGCACCACCGCCACCGACGAGATCGCCGCCATGGCGCGGGCGGTGGAAGTCTTCCGCCAGAACGCCATCGCCAAGCGCGAAGCGGAGAACGAGCTGCGTGCCGCCAAGGAAAAGGCCGAGAGCGCGCTGCTCGAACTCAACACGGCCCAGCAGAACCTGATCGATGCCGAACGCCTCGCCGCGCTCGGCGGTCTCGTCGCCGGCGTCGCCCATGAAGTCAACAACCCGATCGGCATCAGCCTGACGGTGGCATCAAGCTTCGCCCGCCGCGCCGAAATGTTCGACGCCGAACTGCGCTCGAAATCGCCGCTGAAGCGCTCGCAGCTCGAGGATTTCGTCAAGACATCGCAGGATGCTGCGCAGCAACTGGTGGCCAATCTGCACCGCGCCGGCGACCTCATCCAGTCTTTCAAGCAGGTGGCGGTGGACCGCTCCCACGCCGAACGTCGCCAGTTCAGCCTCAGCGAGGCCACCGACCAGATCATCGCCAGCTTGCGGCCGGTGCTGAAGAAGGCGCCGATCACAATTTCCGTGGACGTGCCCAATGGCCTGCTGGTGGATGGTTATCCCGGCTCCTACGGCCAGATCCTGACCAACCTGTTCCTCAACGCCGCCAACCATGCGTTCCCGGACGCGCAGCCGGGGGCCATCTCGATCGCCGCCAAGCCGCGCGGCGCTGACGACATCGAAATCAGCTTTACGGACAATGGCGTCGGCATGAGCCCTGACGTACAACGGCAGGCATTCGATCCTTTCTTTACAACGCGCCGCAATGACGGTGGCACGGGCCTCGGCCTGCATATTGTCTATAATCTGGTCACCCAGCAGCTGGGCGGCCGCATGATGCTGGAGTCCCGCCTGGGACAAGGCACGACATTTCGCATTATCATGCCGCGGACCGCCACCGGTGCCGCAGGCTCATTCGACGGGACGATGCAATGGCCGACCAGGACGATGTCCTCTACCTGATCGAAGACGACGGCGAGGCTCTCGAAGAGACCCACGCCCGCAAATGGAAGATCGCCGTCATCGACGACGATCAGGCAGTGCATGAAGGCACGCGGTTTGCGCTCAGCGACTACTCGCTGAACGGGCAGACGCTGGAGATTCTCTCGGCCTATTCCGCCGCCGAAGGACGCGAGCTGATGCGCCAGCATCCCGATGTCGCTGCAGTTCTGCTCGACGTCATCATGGAAACCGACGATGCCGGCCTCGCCCTCGTCGAATTCATCCGCAACGAGCTGCACAACGAAACCGTTCGCATCATCCTGCGCACCGGCCAGCCCGGCCAGGCGCCGGAACGCCGCGTCATCGTCGATTACGACATCAACGACTACAAGGCGAAGACCGAACTCACCGCCGACAAGCTGTTCACATCGCTGACCGCGGCGCTGCGCAGCTATCAGCAGCTCGAGCGCATGGTGCAGACGCGACGCGGCCTCGAGATCATTCTCGATGCAGCCTCGACGCTGTACGACTTCCGCTCCATGCAACGACTTGCCGAAGGCGTGCTGACCCAGATCGCCTCGCTGCTCAATGTGGATTGTGCGGGAATCCTCGTGCTGCGCGACGGCGGCGGCGCCCAGGAAGACTTCGCGGTGCTGGCCGGCTCCGGCTGCTACAGCCGTTTCATCGGCTGCCCGACACCGGCCTCGCTCGATTCCGATCTGCGGCAGATGGTGGAAGACGCCTTCCGCCGCCGCAAGCATGATTTCGACGATCACCGCACGGTGCTCTATGTGCGCACCGGCTCAGGCCGCGAAGTGGTCGTGCTGCTGCAGGCCGAGCGTGAACTGTCCGAGACCGACCGCGCGCTGGTGGAGATTTTCGGCAGCCGGCTATCGATCGCTTTCGACAATGTCATCCTCTATCAGCAGCTTCAGGCCGCCAATACCCAGCTCGAGGATCGTGTCACCCAGCGCACCCGCGCGCTGATGCAGGCCAATCGCCGCCTCTCGGCCCAATGGCTGCGACTGCAGCGCGCCAACGGCTTCAAGAACGAAATCCTCGACACCGTTGCCCACGACCTTAAGAATCCGCTCGGCGTCATTCTCGGCCGCACCGAGATGCTGACCGAACTGATTGCCGCCGGCTCGACAAAAGAAGGCATCGCCACGCAGATCGACCATATCCGCGACGCCACCAAGCGCCTGACCGCCATGGTCGATCACCTGATTTCCGACGCCATGGCCGATGCCTTCGACATCACCATCCGGCGTGAGCCGGTCGATCTGTCCGCCCTCGTCAGCGACGTCGCCGAGGCCAACCGTCCCTCTGCCGTCAACAAACAGCAGCAGATCACCGTATCGGCGCCCGGCCATTCCGACCTCACCATGTGCGACGCCGACCGCATGCGCGAGGCGATCGACAATCTCGTCAGCAACGCCATCAAATATTCGCCGATCGGCGGCAAGATCGACATTCTCATCAATGGCGGCACCGAGCATGTCCGCGTCAGCGTCAGCGATGAAGGCGCAGGTCTTTCGCCGGAGGATCTCGACCGGCTGTTCGGCCGCTTCCAGCGGCTCTCCGCCAAGCCCACCGGCGGCGAAAGCTCGACCGGCCTCGGCCTCTCCATCGTCAAGCGCATCGTCGACATGCATGGCGGCGAGGTCACCGCCGACAGCGCCGGCCCCGGTCAGGGCGCCACCTTCACCATCATGCTGCCGGCGGCGATCGAGGCCCAGCCATGAGCACGAGCCCGCATATCATCGTCGTCGATGACGAGGCACCCGCTCGCGAGATGGTCGGCGACTATCTGAAAATGCACGGCTTCACCGTAACGCTGTGCGACGGCGGCAAGAGTCTGCGCGGCGAGATCGAGACCAAGGTGCCCGATCTCGTGGTGCTCGACCTCAACATGCCCGAGGAAGACGGTCTGTCGATCATCCGCGATCTCAAGAGCCGCACCAATGTGCCGGTGATCATGCTCACCGCGACTGCGAGCCCGATCGACCGCGTGGTCGGTCTCGAGCTCGGTGCTGACGATTACATCGCAAAGCCGTGCGAATTGCGCGAACTGATGGCGCGCATCCGCTCGGTGCTGCGCCGGAGCGTCGCCTCGCTGAAAGCAGCAGAGGCCGCGCCGACGACAAATTCGAAGGACCACCTCGTCCGCTTCGGCACCAAGTGGCTCGATCTCGAAGCCCAGGCACTGCGCGACGAGGAAGGCAACGAGCATCCGCTCACCGCCTCCGAATTCGGTCTGCTGAAAGTGTTCGCCGCCAATCCGAAGCGCGTGCTGTCGCGGGAGCGGCTGCTCGAACTCGCCAATGCCCGCGATGCCGAGGCCTTCGACCGCGCCGTGGATCTCCGCATCATGCGCATCCGCCGCAAGATCGAGCCCGATCCGGCCAAACCCGCCGTAATCCGCACCATCCGCGGCGGCGGCTATCTGTTCTCGCCCGCAGGCGAGAAGGCGTAGGCTTACCTCACCTCTCCCCACCGGGGAGAGGTGACCGACGTAGCGCAGCGAAGTCGGGCCGGTGAGGGCGCCCGAAACTCTGGCCGCGCAAGCCCCCTCACCCGCGCGCAAGAGCGCGCGACCTCTCCCCGGCGGGGAGAGGTGAAACCCATCCCCTTGTAATCCCTAAATTTTCCTCCCCGAATGTTTCATCGCCTCAGCTGCGACGAAACAATTCTCCCCTACCACGAAACCATTTTCCGCTTTTCAAGCCGCCATCCTGAAACCGGCAAACCTTAACAACTGGCCTTAACGAAACGCCCATCACCGACGTTTCATCGGGAGCCAGTCATGCAGAACGTCATCGCACTCAACGCCGCCGGCCGTCAGGGGATCATTACCGCCCGCGCCACGACGGATGAGATGCTGCTGGAACGGATCGCCGAAGGCGACCGTTCCGCGATGCACACGCTCTATGCCCGCCACAATGTCCGGGTCTATCGCTTCGTGTTGCGCATGCTGCGCGACGTCACCGCAACGGAGGATCTGGTCAGCCAGGTGTTCCTCGATGTGTGGCGCACCGCGAGCCAGTTCGAGGGCCGCTCGCAGGTCTCCACCTGGCTACTATCGATCGCACGCTTCAAGGCACTCACCGCGCTGCGCCAGCGCAAATATGAGGACATCGACCAGGACGAGGTGATGGAGGTCGCCGACAGCGCCGACTCGCCGGAAGCCTCGCTCGATCGCAGCCGCACCAGCGAAATCCTGCGCGCCTGTGTGGCCAAACTGTCGCCGGCGCATCGCGAGATCGTCAATCTCGTCTATTATCATGAGAAGTCGGTGGACGAAGTCGCCGGGATCGTCGGCATTCCTGCCTCTACTGTAAAGACGCGCATGTTCTATGCCCGCAAGCAGCTCGCCGATCTCCTGAAGACCGCCGGCATCGACAGCATCGCGGCGTAACGCGTTTCTTTGCGTAACGTTCTTCACTGCCTCCAGGAAAGCCCGGACGATGCCCACGTCCGGGCTTTCCTGTATTCAGTTGCCGCCATTCCCTCTCACGAACACGTGACGCCTGCGACGTAACATCGAGGCTGCATCGGCCGAACCACCATCAAGCGCCTGTCATGCTCCTGTGACCTGACACGCCGCGCGGATGGACATGCGATGCTCAACCTCCTTCTCGCCGTGCTGGCCGGCGTCGTCACCATTGCGACGCCCTGCACATTGCCCGTCTTGCCGATCCTGCTCGGCTCCTCCATGGGCCAGACCAGCCGTATCCGCCCGACCTTTATTGCCTTCGGCTTCGTCACGTCGTTTTCGGCTGTGGCGTTGCTGCTCGGTGGCCTCACGCAGATATTCGACTTCGATCCGAACATTCTGCGCAGCATGGCGGCAGTTCTGCTGCTCGGCTTCGGATTGCTGATGATCTTTCCCGCACCGTTCGAACGGATCACCAACGGGATCGGTGGCTTCGCCAGTGGCGTGGTCACCCATGATCTGAGCAATTTCGGCGGCTTCGTGCTCGGCACCACATTGGGCCTCGTCTGGACGCCCTGCGCGGGGCCGGTGCTCGGCTCGATTCTCACCATCATCGCGACGTCGAAGGACATTGCATGGGCAAGCGTGCTTTTGATCGCCTACACGATCGGCGCGGCCATACCGATGCTCATCATCGCCTATGGCGGACAGGCCGTGACGACACGCATCCGCAGCCTCGCGCGGATCACGCCACGGCTGCAGCAGGGCTTCGGCGTCGTCGTGATCGGCTTCGCGGTCGCCTCCTACTTTCAATACGACACGCTGATCGTCGCCTGGCTGACAGGCTTCTATCCCACCGGTCAGCTCGGACTCTAGTTAGGCCCTCAACCCCACGGAGATTGCCATGACAATACGATCATTTGCGACATCGGCCTCAGTGATTGCGCTGTGTATATTCGGCGGCATCGCGCCCGGCATCGGCGGCGAAGCGGCGGCGTTGCAACTGGCGGCCGTGCAAGGCAGCGCACCGAATTTCACCGGCATCAGCAACTGGTTCAATTCGCCGCCGCTCGACATCACGAAGCTCCGCGGCAAGGTCGTGCTGGTGGATTTCTGGACCTATGGCTGCATCAACTGCGTCAACACACTGCCGCATGTCACCGCGCTGCATGCCAAATACGGAGATCGCGGCCTTGTCATCGTCGGCGTTCACACCCCCGAATTCCCGTTCGAGCGCTCGGCAAGCAATGTGCAAGCCGCGCTCAAGCGCCATGGCATCACTTATCCGGTCGCGCAGGATAACGATTCCAGGACCTGGAATGCTTACAGCAACCGCTACTGGCCGGCGCAATACATCGTCGATCAGCGTGGACAAATTGTCTACCAGCATGACGGCGAAGGTCAGTACGAGCAGATGGACAACATTATCAATACGTTGCTGAGATCAAGCAGCTAATCGATCAAAGCAGCGTATAGTAGGATCGACGATAGCGTCGTGATAACATCCGTCCAGCTAGAAAAATGGACGGATGTTATGTTCGAAGGCTTTGACGCGGTCATCCTTGCCCGTGCGCAATTCGCGTTCACGATGTCGTTTCACATCATCTTTCCAGCATTCTCGATCGGGCTTGCAAGCTATCTCGCTGTACTCGAGGCGCTGTGGCTATGGACCGGACGCGACGTCTTTATCAACCTGTTCAATTACTGGCTCAAGATCTTCGCCGTTGCCTTTGGCATGGGCGTCGTCTCCGGCATCGTGATGTCGTACCAGTTCGGCACCAACTGGTCGTCCTTCTCCGACAAAGCGGGGCCGATCATCGGTCCATTGATGGCCTATGAAGTGTTGACCGCCTTTTTCCTCGAGGCCGGCTTTCTCGGCGTGATGCTGTTCGGGCTTCAACGCGTAGGACCAAGGCTGCATTTTCTCGCGACGCTGATGGTTGCGATCGGAACGCTGATCTCGGCATTCTGGATCCTGTCGGCGAATTCCTGGATGCAGACGCCGACGGGTTACAGCATCAACGAAGCCGGCCAGTTCGTTGCCGCCGACTGGTGGAAGGTGATCTTCAACCCGTCCTTCCCCTATCGTCTGGTGCATATGGTTCTTGCCGCCTATCTCACGACCGCATTCGTCGTGGGCGCGGTCGGCGCCTATCACCTGTTGAAGAATGAATATCTGCCCGGGCCGCGCGTGATGTTCTCGATGGCCATGTGGATGGCGACGATCGTTGCGCCGCTGCAAATTCTGGCGGGCGACCAGCACGGCCTCAACACGCTCGAGCATCAGCCGACCAAGGTCATGGCTATGGAAGGCCATTTCGACAGTCATCCCCATGGCGCCCCGCTGATCCTGTTCGGCATTCCGAGCCAGACCGAAGCAAAGGTGAACTACGCCATCGAGATACCGAAGCTCGGATCGCTGATCCTGAAGCACGATCTGCATGCCCCGATGGCCGGCCTCGACACCGTTCCGCGCGAGAACTGGCCGCCGGTGCCGATCACCTTCTGGTCGTTTCGCATCATGGTCGGCATCGGCATGCTGATGCTTGGACTGGGGCTGCTTAGCCTCGTCATGCGCTTTCGCCGCACGTTCTATCAATCGCGATTGCTGCATGTCTTCGCCTTGGCGATGGGCCCATCAGGCTTCATTGCCGTACTGGCGGGCTGGGTGACCACGGAAACCGGACGGCAGCCATTCACGGTGTTCGGCCTGCTGCGGACGAGCGACTCGGTGTCGCCGCTCGCGGCGCCAGCAGTCGCATCGTCGTTGATCGCATTTGCCATCGTCTATTTCGCAGTCTTCGCCGCCGGCACGATCTATCTGCTGCGACTGATGGCGGCACCGCCGCATCATGACGAGCAAGGGCCAGCCGGCAACGTCCCGAGCCGCGCAGCGGGCGTCACGCCGGCGATCGGCGCAACCGCGGTCGGGGGCGCATCATGATCGATATCGCTGTCATCTGGGCCTTCATCATCGCCTTCGCCGTCTTCGTTTACGTGGTGATGGACGGTTTCGACCTCGGCATTGGCCTGCTGTTCCCACTGTTTCCACGTAAGGAAGACCGTGACGTCATCATGAACTCGGTCGCCCCGGTCTGGGACGGAAACGAGACCTGGCTGGTGCTCGGCGGCGGCGGGCTGATGGCTGCGTTTCCGCTGGCCTATGCGGTTCTGATGCCCGCTTTGTACACGCCAATGATCGTGATGCTGCTGGGCCTCGTGTTTCGCGGCGTGGCGTTCGAGTTTCGCTGGCGCACGACGCGTGAACGCAATCTGTGGGACATCGCTTTTGCCGGAGGCTCGTTGCTCGCCACGCTGGCGCAGGGCGTGGCGCTCGGCGCTATCCTGCAGGGCGTGATCGTCAATGGCCGCCATTACGGTGGCGGCTGGTGGGACTGGCTGACGCCCTTCAGCATCCTCACGGGCGTGGCGTTGGTGATCGGATACGGCCTGCTCGGAGCCACCTGGCTGATCATGAAGACCGAAGGTCCGTTGCGCGACAAGGCCTATCGCCTCGGCCGGTGGCTGCTGGCTGCGATGCTCATCGCCATCGGCATCGTCAGCCTCGCGACGCCGTTCCTCGACGCCGCTTATGCCCGGCGCTGGTTCGCCTGGCCGAACATGATCCTGACCGCACCGGTGCCGATCGCTGTCGCAGCGGTCTCGGCCCTGTTGATACGCAGTCTCGCCGCAAGGCAGGACTACCGGCCGTTCTTCTACACGCTGATGCTGTTCGCGCTGTGCTATGTCGGGCTCGGCGTCGGCATGTGGCCTTATATCGTACCGCACAACATCACCATCTGGCAGGCCGCCGCGCCCGACAATAGCCTGCACTTCATGAGCTACGGCGTCGCGATCCTGGTCCCACTGATCCTGGGTTATACCGGCTGGGCCTATTATGTTTTTCGCGGCAAGGTTCGCGCCGGCGCCGGATATCACTGATGACCGCAGCGCCTCAGCAAAAACCTCGTCCACTGTCGCAGCGCTTGCTGTGGTTCGTGGCGCTATGGGTCAGTGGCGTCGCCAGCGTCACCGTCGTCAGCTTCATTTTACGACTCTGGATCGCACCGACGTAGGACGCCGTTTAATCAAATCGTCACGACCTCTCCCGAGGATGCGCCGCAACCGCTCGCTCCGGCCGCAGCGATTCGTGGGTTTCCGCGCATCCGCTGCGATGCTATGCACGAATGCACCGCCAAATCGGGAGATGCCGCAATGATCGACCTCCGCCGCCTGTTCAGTCTGACGCTGATCGCCGCAGCAGGCCTGACATGGTCAATCACGCAAGCCAGCGCGCAATTGCAGCGCCCCGATGTCGGCGACGAGCCTGGCCTGATCGCTGACGACTCCATCGAACTGCCGCCGGAATTCCAGAAGCAGATGGTGCTGTATCGCACAACCGAGCCGCCGGGCACCATCATCATCTCCACCAATGAGCGCTACCTCTATCTCGTGCAGGGCAATGGCCGCGCCATGCGCTATGGCATCGGCGTCGGTCGCGACGGCTTCCAGTGGCAGGGCCTGGTCAAGATCTCGCGCAAGGCGGAATGGCCGGACTGGACGCCGCCGGCTGAAATGATCCAGCGCCAGCCTTATCTGCCGCGCTTCATGGCCGGCGGCCCCGGCAACCCCATGGGCGCCCGCGCGCTATATCTCGGGGCTACCGTCTATCGCATCCACGGCACCAACCGGCCCGATACTATCGGCACCGCCGTCTCGTCCGGCTGCTTCCGCCTCGTCAATGCCGATGTCAGCGATCTCTATGAACGCGTGCCCGTCGGCACCAAGGTCGTGATCCGGCAGAAGCCCGAAATCTGAGGTGGCGTTCGCCACGACGACTCTCTGCATCACATAACGCCATCAATCGGGGGCTGAATTCTCATGGCGATGAAGCGCACTTTCGTAACCGGCCTGGCCATCGGCCTCGCGGTCGCTACCGCCGTGGCCGCCGCCGCGATCACCTATGAACGCTACGACACCAAGACGCTGAAGCGCACCGTCAAGCGCGATGCCGTGCTGTGCGGCGTCAATCAGAGCCTGCCCGGCTTCTCCGCGCCTGACGCCCAAGGCAACTGGAGCGGCTTCGATGTCGACTTCTGCCGCGCCGTCGCTGCCGCCATCTTCGATGATCCGAAAAAGGTGAAGTTCGTCGGCCTCGACGCCAATGAGCGCTTCAAGGAATTGCAGAGCCGCAAGATCGACATCCTCGCCCGCAACACCACCTGGAGCATGTCGCGCGAGAGCAATCTGGCGCTCTATTTCCCCGCCGTCTCCTATTACGACGGCCAGGGTTTCATGGTGCCGAAATCGCGCAAGATCGACTCCGCGCTCGAGCTCGACGGCAGCAAGGTCTGCGTCCAGGACAGCACCACGACCGTGCTGAACGCGGCGGACTACTTCCGCGCCAACAACATGAAATATACGGAAGTGAAGTTTCCGAAGCTGGAGGACGTGCTGAAGGCCTATAATTCCGGCCAGTGCGACACCTTCACCGCCGATGCCTCGCAGCTCTACGCGCTTCGCCTGACGCTGGCAAAGCCGGACGACCACACCATCCTGCCCGATGTCATCTCGAAGGAGCCGCTCGCCCCTGTCGTCCGCCAGCGCGACGACGACTGGATGATGATCGTGAAGTGGACACTCTATGCGATGATCAATGCCGAAGAACTCGGTATCACCTCGAAGAATATCGACGAGGCGCTGAAGTCCAAGAAGCCCGACGTGATGCGCCTGGTCGGCACCGAAGGCGCCTATGGCGAGGATCTCGGCCTGTCCAAGGACTGGGCCGCGCGCATCATCCGCCATGTCGGCAATTACGGCGAGGTCTATGAGCGCAATGTCGGCGACGGTTCGAAGCTGAAGATCCCGCGCGGCCTGAACCAGACCTGGAGCAATGGCGGCATTCAATACGCGCCGCCGATTCGGTGACGGCCGTAGGGCGGATTAGCCGAAGGCGTAATCCGCCGGCCGAGTTCATGGTGGAAACTCCACGGCGGATTACGCTTCGCTAATCCGCCCTACGATTGTGCCTCAATACTTCTTCATCTTCGCCAACTGGTCCGCGTGATAGTTGCTGTCGCCCAGCAGCTCCTGGCACACCCGCGCGCGCTTCATGAACAGGCCGATATCGAACTGGTCGGTCATGCCCATACCGCCATGCATCTGCACGCCTTCCTGCACCGCGAGCGTCGCCGTGGTGCCGGCCTTTGCCTTGGCGACGGCCACGGCTGCCGCCGCGTTCGGCGCATCCGCATCGAGCAGTTGCAGCGCCTTCATCGCCGCGGCGCGCGTCACCTCGATCTCCGTATAGAGATGCGCGGCGCGGTGCTGCAGCGCCTGGAATTCGCCGATCAGCTTGCCGAACTGCTTGCGCTCCTTCAGATAAGTCACCGTGCGGCCAAACACCTCGTCCGACAGCCCCACCATCTCCGCCGCGACAGCGCCGCGGCCGATATTCAGCACGCGGTCCAGCAGCGCGCCGCCCTGATCGACCTCGCCGAGCACGCTGTCGGCATCGACGGCGACATTGTCGAACACGATCCGCGCCGCATTATGCGCGTCAACCATGACCGTGCGCTCGATGGCGATGCCTTTTGCCTTGGGATCGACCGCGAACAGCGTCAACCCCTCACGCTCGCCGGGCGCCCCGCCGCTACGCGCGGCAACGATGAGAAGATCGGCCGCGTGGCCATCGATCACGAAAGCCTTGTCGCCGCTCAGCTTGAAGCCATTGCCGGAACGCTCGGCCTTCAATGCGATGTTCAGCGGCCGATGTTTGTTGCCTTCATCCACCGCCAGGGCTGCAAGCAGCGAACCGTCGGCGATCTTCGGCAGATAAGCCGCCTGTTGTGCCTCGCTGCCGCCGCGCAGTGCAGTGACACCGAGCACGGCACTGGCGAGGAAGGGCGACGGCATCAGCGTGCGCCCGATCTCTTCCATGATGACGCCGGCTTCCACCGCGCCGAGCCCGCTGCCGCCATGGGTTTCCGGCACCAGGAGGCCGGCGAACCCCATTTCGGCAAAGGTCTTCCAGTGGTCGCGCGAGAAGCCGGTGGCGTCCTTGCTGTCGCGCAGCGCGCGCAGATGGGCGATGGGCGCCTTGTCGCCAATGAAACCGCGGGCGCTGTCGCGGAGCATGGTCTGTTCTTCATTGAGGAGGAGAGGCATGGGGTGATCCGAGAATTAAGTGTTTCAAGCGATGGCGGCGGTTAGTCGTCATTGCGAGCGAAGCGAAGCAATCCAGTTCTTCCTTGTGGCTTCTGGATTGCTTCGTCGCTTCGCTCCTCGCAATGACGGAGTTACGCCCCCGGCAAATCCAGAATCCGCTTCGCGACGATCCCCAGCATCACTTCGCTGGTGCCGCCCTCGATGGAATTCGCTTTCGTCCGCAGCCAGGCGCGTGGCTTCGCGCCTTCGTGCGAGCGCTCGCTCTCCCATTCCAGCGCACCACTGCCGCCCGCCGACATCAGGATCTCATGACGCCGCTTGTTCAGCTCAGTGCCGTAATACTTCATCGCCGATGAAAACGCCGGATGTCCCTGCCCGGCCTTGGCGAGATCCACCGCGCGCTCCGCCGCACAGGACAGCGCCGCCTCGTCCACTTCGAAACTCGCGATCTGCCCGCGCAGCATCGCATCGTCGAGCTGGCCTTGCGAATCGACACCGATCGTATCCGCCGCGACCTGGCCGAGCGGACGGCCGACGCCGCGCTCGCCCATGCCGGAGATCATCGCGCGCTCATGCTGCAGCAGATATTTTGCGACATCCCAGCCGCGATTGACGGTGCCGACCACATGCGACTTCGGCACACGCACATTATCGAAGAAAGTTTCGCAGAACGGCGACTTGCCGGAGATCAGCAGGATCGGCTTTGTCGAAACGCCCGGCGACGTCATGTCGAACAGGATGAAGCTGATGCCGTCATGCTTCTTCGCCGCGCCATCGGTGCGCACCAGGCAGAAGATCCAGTCGGCGTAATTCGCGTAGGACGTCCAGATCTTCGAGCCGTTGATCACATAGTGATCGCCGTCGCTCTCCGCGCGGGTCTGCAGGGAAGCGAGATCGGAGCCAGCATTGGGCTCGGAATAGCCCTGGCACCAGCGGATCTGGCCGGCGGCGATCTTCGGCAGATGCTCCTTCTTCAATTCGTCATTGCCGTATTTCAGCAGCGCCGGCCCGAGCATCCAGATGCCGAAACTGGACAGCGGCGGCCGCGCACCGATCCTGGCCATTTCCTCGCGAAGCACCTTCGCTTCCGCACCGTCCAGCCCGCCGCCACCATATTCCTTCGGCCAGTCCGGCACGGTCCAGCCCTTGTCGCGCATGCGCTCAAACCAGAGACGCTGCGGCTCCGATGAGAATTTCGTGTTGCGGCCGCCCCAGAACACATCCTCGTCGGCTGTCACCGGCTTACGCATTTCCGGCGGGCAATTCTGCTCCAGCCAGGCGCGGGTGTTGCTGCGGAATTGATCGAGATCCGGCATCGGGTGTTTCCTGTCCCTTGTCAGCGGCGGCGCCGCCTTTGTTGTTTCGCGAAGCTTACCCGGCAGGTCGTGGAATTCAATGGCCTGTCACGCCGACTGAAGAACCGCTAGCTTTGGCATTCCAGCACTTCGCCGGACGACAACGAACAAAAACACACGAGGAAATCCCATGCGCCTGCAACTTCTTTCGCCTGGCGAAATGAACGCCGACCAGAAGGCGATCTATGACGAGTCCATCGCCAGCAAGCGCGGCAAGCCACCGGAGCCGATGATGGCATGGCTCGCGAGCCCCGAAATGGCGCGCCACGCCACGCGCCTTGGCGCCTTCCTGCGTTACGACACATCGCTGTCCGCCGCGCATGCGGAACTGGCGATCCTCGTCACCGCCCGGCACTGGACCGCGCATTTCGAATGGTATGCGCACAAGAAATTCGCGCTGGCCGGCGGCCTCGATCCGGCCATCATCGAGGACATCAAGAATCGCCGCACGCCGACCTTCACGGAGGCGAAGGAGCGCGTGATCTATGACGTGGCAAGGTCCCTGCATGAAGCGCACGGCCTCGCGAAGCCGCTGTATGAAGAGGCCGTCGAAGTGCTCGGCGCCAAGGCGCTTGTGGAGATCATCGGCCTGTGCGGTTACTACACGATGGTCTCGATGACGCTGAACACCTACGAGTTCGGCCTGCCGGACGGACAGGTGTCGGAGTTGCTGTGATCCGTAGGGCGGATTAGGCGAAGCCGTAATCCGCCGCGGAGCTTCAACCATAACGTCGGCCGGCGGATTACGCTGCGCTAATCCGCCCTACGGCCGTGAGCTTTTTGGAAACGATGGGTTTCGCGAAGATGCTCTACCCATCCGACGGCCGCCCACCTAGATCGTTGTCAGCATCAACACTCAGGAGCCGCGCGATGTCCACCGCCACCCCGCCGATCCCCGCAGGCACGCGGATCGGACATGTGCATCTCAAAGTCGCCGACCTCGACCGGGCGCTCGGCTTCTATCGCGACGTGCTCGGCTTCCAGGTCAAGCAGCGCTATGGCGACCAGGCCGTGTTCATCGCCGCGGGCGACTATCATCACCATATCGGCCTCAACACCTGGGAGAGCAAAGGCGGCCATCCGCCCGCCCCCGGCACCACCGGCCTGTTCCACACCGCCATTCTCTATCCGACCCGCGCCGCCCTCGCCGATGCCCTGCACCGCGTGCTCACAGCGGGCATCCAGCTCGACGGCGCCAGCGATCACGGTGTCAGCGAAGCGCTGTATCTGCGCGATCCCGACCAGAACGGCGTGGAGCTCTATTGGGACCGCCCGGAAAGCGAATGGCCGCGCGATGCCAATGGCGGGATCGCGATGTTTACGAAGCGGCTGGATGTGGAAGGCTTGTTGAAGGCGAGAGAAGCGTAGCCGTAGGGCGGATGAGCCGAAGGCGTAATCCGCCGCGGAGTCTTCTTCGCGAAGTCGGCCGGCGGATTACGCTTCGCTAATCCGCCCTACGGCTACGCACCATAATCATCACCGCGGCCACCACCTGCAGCGCCATGCAGCTATAGAACGGCACCGCATAGCTCCCCGAAATATCCCGCAGCCAGCCGACGATACCCGGGCCGAAAGCGTAGGTGACTTGCGTCACCGAGGTGATCAGGCTCACCAGCACACCGAACGCGCGCGGGTCGAATTCACGCTGCACGATCAGCGCCGGCAGCGTGATCAGATTGCCAACCGAGAATCCGAACAGCGCACAGGCAAAGAATATCAACGGCTCGCTGCGCGTATTGATGACGATGGCAAGCGCTACCGCCTGGCTCAGAAACGACAGCGCCGATGCCAGCCGCTGATTGAGCCGGTCGATCACCGTCGAGAACAGCACACGACCGACCACCGCCATGATGGTCATCAGCGACACCGCCGCCGCCGCGCGTTCGCGGCCGATGGCCGGATCGAGGAACGAGATCAGGTGAACGATGAAGCCGACCTGCGCGAACAGGCCGAGCGCAAACGGGATCGTCACCGTGAGGAAAGCGACATCGCGCATCGCCTCGGCGCGAATGCGCGTCGATGACGGCGCATTCGCCGCCGCGGCATCGCCCATGCTCGCGCGATGCGGCGGATGCCCGACGAACAGCACGATGACGGGCACCAGCAGCAAGGCCATCGCACCCACCGCCGCCATCGTGGCGCCGGTGAAGCCGAATGCGCTGCTGGCCGCCACCATCAGCGGCACGCCGACGATGCCGCCGAAGCTGGCGCCATTCAGCGCGAGGCTGATCGCCATGCCGCGCTTCCTGTCGAACCACAGGCCGAGCGTATTGGTGATGGCGCCGAGACTGGTGCCGGCCCAGCCGAAAGCGAGCAGCACATTCACCGCATAGAGCTGCCACGGCGCGGTGATCTGACCGAGCAGGAATGTGGCGATACCGAGCATCGCGACACCGGCGAGCAGCGTGTTGCGCGGCCCAAGCGCACGCATCGCCTCGCTGACAAAGGCGACCAGCAACGCGCCGACGAGATAGAAGAAGGTGGTGGCCGTGGCGATGGTGGAAGCCGGCCAGCCATGGACGCGCTGGAGTTCCGCGAGATAGACGCTCTGTCCGTAGAAGCCGAGCGCCCATCCGAAAGTCGCAAGAACGAAACAAACACCGACGATCCGCCAGCCTTCATATCGGATCGAAGCTTCGTCATTCATCTTGTGTGAAGTCGCGTCCATTCCGGATCTTCTTTCGCTGACGTTTCCCTGCATGCTGCTCTGCGACAACACGCCGCGCAGATGTACCATTGTTCCCGGCATTAACCACCCGTTTTGCCGAGAAAAAGCCTGCGTTTCTTAACTTCGCGAGCAAGCCATCGCGGCGATCACGCTCTTGGCAGGTGAACTGCCGGACGCCATATGCTAGGGGTGATTGCAGATGGAGGATTTGAAACCGTGAACGCTCTTGCCGAAGTGACCGCACAGACCGACCGCTCGCTCCTGATCGTTGAGGACGACAAGCCGTTCCTGGAGCGTCTGTCGCGCGCGATGGAGACCCGCGGTTTCACCGTTACCTCCTGCGATACCGTCTCCGATGGCCTCGCGCATATCGGCAAGGCCGCGCCGGCCTTCGCCGTGGTCGATCTTCGCCTCGGTGACGGCAACGGCCTCGACGTTGTCTCCGCGCTGAAGCAGCAGCGCCCGGATGCGCGCGCCATCGTGCTGACCGGCTATGGCAACATCGCCACCGCCGTGACTGCGGTGAAGATGGGCGCCGTCGACTATCTGTCGAAGCCCGCCGATGCCGACGACGTCGTCAATGCGCTGCTCGCGATCGACAGCGACAAGTCGGAATTGCCGAGCAATCCGATGTCGGCCGACCGCGTGCGCTGGGAACACATCCAGCGCATCTATGAGATGTGCAACCGCAACGTCTCGGAAACCGCGCGTCGCCTCAACATGCACCGCCGCACCCTGCAGCGCATCCTCGCCAAGCGCGCGCCGCGCTAAGCGAGCCGTACACTCCCCCTCATCCTGAGGAGCCGCGCAAAGCGCGGCGTCTCGAAGGATGGACGCGGAGCTCCAACATCTCATGGTTCGAGACGACGCTGCGCGCCTCCTCGCCATGAGGGCAGAGTTTCGTTAGAACTCATTCGGCAGGGCTGCATGACCTTGAGGGTCGTGCAGCCTGTTCAGTCTGTGCGCTGCCGTCATCGCGAAACGCAGCATCATGGATTTGCGCGTCGCCGCCGCCAGCCTGTGCTCCGGCGCCTCGCATTGAACATGCGCCCCATAGGCGTCCGCCACGATCAACCCGGTATCGCCGGGAAAAATCTCGCATGGCAAATCCTGCGTGAAGGCGAAGAACAGCCGGTCGCAATGGGCGCGGTAATCCGGCCATTTCGTATCGGCGCGCAGATCCTCCACCGATGACTTGATCTCGACGATCCAGATCTCGCCCTTCTCATTCATCGCCACCAGATCCGCCCGCCGTCCCGACGGCAGCGGCAGCTCGGCAACGCATGAAAATCCGAGCGACCGCAGCAGGCGGATTGTACCGCGCGCAATCGCCAGCGCCGTTTCGGATTGGCGGCGATCAAAAATCAGGGTCGGGCTTTGAACGGCGTTCGATTCCATGGCGACGAACTTAGCCGATTTCAGCGGGAGCGCCCAATACGCCCCAAAGAGGCCGGCCGCTGGAATGCCGCTGCGCTGCCTCTGTGTTGCCGCACGCGACAAAACCGGCGCCAGAAGCCGCAAAGCCCATTCACCCGCGCGTGATCAAGCGAAAGAACCGGAGACATTCCATGAGTTTAGCCCGTATCGGCCGCGTCGCTCTGATCGCCGCTGCCGCAACTTTGCCGCAAGCCGTATTCCCGTCATTTGCGCACGCAAAACCGGTCGTCGAGGTCGCTTTTGTGCTCGATACCACCGGCTCCATGGCCGGTCTCATCGAGGGCGCGAAACGCAAGATCTGGTCGATCGCGACCTCGATTCTCGACCAGAATCCCGATGCCGAAATCCGCATGGGCCTCGTCGCCTATCGCGATATCGGCGACGAATACGTGACTCGGAAGTTCGACCTCACCACCGATATCCAGGACCTCTACGGCAACCTGCTGCAGGTGAAGGCGCAGGGCGGCGGCGACTGGCCGGAAAGCGTCAACGAAGCGCTGGATGTGGCCGTCAACAAGCTGCAATGGAGCAAGGGCAATGACAGCCGTCGCATCGTCTTCCTCGTCGGCGATGCCCCGCCGCACATGGACTATGCGCAGGACACCAAATACGAGGTCACGATGAAGGTCGCGCAGCAGAAGGACATCATCGTCAATGCCGTCCTCGCCGGCGGCGCGCGCGACACCGAACGGGTCTGGCGCGATGTGGCCCAGCGCGGCGACGGCCGTTTCATCGCCATTCCGCAGGACGGAGGACAGGTGGTGATCATCGAAACGCCCTACGACGAGGAGATCATCATTCTGCAGAACGAGATCAACAAGACCGTCATTCCCTATGGCCCGCGCGCGCTGCAGCAGCGCACGGAACAGAAGACCCGGCAGCTGTCAGAAGTCGCCCGCGCTGCGCCGGCTTCGGCATCGGACATGGCGAGCTACATCAACAAGCGGGCCAAGATATCTTCTGAGGCCGTCACCGGCGGCGGAGATCTGGTCGCGGATGTCGCATCAGGCAGCAAGAAGCTCGACGCCATCAAGGATGACGAACTGCCGGAAACGCTGCAAAAGCTGTCGATGAAGGAACGCTCGGCGGAGCTCGACAAGCAGATGGCCGCGCGCAAGGAATTGAATGCGAAGCTCGCTGCGCTGGTCACCAAGCGCGATGCCTATGTGGCTGCACAACGCGACAAGACCGCGGCACCGAAGACATCGTCCTTCGACCGCGAGGTAGAGGCGACGTTGAAAGTGCAGTTGAAGAAGTAATGCCTTGTAGCCCGGATGGAGCGCAGCGCAATCCGGGAACCAGCAACATGCTGAAGCTCTAAATCCCGGATTGCGCTACGCGCCATCCGGGCTACGATCGGAGGTCGGCGACGATATTTGCATCGCCGCTCCCCTTCCCTCATCCGCAAAAATCGGCATTGTGGCGCTATGACAGACAACGCACCCAAAGCCCAGGCCGGCGGCACCATCATTCCCGTCACGCTGTTTCAACAGAACTGCATGCTCTTGTGGGACGAGACCACGCGGCAGGCGGTGGTGATCGATCCCGGCGGCGACGTACCGCTGATCCTCGAGGCCATCGAGAAAGCCAATGTGAAGATCGAGGCGATCTGGCTCACCCACGGCCATATCGACCATGTCGGCGGCGCCGCCGAGCTGCGCGATGCGCTGAAGGTTGAGATCATCGGCCCGCACAAGGCCGACGAATTCCTGCTCGATCACGTGGAAGCCTCCGGCGCCAATTACGGCATGACCGGTGTTCGCAACTTCAAGCCGGATCGCTGGCTCGAGGAAGGCGAGACGCTAAGCGTCGGCGGATTGTCCTTCGAGATCCTGCATTGCCCCGGCCATTCGCCGGGGAGCGTGGTCTATTACAGCCGCGGCATGAAATTCGCCCATGTGGGCGATGTGCTGTTTGCCGGCTCGGTCGGCCGCACCGACCTGCCGGGCGGCAGCCACGAGACCTTGATCAATTCAATCATGACCAAGCTGATCCCGCTCGGCGACGATGTCGGCTTCATCTGCGGTCACGGACCGGGCTCCAGCATCGGCCAGGAGCGGATGACCAACCCGTTCCTCACGGGCGTGGCCTGATCAATGATGCTCAGTCGGCACGGTTGAGATCGATCCAGTCTTCGATCTGTGAAGACGCGATGGTGCGTTTCGGCTGATAGGGGTTCAGCGTGCCGGCCGTGGCGGTCCAGCCCTTTGCCAGGATTTCGCGGGCAAAGACCTTTGCGTCGATTTCAGATTTGAACGTCTTGGTCGTCCGCGCCGGCCCTGAAGGACGGGGATCCGATTTCACGGCGCGGTCGGGACCGAAGGCAACATACCAAGTATCAGGTTTCGTCATCATCATGCGTAGTAACGCCAAATGTGACGAAAAGTTGCACGGATTGCGGCGTCTCACGTTTTTGTCGCAAACTTTTACCAGTCAGCAAAACAGGCCGCCCGACCGGGGCGACCTGCAATTCGGGAGAATGACCTCCCGGGACCTGCGTCCGGCGAGCGACTGTTAATCGATCACTTCGACGATGCGGCGGGTGCCCGGCTCGACCAGAACCGTGCGGCCGTTCACCACCGTGTAGCGATATTCGCGCGCGGCGCTGTATTCGGCGGGTACCTCGTAATAGGTCACGCCGCTGGTCGGCAGCACGGCGCCAACGCGGACCTCGCGGTCATAGGTGTAGGACGGGCGATGCTGCTCGACCACGTAGCTGCGGAAGCGCGGGCGATCATCGACGCCGAGGACGCCGGCGACACCGCCGACCACACCGCCGATGGTGCCGCCGACGATGGCGCCCACCGGGCCGGCGGCCCGTTCACCCTCGCGCGCACCGCGCTCGATACCCCCGGGAACTCCCTGGGCCTGAGCAATGGCAGGAACCGCCATCACAGCAACGACGGCAGCAGTTCCAAGAAGTCGGCGGATCATGATGATCTCCATTTTGCGATTGCACATATTGCGGCGATACAAGTGCGTCGCCGGGCAATCGTTCCGGAGATGGAAACGCGGTCCAAGGGCGAAATTTTACGCCGCCGCAGGAACCGAACGATCAGTCGCGAACCATCGTACGGATCCGCTGGGACAGATTGTCGAGATCGAACGGCTTGGTAATCATCTCCATGCCGGGCAGCAGGAAACCTTCGGCCATGGCGACGCTTTCCGCATAGCCGGTGATGAATAGTATCTTGAGTGCCGGACGCGTCTCGCGGGCCTGATCCGCAAGCTGGCGACCGTTCATGCCGGGCAGGCCGACATCGGTGACGAGCAGATCAATCTTCGGTTCGCCGCGCAATGCGGCAAGCCCTGACGGACCGTCGATCGCCTCGATCACACGATAGCCCTCGTCCTGCAGCATCTCGGTCACGACCGAACGAACCACCGGTTCGTCCTCGACAACCAGCACGGTCTCGCCGGCTGATTTGTGCTCGTCACGCTGGGTGCCCGGCGAGATTTCGGACGCAGCGCCTTCATTGCGTGGCAGATAGAGATAGACCGTGGTGCCGAAGCCGACGCGGCTATCGATGCTGACATGGCCATTCGACTGCCGCGCAAAACCATAGATCATGGACAGGCCAAGGCCGGTGCCCTGCCCGATCGGCTTGGTGGTGAAGAACGGATCGAACGCACGCGCCAACACCTCGCGTGTCATGCCGGTGCCGGTATCGGTCACGGCAATGCAGATGTAATCGCCAGGCGTCAACGCTGGCGTATCCGCAGTTATGGTCCCGACATGAACATTGCGGGTCGCAATCGAAAGCCGACCGCCATCCGGCATCGCGTCGCGCGCATTGATGGCGAGATTGAGCAGCGCGCTCTCCAGCTGGTTCGGATCGCACAACGTAAACCAGAGGTCAGGCGCAGCGACGATTTCGAGATCGAGCTTCTCGCCGATGGTTCGACGCAGCAGATCTTCCAGCGACAGCACCAGTGCATTTGCATCCACCGCTTTGGGCACCAGGGGCTGCCGACGCGCGAAAGCGAGCAGACGGTGGGTGAGGGCAGCGGCGCGATTGGCCGACGTCATGGCAGCTTCGATATAGCGCGGCAGACTCTCCAGGCGATTTTGCCCGAGCCGGGTCAGCATGAGATCGAGCGAGCCAACGATTCCAGTGAGCAGATTGTTGAAGTCATGCGCAATGCCGCCCGTCAGCTGGCCGACGGCTTCCATCTTCTGCGACTGGCGCAGCGCCTCCTCGGTCGCCTTCAGACGCTCGGCCGCGGCCTTCTCCTCGGTGACATCGCGCGCCACGCAATAGATGAGCTCTTCATCGGGGACCGCCGTCCAGGACAGCCAGCGATAGGAACCGTCTTTATGGCGCAGGCGATTTTCGAAGCGCACCGTCTGTTGGCCGGAAGCGAGTCTTTCGATCTCAGCCGCGGTCTTCGCCTGATCGTCGGGATGCTCAAGCCAGCGCGAGGTGCGATCGAGCAGATCGGCTTCGCTCCAGCCCAGCACCCGGGTCCAGGCAGGGTTCACCGTGCGCCAGGCGCCGCTGTAGTCCGCAACCATCAAGAGATCGCGCGACACGTTCCAGATCCGATCCCGTTCACGGGTCTTCTCGCGCACCCGCTGGGCCAAGGTCGCATTGAGCTCGGCGAGCTTCAGCGCGAGCTGCCGCGCCTCTTCCTCGCTGCGCAGCAGTGCCTCGCGCGCCTGCACCTCCTCGGTGACATCGGTATGCGCGCCAACCAGCCGCAATGGCTCGCCATTCTCGTCACGCTCGATGATCGCCTTGACGGAAATCCAGCGCATCTCGCCGTCGTTCGGACGAATGATCCGATATTGTACGGCGTATTCACGATCGTCGCTCTTCACGGCTTCGACGAACTTCCGCTCGATGGCTTCGCGATCCTCCGGATGGACCCGGGCGACCCAATCCTCGTGGGATTCGTTGGTGGCGTCCGCCGGCAGGCCATGGATGCGCAGATATTCCGGCGAGCGGCGATTGCGGAAGCCGGTGCGCAGATCGACTTCGAGGCCGCCGATACGGCCGATCTCCTGCACACGGGCCAGTTCGGCCTCGCGTTCGCGCAACACGACATTGGCCTGATGGTCTCTGGTGACATCGCGGCAGATGACCATCACGCCGCCGATGCCGTTATCTCCATCAAGCGGACTGTAGCTGTAGGTCCAGTAACCGTAGCTCAGCTTGCCCTCACGCGTAACGGGTATCAGCTGGTCTTCATGCCAGGTCGGGCCGCCACCGGTCATGACCTGATGGATCTGTGGACCGATGATGTCCCATATTTCATGCCAGAATTCACGGCCATGTGCGCCGAGCGCACGGGGGTGCTGCGCATCGTCGAGCGTTTGCCGGTAGGCATCGTTGTAGAACTGGATGAGGTCGCCGCCCCACCAGATGAACATCGGATGATAGGTGTTGAGCAGGATGCGGATCGCGGTGCGCAGGCCCTGCGGCCATATCGATGGCGCGCCGAGCGTCGTCGCCCGCCAATCGTGAGCACGCATCAGCGCTCCCATCTCGCCACCGCCGGCGAGGAAGTCGACCTGATTCTCTCTGCGCTCTACCGCCATATACGGGAACAATCGATCCGTATGAAAACAATAGCGAATTTAGCGTGCGCAGGTGACTTGCGCAAATTGCTCGGCGAAACCGGCCATCTCGGCACATGATGCCATCGACCGATCCATTCGCAGGCGGGCCGCTATTTGATGAGCCCCGTCGCCTTCAGTGCGCGGGTGATGGCACCGGAAACATCGAGCGCCCCGCGAGCGGAGGGATCACGACGTTTGCTGCGACGATCCTGTTCTGCGCGCGGTTGCTGCTGACGCGGCTGCCGGCCGCGCGGCTCATCTTTTGCGGCAGTGCGGATCGGTGCCTGTTTGGTCAAGCCGAAGAACTGCGCGATATGCCAGGACGATGCGATACCGGCATCGAGCATGAACTTGGAGGCTGCGCCATAAGCATCTTCATGGCCCTCGATGGCGAGCGGCGTGCCATGGGCCATGCCGGTGATGGTGTAGGATTCGACCATGGTCTCTCCCTTGCCGTTCCACCATACTTCGCGTGGATAGCCGTCGACATCTCCGGCGGACATGGGCGCTTCGGGCAGATCGTGCAGGTCGAGCCACTGCTTGACGATCTCGCCGGCATTGGCGGGATTGACGGTGCGATCCGCCGCGCCATGCCAGACCGATACGCGGGGCCATGGCCCCTGATGCGGAGATGCCTTGCGGACGAGATTGCCGAGCTCCTGGGAGCTGCGCGTGGGTGCGCGATACATGCCTGCCAGTGCCTCCTGCATCGAATGCGCGATGCCATAAGGCAGACCTGCGATGATGGCACCGGCAGCGAAGACTTCAGGATAAGTCGCGAGCATCACCGACGTCATGGCCCCACCGGCGGACAGGCCGGTGATGTAGATGCGCGCGGGATCGACGCCGTGAGCGATGGCAGCGTGTTCTACCATCTGGCGGATCGACAGCGCTTCGCCGCTATCGCGCGAGATGTCCTCGGACGCAAACCAGTTGAAACAGGTGTTGCCATTGTTCGCGCGCTTCTGCTCCGGCATGACGAGCACGAACCCGTAGCGTTGCGCGAGCTTTGACCAGCCGCTGCCGATGTCGTAGCCCGCGGCCGTCTGCGTACAGCCATGCAGCACGACGACGAGCGCTGGCTTGGGCGTCAGCCGCTCCGGTGCGTAAACGAACATTTTCAGATTGCCGGGATTGCTGCCGAAGTCGGTCACCTCGATCAGCGGACTGTCACCTGCGGGAAGCTGCGTTCGCCCCATGCCGTGCAACGCACCGGGCATTTTCGGCAGATGGCGAAGGAAATCGATATTATCAGCGAGGGACACGGCAGCTCCTAACGGGTCGGCGCGCTTATACAACGGCACCGACGACATATGGTTGCTGCAGTGCAAGATAACAGCGATTCGGTCTTAATTTACCCATCACTGACACGCGAGCGGCACGATTTTTCAAAATACTTTGTAATAAAGGTATTAGAAGAAGCCTCGCACGGTCGGGCCATGCGAGGCCAAGGGGCTGAAAAGGCCTAGTTCTTCTTCATCATATTGTTGTCTTTCTTCATGCTGTCCTTGTGCATGCCGTCTTTGTGCATGGAATCCTTCTTCATGCCGTCCTTGGACATCCCTTCCTTGGACATGCCCTGGGTGCCGGTGCCCATCTTGGCCGGCTCCTGACCGGACGAGCCGGTGGCCTGCGCCATGGCAGCAAACGGGGTCACGCCGATTGCGGTGGCACAGATCGCTGCGAGAATGGTCTTCTTCATCATCGTTCCTCCAGAGTGGACGGTTCGGCACAACGCCATGTTGCCCGAAACGTTCCTGCCAGCGATACGCGGGACCGCCCCGAACGTTACGCCGCAAGCCAACGGACTGTCGCAAATCTGCTGTAGGGGTGGCGCGAGCCCCCCACCGATCGCCTGGCCCGATTGCTGCATCCGGATTGCGATGCGTATGAGGCCACTCTCCGACCGAGATTTGCCCCATGTATGACTATGACATGATCGTTATCGGCTCCGGCCCGTCCGGCCGGCGCGCCGCCATCCAGTGCGCCAAGCTCGGCAAATCGGTGCTGGTGGTGGAGAAAGGGCGACGTGTCGGCGGCGTCTCGGTGCATACCGGGACGATCCCGTCCAAGACGCTGCGCGAGACCGTGCTCAATCTTTCCGGCTGGCGCGAACGTGGCTTCTACGGCCTCGGTTATCGCGTGAAGCAGGACATCGGCGCACAGGATCTGCTCGCGCGACTGCAGAAGACGCTCAATCACGAAGTGGAGGTGCTGGAGCATCAGTTCAGCCGCAACGGGGTGCGCACTGCAAATGGCGAGGCGCGCTTCACCGGCCCGCATGAGATCGAGATCGTGGCCGAGCGCGGCGATATCAGGCGTGTCACCGGCGCCAAGCTCCTGATTGCCTGCGGCACGCGGCCGTTCCGGCCGGACGATGTGCCGTTCAACGGCACCACCGTCCTGGACAGCGACGAGGTCGTCGAACTCGCGAAACTGCCGCGCAGCCTTGCGGTGATCGGCGCAGGTGTGATCGGCGTCGAATATGCGACCATTTTCAGCGCGCTGGATGTGGCAGTGACCCTGATCGAGCCGCGGTCGAGCTTTCTCGACTTCATCGACAAGGAGTTGATCGGCGAATTCATGCATGAACTGCGCGACCGGAACGTGGCGCTGCGGCTTGGCTCAAAAGTCGAGTCCATCAGCCAGAGCGACAACGGCCATGTGGTGACGAAGCTGGCCGACGGCCGCAATGTGGTGTCGGACATGCTGCTGTTCGCTGCCGGCCGCGTCGGCGCTACCGACCGGCTCAATCTCGACACGACCGGAATTGAGGTCGATCATCGCGGCCGCATCAAGGTCGATCCGGTGACCCTGCAGACCGCCGTTCCGCATATCTATGCCGCCGGCGATGTGATCGGCTTCCCGTCGCTGGCCTCGACATCCATGGAGCAGGGACGTGTCGCGGCATGCCACGCCATCGGCATCGATGCGCATGCACCGCCGGAGTTCTTCCCATACGGCATCTATTCGGTGCCGGAAATTTCGACGACCGGCCTCACCGAGGAGGAAGTGCGCGAGAAGGGCATTCCCTACGAGATCGGCATCGCGCGCTTCCGCGAGACCTCGCGCGGCCACATCATGGGGCTGAACAGCGGCATGATGAAGATGATCTTCTCCACCCGCACCAAGCGCCTGCTCGGCGTGCATATTCTCGGCGAAGGTGCGACCGAGCTGATCCATATCGGCCAGGCCGTGCTCAACCTGAAAGGCACGATCGATTACTTCATCCAGAACACGTTCAATTATCCGACGCTGGCCGAGGCCTACAAGATCGCCGGACTGGATGCGTGGAACAGGATGACGGCGAAATAAGCGTAGCCCGGATGAAGCGCAGCGCAATCCGGGAATGTAGAGATAACTGAGACGCTGGTCCCCGGGTTACGCTCCGCTTCACCCAGGCTACAGGCTGCTTTCTTTACCCCCATGGACCGCGACGCTGACCGCCACCATTCCAGGGGCCAGTGGCGGCGGGCGCCGCGGGACGCTGCTGCACGTAGCCGCCCTGCGCGCCCATCTGCTGCGCCAGCTGCTGCAGGGCCGCGATGCGGTTCTGCGTGGCCGGATGCGTCGTGAACAGATTGTCCATGGCGCGGCCCGACAGCGGGTTGATGATAAACATATGTGCCGTGGTCGGCGAACGCTCGGCATCCTCGTTCGGAATTTGGTGCGCGGCGTTCTCGATCTTGGCCAGCGCCGAAGCGAGCCACATGGGCTGCCCACAGATGCGGGCGCCCATTTCATCGGCAGCATATTCGCGCGTACGGCTGATCGCCATCTGCACCAGCATCGCGGCAAGCGGCGCCAGGATCATCAACGCGATCTGCCCGATGATGCCCGGGCCATTATTGTTCCGGTTTCCACCAAAAAACATGCCGAACTGAGCGATCATCGAGATCGCACCGGCAATGGTGGCGGTGATGGTCATCAGTAGCGTGTCGTGATGCTTGATATGCGCGAGCTCATGCGCGACCACGCCGGCGAGTTCCTCGCGGCTGAGCTGCTGCATCAGGCCCGTGGTCACGGCAACGGCCGCATTCTCCGGATTACGGCCTGTCGCAAAGGCGTTCGGCTGCGGATTGTCCATGATATAGATTTTGGGCATCGGCAGTTGCGCATTGTGGGCGAGTTCGCCGACCATGCGATACAGGTCCGGCGCGTTGCGCGCATCGACCTCGTGCGCGCCGTGCATCGAGAGCACCGCGCGGTCCGAATTCCAGTAGGCGAACATGTTCATGCCGGCGGCGACCACCAGCGCGATCATCGCGCCCGACGCACCGCCCATGAGATAGCCGACGCCCATGAACAGGGCGGTCATGCCGGCCAGCAAAATCGCGGTCTTGAAATAGCTCATTTCTCCTCCTGCCTCCGCGCGCGAACGCGAAACGCATGCGCTGCGGTGCAGGCAATAAAATGGTGACGGCGCTTCCGGTTCCGCAAGACGGCATTGTGCGGCAGCGCGTCGCGGCTCTGTCCGCGAGTCCATTGACGAGCGCCCCGCTACCTCTAGGCTGCTTGCCAAGCAAAAACATTACAAAGAGGAAATGTTCATGGCTCGCGTGAAGTTCGGCGCCTTTCTCGCTCCGCATCATCCCATCGGCGAACATCCGATGCTGCAGTTCCGGCGGGATCTCGACCTCGTCGAGCAGCTCGATTCACTCGGCTATGACGAATTCTGGTGCGGCGAACATCATTCGTCGGGGTGGGAGACCATCGCCTCCCCGGAAATGTTCCTCGCCGCCGCGGGCGAGCGCACCAAGCGTATCCGGCTCGGCACCGGAGTGATTTCGCTCCCCTATCATCACCCGTTCAATGTCGCCCAGCGCATGGTGCAGCTCGACCATATGACCGGCGGGCGCGCGATCTTCGGCTCCGGGCCGGGGGCACTGGCGTCCGACGCCCATACGCTCGGCATCGACCCGATGACCCAACGCGACCGCCAGGACGAGGCCATCGACGTCATCCGCCGGCTGTTCAAGGGCGAGCGCGTCACGGCCAAGAGCGACTGGTTCACCATGAACGACGCCGCCCTGCAGATCCTGCCGCTGCAGGAGGAGATGCCGTTCGTCGTGGCCTCACAGATCTCGCCATCGGGTATGACGCTGGCCGGTAAATATGGCATCGGCATCATTTCGCTCGGCTCGATGTCGACCCAGGGGCTGATGGCACTGCCGACCCAATGGGGGTTTGCCGAGGATGCCGCCAAGAAGCACGGCACCACCGTCGATCGCGCCCACGGGCGCGGGCTGCTGTCCAGGCACAATTCCGAAAAACCCGCACACGCCGCCCCCGCGGCCGGTCCCGGCC
>WPCJ01193120.1_pt1 | contig 44601 bp, 38 predicted proteins | sample 5399831 | NCBI WGS metagenome assembly WPCJ01 (sample SAMN12869470, study PRJNA574797) | sludge metagenome | isolation source: wastewater treatment of pH10 | place: China:Beijing | collected 2019-05-20
AGCAATAGCTTTTTCATTGTGTTGCTTTTTGCAATGGAAAGTTAAAATCCAAAGATGATTATCCTTGGATTTTAAGCTTCATTCCAGGTTTGATGTTTTCGCTGCGAATATCATTCCATTTTTTTGTTTCTTCAAAAGACCCGTAGCCATCGGCAGGTATATTACCCGCCCAGCCTTTATCTTGTATTTCGGTACTAAGAATGACGTATTCGGGCACATGAGATATTGCATCAGTTGAGCTCCAGGTTTTTTCTCCATCTATGTAAAATATGTACTCTTCAGGAGTCCATAATATACTGTATATGTGGTATCCTTCCAATTGTCCATTCATCAAGTCTCCGCTTCCCACGGATTTATGGAATTCACCATAACCATTCCAATGTAAATTATGACATCCATAGCGGCCATTTTGAGGGACAAACTCAATAATATCGATTTCAACGCCGGTTTCTTTTGGATTATCGGTCTCAGTAAAAGCTCTCTGAAAGTTATTATACATAATCCAGAAAGCCCCCCATGAGCCCATTTCTATATCAAACTTAATACGAGCCTCGTAATAGCCAAAAGTGAAGTTTTCCTTTGTTTCAATCATTCCTGCGTGATGAACGGTATCAGTCCCATTCACTTCAGTCCAATTTCGGATTTCCAGTTCACCGTTCTCATTAATAAGACAAGCTTCTTTGATGTTTACAGCACTTCGGCGTTTACCTAAATTATGAAATCCCCAAATATTTGTGTCCAATGTATTATTATTGAATTCGTCTTGGAAAACCAATTTATATTCAGGAAGGTCGATATTTGGGCGGATTTTTTGCTTATTATTATCACAACTAATAAATAAAAATACAAACGAGAATATATAAAAAAATAATTTTTTCATTTTCTGAAAGATTAATGGATGAAAATAGAAAATAATTTAAATATTATAATAAATAACAAGGTATAAGTTTCATCAGTTAATAGGTGTTTATTAACTGATGAGAAACTATTGCACATTCTACTACCATTCCGGATTTTGTTCCAGATTTGCTTTGACTGTCTCAGTATAGGGTATGGGATATAAATTCATTTTTTCATCATATACCCTTTTTTCCACAATCTGTTGAGAATAGACAAATTCTGTATCGCTTATTTTTTCTATTATAATTCCGCGTAAATCATCATTAAGAACACTATTTGCTATTTTCCATCGTCTTACGTCCCAAAAACGATGATTTTCAAATGCTAATTCGACACGTCTTTCATTTATCAATCTATTTTTGAAAACTTCTTTTGTTAGACCATTCGGGAAATTTGGCATTTCTGCTCTGGTTCTTATTACATTTACAGCTTCAAGTGCCGTCATTCCATATCCTTCAGGATCAGATTCAGGCCCGTAAGCTTCATTCATTGCCTCTGCATAATTTAAATACATTTCACCGTACCTGAATATGTAGAATGTATGTCTTTGAATAGTGTTTTGACCTTCGCCAATTCTTACTGAAGGATTCAGATATTTTTTCAGATAATATCCTGTTTTCGTGGCGTTTTGGATTGGAGGAGCATCTTTGCCACCTGTCCAAATTTCAACATTCCTATCAGCCCAAGAGGCATTGTTATGGTTAATAGTCGCATAAAATCTCGGATCTCTGTTATTATAAGGATTATTTTTGTCATACCCTGATCCGGTTTGATAAATAGGTAACCCTGTACTTTGCATATCATATGTATCTACGAGATTTTGGGACGGGCAACTTCCTGTATTTCCTCCATCATATCCGATAGGATAGTTAGCTCTTTCAAAACTGTTTGAGTCTGCGATCCTGCGTTCGAAAATCAATTCATTACTATTCGATTTCAGAAAAAGATCCGCATACTTTGGTTCCAATGAGTACAAATTGCTATTTATAATATCCGAAGATGCTTTTGCAGCTTGCTTCCAAAGGTCAACACTGTTAGACGTATTGAAGAGTGGACTTGCTGCATATAATAATACCCGTGATTTTAAAGCCATTGCGGCACCTTTTGTTGCTCTGCCGGTTTGTGCTTGCAAACCATCGCTATTGTCATGCACAATTGGCAATAGTGGTATTATGTTGTCTAATTCTGTAATTATGAAATTCACACATTCCTCAAAAGAATTTCTCTTCATAGTATAATTATCCGCATCGATAGTAATATCCTGATCGGTAATTAAGGGAACTCCTCCATAACGTTTTATGAGTTCAAAATAAAAAAATGCTCTCAGAAATCTCGTTTCAGCTCTTTCGTATTCTAACGCTTTTATCATTTTTGGATAATATTGATCACCGTCACGCTGGGGATCCAGATTGTTTTTATATTCGTCCAGCGTACTAAGTATAGCCTTTTCTAAAAAAGTATTGCATTTCCTTATACCTGTATACATATTAAACCACTGATCTTCAGGATTATAAAACTGAGTTATATTAGCTGTATTAAAACGTTGAATGCTCACAAAGTCATTAATATATTCTGCATCGTCTGTGGCACAATCAAGCATGGCTCCATCAATATAATTGTCCATCCTTGGCAAACTCCCATATATGCTATAAAGAAAGTTTCTTTGGGTAGCATAACCGGTAAAAACAAGTTCTTCATCTAATGCGTCTCTTTCGTCGAAATCAAGGTATGAGCAATTGGTAAGTACAAAGATGATGCATAGTGACATTAATACTATATTAAGTTTTTTCATCATTTTTATTTTTAGAAAGTTAATATAAAGCCAATATTCTTCAAACTTATTGTAGGTTCAGGCCCGAGATTTTCAGGATCGGCATCTTTTATATGATCGAATGAAAAAAGATTATTGCCTCTAAAAAAGATTTGCGCCCTGCTTATTTTTAAAGAACTTAATAATTTTTTGGGGAAATCATAGCGAATTTCTAAATTCCTTAGCTTAAGAAAGTTCCCATTAGCTAACCATAAATCATTTAACCTATAATTATTTGCATTGCTCAAAGTGGACAATCGAGGTAACGTAGCGTTATTTCTTGTATCTTCGGTCCACCGACCCTCAACAGCATTAGTCGTTATGTTCCTTTGATTATAAAAACCCCAAAATTGACTGGTATTGAGAAAAATGGAACGACCGGCAACTCCTTGAAATAAAACCTCCAGAGTGAAATTTTTATAAGATATGGATGGATTAAATGCATAGACTATTTCAGGGAACCAAGATTTGCCAATAGCAATTTCATCAAAATCGTCGATGATGTTATCACTGTTTTGATCCACATATTTTATATCTCCAGTTCTATAGTTGGAATATAGTTGTTGAGGACTATTATCAATATCTGCCTGATCTTGGAAAAATCCGTTTGTTTGTAATCCAAAATACTGTCCAACCGATTTATTTGTTCTTTCAAGATAAGAATAGGGTCTTGGTATCTCATTCATTTCGATTATCTTTGATTTGTTGAAATTGAAGAAACCACCTAAATTAAAAGTAAAATCCTTCAATCCAAATTCATAGTCTAACGTTGTTTCGAATCCGTAACTAAGCACTTTACCTTTGTTGTCATAAGGAAGTTCAATACCTATAAGAGAAGGAACTTTTCCTGTACGGGATACCAAGATATCGTATCGATAATCTGAAAATAGATCAAAACCTATTTTCAGATGGTTCCATAAACCGAGATCCAATCCAATATTTGATTTTAAGGAGTTTTCCCATTTTGCATTGGGGTAAGCAAGCATACCTGCATCTATTCCTCCTTGTGAGGAGTTATCGTTGCCCGTATTATATCCTGTGGTCCATTGGTAGGATTGGAAGTACATGAATTTGTAGGCATCTTCCACGTAATCAGAACCTGTTAATCCTATTGAAGTTCTGAGTTTTAAAAGATCAATATTGTTAAAATTCTTTTCTTCAGAGATTAACCAACCCAATGCTAAAGCAGGGAATAGTCCAAATCTTTTACCGGGGGCAAAATTCTGAGAACCGTTATATCCTAAAACCAAATCCGCAAAATACTTATTTTGGTTTGAATAGGAAATTTTTCCATAAGATCCTATTCTGGCAATATTTTGATTCCTCCCACTCGCTGTTTCAGTAGAGAACCTAAAGCCTAACAAGCCGGTCAATGTTGACTCATCCCAACTTTTGTTATAGTCAAGATATAAATCAGTTCCCATACTTCTTAGTTGAGTGAACCATGTCCCATATGATAGGGAACCTTCAAATCCATAACTACTAATGGAACTTCCTTCTCTGTTTTGAGTCATATAATCTTTAACCCAGTTATCCCCATAGAGACCCCAATTCATGATATTAACGGCTCCATTGAATCTTAATCCATCAGTTATGATGTCTAAATCCTGCGTCAAAAGGAATTTAAAATTAAAGGCGCGTTGATGTCTTTTTGAATATCCGGCATTTGATATCATAGCCAACGGATTATTCCTGTACGTGGCACTTCCTCCATACATACCGTCTTCATACTTACCTTGTATAATTGGTGGTACAGTTTGTAATATATCGAATATTTCATAATTTGAATGACGGGGAGAATTCAAATCATATAAAAAACCTCCTATATCAACTTTGATATTTGTTTTGTTAAATAATTGTATATCAAAATTTGATCTGAAGTTTGCACGATTATGTATTTCTTGTGTTGAGTAATCTTCATTTAGGTTGGTATTTTTAAAAAAACCTTGTTTATTGAAGTAATTAAGATGGACAAAATACTTAATTCTTTGATTGCCCCCACGAATAGAAAAATCAACTTTTGCCAACGGAGCATAATTTTTCAATGCTTCCTTATACCAATCGGTATTGGGATATCTATTTCTTTGATTTTCAATATAAATAGGATCCATTCCGTCATTTACAAGTGCTTCATTGTATAAACCCGTATAATCATAAGTATTATAAAATTGAGGTTTATCAGTGATTGTCTGCAAACCATAAGTGCCTGCAACCTTAATGACTGGTTTGCCTATGTAACCTCTCTTTGTTTTAATTGAAATGATACCGTTTGCCCCTCCTAAACCGAACAGAGCTGTAGCAGGAGCATCTTTCATTATTGTTATCGACTCTATTTCCTCAATATCCATATTATTGATAAAATCGACATTAGATTGAAAACCATCCAGAAGGATCAATATCGGACCCTGATTGGTTGATGAGAGTCCTCTTATCTGATTGTAATAATATCCGCTTAATCTTCCGGTCCATGAGTCAAAAGAATTGAAAGAGGTTGTTTTTGTCATATCCTCAGCTTTTATCTGGCTGATGGCGTAAATATTACTCTGCTCAGTTCTATTGTCATAAATAAGATCTATCTGTTTTTCAAACGTCAAAAGGGAATCAATGTTGTTGGGGAGCATATCCTGAGAATACATATTTTGCATTATGGATAAAACAGACATAATGCATATGATATATTTTAAATTTATCATGATCTAAATTTTTTAATGGATTATCTATATCAATAGTAATTAACGAGTGACAGGCTCTATATTATCGTCGTCCCAACCTGGATTTTGAACAAGACCATATCCTTTCATGACTTCTGCTCTTGGGAAAGGAAAAAGGTACCAAAAGCGATTCCATGTTCTACGTTGGCCGAGTGTTGTAAGAGGATAATCAAATTTCTCAAGATCAAGAAATCCATCCCCTTTGTCGGTAATTTTTACTGCCCAAATGGTGGTTTGATATATATCTTCTCTTTTCCACCTTCTTAAGTCATAATATCTGCTATCTTCTAAAGACAGTTCAACCACTCTTTCTTTAAGAATTCTCTCCCGCATCTCTTCCTTATTGTCAATTCTGGGTATATTTGGCATGCCTGCACGAGCTCTGATCCTACCCACATACTCATAAATATCGTCATGATTAGGACCGTATGCTTCATTTAAACATTCAGCGTACATAAGATAAAGATCGGCTAAACGTAAGATGGGTTGAAATTGTAAATTCTTTTCATTTGCACTCCTCGGGCTAAATTTTCTCATTAGATATCCGGTGGATCTACCACTGTTATTTTGCCAGAAAGAAGATTCGGTATCGAACCGATATTCTTGTCCACTATAACGTGCCCCATGATGTACAACCGTTTCATAGAATCGTGTATCTAATCCGGTATAGGGTTTTCGGGGGTTATATCCGGAGTTGGGATCAGTTTGTGGTAAACCAGTTGTTTTCATGTCATACATTTCCACCAGATTATGTGTAATGACTCCTTTTTTCCATGAATCAGGACGGAAAAAGTAATAAAACACATCCCAGTTTTCGGTATGAGGTCTGTCTGAAGCATATAGATGTGATGCGATAATTGTTTCAGGTCTTCCTCTTTCGTTTCCTGCAAAAAGGTTATAATAATCGTTATTGAAATCATCCCCGTAATCACCGGTTGCCAATAGACTGTACCCCGACCTTTCAGCTTCATCAATAGCTTCCCTACATGCATCTGCTGCCTTTATCCATAACGAAGGATCTTCTTTCATAAAACAGATTAGCGAATCGTGATTTACTTTTTTGGGGTCACTGGCAGGATATGGATATGCAGGTGTTGTGGAATTGAAAAGCGGACTTGCTGCAAACCAGTAAACGCGAGCTTTAATTCCAAGGGCAGAAGCTTTGGTAAGATGTCCATATTGATCTAAAGATGGTATTCCTGATGGGAGTTCTTCCACGCACTGGTCTAACATATTTAATAAAGAATCCATAAAAACATTTAAAGGTCTCCGGGGCGCATAAACATTTTCATTTACGCCCACTGCATGTCCTACAAAAGGGACAGAACCATAGTTCTTAAACATATGATAATAGTTTAATGCGGCGATCATTCTTGCTTCTCCCTTTACCCGTTTTTTATAATTTGCGTCAGCGTCCGGTACTCGATCAATATTCTTTACAACAAGCAATGCTCTTCTTATGTTGACATAATAATCAGGAAACCATTGTTCCTTTGCTCTTTGCGCATCATCACCTGCTCTTGTGACATAATTAGATATAGATATATTACCCTTATACCAGTTCAAAGCACCACCCCAACTTACTTCTCTTTCGGTGGCTATGTCGCTCAATTCATCAAACAAGGCTGCATACACACTGTTTGCATTATCCCAATCATATGGAAAAGTATATGGGATTCCCCTGTAGGCATCAGCCAATGCCTTTTCAGCATTTATTCTATTATTATATACAGAGTCTACAGTTATGTCTACACTGGGTGGTTTTTCGAGATAATCAGAACATCTTGGAATAAAAAATGTAGAAATAACTACTAAGAATAATAATTTTATGATATTTGTGATATGTTTCATTTCAGGTAATGTTAGAAAGTTTAAAATTCAATGTTGAGATTCATATTATATACTTTCATATTAGGATAGACTTGTACCCTTCCCGATCTTGCTTCAGGATCCCCGACGCTTAGTGGTGTGAATGTTAGAAGATTAACCCCATTCAGTCCTACTCTTATGCTCTCTATTCCCCATCTATCCATAAATGATTTATTCCTTATTGTATATCCTATATCGATATTTTTTAGCCTTATATATGAAGCGTCTTTCACCCAAAGTGAAGACGGCATATAGTTATTGTGGTCTCTTGATGGTGAAGCGATCATTCTTGGATATGTAGCTGTTTCCGTCGTCTCCGGTGTCCACCTTTCATTCCATATATATTTCATGACGGGACCATCATTTATATAGGGGATTATGAATTCATCCGTTAGTTCTTTCGAAACCCTGCCAGCTCCTTGAAATAGAAACATTAAATCAAAGTTTTTATAATAAGCAGCTCCATTTATTCCATATGTGATTTCCGGATATTTTGGGTAACTGATTGCCGTTATGTCTGCAGAAGTAATCACTCCATCCTCGTTTATATCTTTATATTTCACATCCCCAGGTTTAGTCCCTTCGTAATAAAGTGCCGAATTATCAATATCATTTTGATCCTTAAAGAATCCGATGAATTCATATCCGAAGTGTTGTCCTACCGGTTTTCCCGTTTCCCATTGGTAAGAGTAATTGCCTAATGGTTCATCATTGAAAATGATTTTATTTTTTGCATATAGAAAATTAAGTCCGATTGAATATCTAAAATCATTATTGACAGGATGATTCCAATTTAGCTGTATTTCATAACCTTTATTATCAACTTTGCCTAAATTTTGAGGGGGAAGTGTAGCAGCAACAAATGTTGGAACGTTTCGTCTTGTTATAAGAATATCAGTTCGATTTTCAATAAAATAGTCAAAAGTCACACTGAGCATCTGGTTAAAAGTCATGAACTCAATTGCATAATTTTGTTTTTTCGATTTTTCCCAGGTAACATCCGGATTTCCTAAACTTGCCTCTCTTGCTCCAGGTGACATTGTCCTCGTAGTGCCAAAAAAATATCCACCCGTGAATGAGTATCTATCCGGTAAATAGTAAAATCTCTGAGAGCCCAGATTATCTTTTCCAACTACTCCATATGAATATCTGAATTTAAGATAATCAATAAAAGATAATTTTTCTTTGAAAAATGATTCTTCACTAGCTACCCATCCTATAGATGCAGCCGGAAAAAGCCCAAAACGCTTTCCAGGCGCAAAATTTTCGGAACCGTTATACCCTAAATTAAAGTCAAATAAATACTTCATAGCGTAATCATACGTTAATCTTCCAACTAAGCCCATATATGCAGTAGGAATATCTGATTGACTAAGGTCAGGATACCATCTTTTCTGTTGATTATAGAGAGCTAGTGCGGTAAAATTATGATTTTCAATACTCTTTTCTAAATTAACTGCAATTTCTGTATACAGTTTACGCCATTTACCATACCATTCGCTAAAACCCATTCCCCAGTCTTGCCCTTTTTTTATAAGATCATATCCTTCCGGGGAATCAGGGTTTTCTCTGGTATAATACGATGCATAACTTTTCGATCTGTCTTTCGTATGCGAGTAGTGACTGTCATATGCTAAAGTCACATGTGCTCTAAGTCCTTCTAATAACATTCCGAGAGACTGGTTTGCAGTTATATCGAAATTAAAATCACTGTTAAATTCATTAGTAAATCCCGTGAAATATAAGGCTTCAGCAGGCCCAATACGCCCTCTTCTGTCTTCGGCAATAATTTTTTTGCCATCAATAATTCCAACAAAAGCCATTGGATTTGCCTGTTGTAGTTCGAACCAAAAATTACCATTACCAAATCCCGTTTCGTGTGAAGGTCCATTTCTACTTCCCAAATTCCCCCCAGATGTAATTTTCAAAGATGTTGATTCTGTTACTTCAAAGTCGAAATTAGATCTGAAATTATATCTGTTATAATTAAATGAAGGGTCATATTCTCCATCACCTATTGTAAACTTTTTATAAATACCAGTTTGATTTAGGACACCCAGGGAAACAAAATATTTAAGATTATCGGTTCCGCCTTGAATATTTAGATTATGTTTATGTTGGGGAGCTACATTCCGGACGAGGTAGTCTGTCCATTCCATACTTGGATATAGATAGGGGTTAGAATTAGTTCGATACATTTCAATTTCTTCAGCGGAATAATCTCTATTCTCTGGTGCTATTCCGTCATTTGCTTGCCCTTCGTTTACAAGTGTTGCATATTGATATGCATTTGCATAATCAAGAACTATTGCAGGTTGTTGAAGTCCAAATTGACCTGAATAACTAAGTCTCGGTTTGCCTGTTGCGCCCCGTTTTGTTGTTATAATTATTACTCCATTGGCTCCTCTTACACCATATACTGCTGTTGAAGCCGCATCTTTTAGTACAGATATACTTTCTATTTCGACGGGATCAATTCTACTAAAATTTCTTTCCACTCCATCTACCAAAATTAAGGGATCATTTGAAGCGCCTAAAGGATCTCCCAATGATGATATCCCCCTCACTCGAATAATAGGATCATCAGCACCCGGCTCTCCACTTTGCTGGATAAATGATACTCCGGGTAAACGTCCGGAAAGAGCATTTGCGACGTTTGCTGCAGGAGCTTTTATAATATCACCAGCTTCGATTGAAGATACGGCTCCTGTCACAGTTACCTTTTTTTGTGTTCCATAGCCAACAACCACTACTTCCTCCAAGGCTTGTGTATCTTCCTGCAGAATAATATCAAAGGTTATCTTTCCGGTAGTGTTGATCTCTTGTGAGAGATAACCGATGTACGAAATATGAAGTACAGCATCATTTTCCACCTGCAACGAGAAATTACCGTCCACATCGGTTACTGTTCCGTTTGTGGTGCCTTTTTCAACAATATTGGCGCCGATAATGGATTCACCATCTTTGTCGATAATTCTTCCACTAATCTGTTTCTTTTGTTGTTGAATGATCAATTCGGTAACAATTCCTTCAATCCCCTTGGGGATTATTTTTGAATTATCACGATAAATAACAATTTGATTATCTAATATTCTGTACGTTAGTTGAGTATTGGACAGAATATTTTTCAAAATTTCGACGATGTCTTGAGAATTGGCTGTAAGATTGACTTTTTTATTGATAATCTTTTTGGCGTTTCCCGCAAAAATAAACCGGAAATCACTTTTCTTTTCAATTTCTTCGCAAATCTCTTTGATGGAAGCGGATTTTAAGTGAAGTGTAATTGATGTTTCCTGTGAATAACTATTGGCCGCCTGCGAAAAGAGAATTCCGAAAAACAGGAAGAATAAGGTTATTCTCATGATTTTTAGAGTATGTTTGAAATTATTGACAGGTTTTCTCCTTCCAATAGAATATTTATTCATATTTTTGTATGATTTTAATTATTGATATACAAGGTAATTAGAATTATTTGGGTCGGACGGTATTCGCACTACCGTTCGACTTTTTTCTACCAGTAGGCAGATTTATTTTTTAGTTTTTTACTTTTCACTTTATTTTTCCATAGGCATATTTGTTTTATGGTTTGTATTTATTTATAGATGTATATTAGTTTATCTTCCTTTTTATATTTTGTGGAGGAAATCAATGCTAATGCTGTCATCACATTGTCGATATTATCTGAGAGTATGATTTTTCCGGTGCATGTGAGTCCTTGGAAAGAAACATTATCGCCATAGTTGAATGAGAGGTTGTAGTATCTTTCTATCTGTTTCAACGCATCAGTCACAGGGGTATCCTCAAACGAGAGATACCCATCTTTCCAACTTATGAAAGAATGAACATCTACTTTTTTAGTTTGGAAGGTACCGTTATCTGAATAAATCGCTTGTTCATTAGGAGATAAGAGCAATTCCTGTTTATTGGCCGATTGGAGGGCGACACTTCCTTCGACCAGTACGACAGATGAAGGTGAATCGGGGTAGGTAAATATATTGAACTTTGTTCCGTATACTTTTACATTATAACTGGATGTATACACATAGAACGACTTATTTTTATCGGGAGCTACTTCAATATACATTTCTCCTGAAAGGTGTATTTCCCGGGTATCTCCGATGAAATCGGACGGGAATTCCAGCGTGGATCCTGAATTTAACCACACTTGCGTTCCGTCGGATAACACGATTTTAGATCTTTTTCCATAAGGCACAACTAGCTTATTCATCGTGTGTTGTTCAATGGATATCTCCTCCTCTTCGTTTTCACTCCTTATCTGTGCGGTTTTATTTCCATCTAACTTGATATCCACATTACTTTGAAAAGATATGGTTCTGTTGCTGGTAATAAATAAAATATCTTCCGACTCCAATTCATTCCCCACGATATAATCTGCAGGAGTGACTACTTCCAAAACAGGTTGATTCATTTCTTTTTGGATATATAGAATTGACATGATTAACATGGCAATACATGCGGCGGCAGTGTAGACAAAACGATGTATCCTGCGTTTGTGGTTATAGGTGCCGAGCGATTGTTCTAAACGTAAAATTGCCTCCTTTTTCTTTTTCTGCGGCATCTTTAAAGACGATATGTTTATACTTTGGAAATGTCTTTCGGCCAGCAGGATATTATCCTTCTCGTCGGGGTGTCGCTGTAGATATTCTTCCCAGTATCTGTCCAGTTCATCTGTAGGGAATAATTTCCATTCAATGAATTTTTCATCTTTCAGGAACCGGATAAAGTTATTATTGTCTGTTTTTAATCGCATAGATACTCGTCGAAATTGTTTATCCCTTTGCGGGCTTATATAATAATAAGACGAATATCAATTAAAAATATCATCACTTTTATAAAGAAAAGTTGATTTTATTTTAATTTTAACAAAGAAAGGATTGTTTTGTACTAATTTTTCATCAATTCTGTTTGTGAGATTTAGGCCATTATTTCCACTTCCGGATTTATCTGACAAATAGGAAAAACAAGATGATAGGTAGGGTAGAGTCTTTCAGTTTGGTGATTGATTTACTGATCAGGTTTCGGCAGGCGGCAACGGAAATCTGCATAATCTCTGCAATTTCTTCGTAACTCTGTTCCTTGATATAGCGCAAATAGACGATTTCGCGCTGGCGGTCGGTCAGTCGGTTCAATACGTTTTCTACCCTTAGCCGTATTTCTTCTGCATCCTCCTTCATGATCAGTTCATCTTCTATAGTTATGTGTAGCTGAAAAGGAAGTACTTCTGATACATCATCCTGTCCGGTGAAAGGGGCGGTATCTTCCCTGTTAATCCGTTTTATATCTATCAGCCTGTTTCTTAATGACCTGAAAAGATAAGATTTTAGGTTATTTATTTCTTTCAAAGAAGAGTGATGGGTACATAATTTGTAGAAAACATCGTGAATGGCATCCATGGAGGTTTGTTCATCAAAACCTAAATGTAAGGCGTACGAATAGAGTGTATCCAGGTATTCGTTGTAAGTAGAAGCGATATTTGAAAACTGAATCATTCTCTTTTGGGGTTTGTGTTGAGGAACAGGTATGCAAAATAATGAAAAAATAAAAGAAAAAAGAAATATATTCGTGGAAAACAAAAAAATAAACGTTTCCTGTTACAAAATAAATTGCGTAAATTTGTATAAGAAAGGAGATTCATCACATGGGTAATAACAAAGTAATAGCCACCATAGACATATCCCGGCCATCCGGTCGCAAGATTGTGCGTGAACTGCAAAACAAAAGAGCCGTAACACTTGAATACCCCTTGCCTGAAGAAATTATTGATAAGGGGCATGACTGGGAAGAGGTGTATGAACGGGGGCTGGATAAATTGAGTGAATTATACAATACTGATATACGTAAATTGGCAAAAGAGCATGATATAAAATTATAATGAAATGTATCGCATAAAGCTTTCAGACGAAGCGGAAAAGGATTTTGATGAATACATATATCATATTCGGGCTGTGTACCATGCACCTATTACAGCTACAAAACATTATGCAGGACTTTCAAATTGTATTAATAGTCTTAAATTTTTTCCTGAACGTCATCCATTGCAAATCTCAAATTTTTTCTGCGTTTTGGACCAAATGTCCGTCGTATAAATTACAAAAAAATGGCGATTATCTACACTGTACACGGCGATATTGTATATATTCACCGGATTATATCAGCGAACCTTGTAACCAGTTTATAACCTTTTATGACCCCATTCCTGTATAAAATAGCGGAAGTCTTTTATGCGCAATACGGTAACGAACTATATCGACATACGTTTGTGTTCCCAAATCGGCGTGCCGGTTTTTTCTTTCAGAAATACCTTGCGGAAATTGCCGGTAAGCCGCTTTTTTCTCCTTCCGTAATAACTATCCAGGAGCTTTTTGCGTCTTTGTCACCCTACCGGCCGGCCGATAAAATAGAGATGCTTGTGATGCTCTACGATCATTTCGGCAGGATCAGCGGTTCCGACGAGTCGTTCGACGATTTTCTGTACTGGGGCGAAATGCTGCTGAATGATTTCAATGATGTGGATAAGTACATGGCGGATGCTAAACAGCTATTCCGCAATGTACATGATTTCCGGTCGATGGATGATGATCTGACCCATCTTACCGAAAAACAGAAAGAAGCTATCCGTCGTTTCTGGACCAATTTTATGCCGGTAGGGGAGAGCGAAACCAAGAAAAAGTTTCAAAAGACATGGCAGATATTGTATGAATTGTACTCGTCTTTCCGTGCGGAATTACAAGAAAAGAGGCTCGCTTATGAAGGAATGATGTTCCGGGAGGTGGCAGAACGCGCCGGGGCGGGGGGATTAGACAGTCCGGGTAAACATGCCGGGTTGGCAGAACAAGGAAATCAGGATAAACCGGGATTCCCGGATGGACAAGACAGAGCGGATAAACCAAACGGACAGGGAGAGCAGAGTTATGACCAGTCGGCAAGCTACATATTTGTAGGATTGAACGCGCTCACACCGACGGAAATAGCACTACTCGAATATGTGAAAAACCAGGGGATCGCCGATTTTTACTGGGATTACGAATCACCGCAGGTGCATGACAGCCAAAACCGGGCGTCGTTATGGGTCAAAGACAACCTGCGGAGGTTTCCTTCGAAATTTATCCTGCAGGATAGTACCGGCAATGGAGAGGGTGGGAAAACAGATGCAGGGAGGCCGGAGAAAACAAGCATAGAGGTGATTGGCGTTCCCTCAGGGGTAGGGCAGGCGAAACATGTTACGCAGATCCTTTTGCGACTAATCGGTTCAGGGGCTATCCCCAATCCGGATGAGGCGATCAATACGGCCATAGTGCTGCCGGATGAACGGCTTTTGTTACCGGTACTCTATTCCATTCCTGAAGAGATTGAAAAGATAAACGTCACTATGGGGTATGGGCTCTCTTATTCATCGATCTCGGCGCTGATGGAACATATTGCCGGTTTACAGCGTAATATACGGGAATCGGCCGGAGAAATGATGTTTTATCACCGGAATGTGTTATCGATCCTGAATCATCCGTTGGTGTATACATCGGCCAAAGAGGAGGTTGAAGCGCTAAAAACATATATCCTAACCAATAACCGGATTGTTGTGTCGGATTCGGAGTTTCCGCAACATCCTCTGCTTCAACTGATATTTCGACCGTTAACTGCATGGCATGATATTTTTGAATATATAAAAGACATCCTCACCTTTATCTACAACACCCTTACAGATGAAAAACGGGTTAAGGAAGAGGCCGGAGACAGTACACGGCCGATAGATCTGGAACGGGAGTTTATCGTACAGTATCATAAAACCGTGACCCGTTTGCAGGACAGGCTTCATACTGCGAGAAACATGTCGCTGGAAACCTGTTTCCGGCTGTTGAACAAACTGGCACATTCCATCAGTGTGGCATTCAGCGGTGAACCGCTCTCGGGCTTGCAGGTGATGGGTGTGCTGGAAACACGTGTGATCGATTTCGAAAACCTGATTATCCTTTCGATGAATGAAGGCGTTTTCCCCTTGAAAGATCCGGTCAACTCTTTTATCCCATTCACATTGCGGAAAGGATTCGGTCTTCCGGTATACGAACACCAGGACAGTACTTATGCATATCATTTTTACCGTATGATCAGCCGTGCGAAGAGGGTGTTTATGCTGTATGATACGCGTACGGAGGAGATGCAGACGGGCGAAGTAAGCCGCTATTTTTATCAGTTGAAATATCTTTATCCTGATTATTTCAATATTTCGGAGCGAGTGGTGGCTTACGATGTGGCTGCACCCGAAATATTACCGGTATCGGTCACTAAAACGCCGGAAGTATTGCGGAAGTTAGATGCATTCAGAAAGGGTGGGGAGTCGTTTCTGTCGGCCTCGCTCATCAACAACTACATCAATTGTCCCCTGCAGTTTTATTTTACAGCGGTGGAAGGTCTCTACGAAGAAGATGAAGTGCGGGAGTCGGTAGAGTCTGACCTGTTCGGCTCGATCTTCCACAAGTTGATGGAGACGATCTATAGTCGTTATAAAGCCAAAACGGTTACGCCTGATGTGCTGACATCGATTGCTAAAGATGATGCTTTGCTGACGAAGCTGCTCGAAGAGGCATTTGCCGAGTATTATTTCAAACAGAAGGATGCCCCCCGGCCGTTGCTGGGGCAGCATTATCTGATCGGGGAGATTCTCCGGAGCTATGTTAAACAAACCCTGGAAACGGACAAACAGTTTACACCCTTTGAATTTGTAGGGGCGGAATACCGTTTCCGCACACCATATCGTGTGAATGCTGGACTCTCGGTGAATTTCAAGGGAATTATAGACCGGATCGACAAAGTGGGGGATAGTTATCGTATCATCGACTATAAGACCGGAACGGGAATGACTGATTTCAAGCAGATCGCTGACCTGTTTGACGGATCAAAACCGAACCGGCCATACCAAATCCTGCAGGTATTCGTGTACGCACTGTTTTACGCCCAGGAATATCCTGATGTACGACTATCACCGGCCATTTATTACCTTCGTTCCATTTTTGGTGATCCATCACCGGCTGTTACCTGTAATAAACGTCCTATATCTGATATCTTGGTTTTCATGGACGAGTTTCTGTCGTTATTCAACAATTGCCTTGAGGAGATTTTCAATCCCGAAATCCCGTTTACCCAAACAAGGAATACCAAAAACTGCCAATGGTGTGCTTTTAAAGAACTTTGTAATAGGTGAATGGGGGGAGATCGGAAAAACTGTTGATCACCCAATCTGCTCCGGCATCTTGTAAGGTTGCAGCGTCAAATGAAGTAGTCAATCCGGCTACCCTACATCCGGCTGCTTTTCCGGCGAGTATCCCATTGATGGAATCTTCAATAATGAGGGTCGATCTGTGATCAGCCCCTAAATTTTCCAACGCCAGAAGATAAGGTTCCGGATTTGGTTTATGCTTTTGGGTATCCTCCTCCGTGATGACAATATCGAAAAAAGAAGTCAGATTCAATAGTTTGTCCACTTTTCGCACTGTGAAAAGCGAGGAGGAGGTAACCAATCCGGCCTGTAGTTTTATGGATTTTACTTTTTGAATAAAATCAGTAAAACCTTCTACATACTTCAACTCTTTCAAAAGATCTTCAAAAAAAGCATTTTTCTCTTCCAGCAGCTCTTCCATGGAGTGAGTGTTGTCCATGTTTTCATATACATACCGAAAGAATGACTCATCCGATCTCCCCACATAATCGTTTAGAAACGATTGTGAATATTTGATACCATGCTGTTCCAAAGTGAGCCCCATAGCCCGGAGGTGTAGTTTTTCCGAATCGATGACCACACCATCCATATCAAATAAAATAGTCTTTAACTTCATTGTAAATAGATTGCCGCAAATCTGGCCAGCGGCGTTTCTCCCTTACTCAGTGTGAGCGTATCATTCTGAACAACATAGTTATCACTCAATTCAAATACCTGAAGGTATTCATGCTCGTAATCGATCCCGATGCAGGCCATCCTGGTGGTTGCCAGAGGCGTGAAATGGATACCGTTGTCTTCTTCGGAAAAAGAGTAACTTCCATTCATGTTGTTGCACCCCGTATTACCTATTATCCGGTTATCTTCATTTTTCAGGATAAAATGGGCTTCCCTGCCACCGGTTTCGGAAGGAGAGATCTCTTTTCCGTTCAGTTCTACCAGTTTCCAGTATTTTTCGGTGATGACATTGTCCATATCTATCTTCCTGAAAATATAGATTTCCGCTGGTAAGCTGCTTTCAATCGGATTCCCTTCGATATCGAGTGCTATCAGTTGGTTTTCGCCCACCTTAAACCATCTGTCCGTATCGTTGGTAGAGGTGGTGCTGGTCAGTTTGATCCTGCTTCCCGCTTCATCCCATTCGAACCGGCCGTTATCTGGAAACCGGTTTTCACCCTTTCCCAGATAGGTCGAAACCATTTCATAGGTCAGGTCATCGTTCAGGCGGATCTCTTCCTGTATTCCTTCACAGTCAGCACAAGGTAGTGTTCCCTTGTATACTCCCGCCCAATCCAGTGAATTGCGGCTGTTATGGGCCGGGTCGGCAACTTCTGTTTCATTTGTCTGGGCATTACTGCTCCGTTTACCTGTATTGCACGCACTGAGCGCAGCCACTACGATACATAATAAAACGATACTTTTCTTCATAGTTTTGTTTTGATTGTTTGTGTAATTAGTCAATTAAATTTTTTAACCTATTCTTACTCTTCGTGCGCTTGTCCCCTCACACGGAGCCCAAATAGGATCACCTCTGCTTCGGTATCTCGGATTTTGATCCTCGTACCGAACAATTTACAATCTCCTGCTACTCCTTTACAGTCATATTACAAATATATGCTATAATTTTTAGATTATGCGGCAGACACAAGAAAAAATAGGGGAATTATGGTCGATCATTGCGTCTTACCGCATTGTACACAAGAAAGAGGACAGTGAGCAGCATGATAATCAGCGCTGCATAGGCGATGCTGTCCGTCACCTTGATGCTTTGCGGATCGAAATGGAATTCGACTGTATGTTGTCCCGCCGGAATATGGAGTGCCCGCAGGGTATAGTTGGCCCGTAGCATCTCTGCCGGCTGTCCGTCGATAGTAATCTGCCATCCCTTGGGATAATAAATTTCTGAGAACAAAGCCAGTTCATCTTTTTTTGCATCTACAGCATAAGTCACAAAATCGGAATCGTAGTCGGTTAACTGGATGGTCGACGCCGAATCGGCCGGTGTCGGTCGGAAGCCGGCGAGGATTGACTCATATTTTTTATCGGCTACTGCTTCTTTCCGGAGATCGATAGCTCCCAATGCGTCGATTTCTTCGTCGGCATTCTCTACAAAACGTATATCATCTACAAACCACGCATTCCCCATGGCATACGGATTCTCCAGAGGAATAGTGGCGCCATCCTGTGCCGGCATAATGATCCATTTGGCATTGAGCATATTCAACACTTTGAACCTGTCGGCATTCAAGGAATCCATTTCGCCTTGTGCCTGGATAATTCCTTGTTGTAAAGCCATCATTTCGGATCTGAGATGTATGTCTATCAGATCCTGATAACGACGCAGTTTTGCGGCATGATACCCTCCGATCACTTTATGGTGGTAGGGTGTAATACCGTCGTCAAAGGTACTGGTTGCCATATTCAACACACGATAATATTTGGTGGTATCCTGTAATATATACTGGTCGGCAGGTGATGGGGCAAATAGTTGTTGCTGGTTACTTTCCGGTACGAAATCACTATCGTTCAGGTAACGTTTGTTCACCCCCCACATATCCACTAAACAAAGCAGTAAAATGGCTGCTACCGTCCATTCTGCTTTTAACTTTTTATTGATGAACAGCCAAACAAGAACTCCTCCGATGGCAACAATAAAAAAGCTGCGCCAGGCATCTGCCGTAAAGATGGCAACACGCATATCGGTCAGATTGGCGATCACCGCTTGAATATGCTCGGGTGGCAGTGATTGTAATGCCTGCGTTTCCTGTCCGGAGATAAAGGAAGAGAAGAAGAGTTTTGGTGCGACGGCAAATAATAATGCCATTCCACCGGTTACCCCAAGGCTGATATAGAGTTGTTTTACATTGTTTTTCAGTATTTCCGGCTTTTGAATCAGTTCCTTCACTGCCAGTACGGCCAGGAGCGGGATACAGAATTCGGCTACCACCAGGATAGAGGAGACTGCCCGGAATTTATTGTACATCGGGATCCAATCGATAAAAAAATCAGTCAATCCCATGAAATTCTTTCCCCAGGAGAGCAGGATAGAGAAGAGGGTACCGGCCAATAAGGCCCATTTCAATGGCCCTTTCACAATAAAAAGCCCCAATACGAAGAGAGCCAACACAAAGGCTCCTACATAGACTGGTCCTGCTGTAAAAGGTTGCTCCCCCCAGTACTGTCCGATCTGTTGATAGAGTTGTTGATATTCCGGGCGTGCTTTACTCATTGCCCTTTCATTCTCAGCAATTCTAGCGGCGGAAGTTCCACCTTTGGTATTAGGTACCAGCAATGTCCATGTTTCACCTATACCATAGCTCCAGGCGGTGATATAATCACGTTCCAGCCCATTTCCGGTTTTATTCTCTTCTCCATGATGGGCTAATTCTGATTTACCCCGCATGGTCTCTTTCGAATATTCGTAAGTGTGGTAAAGGTTACTCGCGTTGGCCGCCACACCGATGATCCCCGCTGCAAGCAGCACCGCTGTCGATCTCACGAAACCGGGTAACTCTTTTTTTTGAATGGCTTCTATAAAAAAAGCAATCGCTATAAAAAGCATGACGAACAAAAAGTAGTAGGTCATCTGCGGGTGGTTGGACGATACCTGGAAAGCAACGAAGAGCATGAAGACCAGTCCGCCCAAGAGGTATTTCTTTCGGTAGATATAGATCATCCCGGCTATAGTGGGTGGAATATAGGCAAGCGTGACAAATTTCCAGATATGTCCTGCTGCGATAAGGATGAAGAAATAGGATGAGAAAGCCCAGATAACAGCTCCCAGTGCACTCAATAGAGGGGAGGCCTTCAATGCACGCATCAGGATATAAAACCCGAGCAGCATAATGAATGCCAGACCGACATAATTCGGCAGAAAGAGCGAATAGGCCTTTTTAACAGCATCCTGTGGTTTGGAAGAGTCGTAGGTGGGACTCATCTGATAGGAAGGCATTCCGCTGAACATGGAGAGATTCCATCTTGTACGTTTTCCATCGTGGCGTTCCATATAATCGCGCTGCTCCTGTCCCTGTCCGATGGCAGCCAAGGAGTCGCTTTGTGCGATTACACGTCCCTCTGTCACTGGCGAAGCGAAATAGATAAATGAGACCAGGATGAATCCTGCGATCACGATCAGGTCGGGTAGTATTTTTTTGAAATCGAAAGAATTTTTCATATGATTAAAATAAATTTCCTGCGGATTCAATTCACGTCAGCATATCATTAAATTGACTACCGTTTATTGTTTAAATCACAAAATTAACAGATTATTCCGTGAAAGCCTTATTTTTGGTACAATTCTTTTGGGCTCCACCGGGCAAAAAAAGAGAGAACCACTTTATAGTGGCTCTCTCTGCTGAATATCTTATAACTGTTTCTTTTAAAACCGCTTTCCGATAGAGATACCTAACCGGGGATAAGCTCCGTCATTGACAAAATCCCGTCCGGCTCCAAAATAGAATTCTCCTACCCAGTTATTGCGTGTAAGATATTTCCATCCTAAGGCTAATCCCAATCCGGCACCAAATTCAGATGCGGAATATTCTTTTTGAGATAACAGGGCTCCGTTGGCCTCAATGAAAAATCCGGCGCCATACTTTTGTAAATTTTGGGAACTTCCTCCAAAAAACCAACGTGCATAAGGCATTAGTCCAAAACTCAAAGGATATTCGTCCTCATCAAGACTTACTCCTGCTGTTACCCCCAGGCTGAAGTCTTCGCTAAGGATCCGTTCGTATGAAACTTCGGGATACAGCCCGAAAATAGTAGTTCCGAGGTTTAATTTCACTTCGTTTTGTGGAATATCTCTCGATATTTTCCATCCCATCACGCGGTGTGTCTTTTGGGAAAAAGCACTGAAGCTAACCAATAACGCGATAGCGAGAATAGCTTGTTTTTTCATAAAAGTAGTTTTTAGTTTGGAATTCGTTTATTTCACGCAACAGCAACCTTGTATTATGCTTATTACGTGCTGAGCACCTCTTGTCTCTATTCTCAAGATGCAAATAACGAAAAAAGGTTACCTATAACTATGTTAAAAATAACGAAATGTTTAATGAATCCCAATTTTTCTTCTCTTACTTTCAACGAAAGACTATCTCTATTTCAAATCACACTACCTGGCTTCCGGGCAATACCTCTTTCGTAGGCGCTACCAGGGAGAGGCTGCCGTCGGCATTTTCTGCCGAAAGGATCATCCCTTCGGAAAGCAAGCCTCTCATTTTTCTCGGTTCGAGGTTTGCAATGAAACATACCTGCTTACCGATCAGTTCTTGGGGATTAGGGTAATGAGCCGCGATGCCGGAGAGAATAGTCCGTTTCTTCAGTCCATCGTCGAGGAGGAAACGGAGCAATTTGTCGGTTTTGGGGACTTTTTCACATTCCAATACCCTGCCCACCCGGATATCCAGTTTTTCGAATATGTCGAACTGGATAACCTCTTTTATCGGGTTGGCCTTGTGTTCACTTGCTTCATTCGCTTTCTTTGTGTCGAGCAACTTTTGAATCTGTTTTTCAATTACCTCATCTTCTATTTTTTCAAATAGCAATGCTGACTCTCCCAATGTATGTCCTTCCGGAAGCAAGTTGAATTTGCCTAAATCGTTCCATCCCAGATTTTCGGTATTGATGAAGGTTTTGATCTTTGCCGATGAGAAGGGTAGGAACGGTTCAAAAACAATGGCGAGGTTGGCTGTGATCTGCAGTGCTATGTTAAGGATGGTGGCAGTCCGTTCCATATCGGTCTTGGCTATCTTCCACGGTTCAGAGTCTGCCAGGTATTTATTTCCGAGACGGGCAAGGTTCATTGCTTCTTTTTGTGCTTCACGGAAATGATAGCTTTCAAGATTGTATTCAACAACTGCCTTTACTTTTCCCGCTTCGGCAATTGTTTCACGATCATATTCGGTCAGTTCTCCCGATGCGGGCACTTTATTGTCGAAATACTTCTGTGTAAGTACCAATGCGCGGTTCACAAAGTTGCCAAGTACGGCTACCAACTCGTTATTGTTACGTGCCTGAAAATCTTTCCAGGTGAAATCGTTGTCTTTGGTCTCCGGAGCATTGGCAGTGAGTACGTAGCGGAGGATATCCTGTTTGCCGGGGAATTCTTCCAGATACTCATGCAACCATACCGCCCAGTTGCGTGAGGTGGATATCTTGTCATTTTCAAGGTTGAGGAACTCATTGGCCGGAACGTTTTCCGGCAGAATGAAAGAACCTTCTGCTTTCAGCATGGCAGGGAAGACAATACAGTGGAACACGATATTGTCTTTGCCGATGAAATGCACCAGTTTGGTTTCTTCATCTTTCCACCATTTCTCCCAGTTGTCGGGCAACAGCTCTTTGGTATTGGAAATATATCCGATGGGCGCGTCAAACCATACATAGAGTACTTTGCCATCGGCACCTTCCACGGGTACCGGTACGCCCCAGTCGAGGTCGCGGCTCACGGCACGCGGTTGTAATCCCAGATCCAGCCACGATTTACACTGGCCGTACACGTTTGTTTTCCATTCCTTGTGATCCTCAAGTATCCATTGGCGCAGCCATGCTTCATGTCTATCCAGAGGCAGGTACCAATGTTTGGTCTTTCGCATTACAGGCTTGCTGCCGCTGAGCGTGGATTTTGGATTAATAAGGTCCGAAGGACTGAGTGATGTGCCACATTGTTCGCACTGGTCACCGTAGGCTTTCTCATTTCCGCAGTGGGGACAGGTGCCGGTGATATAACGGTCGGCAAGGAACTGTCCGGCTTCTTCATCGTAATATTGTTCGCTCTCCTGTTCAGAGAATTCATCTTTGTCGTACAAGGTGCGAAAAAAATTGGATGCTGTCTCCTTGTGGATATCCGATGTGGTACGTGAGTAGATGTCGAATGTAATGCCAAACTCTTCGAACGATTTTTTGATCAGCGTATGGTAGCGATCCACGATATCCTGGGGAGTAACTCCCTCGTTACGGGCTTTGATGGTGATAGGAATTCCATGTTCGTCAGAACCACCGATAAGAAGTACCTCTTCTCCTTTCAGGCGCAGATAACGGGCATAGATATCAGCAGGGACATACACCCCGGCCAGATGTCCGATATGTACCGGACCGTTCGCATACGGCAGCGCCGATGTAATGAGCGTGCGTTTAAATTGTTTTGACATATTCGAATTTCAAATTACGGACTGTGTGCTCATGCTTCGAAAAAACGTTTTCACATGGACAAACACCCCTTTCATTAGAGCTTGCAAATTTACATGATTTTTTTGAAACTAACTTTATTCGATGGTTATTCAGTAGTTATTCGATAGTTGTTCAAATTTACAGAGTAAATCTGTATTGGCACATTAGCATATTGGCACATCAATTTTTTGGATGTTCTTTCTTAAAATCTATCCAGTAATCTTTGATTGTCGATTTCACCTCTTTGTGCAGAATAAGTAGTCCGATCAGGTTCGGGACTGTCATAAGGGCGATGGTGATCAACGATAAACTCCAGATGATTGTGGTATCGGTAAAGGAAGCAAGAAAAAATCCCAATACGAAAATGATCCTATAGACCACTATATATTTTGCTCCTACTAAGTAAGTGACACTTCTGTCCCCGTAATAAGACCAGGCGATAGCGGTGGAGAAAGCAAACAGGAGTAATGCAATGGCGACAATATATTGTCCGGAGTTGCCTAGTATGCTTTTCGAGAAAGCCGCGGTAGAGAGAGGGGCACTGTGAATAAGGGATTGCCCGGTGAAGGTTAAATTACCGGACCGGTCGGTTATCTTACCATTAGTGACCGGAATTTTGCCGGAGAAAAGATCTCCACCCTGTCGAACTTCAATATTTTCTGCCAATGAACGTGCATGAATAATGGAAATCTTATCCAGGATTTTACCTTCTTCTATCTGAATTTCCCCTGTGAAGAGGGATACCTTATCCTTATTATTCAGATGGTTCTTGAGGGCAGCTAGATTTTCTTCATTTTGTTCGTGATAATAACCTGCCAGAATTTCGATATCGGTTTGCTGGAACTGATTGGAGAGTTTTTCATTCCATACACCTGATGATAAGAGCACCATGCCGGTAAGAAAACAGATGATGATGGTGTCGATGAACGGTTCCAGGATGGCAACCATCCCTTCTGAAACCGGTTCATGGGCTTTGGCTGCAGCATGGGCGATGGGTGCGGAACCCTGTCCCGCCTCATTGGAGAATAATCCTCTGTTTACTCCATTGTTGAATGCGAAAGCGAATCCGGCTCCCAGAAAACCGCCGACAGCAGCTGTACCGGAAAAGATATCACTGAATATAGATATAAATGAAGGGATAATATTTTGATAATTGGAGAAAATGACCGCTATGGCTCCTGCAAAATAGATGATCGCCATGAAAGGGACCAGTTTTTCGGTTACCTGTGCTATCCTTTTGATCCCTCCGATGATAATCAAGCCGAGTAAGACGGATAAGACAGCCCCCGTTACCATATGTTGTATCCCGAAAGTGGCAAACATGGCATTCGATATGCTGTTTATCTGTGGCAGGCTTCCGGTCCCGAAAGAAGATAAAATGGTAGCTATCGCGAAAAATCCCCCTATCCAGTATCCTGTTTTGATTTGCTTCCCATTTTTCAGATTGATATTTAACCGTTTTTTCATATAATACATGGGGCCACCGGCTACCATCCCTTTTTCATCAAAATCCCGGTATTTATGTGACAGGGTTACTTCCACGAATTTGGTACACATCCCTAAAAATGCAGTCATCAGCATCCAGAACAGCGCTGCCGGTCCTCCCAAATGAACGGCCAATGCTACTCCGGCAATATTTCCGGTACCCACTGTTCCCGAAAGGGCAGTTGCCAGTGCCTGGAAATGAGATGTATCTCCTCGGTCTGTCTTTTTATCGTATTTCCCTTTTACAATCCGGATAGCATGTGAAAAATACCTGATTTGGGGGAATTTTAAATAAAATGTAAAAAAAATGCCAGTCCCCAGAAGGAGGAAAATAAACCAGTTGTTTCCTGCAATATATTGATGTATAAAGAGAAAGAATTCGTTGAGTTGTTGCATAAAACTAAATTATGGGTAGAGTAATCGATGACCAATTTGCAAATATAGTTATTCATTTAAAAAATCAAACATTCACTTAAAAAAAGATTAATATGACGTTTTGTACAAACTTTATTATCTTTGTCTTTACTTTTGATGTTATTTCTTTTCTATTGCAGTACTGAGGTGTTGACGTGAACATAATTGCCAATCCGATAATTTTCCAGTGGATAGTCCGTACAGGCCGAAACTAACAAAATATATAGAAACAGACCAAATATAAATTTAAAATAATACTTTATCATGGACAGACGAAATTTTTTAAAGAAATCCGCCATTTCAGCAACGGGGTTAAGCCTGGCTCCGTTGATGGGAAGCTCCTATTCTTCCGTTTTCGGTCAATCTTCACCGGGTAATAAAATCAAGGTAGGCCTGATCGGGTGCCGTAATCAAGGATGGAGTAATCTGAAAGCTTTTCTTCAATACCCCGACGTGGAGTGTATCTCCATGTGTGATGTGGATGATCAATGGCTCTATCAACGTGCTTCCGATTTGGAAGAGTTGACCGGTAAAAAGCCACCTCAGTTGGTGAAGGACTGGCGCAGGGTGATCGATAACAAAGATGTGGACATGGTGATTATCGGGACCCCCGACCATTGGCACTGTCTCCAGTTGATTGCTGCCTGTGAGGCAGGTAAGGATGTCTTTGTGGAAAAACCGCTGGCCAATACTATTGAGGAGTGCGACCTGATGGTAAAAGCTACGCGTAAATATAACCGTATTGTGCAGGTGGGGCAGTGGCAACGTAGTGACCCACACTGGGACGAAGCGGCTGCATATGTGCAAAGCGGAGAACTGGGCCGTGTGAGAACCGTAAAAGTATGGGCTTATCAGACCAGCAAATGGACATTGCCGGTAGTCCCCGATTCGGCACCACCTGCAGGCGTGGATTATGACATGTGGTTAGGTCCGGCGCCTAAGCGTACTTTTAACCAAAACAGGTTTCATTATAATTTCCGTTTCTTCTGGGATTACGCCGGTGGGTTGATGGCCGATTGGGGTGTGCACCTGCTTGATTATGCCATGAAAGGGATGAATGTGGGATTACCTTCATATGTCTATGGCGCCGGAGGAAAATATGGCTATCCGGATGATGCCATGGAGACGCCCGATACACTGATGGTGACTTATAAATATCCTGATTTCAATATCATCTGGGATCATGCATGTGGAATAGGTACAGGATTGTTCGGTCTCAGGGAAGGGGTTGCCTTTTTTGGAGAGAACGGTACGCTGATCCTTACCCGCCAGGGGTGGGAGGTAGTCCCCGAACAAGCTATCAATAGCCGTACGTTCCCATATTGTTACCCTTGTGACGATGAAAGAAAACCCAATACGCTCCGGATGGAAGCAGTGGAAAAAAAGAAAGGTACAGGCAGAGGTCTCTATCTGCATGCCGGCAATATGCTCGATTGTATGCGTTCACGTGAATTGCCTAATGCTGATATCGCCATTGGCGCTGAAGTGGCTAAACTGAGTCATTTGGGGAATATCTCATGTCGTGTAGGGACTGCACTGAACTGGGATGACAAAGCTGGAAAATTTGTCGGTAATGACGAAGCCAACAGGTTAATCAAGGCAAATTACCGGGCTCCATGGAAATTGCCGGAACTCTGATATTTTTTATGGGTATAAATGAAAATCGCTCCGGAAGTATAATCACACAGCCGGAGCGAAATTTTATATAATAGGTGGATATCTTAAAACTTGTATACCCATTTGGCAAATGCATTTACCCAATTCTTCAGAAATTCTTTGGTGCTTTCGTTCTTCAGGTTGTTTTGTTCGTCGAACAGCTCCCATGAATTTCCGATATATGCTTCGGGTTGTTGCATCATATAGATGTTCAGGAAGACCATGGGTTGACGCAGTGCGTGGTTAGCTACTGAGCCGCCAAGAGGACTCATGGAACTGCTCACGATAGCTCCCGGCTTTCCTGCCCATTTATTCTGCCCATAAGGTCTTGATCCTACATCAAGTGCATTTTTCATTACCCCGGAAGTACTTCGGTTATACTCAGGAGTGAAAAAAAGATATCCATCAGCCTCACCGATCTTTTTGCGGAATTCAACCCATTCTGCCGGAGGATTTGCATCGAGGTCCTCATTGTAGTGAGCTAACTGCCCTATTTCTATAATCTCCAACTCCAAGGAATCAGGAGCTAACCTAATTACCTCATTTGCCAACTTTCTGTTGACCGATTCTTTTCGCAGGCTGCCTACCAGGACAGCTATTTTCTTTTTACTCATAACACCTGTTTTTTAGTTGATTTGCAGATTTATACATAAAAATTTCCGTATTAGTATTAACGCTTTTTCCATGGCTTTTGTTTGATAGTAAATATTGATAGGCTATCGGGTTCCGGTTTTGGAATAACAGCAGAGGGAAGCAGTAAAAGTCTTTGAATTATTTCCTGAAACGTGCGAAGAAAAGTTTCATCAGGTCAGCGCAATCATCGGCTAGTACACCAGAAGTAACGGTAGTCTTGGGATGGAGGAGATAAGGTGAGATCTGTGTATAGCCTCTTTTTTCATCTGATGCCCCGTATACTACACGCGATATTTGTGCCCATCTCAGTGCACCGGCACACATAGGGCAGGGTTCTACTGTCACGTAGAGGGTGCAATCGGTCAGGTATTTCCCCCCCAACACATTGGCTGCAGCAGTGATGGCTTGCATCTCGGCATGGGCTGTAACATCATTCAGGGTTTCTGTTAGATTGTGAGCACGGGTAATAATGCGTTCGTTCACTACGACAACTGCACCGACGGGTACTTCTCCATTTTCGAAAGCTTTGTGTGCTTCCCGCAAAGCCTGTTGCATAAAATATCGATCGTCGAGCATCAGTTAGAAAAATTACTAATTACCAATTAGAAGTCCAAGAAGTCAAAAATCTTGAATCTTGAATCTTGAATTCTTGAATCTTTAAATCATCAAATTATAAAATCAAAAGATTATCTCCTCATCTCATTTTCTTCGAACAGTGTAGGATAGTCCTGTTCCATATTTTTTAGCACATGGTTGAGAACGGTTTCACGGAACCATCTGGAACGGTTTGTGATTTTATACTTTTTCAGATAGAAATGAATCAGACTGTATTCTTCATCGCTGAGCAAAAACACGGCCTTTTTTGTACGTGGCTTGATCTTGCCCTGCGGTTTGTATTGTTTCGTTCTCATCAAATAACTATTGAAATTTCTGCATGCGCTTTTCCTTTGCCAGTGCAAAAAAACAAAATATTTTCGATAAAACGGGGGATTTACAGGGTAAAGTTGTATTTTTACAAGGTTTAAAAGCTGTTTTGTATCAAGAGAGATGGCCAAACACAATGAGTTGGGAAGGAAAGGTGAAGAAGCTGCGGTGAATTGTCTTAAAAGGAAGGGACACCGGGTTCTGGAACGGAATTGGTCTTTTTCCGGTTATGAAATCGATATAATATCAGAATATGAAGAATTTATCGTGTTCGTAGAGGTTAAGACCCGTAGTTCTGTCGAATGGGGTAATCCGGAAAATGCTGTTACTGAGCAACGTATGCGACGTATGATACGTGCTGCCAGTCACTATCTGAAAATAAACCATATCGATAAACCGGCCCGCTTCGATATTGTTACGGTAATAGGCAAAGAACAGAATTTCGAACTGGAACATATCGAAGATGCATTTTTACCTTTTTTGTGAAAAGAGCTTTGACTGAATACAATATGGTATGACAATTTTAATTGCATAAAACGGGAATCAAACGGGGTATGAATATCGAAGAACTTTTTGATTATTGTCAATCCATTCAGGGTGCGGAAGCGACGACCCCCTTCGATGAGTGGACCATCGTAATGAAAGTGATGGGGAAGATGTTCGCATTGATACCTACGGATGGGGACAGATTTTGTATCAGTCTCAAGTGTGACCCGGCAAAAGCCATCACACTGCGTGAAAAATATGTATGTGTGGAAGGGGCTTATCATATGAACAAAACCTACTGGAATACCATTTATTTGGATAGGGATATGCCCGATGATGAACTCAGGGAGTGGATTAATCATTCTGTAGAAGAGGTTATAAAGAAATTGCCAAAAAAGCAGCAGCAACAATATTATGGAACAATTAAGTAAAGATCGCCGGATAATCCGGTTGGAAGAGACTGAGTCAACCAATCTCTATTTAAAACAACTAGCCAGGGAGGAACACCTTGAAGAGGGATCGATGGTTATAGCCGATTTTCAGACCGTTGGACGAGGGCAGATGGGGAATTCCTGGTTTTCTTCGAAAGGAGAAAATCTCTTATTCAGCCTGTTGATCTATCCCAAGGAGGTACTGGCCAATGAACAATTCATTATTTCCCGTATTGCTTCACTGGCTGTTAAGAATACGCTCGACCGGTTTGCGGACGATATTCGTATCAAATGGCCGAACGATATCTACTGGAAAGAGCAAAAAATAGCGGGGATACTGATAGAAAATGATATTGATAACAAATATATCGCCAATTCAGTGATTGGGATCGGGATCAATGTCAATCAGCAAATATTTCCACCCGAGCTTTCCAATCCTGTGTCACTTTGGCAAATTATCGGCTCAGTACAGGATCGGGATTACATCCTCGATATTTTTCAAAGGGAGTTTTTCCTGCTCTATCGTGATTTTGAGAAAGGGGAAATCAAAACTATTGAAGATGAATATATGCTCGATCTGTACCGGGTAAATGGTTATTATTGGTACGAAGACAAGAATGGCCGGTTTATGGCGAAGGTCGAAGATGTACTCCCTTCGGGTCATCTGGTGTTGAAAACAATCGATACAGAAGAGGAACGGAAGTACGCGTTTAAAGAGGTCACCTTTGTGGAATGAGTGGGTGACTGCATCGGGCTTCTAATATCTAACATTTTCATTTTTAGTTTTTCACTATTAGTTTTTAGTTTAAAAAATGCAATTTAATAGGATTTTACTCAAACTCAGCGGCGAATCGCTGATGGGCGACAAACAGTACGGAATTGACGAAAAGCGTCTGCAGGAATATGCCGAACAGATATATGAAGCGGCACAGACAGGCGTGCAAATAGGTGTCGTGATTGGCGGAGGAAATATTTTCCGTGGCCTGAGTGGTGCTACCAAAGGATTTGACCGGGTAAAAGGCGATCAGATGGGGATGCTGGCCACTGTAATCAACAGCCTTGCGCTGAGTTCGGCACTCACCGCCGTTGGACAGGAAAACCGTGTTTTCACGGCGGTTCGTATGGAGCCTGTAGGTGAGCTTTATTCTAAATGGAAGGCCATTGAGTCGCTGGAAAGAGGTGAAATCGCAATTCTCGCCGCCGGTACCGGAAATCCTTTCTTTACGACCGATACTGCATCCGCACTCCGGGGAATTGAAATCGAGGCCGATGCGATGTTCAAAGGAACCCGTGTAGACGGCGTATATACGGCTGATCCGGAAAAAGATCCTACCGCTACCAAATTCAAGACGATCACTTTCGATGAAGTGTACAATCGTGGACTGAAAGTGATGGATCTGACCGCTACAACGATGTGTAAGGAGAATAACCTGTCCATCGTCGTCTTTGATATGGATAGTTATGGAAACCTGAAAAGAGTGCTTGAAGGCGAAGATATCGGAACACTGGTGCATGTTTAGAAAAATTTCACTATTTTTGTTCACAACTTTTTCGTTAAGTGCAATGACGATTGAATTCACTAAAATTTATTGAAGATACTTATGGAAATAACGACAATCAGAAAAGAGGCCGAGGAAAAGATGCAGATGACCCTCGAATTCCTGGATGAAACTTTTTCACGTATTCGTGCAGGCCGTGCAAATGCCCGTATCCTGGACGGTATACGCGTGGAATATTATGGTAGTCTTGTACCGTTGTCGAATGTTGCAACAGTGACCACACCCGATGCCAAGACTATTATGGTTCAACCCTGGGAAAAAGCGATGTTGAGAATAGTGGAAAAAGCTATTTTGGACTCCGATGTGGGCATTACTCCCGAGAATAACGGAGAGGTAATTCGTTTAGGGATTCCGCCGCTTACGGAAGAACGGCGCAAGCAATTGGTGAAACAGACCAAACAGGAGGCAGAAGAGGCAAAGATCAGTATCCGCAATGCGCGCCGTGAAGGAATTGATGAGGTGAAAAAGGCTGTCAAAGAGGGTATGGCCGAAGATATGGGAAAAGATGGAGAAAACGAACTGCAAAAACTTCACGATAAGTATATCAAGAAAGTGGATGAGATGTTCGCCGAAAAGGAGAAGGAGATACTTACCGTTTAATGGCAAAAGGCGGGGATGAAAGCGGTAAGATAGGACTGCAGGGGCTGGTTGTCAGGAATACCGGGAATGCCTATCTGGTGCGTGATGATAACGGCAACGATATCATTGGCATAGCAAAGGGAAATCTGAGACTTAAAGGGATCAGAAGTACAAGCCCTATTGTAGTGGGCGACAGGGTCTTTATGGATCCTAACCCCGACGGTACCGCTTTTATCACCGATATCGCCGAACGGAAGAATTATATCGTCCGTAAGGCTTCCAATCTCTCCAAACATGTGCATATACTGGCTGCCAATATTGACCTGGCATTCCTTTGTGTTACGGTGAGTTATCCTGAAACAACTACCGTATTCATCGATCGTTTCCTGACTACCGCAGAAGCATATTCGGTACCGGTCTGTCTTATTTTCAATAAAATAGACTTGTATGATGAGGAGGAGAGTGAATACCTGAATGCGCTGATACATCTCTATTCCACAATTGGCTATCAATGTTTGAAAACTTCGACGGTGACCGGTGAAGGTAAAGATCAACTGGAGGCTTTGGCAGAAGGAAAGACCGTTTTACTTGCAGGGCATTCGGGGGTGGGGAAATCGAGCATCGTTAACCTTCTGGTAGGGGATCAGGCGCAAAAAGTGAGAGAGATATCCGGTTATCATCATAAAGGGATGCATACCACCACTTTTTCGGAGATGATCGAATTGGAGAATGGTGGTTTCTTGATTGATACCCCGGGTATCAAAGGTTTCGGTACCATTGATATGAGTCGTGCCGAAGTATCGCACTATTTCCCTGAAATATTCAGGATATCGAAAAACTGTAAATATAACAGTTGCCTGCATCTTAATGAACCTGGCTGTGCAGTGTTGGAGGCAGTCGAAAATCACTACATCAGTGAAAGCCGCTATCATTCATACCTGAATATACTGGAAGACATTGAGGAAGGAAAATACCGGTTATGACTATACAACTTAACAGTGCACTGCTCCTGATCATTGAAATACTCTACCTGCTCACAGTAGTAGGTATTGTAGTGGTGGTGATCTCCGAAAACCGGAATCCCATCAAAACGGTGGCATGGATAATGGCGGTGGTGTTTCTGCCCTTTATCGGTATTATCTGGTACGCCTTCTTCGGACAAGACGCGACAAAAAAACAGGTAATCTCCCGCCGGATGTACAGCAAGTTGAAGAAACGCCCCCTGGACGGGATGGAAACTGCCGTAGAGCATATTTTCCCGGAAGAGTATATTAACCTTATTAACCTGCTCCAGAATATGGATTATACGCCGTTGCTGGGAGGAAATGATGTGACGTTGTTTACCAATGGTGGGGATAAATTCGCAAGCCTGTTTGCCGATATCGAAAAGGCCGAAAAGCATATTCATATAGAGTATTATGTATTGCTTGACGACGAATTGGGCCTGAAACTCCAGCAGGCGCTTATCCGTAAGGCCAGGGAGGGAGTGGAGATACGTATTATTTATGACAGTTTCGGATCGAGGAAGGCGAAGAGGAAATTTTTTGAAGATTTCAGGAAAGCAGGCATAGAAACCGAACCTTTTTTAAAGCTGAGTCTTTCGAGACTTACTTCGAGGCTCAATTACCGTACACACCGCAAGATTGTGGTTATCGATGGACGGATAGGCTACGTGGGAGGAATGAATGTGGCTGACCGCTACCTGAAAGGACTTGATTGGGGCTGCTGGCGTGATACCCACGCCCGGATCGAAGGGAAGGGGGTACAAGGATTGCAGTCGGTCTTTCTGATCGACTGGTATTTTGTATCGCAGACGCTGATTACTTCTCGTGATTATTTTCCTGTACTTGAAAATTATGGTGAATGTCCCATGCAGATAGTAAATAGCGGCCCCCTGAGTGAAACGAACGAAATATCGCATGGCATTATGCAGGCTATTTATGATGCACGTAAATCGATTTTTATCCAGACTCCCTATTTTCTGCCTCCTGACGCGATGGCCGATGCACTACAGGCAGCAGCTATCAAGGGTGTCGATGTGAGGGTTATGATGTCCAAACGATCGGACGTCCCTCTGGTGCAAAGAGCTTCATTCTCTTATATTAAAGATATGTTGAAGGCCGGAGTGAAAGTATATATGTACCACAAAGGGTTCCTGCATTCCAAGATGATGGTATTCGATGGTTCACTTACGCTGGTTGGTTCGGCCAACTTCGACTCGCGTAGCTTCGAACAAAATTTTGAAGTGGAGGCATTTATCTATGACGAAAAATTGGGGATGCAGGCTAATGATATTTTTGTGGAGGATCAACGTTTTTCAGATCCCGTTTCAATGCGTGAATGGTATAAGCGGAGTGTGAAAAAGAGATTTATAGATTCTTTTCTACGACTCTTTGCTCCTTTGATGTAAAATCATAGAACACTCATGAGATACAGGTTTATGCACATGCTTAAAGTTAAAATGTCTTGTATCTTGATTCCTGGCTCTAATATTTAATCATATGGAACGAATTTTTATTATAGGCTATATGGGTTCGGGTAAAACCACGGTAGGGAAACGGTTGGCCGGATCGCTTTCTCTTTCGTTTGTCGATCTCGATGCTTATATCGAGAATAAGTATCGAAAGGCCATTCCTGCTCTTTTCGAAGAGAAGGGAGAGGATGGTTTTCGGAAAATAGAGAGCCAATCACTTCGGGAAGTTGCAGAGTTCGAGGATGTGGTGATCTCTACCGGAGGAGGTACACCCTGTTTCTTTGATAATATGGAGGTAATGAATCGTGCCGGCCTCACTATTTACCTTGAGGCTCATCCCGAAGATCTTGCCGATCATTTACTGGCATCGAAAACAGTGCGACCTCTCATTGCCGGGAAGTCGAGGGAGGAGCTTATCCCCTTTATCACGGAGCATCTGGCCCGCAGAGAGAGCCATTACCGGAAAGCAAAGATTATTTACCCCATTGACCGGATGAATACAAAGGATGAGATCCATCTAACGGTGTGCGGTATTGAAGAACTAATAAAAAGGAGGAACGCGGAATGATGTTTGACGCCCATAAAGGCACCTCGTTTGTGGTACGCGAATTGCTGCAGAAAGTAGAAAAGCAGAGAACGTCTCTGGTGATTGGAGTCCCCAAGGAAGACCACAAACATGAAAAACGGGTGCCATTGACGCCCGAAACCGTTTCATTGCTGGTCGAGTCAGGTTACAGGGTACTGCTTGAAGCCGGAACGGGGATGACCATCAATTATACCGACAGCTATTATGCCGAATCGGGTGCAGAGATAGTCGGGACTCCTGAAGAGGTTTTCCAGGCCGACCTGATCCTGAAGATATTACCTCCTACATTGGAAGAGGTAAGTATGATGCGGCCGCGTGCTACTGTTTTTTCGTTTCTCCATATCCATAAATTATCTCTTTCTTTGCTGGAGTTGATGTCTGAGAAGAAGATCAACGCGCTGGCTTATGAACTTTTATACGACAATACGGGCATCTCTCCGTTTGTGACATCCATATCCGAAATTGAAGGTACTTATTCCATTACCCTGGCGGCAGAACTGTTGAGTAATGCTCATGGAGGGAAAGGTATCCTGTTGGGAGGCATCCCTGGCATATCGCCTACCGAGGTGGTGGTGATCGGGGCGGGGGTGGCCGGTACCATGGCCGCCCGTGCGGCGTTGGCCATGGGTGCGTCGGTGAAAGTGTTCGACAACGATGTGGTGAAGCTGCGTACTATCCGCCATGAACTGGGTAATCTGGTATTTACTTCCACGCTTCAGCCCAATGTACTAAGAAATGTGTTTCGCTCTGCCGATGTGGTAATAGGTGCCATGCAGTATATCAATAAAACCCACTTTTACCGTATCTCCAACGACCTGATCCGGGAGATGAAGCGGGGAGCCGTGATCATCGATATACGAATGGCGCAGGGAGGATGTTTCGAAACCACCATGGAAGCCTGTTTGCCCGGCCATCCGGCGGTTTTTGAGAAATTCGGCGTGTTGCATTTCTGTGAGATGAGTCTTAGTTCCCGTGTGGCGCGTACTGCTTCCATCGCTCTGAGCAATATTTTTGTGTCATTGTTCTCTACCATGGCTGATTGTGGAGGAACCGACCATTTTGCACGATTCGACCGCGGTTTTGCCGCCGGCTTCTACCTTTACTCCGGAAAGATGGTCAACCGGTATGTGGGCAACCACTTCAATATACCTGTAACCGATATCGGATTGTTCTTGCCGGGGTATTAACATATTATTTGAATATTCCACTGGGCTGGGAAAATGATCTCCCGTCAGGATCGATATGAAATAAACTACTTTTCCGAAACGGGTTCGGAAGACAACCTCTTCTGCAGGATCAGATACCAGATAAACAGGATGATCCCTTTGAATATTGAGGTGATGGACAGGGCCCACCAGACTCCGGTCACACCCATGCGGGTGCCCAGTACCATGGCGATAGGGATCCGTAATGTATTGAATACAATGCTGATGATGGCCGGTGGAGTGGTCCTGCCTAAACCATTGAACATGCCCTGGGTGGTGATCTCCAACATCATAAAAACCTGGGAGATCCCTATGATCAACAGATACTCACCGCCGGCTTCATAGGCTTCTTTTTCCGGGACAAAGACAGAAAATATCCCTTCCCCGTATAATACAAATGCCAGGGTTACTGCGATTCCCAATGCTCCCATCATCATCAAAGTATAACGGAAAGCCCTGTTGGCACGACTCATCTTAAGTGCGGCAAAATTCTGCGCCACAAAGCTGCCGAGTGCAGTGGAAAAGCCGGTGGAGGTATTCCATGTAATCCCCTCGATCTGTCCCCCGGTGGTCTGGCTGGTGATACCCAAATGTCCTCCGTACAACGATGCGATACGGGCCAGATTCATATTGATAAATGCGAAATAGGTATTCATGGCGGCCACCGGCAACCCTAATTTCAGGATATTCAGTGTGTACCTTCTGCGTGGGCGGATCAGAAATGGGAATTTCCCCAACAATCCGTTCTTCTTTTTCAGGTGTCGGACGAACAATAGGAGTACCACGCTCTGAGACAGGATGGTAGCCAGTGCTGCGCCTTTTACACCCATAGCAGGAATAGGCCCAGCCCCGAAGATCAGAAGCGGGTCCAGCACAATATTTAAAACAAGGCCGGTAGCGTTGAAATAAAAGGGGATATCACTCCGTCCGGAACCGATATAGATGCCGGAGAAGTTGAGAATCAGAAACATGATAGGAATCCCTAAGGAGATGATCTGCAGATATCCGGTTGCTTCCACTGCAATCTCCTGTTCCAGTTTGTAAAATGATATATAAGGGTGGGGGAAAAGAAGGAAAAACATACCGAAGAGGAGCCCTAGCAGTATAGCGATGGTGGTGGTATGCGAAGCATAGAGTGATGCCTGGTCTAACCGACGGGCGCCGATGGACTGTCCGATAGATATCTCGGCAGCCACCTTGGAAATAAGCGCGACTGAGTTCATCATCCACATAAGCATCCCCACGGCGCCTACTGCCGCGACCGACTGACTGCCCAACCGTCCTATCCAGATGATGTCCACCAGGTTGTAGGCCATCTGGATAAAACTGATTGCCATCAACGGGAGGGCTAACGTGAGCAACTGCCGGAAAATGCCTCCCCGGGTAAGATCGCGCACTGCAGATGTTTGTAAAGATTGAGATTCCACCGGCAACCCTTTTTTATTAAAAAAGGAAGTAACCGTTGAAGTTACTCCCTTATATGCTGTTTTAGATAAGAGGAAGAGGAGATTTTCCGGTGGTACCGGAGTAAATTTCCCCTCTCCTCTCTGGAGCGGAAGACGGGACTCAAACCCGCGACCCTCAGCTTGGAAGGCTAATGCTCTATCAACTGAGCTACTTCCGCAAAATTAATTGACAATTGAAAATGGGTAATTGACAATTTTGATTGGTGTTCCCCTCATTGTGCATTGTTAATTCTCAATTGTCCATTCGTCAGTGGGCAGTGATGGATTCGAACCACCGAAGGCGTAAGCCAGCTGAGTTACAGTCAGCCCCATTTGGCCACTCTGGTAACTGCCCTTTGCGAGTGCAAAGATACAAAAAATTATTTGTATCTTGAGTGAAGTTCCATCATTTTTAACGCGGTGATGGCCGCTTCGTCACCTTTATTCCCGTGTCTGCCACCTGCCCTGGCTTGTGCCTGGTCGAGTGTGAGGGTGGTGAGCAATCCGAAAATTACCGGTATGTCGTACTTGAGGTTCAGTTGGGTGGCACCCTCGGTCACACTGTCACAGACAAATGTGAAATGTGGTGTTTCCCCCTGAATGACACATCCCAGAATGATAACGCTGTCAACCTTCGCTTTCTCGATCATCACCTTTGCAGCGTATGTCAGCTCAAAACTGCCGGGCACGTGTTCAATGATTATATCATCGGCCGATACACCGAACTTCAGCAATGTATTGGTTGCTCCGTTCAGTAAACTGTGGGTGACAGACGAATTCCAGTCGGACACCACGATGCCTACCCGTTTCCCTTTCCCATCGGCAACTACCGTGGGATCATATGACGAGAGGTTACTCAATGCTGTTGCCATGACCGCTTATTACTTATTTTCTTTCAGGAAGAGAGCCTGTTGGATGAACTTATCTGCTTCCCGGGATTCAGGAGAGTTGAGATAGGTTTCTTTGATCTGTGTGAAAACCTCAATCGCTTTGTCGTAGTCGGCTTTACTCAAATATGCTTCGCCTGCTTTTTTATAATAGATGGGGCTGAGCATTTCGTTGTCAGCTTCTTTGGCCGCTTTGAGAAAGTTGTTAATAGCCTGGTCGGTCTGTCCCATATTCATATATACATCACCTATCGCACCGGTGACGGCCGGAGTGATCAGCAAATCTCCTCCTTTGAATTTCTTCAGGTGTTCCAGCGCTTTCTCATTATTCCCTATCCGGCTGTAAGAAATGCCGGCATAAGCATGTGCCAAGTCAGCCGTTTTGGTTCCTTTATAACGATCTATGATGGATTCAAATCCTATATAATCGTTGCCATTCCCGAAAAGAGCCAGGGAGTCGTCTCCGTTCTGGAAATAGCGTTCTCCCTTAAAGAGAGCAGCTTGTGCTTTCTCAGTGCGAGGTGTCTTGTGCAAATAGTGGTAGGCGAGAAAAGCCCCTACGAGAGCAATTACTATCAGCAATCCAGTTACAATGATTTTCTGATTTTTTTCGAGAAATTGTTCGGAAGTGGTAAGTGCCTCCCCGATATTTTCGAAATTCTTTTCGGCTTTCGACTCTTTTGTTTTTTTAGCAGACATATTTCTTTGAAAAAATGTTACGTTTTATTTTTCGAGATGCAAAAGTACAGTTTTTTAAATGATAAATAAAATTTCAACACCGGTTTTTTATAAAAATGATGAGTTGTTTTAATCTTTTTCGTAGGTTTGTAGTCTAATCGGGAGTTTGGCATCAATTTATCAAGGTGGTTAGATGATGAGGAGGGAAGGTGAAAGAAGATAATGTGCTTTGCACGAAATAAAGGCGGGATAAAGGATAGAAACGATAAATTTTTAGTTTTTCACTTTTAGTTTTTAGTTCACAATAGTTTTGCCTCTAAAGAAGATTTTAATATGAAGAAGTATATGTTCATTGTAGGTGTGTTGATAATGGGACTGTCGAATATGACAGCACAGGTCGACGCAGGTTTTGCTACTGTTCCGGTGGTGAATGGTAAAGTGGTCTTTGAGCAGTTTATACTTACCGATCAGGGACTTTCTGCTAATCAGAAATATGCTATCCTGCAAAAGTGGGTGAAGGATAAATATACCGGTAGTCCATTGGTGTCGAGTATTCGTTTCGATGATAAAAATCAATCTGCCACAGTAAGTGCAAGAACAGAATTGGCAGGCGTGCCGGAAAATCCTGTGATGAATTACAGGTTCGACCTTTCCGTAGCCAGTGCCGGATGTGTATTGGTGGTAAGGGATATCACTTATCAAAGTGCGCCGAAACAGGGAGCATCTTCTTTTCCGAAGACCATTACTGCCGAGCAGACCATTACCGATCAGGCAGTGAGTGCTCCGGGAGAAGAGGGGCAGATAAGGAGTGGCACACGAAAAGCGACCCTTTCGTTTCTGAATAGCCTATATAAAGAGGTGTCAGGCCTGTTTTAATAAACCATCTACACCCGTGCGATTTGCATGATCGATTTACCGGGTTAATTTAAAATTATCGTATGAAAACTTTGGTAGATTGAAATTATATGATTAATTTTGCGCCCTGATTTACCGGAAAATAATGTTTCGGTGAAGTGCTGTGGGTGTGATCCATAGATATAAATTGTTGGTGAATAATAAAGTAAACACATTATATAGCAATGTCTAAGATTTGTCAAATAACAGGTAAAAGAGCAATGGTTGGCAACAACGTTTCCCACTCCAACAGGAAAACGAAACGTAAGTTCAATGTCAATTTGTTCAGAAAAAAATTCTATTGGGTGGAAGAAGATTGCTGGATCAGCCTCAACATATCGGCATCCGGTTTGCGTACCATCAATAAGATCGGTTTGGATGCAGCCTTGAAAAAAGCCGCTGCAAATGGATATTTAAACGCTTAATGATAGGGAGGAAGCAGCAATGGCAAAAAAAGTAAAAGGAAACAGGATACAGGTGATCATGGAATGTACTGAGCATAAGGAAAGTGGTATGCCCGGTACTTCGAGGTATATCACTACGAAGAACAGAAAGAATACGACAGAGCGGTTGGAGTTGAAAAAATACAATCCCATCCTTAAAAGAATGACTGTTCATAAAGAAATCAAGTAAAACAAGATAGACTATGGCAAAGAAAGCAGTGGCGGGATTCCGTGACAAAAATACAACTACCGGGCGTAGTCATACCAAAGTGATCAAAATGGTAAAATCGCCTAAGACTGGTGCATACAGCTTCAAAGAAGAGATGATCCTGAACGACCAGGTGAAAGATTATTTTTCGAAATAAATCTGTTCCATTCAGACTTTTTACTCTGCTCGCCAAAATAGATAAGTTTATTTTTTGTGGAGCTTGATGAAAAGAGTCGGTTAAAAATATATAAAAGCTTCCCTGTGCTCAAACGCAGGGAAGTTTTTTATTGACTATTTTGTAGCTTTGTAGATTGTGCGGGTTGCCTGCCAAATCCTAACAAATGGAAAAATCAAAGGTATCTTAATAATTGTTCTATGAGCTTTTTTGACAGATTCACAAAAGGGAAAAAAGAAACACTGGATAAAGGTCTCGAAAAGACAAAGGAGAACTTTTTTTCGAAGATCACACGTGCAGTTGCCGGTAAGTCGAAGGTCGACGATGATCTGCTCGACAATCTGGAGGAGATATTGGTTACCTCCGATGTAGGCGTGGATACCACTCTCAAAATTATTGAACGTATCGAAGCACGTGTGGCCAGGGATAAATATGTGGGGACAGATGAGTTAACGGCTATGCTTCGCGATGAGATTGCGCTGCTTCTGACTGAAAATAACAGTGACGACCTGTCGGAATTCACTCTTCCCGAAAGGAAAAAGCCTTATGTGATTATGGTAGTGGGAGTAAATGGTGTAGGAAAAACAACTACTATTGGTAAGTTGGCATATCAATTCAAACAAAAAGGATACTCTGTTTATCTGGGAGCAGCCGATACGTTTCGTGCAGCGGCAGTGGAGCAGCTTGATATCTGGGGGCAAAGGGTAGGTGTGCCGGTAATCAAGCAAAAAATGGGATCCGATCCCGCTTCTGTGGCGTTCGATGCAGTCAGTTCGGCCAAAGCGCATGATGCCGATGTAGTAATCATAGATACCGCCGGCCGTCTGCATAACAAGGTTAACCTGATGAACGAGCTGACCAAGATAAAGAATGTGATGGGAAAGATCGTTCCAGGTACACCGGATGAAGTACTCCTTGTCCTTGACGGTTCTACCGGTCAGAATGCTTTTGAACAGGCTAAACAGTTCACTGCCGCAACCGAAGTAACAGCGCTTGCCATCACTAAGCTTGATGGAACTGCCAAGGGTGGTGTGGTGATCGGAATTTCCGACCAGTTTAGAATTCCGGTGAAATATATCGGCCTGGGTGAAGGAATAGAGGATCTGCAGGTGTTCCGCAGGCGGGAATTTGTGGATTCCCTGTTTGGAGAGTGATGAATAAAAAAATATATGGTTAATAACAAGATAGATGTTGTTACATTGGGGTGCTCGAAAAACCTTGTCGATTCGGAATTATTGATGAGGCAACTGGTGGCCAACGGGTATACCGTGGAACATGATCCTGAAACGCCTCGCGGCGATATTGCCGTGATCAATACATGTGGCTTTATTGGCGATGCAAAAGAAGAATCGATCAATATGATCCTCTCTTTTGCCGAAGCCAAAAAACGAAATAAACTCAAAAAACTGTTTGTAATGGGATGCCTCTCGGAACGATATAGGGAAGAATTGTTGGAAGAGATCCCCGAAGTGGACAGGTTTTACGGTAAATTCGACTGGAAAGGCCTTATTACAGACTTGGGTAAATCCTATTATAAGGAGTGGGAGTTCGACCGGTCGCTATCGACTCCCTCCCATTATGCCTATGTGAAAATATCGGAAGGGTGCGACAGGACCTGTTCATACTGCTCTATCCCGTTGATCACCGGGAAATATAAATCGCGCCCTGTCGAAGAGATCGAAGATGAGATCCGCCGGTTGGTGATCAAAGGTGTAAAAGAATTCCAGTTTATTGCGCAGGATCTTACCTATTATGGGCTCGACCTGTACCGGCAGATGAAATTGCCGGAGTTGATAGAGCGGGTTTCTGATATAGAGGGAGTGGAATGGATACGTCTTCATTATGCTTATCCGACCCATTTCCCGACCGACCTGTTACGGGTGATACGCGAACGGGAAAATGTATGTAACTATCTTGATATTGCCCTACAGCATATCAGCGACCATATGCTGAAAACCATGCGTCGCAATATCACCAGGCAACAGACTATTGATCTGATTCAACGTTTTCGCGAAGAGGTGCCGGGTATCCATCTGCGTACTACTATGATGGTGGGACATCCCGGAGAAACGGAAGAGGACTACCTGGAACTACTTGAATTCATCGAAAAGACCCGGTTCGAACGGCTTGGTGCTTTTCCCTATTCGCACGAGGAAGATACGCATAATTACAGGTATTATTCCGATGACGTGCCTGCGGAGGTGAAACAGCAAAGGATGAACAGGCTGATGGAACTGCAGGAGGGGATAGCCCTGTCGGTGAATGAAGCAAAAGTGGGAGAGACCCTGAAAGTGATTGTCGACCGGGAAGATCCTGAGTTCTACGTCGGTCGAACCGAATTCGACTCGCCGGAAGTGGATGGAGAGGTGTTGATCGATAAGTCGAGAGTATTGGGAATTGGCCGGTTTTACGATGTGAAAATCAATGCTGCAATGCCTTTCGACTTGATGGGAACGGTGTACTAATTACCAATTAGAAATGCGAGATATCAGGAAGTGGAGAAGTTCTGAAATCTTGAATCTTGAATTTGGAATCTGAAATTTAATAGGTATGACTCACAGGGATTTTATTGCTGAAGTGGCAAAACGGCTTGAATGGCCGGAAGAAAAGATATCCGGTGTCATTGAAACGATACTGGAGGTGGTGAGCACAGAATTGAAAATGAACAGTCCTGTGATCATCGATGATTTCGGTACTTTAAAGATCGATATTCAACCGGAATATATCCTGGTAAATCCCGAAACCAAAGAACGGTATTTGATGCCACCTGCCGTTGAAGTCATTTTTGAAGTCCCTTCTCAGGAAAACGGGGAAAATTTATCCTTTGTTGATTTTACACTCGATGAGATACTATATAATGAAGTGAATAGTTCTTTCTCACACTTTGAGCCGACACCATTGGATGAGGATGTAGGGTTTCCCGGTATTCCGGAAATTGTGTTTGGTGAGCAAGAAGCTGAAAACGAGATTGCAGAACCTCCGCTTTCGCAGGAAGAACAAAATGCCTTGCCGGAAGAGATTTCGTCCGTGGAGCCGCCTCACTCTCGCTCTCATCGAAGAATGAGAAGTAATAAAAGAACATCACCTGTTTGGATTCCGATTGCGGGGGGGATAGCCATTGTTGTGGCGTCACTTTTTTTTTTCAAAGGAGATAGGAATAGGTAAGGCAGAGACAATAGCTGAGGATACGCTCCAGATAGAGGACCCCTCTCGCATGGAGCTGGTTACGCCACCTATCCCTCATCAAGAGATAAGAACTGTAGTTCTTTCTGAAGGAAAAACATTACGGTTGCTGGCGCTTGATCTTTGGGGAAACCGGGAGTTTTGGGTCTATATCTACCTGGCGAATAAAGATAAAATACCTAATCCCAATAGAGTTCCTTCAGGAACAACATTGGTCCTGCCCGAGAAGTCAGCCTATCCTATAAATGCGGCAGATCCCCATTCGGTAGCCAAAGCAAAATCCCTTGGAGATGAAGTGCTGAGAGCATTTTAGTGGATCGTAATCATTAAAACTATTTTAATATAGTCAAGACGGAAATAAAATAGTAAGGATTTATATTATCAATGCTAAATAAACAATCTTATGCAAAAACAACTGACAACATTTGCCATATTACTGGCAACTATTATCCTGTTCAGCTGCACCAACGGCACGCAGGGGAGAAAAGGAGAAGGAGAGAAATGCCAACCCATCCGCACGGAAGTGCCCGGACGCCCGGCGGGACAAAAGGATGTGCTTGGCCTGGTA
>WPCJ01106772.1_pt1 | contig 44495 bp, 38 predicted proteins | sample 5399831 | NCBI WGS metagenome assembly WPCJ01 (sample SAMN12869470, study PRJNA574797) | sludge metagenome | isolation source: wastewater treatment of pH10 | place: China:Beijing | collected 2019-05-20
GCGGGGCGCGAGGGCGCGCTGGCGCGCGCGCTGGACCGGGAGGGAATGGCGCGGGCGATTGCCGCCGCATGGGGCAGGCCGGTCATGCTGGATCCGCCCGAATTGCTGCGCGACCGGCCGGGGCAGCGGGCGCTGATCGCCTATCGCGGCGCTGCTCCGGAAGGCGCGTTCGAGACCTATGGCAAGCTGCGCGTCAAGGGGCTGGACAGCCGTACCCCCGCCCTGCACCGGCGGCTGGCCGCGGCACTTCCGGGCGATGTGGGCGTTCCCGAGCCGATGGGCATCCTGCCCAAAGCGCGGATCTGGTTGCAGGCGCGGGTTCGTGGACACCTGCTGGCCGACCTGCTGGACAGCCCTGACACCGCGCCCTTGCAGGCGGCGGGGCGGGCCTTGGCACGGCTGCATGGCGTGGGTCTCGACCGGATCGGCGAGGCTGCCGAATGGACGATGCGGGACGAACTGACCGTCATGCGGGACGCGTTCGCCAGGGCCGCAGCCGCGCGACCCGAGTTTGGCCAATCGCTTGCCGCGCTGGATGCAATGCTGACCGAACAGGCCGAGGCCCTGCCGCCGGGGCGCCGGAACGGCATTCACCGCGATTTCTACCCCGATCAGGTGATCGTCGCACCGGACAAGACCTGGCTTCTGGACCTGGACCTGTTCGCCATCGGCGATCCCGCCATCGACATTGCCAATTTCATCGCCCATCTGCGCGAACATGCGCTACGCAACGGGTTGGAGGATAAACTCCGCGCCCATGAGGACGCTTTCCTGGCCGGTTATACGGGGATCGCCCCTCTACCCGATGCCGCACGACTGGATGTGCTGATACGCGTGTCACTGGCACGCCATGTCTGGATCTCGCAGCGCGTCGCGGGGCGATCCCATGTGACGGGAGGGGTGATCTCCCTGCTTCTTGCGTAGGAACGATTGTCGAGGAAGGCGATTGCCGATGCCTTGTGGTTCCGCGACAATGCCAGTGTCCTGGAGTGACATGGCGGACAGAAACAGTGAGCACACACTTCATATTCGATGGCCCGGATGACGCACGCATAACGGTGCTGCTCGCGCACGGCGCCGGCGCGCCCATGGATTCGACCTCGATGAATGCGATCGCCAAGTCTCTCGGGGCGGCGGGATTGCGGATCGCGCGCTTTGAATTTGCCTACATGGCCGCGCGACGCACGGGTGACGGTCGCAAGCCGCCGCCCAAAGCCGATCGTCTCCTGCCGGAATATGTGGCCGCCGTCGACGATCTTGGCCCGACCACTGGGCCGCTTATCATCGGCGGAAAGTCGATGGGTGGCCGTGTCGCCAGCATGGTCGCCGATCCGCTGTTCGAAGCAGGGAGAATTGCGGGACTTCTTTGTCTCGGCTACCCGTTTCATCCGCCAGCAAAACCTGATCAACTTCGCACCGAACATCTTGCCGCGCTGAGCTGCCCGACCCTGATCTGCCAGGGCACGAGAGACCAGTTCGGTGCGCAGCACGAAGTGGCAGACTATGCGCTGTCCCCAACCATAGAGCTGCTGTGGCTCGAAGATGGCGACCACGACCTCAAGCCGCGCAAATCCGTATCCGGCTTCACGGCTGCCGATCATCTCCGTACTGTGAATGAGACTGTCGTCGAATGGACCAGGCGTATCGGTGGTTAACCCTGGTTCCTCGTCTTTCCGATCAAGGTAGGCAAGTTGTCCTTTTCCCTGTCAGATCGGCGTTTGCAGACCGGCGCCAGCCGCTCGCCATAACTGTTCATCTCAGGCAACTATCGACGATATCGACCTTTTCATGGTCAGCCCCGGAAAAATCTCCGCTCTTGTCACAAAGTCACGCCCTGAAACGTCAACCGGCCAAGCAGTCATCCTTTGACCAGAAGGGCGTTCGACAATGACATCGAAAATGCGGGACGGATCATCGCATGGCTCTCCGGAACCGGCAGTCGAAAGCCGGTCGCATATCGGCGTCTTCGAGCAGGCGCGCCCGCGGCTCCTCGGCCTCGCCTACAGGATTCTCGGCTCTCGTGCGGAAGCGGAAGACGCCGTGCAGGACACCTTCCTTCGCTGGCAGGCAGTGGACATTAGAAACATCGAGTTTCCGGGCGCCTGGCTGACAACGGCCTGCACACGGCGTGCCATCGACATGCTGCGCGCCTCCTACCGCAGCCGGGTGGACTATGTTGGCAACTGGCTGCCCGAGCCGGTCCAGCCGATGATCGACAACGAAGCGGAGGCGCAAATGGAGCTTTCATCCTCTCTCTCGACCGCCTTCCTGCTGATGTTGGAGCGCCTTTCGCCGAAGGAAAGGGCCGCCTATCTGCTCTACGAGATTTTCGAGATGTCTTACGCCAGCGTGGCCGCATCGCTGGATATGAACGAGCCGGCGTGTCGAAAGCTGGTTTCGCGCGCCAAGGCGCGGATCGGCGACAGTCAGGTGCGGTATCAGCCGTCCGAGGAACGGCAGGAGGAACTGCTGGCTGCCTTCGAAGACGCAATCCGGAACGGGCAGCCCGGTTCCCTGGTCGCCATGCTCGCGAGCGACGTACGCCTGACCGCCGACGGTGGGGGCAAGGTGGCAACGGTTATGGAAGTCCTGGAAGGCGATGCGGTAATGGCTTTCCTGACCGGGCGGCTGAGCCAATGGTGGACGGCGTATGACTGGACGTTCACCGACATCAGCGGACTACGGGGGCTCGTCTTGCGCGAAGGCAAGCAGGTCGTGGCAACGGTCTCCTTCGCCTATGACACGCAAGACCGCATTACCGACATCTTCATCATGCGCAACCCCGACAAGCTGGAAGGCCTCGGAGAGGTCAGGATTCACTAAGTGGCCCGGGGGCCTCAGCGCAGCGCCCCTGGTGGGTAATGCACACCGGGCAAAGGGACGCCCCTTCCGGGGCGCGGCGGTTCCATCTTTTCGAAATGCATGATGCGGCACCAGTCGCGAAAAAAGGCCATCGTGTCGCGTCACAAACGCCTCTCCTCGAACGTCACAGTAGCATGGCAATAGAGCCCACAACCTCCAAGCACCATAGAATTCAAGGAGATGATCATGAGCACCAAAGCACTTTACATCAGGCACAAGGCGCAGCCCGGCAGGCGCGACGAGGTCAAGCGCATCTGGGAGAAATATGCGCGCGCCTATATAGAAGCCGCCAATGGCCATATCGCCTATGTCTACGGTTTTGACGATTCCGACCCCGATGCGATCGTGGCCTACCAGCTCTATTCGGACGAAGCTGGTACGGACGATTTCGTCAAACAGCCCTGGTATCCGGATTATGAGCGGGAGACGGCCGAGCTGCTCGCTGGTCCATCGGAGTTTCGGTCGGTCGCACCGCAATGGGTCAAGGGCGACGCGGCCTGAACTGGCCCAAGCCCGGCGGCATCTGCTGCGCGGTCGCCGGGCCTTTTACCTATCGTTCCTCCGTCACTCCTACGAAAATTGCAGGTCGCAGCAAGGCTGCGGGAGCTTTCCTATGAGCACAAACACTGTTTCGCCGGGTGCACCCCGCCCTGGTTGGGCCGCCCTTATGACCGGCCGGAGCGCCGTATTCTCCGTCATCCTCGCAGGTGGCGTCATGATGCATGCGCTCAATATCTATATCGTTACCACCATCCTGCCATCGGTCGTCGAAGAGATCGGCGGGCTTGGCTTCTATGCCTGGAGCGCAACATTGTTCGTGGTGGCGTCAATCCTTGGCGCGGCCATCGCATCGCGGGTTCTCGATCGGGCGGGAGCGGGTCGCGCATATCTGGTTGCGACGATACTCTTTGCGGCTGGTTCATTGATCTGTGCCGCGGCACCTGCATTTTCGGTTCTTCTTGCCGGTCGCTTCGTGCAGGGTTTTGGCGGCGGGTTGCTCTATGCTTTCGCCTACGCGGTCATCCGGCTGGTTTATCCGGAAGCACTCTGGTCGCGGGCGATAAGCCTGATCTCGATCATGTGGGGCGTTTCCACTCTGGTTGGTCCTGCCGTTGGCGGCTTCTTTGCGGAACTGGATGCCTGGCGTGCTGCCTTCTGGTCGCTTGTTCCTCTATCCCTGATCTTCGGCCTGGTCGCGCTCGCGGTATTGCCCGCGAAAGAGAACGATCAGACTGCTTCAGCGCCATTACCGTTGCCTCAACTTGCCTTGCTGGCCGCTTCCGTGCTCGCGGTGTCCGCCGGCAGCGCGTCCTTCGACCCGATTTGGAACGGCGCCGGGCTGCTGGTCGCGGTCATTCTTGTCATCCTGCTTGTGCTTGTCGAGCGCATGGGAAATGCGCGCCTGCTGCCCGCTGGCAGCCTGGTGGGGGGGAGCCGGCTCATTGCCTTATATGCGACCATCGTCCTTTTGGTGATCGGCATGCAGACTGACATTTTCGTTCCATATTTCCTGCAGGTTTTGCATGGGCAATCTCCACTGATCTCCGGCTATCTCGCTGCGCTCATGGCGATGGGCTGGACGCTCGGCTCATTGGCGAGCGCGGGTCGCAACGGCGACGCCGGATTGCGCGCCATCGCATCCGGCCCGGCATTCGTGTTCGCGGGGTTGGCAATCCTGGCCGTGCTGCTGCCCGTTCCGGGTGGCGCGTTATGGCAAATGACAGCGGTAAGCGGCGGTCTGCTCCTGGTCGGAGTTGGCATTGGAGTTGCCTGGCCGCATTTGGTGACCAACGTCTTCCACGAAGTCTCCGCCGCAGAGCAGGGACTTGCAGCCGGCTCCGTCAGCACCGTGCAGCTCTTTGCCACGGCGTTCGGGTCAGCCGCCGCCGGCATGGTGGCCAATCTTGGTGGATTGCGCAATGGAGACGGCGCTGCAGGCGCGTCAGGAGCCGCGTTTTGGCTTTTCGTGGTATTTCTTGCAGCGCCGATACTCGCGGCAGTCACAACCAGGAAAATTGCGGTTGCCCGAACCAGAAGCGATGCCGTCGAGCTTGCCTGACCTGCGGCTGCGAACAACGAAAGCCCGGTGCGTCATCCACGCATCGGACTTTCCGGATTGGGACAATTGCCCCAGTTCGGGGAGAGCCAGAAAGTTGCCATCAATATTTTGGTTCGCTGTGGCGGGTGGATGCCGAGTTCTGCTCGTTGCAGATCTCTGCAATGCCGAGGTTCAGGGTGATACCCTCCTGCGCTTTGACATTTTCGTAGAGTTTCCGCCACAGATCGTATCGAGGGCAGGATATGGCCCCGGCGTGAGAGTGTTAGACCCGCCGACATGGAACCTGTGCCGCATGGGTCATAAGGCCGAGAGCAGAGGGGTCTTCCAATTCGTGGCCCTCTCCGGAGCCGTGTCAGATGCAAACAGTCGCGTCAGCGGCTTCGTTCAATCCCGCCGGTTCCGATTTCAAGAGCCGTGCTTTGGAAGACTTAATCGGAATTTGCGCCGCACATATGCTATAGGAGCTGACAGGTTGTCATTGGCTGCGGGGCAATGGGATGCTCGACGAAATTGGCGCGATAAGGCAGCGATTTGGCGGTTGCCAAACGCTTGACGACTGCGTCGACGAGGCATTGGCGGCCGTGCACCAGTTCGGCTTTCATCGCCTGGTATACGACTATACTCCCGTCACGCTGGATATCGACGGGACGTTAATGCTGCCATCGCTGCTTATGCTGCGCAATGTCGACGAAGACATGCGACTCTACTGGTTCGACCAGGGCTACTACCGCATCGATCCGACCCAACGCCTCGCGGCACAAACCTCTACACCCTTCTTCTGGGACCTGGACCGCAAGTCCGAGACCGACATTCGCGCCTTCCTGGTCGACGATGCCGAACCGGCGGTGCGCTACCTTCGCGATCGCGACCAGACGACCGGTGTCACCGTCCCGATCCACATGCCGGGTGGTGGCTATGCAACCGTGACGGCCATCTGCAACGCTGGAGACCTCGAACTTGGCCGTGACGCAGGTAGTATCGCCAGGTTAGGTCTTATTGCCCATATATTCCATGAAAACGCCTACGCGAAATTCGATGCCACCGCACATAAGGTACGCGTCGCGTCCCTTTCGCGAAGAGAAAGGGAGTGCCTCCGCTTGTGCGCCGAGGGCTATTCGGCAAAGCAAATTGCACGCGTGATCGGACGCTCCGAACCGACCGTTGTGATGCACCTCTCCGCAGCGGCGAAGAAACTCGGCGCCAGGAACCGCACCCAGGCCGTTGTGCGCGCCCTCCACTACCGCTTGATCGACCTGTAACTGGCGATCGCTGCGCATTGGTTCGCGGCGCCGGTTTCAGGCCACTTTCTCGTAGGCGATGTTCCGGGCCAGCCAGCAGCCGATGACAAGGCCGCGAATGTTTTTGGCGGCGTCCCTTTCGACCTGGATGGTCCAGTTGCCGGGGGCAGGGGCATCCATTGAACGCTGGCAGGACAGCACGAACACATCCCGCCCCACGGGGTAGATCGTGTGCATGGGGCCACGGCCCAACAAACCTTCGAAGCAGCCGAACAACGCGGTGCCGGCTCTGTCGATTTCCAGCCAGGCTTCCAGTTCGCGCGAGAAATACTTTCCTTCCAACCCTGGGACAGCATCGCCAGTGACGCGGACCGCGCTTGCGCTGAGGTTTTCACCGGGTCGGTTCAACCGAATGGCGTCGCCGTCACGCGCCAGGGTCATCGAGGGTGCCTCGGCGGTGTTCTTCGAGTTCAGGCGCAGCCGCTCGGACGAGGTGGCGTAGTGCGCATCGAGCATCGCGCCGTCCGCCTTTACGCCGAGCAGAAGACCGTTGGCCCTGTCCAGATAGTGGCCGTTCCAGCCCTCATCGGCCGTGTCGGCTGAGGCTGGTGTCTCGTCATGACCAAGGGCCGCACGCAGCAACATACGCGCCGCCTCATGGGAATCGGCTTCGTGGTTGAGCAAGACGACGACCGACAACCGCTTCGATGCCGCATGCATGCGTTGTAGGCGAAAGCCGCGCAGGGCGCCGCCATGCCCGCTCACGGCAACGCCGTCCACCGTCTCGTGCGAAAGGCCGTAGCCATAGCGCGCAGGTGTGCCGTCGCTGAATGTCTGCGGTTGCGACAGGCGCCGATAAAGTCCTTCCGCGTTGTTACGGGTAGCATCAATGTAACGCTCCCATGCCAGCATGTCCTCCAGCGAAGCCGAGATGCCGGCGTCACCTGTCCAGTAGATGCGGTTGGTGGCGGGGAAGAAGCCGACCTGGTCGTTGCCTTCATAGCCGGTAACGCCATCCACAGGCTTGCTGGTGTCGGCAGTCAAAAGCGCGGTTTCCATGCCGGCAGGCCCGAACAGCCGTTCGGCATAAAGCTCCGCAAGGGAACGGCCGGCGAAATCTTCCAGGAGATCGGACAGGATGCGGAAATTGCAGTTGGAATAGGAATAGCTGCTGCCCGGCTCGAAGTGGGTGGTGCGCATACGGGCCAGAAGCGGCCTGGCGTCCTCGTGGCCGAAGATCCCTTCGGGGTGCGCGCCCTGCACCACGGTCAGCGCCCAATAATCGCGCAGGCCCGACTGCATGTTGCAGAAGTTGGCGACGCTCGGCGTCCGGCCTTCGAGACGCGGCAGGAAATCGGCGACGCGCCCATCGAGGCGGGCAGGATCGCCCACCAGATCCAGAAGGACGCCGCATGTGAACTGCTTGCTGATCGAGCAGATCGGCAGCCGGGTAGCTGTCGTCATGGTCTGACCGCGCGCCATGTCGGCATATCCCCATGCCTGCCGTGCCAGAACCTCCCCGTTCGCCACAACGCCCGCGACGCCGCCCGGTCCCTTGAATTTTTCAGGCAGGCCCTCGAGCGCCCGCTTCAGGGATGAAAGATGGATCTCGCTCGCCAATGCAGGACTCCCGATGTTGCTACCGCAAATGGAACCGGTAGTGACGATACCCTGCGACGGAAGTCAATTTTTTGTGGTGGCGATCCCCGTATGTCGGTAGGCGGCTTCGGGCTGGTCGAGGAGACCGTAGCGCACGGCCATGGTGACCGCCTGGGTGCGGTTTCGGGCACCCAGCTTCTTCGTCGCCGTGCTGAGGTGAAAGACGACTGTCGGGATCGAGCGGCCGATGAGGCGCGAAATCTCCTTGGCCGAGTAGCCATCGGCACAGTAGCGCAGGCACTGCTTTTCCCGCGCGCTGAGTTGGACTGGCGCAAGGCCCGGCACGGTATCGGCATAGGCTTGGTATGCGGCTTCGTGGAAGACCTGTGCGAGCAGGCCGAAATCGGCGATGTTGTGCAGCGCGTCGCCTGCGGTGGCGCCCTGCGCGAGCGTGCCGGTCACTGTGGCATAGCCGCCATGCGGCATATGGATCGGAACCGTCACCCCGGCCGACATGTCGTGGTCGAGCAGATAGCGCGCCACCGGTTCGGTTTCCGAAGTCACGAAATGACGGATGCGTGTGTCGGCGCCCGCTTCGTAGTCCCAGAAGAAGGGCACAGACGTACGTGCGGCGAGCAATTGCACCGGATCGATGAGGAAATAGCCGCGGTCGCACCAGTATTCCTGCATGCCGCTCGAGATGTTGCGCAGCTTCATCAATGACGGAATGGCAATATGACCATCGGAATCCATGGGGACCGGCGTGTAATCATAGATCATGGTGCCGAAGCCGAGTTCCTTCATGGCTTCGAAGGCATGGTCGATGCGCTCTTCGAGGGTCCGATACCGGGCGAACTGGTGTCTGATCGTCTCAATCCGGTCGAGCATGCCTGCCGCCAGTCTCCTTCGCCGCGGGGGACACATCCTTAAAACTATCATTTCTTATAGCTGGCGAAAGCATGGCTGGCGAATAAACTTACCAAGGGCAGCGGGCCGCGGGTGGTTGTGATGCCGCTTCACGAGGGGAGAGAGCAAAACCATGTGGCGTGAGATCAGCTCGGACGAACAGGTCGATATCCGCGTCGATGGGCATCGGGTAAGAGCTTACAGCTTCGGCAAGGGGCCCGGCACGGTTCTGTGCCTCAATGGCGGGCCTGGCCTTCCATGCGACTACCTGCGTGAAGCCCATTCCTGTCTGATCGATCACGGCTATCGGGTCGTCGCCTTCGACCAGTTGGGCACGGGCGCCTCGGATCGGCCGGACGACGCCTCGCTCTGGACGATCGGCCGTTATGTCGCGGAGACCGAAACCGTGCGGCGCGAACTCGGCCTCGGCAAGGTTCATTTGCTGGGGCACTCCTGGGGCGGATGGCTTGCCATCGACTATGCGCTGACCCATCCTGAAAATCTTGCCTCGCTTATCCTGGCCGATACGGTCGCGGACATACCCCATCTGGTCAGCGAGCTTGAGCGGCTGCGCGCCGCGCTCGGCTCCGAAACCGTCGCCATGATGCAGAAGCATGAGGCCGAAGGCACGCTGGATCACCCCGAATACATGGCGGCCATTACCCTGCTCAACTATCGTCATGTTTGCCGCCTGCCGGAGTGGCCAGCCCCCGTGCGCCGCTCGCTGGACGACTGGAACATGGGCCCGTACGTAACCATGCAGGGACCGAACGAGTTTCTCTATACTGGCAACCTCAAGGATTGGAACCGCGTGCCGGACCTGCCGAAAATCAAGGCGCCGGTGCTGATCGTCAATGGCGAGCACGACGAGTTGACACCTGCATGCGCTTTGCGCATGAAAACGGCCATGCCAGAAGCGGAAGTGGGCATCATACGCAATTCCAGCCATATGCCGTTTTACGAGAATCCCGAGGATTACTACCGCGTACTGGTCGATTTCCTGTCACGTCACGGAGCGGGCACATGAAGCACTGTATGTCGGGACGTTGAGGCATGCACCGGTACAAGTTCGTCCTCTATCGCCCGATCCAGTTCCTTCCGGTGCTGTTCGGCATCAGCGTCGTTACCTTCGTGCTGGTCCGGCTCATCCCTGGCGACCCTGCCCGCGTGCTGTTGGGCGCACGCGCTACGCCTACGGCCATTGCCAACATCCGCCGCCAATACGGCCTAGATGAGCCGATGTGGCTTCAGTATTTCTACTTCGTGAAAAACCTGCTCAATGGCGAGATGGGCAAGTCGATCCTTTACAAGATCGATGTGCTGAAGCTCATCATGACCCGTATCGAGCCGACGCTGGTGCTGGTGCTGGCAAGCGTGACACTTTCGGTGCTGATCGCGGTGCCGATGGCCGCCCTTGCTGCTCGCAACCATGGCCGGTTCGCGGATCACGCTGTGCGTGTCATCTCAACGGCAGGCATCGGCTTTCCGCCATTCTGGCTGGGGCTGATGCTGATTATCCTGTTCAGCGTCAACCTCGGTCTGTTGCCGGTTTCCGGCTATGGCGAGACGCTGGGAGAGAAGATCGCCCATCTGATCCTGCCCAGCCTGACGATCGCACTTTCGCTTTCGACCGTGCTGACACGCAGCCTGCGGGCGGCGATGGTGGAGGGCCTGCGTTCCGATGTCGCCACCGCCGCAAGGGCGCGCGGCATGCCCGAGCGGGTGGTCTTCTGGCGTCATGTCGTTCCCAACTCGATGGTGCCGACCATCAACCTGCTCGCCATCAACATAGGCTGGCTGATCGGGGGGACGGTGGTTATCGAAAGCGTGTTCGCCATTCCCGGCATCGGGCAATTGCTGGTGCGGGCGATCTTCTCGCGCGATTACATGGTAGTGCAAGGCGTGGCGATGGTACTGGCCTGCGCTACGGTGCTCATCAACCTCATCGCCGACATCGTGACCGTCGCTGCCGATCCACGGGTGAAGTTATGAGCGCGCGGGCTTTGGACGGAAGGCGGATCGGTCGCCGATGGCAACCCGGCCGGCAGCCGACCCTGATGATCGGCGCGGCGATCCTGACCGCCTTCGTGCTGACGGCGCTGCTCGCGCCATATATTTCGCCCTACGATCCCATCGCCCAGAATGCCGAAATCCGCTTGCAAAGCCCATCCTGGGCGCATCCGTTCGGAACGGACAATTTCGGCCGTGATGTTTTCTCGCGGGTTATCTGGGGCGTGCGCATCGATCTCCAGATAGCGATACTGGGCGTCATCTTTCCCTTCATCATCGGCACGCTGGTCGGCACCGTGGCGGGGTTTTTCGGCGGAATCGTTGACGCGCTCTTCATGCGGCTCATCGATATCATCCTGGCGTTTCCCTTCCTTGTGCTGGTGCTGTCGATCATCGCCATACTGGGACCAGGACTGAGCAGCTTCTATATCGCGATGGCGCTGGTGGGCTGGGTTTCCTACGCACGGCTGATCCGCGCGCAGGTGCTTGTGTTGAAAAACAGCGACTATGCCGTTGCCGCCGTAAGCCTCGGCTTCAGCCGGTCGCGCATCATGTTCCGGCATCTGCTGCCGAACGCGATCGCGGGATCGGTGGTGTTTTCGATGTCGGATGCGGTACTCGTCCTGCTTAACGGCGCGGCCATCAGCTATCTGGGGCTTGGCGTTCAGCCGCCTGTCGCGGAATGGGGCATCATGGTTGCCGAAGGCCAGCCCTTCATTACCACCGCCTGGTGGATCACGTTGTTTCCCGGTCTTTCCATCGTGATGCTTGCCTTTGGCTTCAGCATGTTCGGCGATGCGCTTGGCGATGCTCTGGGAGTAAAGGAATGAGCGCTCCCGTCCTCAGCGTGAGAGATCTTACCGTCAATCTGGACTTGCCGGGCAGCGAGCCGCGCATGCTGCTCGACAAGGTTTCAGTGGATCTCGGAAAGGGCGAAGTCCTTGGACTGGTCGGCGAAAGCGGTTCAGGCAAAAGCCTGTTTTGCCGCACGCTGGTCCGCCTGCTGCCATCCAGAAGCATGCGGATCGTAAATGGCTCCATCATGCTTGGGGAGCGCGATCTGGCCAAGGCTACCGAGACCCAGATGCTGAACGTTCGCGGTGGCAGGATCGGAATGATTTTCCAGAATCCGACCAGCCATCTGGATCCGGTGATGACCATCGGTAACCAACTGACGGAAGGTATACGGTTTCATCAGGAGCTGGGGGCCCGGGCGGCACGCAAGGCGGCAGTCGCGATCCTGCATCAGATCGGCTTTCCCGATCCGGAACGACAGTTCGATGCCTATCCGCACGAATTTTCCGGCGGCATGCGCCAGCGGGCAATGATCGGGGTGGCGCTGTCGTGCAATCCGGAAACCCTCATCGCGGACGAACCGACGACCGCACTCGACGTCACCATCCAGGCGCAAATCCTGCAATTGTTGATGGACATACGCCGTGAGCGCGGTCTGTCGATTATCCTGATCACCCATGATCTGGGCATCGTGGCCCAGACCTGCGACCGTATCGCCGTCATGCGCGAGGGCAGGCTTGTCGAGCAGGGGAAAAAGCGCGACCTGCTGCGCGCGCCTACCCATCCCTACACGAAAGCGCTTATCGGCAGCCACCCCTCGATGCCGTCGCCGTCGACGGAGGAAACAGCGGCGACACCTCCGCCGAATGTAACGGCAGCAACAGGCAAACCCTTGCTTGAGGTCAACGACCTCAATGTCCGCTTCGCCGGAGCCGGCAGTCTGTTCGGAGGGCGATCGGGCGCGGTCCAGGCGGTAGCGGGCGTGTCGCTCAAGGTCATGCCGGGCGAGACGGTCGGCATCGTCGGTGAATCGGGCAGCGGCAAGAGCACCCTGGCGCGGGCAATCCTGGGGCTGACACCGATTGCCTCGGGCAATATCACTTTCGATGGAACCAGCTTGCGCGATGACCGCATTGCGTTTCTTGGCCGGCTTCGCCGTGAAACGGCGATGGTGTTCCAGGACCCGTACAATGCGCTGAACCCTCGCCTCCCCATCGGAGAGATGCTGACCGAGGTGCTGAAAGTACAGGGACGAACCCCGCCCGCCGAAATTCCGGCGCGCGTCGGCGAATTGCTCGATCTTGTCGACCTTGGGCGGGAGTTTGCCGGGCGGCGTCCTCGCAGCATGAGCGGTGGGCAATGCCAGCGGGCCGGCATTGCCCGCGCCCTGGCAGTGGAGCCGCGCCTGATCATCGCCGATGAAAGCACGGCAGCCCTCGACGTCACCATTCAAGCGCAGATCCTCGATCTGTTCCGCGTGCTGAAACGCAAGATGAACCTTACATTGCTGTTCATCGCGCATGATCTCGCCATCGTACGCAACCTTTGTGACCGGGTTGTTGTCATGCATCGGGGGCATATCGTCGAGCAGGGCTCTTCGGCGCAAGTGTTCGAGCATCCGGCGGACGCCTATACGCAGGCGCTGATACGGGCCATTCCCGACATCGATCCGGACAAGCCGCTTCTGCCGCAGGCGGCACGGGAAGTTGTATAGCGGCAAGCAGTCAGATCCAGACCAATCAGAAGGGAACACGACGATGAAAAACAAATGGATGAAAATCAGCCTGGTAGCCATGATGGCCAGTCTGTCGTTCGGGGCGGGTATCGCCGAGGCGGCGGGCGTTCTGACCATTGGTCGGCGTGAGGATTCCACGACTTTCGATCCGATCAAGACGGCCCAGAACATTGATTTCTGGGTGTTTTCGAACGTCTACGATGTGCTGTTCCGGGTCGACAGGTCCGGCAAGGAGTTGGAGCCCGGCCTGGCGGAAAGCTGGGAGGTTTCCGAAGATGGGCTTACCTACACCTTCAAACTGCGCGACGCCAAGTTCTCCGACGGCTCGCCCATCACCGCGGAGGATGCCGCCTACAGCCTGCTGCGCATTCGCGACGACGAGGGCTCGCTGTGGAGCGATTCCTATCAGGTGATCGACACCGCCGCCCAGGGTGAGGACGCACGCACTCTGGTGGTGAAGCTCAAGACGCTGTCGGCACCGTTCCTGGCCTCTCTTGCCATGCCGGGCGCGTCGATCCTGTCCAAGGCGGGGCTCGAATCCATGGGTGCCGATGCCTATGCCGAAAAGCCGATCGCTTCGGGCGCCTTTACTCTGAAGGAATGGCGCCGCGGCGATCGCGTCATCCTGGAGAAGAATCCCAATTTCTGGGAAGCCGACCGCGTCAAGCTGGACGGCGTCGAATGGATTTCGGTGCCTGATGACAATACCCGCATGTTGAACGTGCAGGCGGGGCAACTGGACGCCGCTCTCTTCGTGCCGTTCTCCCGCGTGGCCGAACTGAAGAAGGACCCGGAACTGGTTGTCACCCAGGACACCTCGACGCGCGAAGACCACCTCCTCATCAATCACGAGCACGGCCCGTTGGCCAAGAAGGAAGTGCGCGAGGCGCTCGATATGGCAATCGACAAGCAGGCGATCGTCGACACCGTGACTTTCGGCCTGGGCGAAGTCGCCAATTCCTATATCCCCAAGGGTGCCCTCTACCACGACGACAATGCGCTTCAGCGTCCCTACGATCCGGAGAAGGCCAAGCAGATGCTGGCGGACGCCGGTGCCGCCGATCTGACGTTGAACTATGTCGTGAATGCCGGCAACGAGGTGGACGAGCAGATCGCCGTTCTGTTGCAGCAGCAGCTTGCCAAAGCTGGCGTGACCGCGAACCTTCAAAAGGTCGATCCCAGCCAGAGCTGGGACATGCTGATCGCGGGCGACTACGACCTCTCTGTCATGTACTGGACCTATGACGTCATCGATCCTGACCAGAAAACGACCTTCGTGCTGGGCCACGATTCCAACATGAACTACATGACGCGCTATCAGAATGAGACGGTGAAGAACCTCGTAGCGGATGCGCGCGTCGAGATGGACCCGGCCAAGCGCGAGGCGATGTATATGGAAATCCAGAAGACGGCCAAGAGCGACGTCCACTGGATCGATCTCTATTACAGCCCCTTCATCAACGTTACGCGCAAGAACATCGAAAACTTCTATCAGAACCCCCTCGGTCGCTTTTTCCTGGAAGATACTGTGAAGAACTGACGCTGGCGTGGATCATCGGCAAGAGCTCCTTGCATCGATCTTTTGATCGATGCAAGGAGCTACGCGGCCGGCCTATGCCATCCGCAGTGCATTTGGCACGGCCGTCGGCAGAGGCGGGCGTGCCAAAGATCACGGATTGCGGTCGTCAGCTCAGACTGATTTCGGCCGACGGACGACCCGTATCTTGCCGCTATTTCCGCCGCCGCAGAAAAACTGGCCATCGCCGCCAGCTTCCAGACCGGACACGCCTGTTCCAGCAGGCATCCCGATCTGTTCCATGACCTCACCCGTTTCCGGGTCGAGCCGCCTCACGTCGCTCTCGTCGCCCTCCCACGTGCCGTGCCAAAGTTCGCCATCAACCCAGGTGATACCGGTCACGATGCGTTTGCACTCGATTGTCCGCAGGATGTCACCTGTCTCGGGATCGATCTGGTGAATTTTCCGGCCACGATTCTGACCAACCCAGAGAAAGCCTTCGGCCCAAGCCAGCCCGGAATCGCCGCCATGGCCTGGAGCCGGAATAGTGGCAACCACTCGACCGCTCTCCAAATCGATCTTCTGGATGCGATCCTCGGCGATCTGGAAAAGATGCGTGCCGTCAAAGGCGGTCCCTGCATGGGCAGCGACATCGATCACCCGCACGATCTCGCCAGTTTCCGGATCGAGGGCGTTCAGCTTGTCTCCGCTCGCAAACCAGACATGCTGCCCGTCGAATGTGAGTCCATGTACCTGGCTCACTCCGGGGAAGGGGCCATATTCTCCGATAATTTCAGCCGCAGAACTTTTCATGGGTATCCTCCTGTCCGAAGTCTCATGGCTACAGCCTACCCGCCCGGCAGAGGTCCCGGGAGTAACAATGTCGTCGGGAAGCCGGGAACGGATGAGATCGTCCAGCGCCGCGTCCGGCCGTTGCCGAAGGACTGCACCTTGCCGTTCGCTGCGAGTTGCTCAAGCGTCCGCTGTATCGTGCGTGGGCTCGTATCCAATGCTATCGCCAGGGCCGAACTCGACCACGCCTCCCCATCCGCCAGAAGGGCAAGTGTCGCCGCGTGCGGTTCATCGACATGTGAGACCAGAACGGCCACCTCTTTCACGTTGCGCGGCGTCAAAGCAAAGCCACGCTTCGTCGCCGCGATCCTGGCGATCTTGCGCAGCTCCTTGCGCAAACGCGCAATTTCGACCCGCAGCCGGGCACGATGGGATTCGTCAGCATGCCGGGCACGAAAGGCGCGTTTGAGGAGCGTGTCCCTCGATACGTCGCCGGGCCATGCTTCACCGAGGGCGCGGGCCAAAGCAAACAGAACCGGTCGCGAGGCGAGGGAAATCATCATGCGGTGATCGCGCACTACATTTCGGCATGCGTCTATGACAAGGATACCGGAGTCCAGCAGCGTTTCCACCTCTTCGAGGAGAACAGGGCGTTTCTCACCATTTGCGATCACACATGCCGCCGGTGAGGTGAGAATATGTGCCGCACTCTCAACTTCGGTGGTCAACGCAGGGATGTCCGCTTGTTCTGCTGCCTCGGCGGCACGGGCAAAGGCGGCACGCGCCACGCTTGTCCTAAGGCGGCGAATGGCGGCGCCGGCGACGGTGAGTTCATAGGCGGCACGTGAGGAAGGCGGGAGAAGTGACGGATCAAGGCCGGACAGCAGGCGTTCCGTTTCGTCCAGACGTCCGACCAGCAACAGGCGGCGGGCCGCAAGATTGCGCGCATGAGCGGCATTTACCATATCGCCATGCGCCTCGAGCGTCGCCCATGCCGCATGGAGCGATTTCTCAGGCCACCCGAGGTTACGTGAGACCAGTGCGATCTCGGCCTCGGCGACGATGCAGCGTGCTCGCGCAACCGCCTCTTTGGGGCCGAAGGCGCGGGCGGCGTTTTTGAGCAACGTCTTTGCGCGCTCGAACTCGCCAAGTTGCGCCATCGCTATGCCGCGCAGGGCCATCGCTGCCGGATCGTCACGCAAGGCGACCCGCTTGAGTGCACCTAGGAAATCGCCTTTGGCGAGTGCCCATGCCGCGGCGTTTATCAGAGAGTCCATTTCGTTCCCGTCACATTTGTAACTCCCGCGCCTCCGAAACTCCGCCGTAGGTTCCTCCATGAGCGATAACGGTCGGTGGTATCGAGAAACCGATCATAGACGAACGAAGGAGCTTGAGCGATGAGAGCTAAAACAGCCAACGTCCCCCTGACTTCCCGGCAAAGCACCGAGGGCCATCGCATCGTCTCGAGGGACGAATGGATTGCTGAACGCCGCGCATTGCTGGCACGCGAAAAAGAACTGACACATCTGAGTGACCGGATCGCCATTGAGCGCCGGGCGCTGCCATGGGTACGCATCGACAAGGACTATGTTTTTGACACACTCGATGGCAAGCGTTCACTTGCCGATCTGTTCGATGGCCGCCGACAACTGCTCGTCCAGCATTTCATGTTCGCTCCCGGCTGGGAGCAGGGGTGTCCGAGTTGTTCCTACATGGCTGACCACAATGATGGCATGGTCGTCCATCTGGCGTATCGCGACGTCACGTTCGTGGCCGTGTCCCTTGCGCCGCTCGCCGAGATCGAGCGCTTTCGCCAGCGCATGGGTTGGAAGTACAAATGGGTGTCGTCGCACGCCACTGACTTCAACTATGATTTCAAAGTCAGCTTCACACCACAAGAGGTCGCTAGTGGCCAGATCGACTACAATTATGGTGGCTGGCCTTACGCATATGAGGAATGGCCGGGCATCAGCGTTTTCTTCAAAAATGGCGGGAATGAAGTCTTCCACACCTACTCGTGCTATGGACGCGGCGTGGAAGTGATGATGGGCACCTACCGGATGCTCGATCTCATGCCCATGGGCCGTGGCGAGAGAGACGTGGAATACAAGATGGAATGGGTGCGCCATCACGACCGCTATGGGCCGGCAGCGACAGCAAAAGCGACAACCTCCGGCTCGATTGAGGGACTGTTGGACACGGTCGGGCGCGGGTGCTGCGACTGATGCCTCGGCGAGGAGAAACCAGATGACCGGGTTCAGTCAGAGGCGATTTTCTGGTGACACGAACCGTTCAGAAGATCGCGGCTCGGCTTTTCAGATTGCCTCCACCTTGCCGCCACGCCGACTTTCACTCTGATGGCATTGCTGACAGCTGTGTATGGTGGCGGGACGTCTTCGATGATGTGCATGGGGATGGCTGGCTCATCGCTGCCGGACAGCATGGGTTTCATGTATCTGCTGATGGGCGTTTTCCATGCGGCCCCATGGGTGAGGCTGGCTTCGGGGACGCCTTTCTCACGAAGAAGCAGCGTTCGGACTTGAACCTGAGGCATTCTTCCCGCAACTCGGGGCATTCCGCGTTCTGATTTCTCGTGGAAATCTCCAGCACACAAAATGCGGTTGAGACGGCTGCTTGAATGCCGGGAAACGAAAAGGGCATTCGCAAGCACCTGTTCGCACCTACCGGCTTCTGATCGCCGGTGGGTTCTGCCGCAGTGCATGGAGGCAAATTTTGATGGACGACGTGAAATTCACAACCGGCTTGACGACTGCCGCCGATGCTCGTGTCGCATTTCGCGGCACGCCGTTTGTCGAGCGAACGGCGCTTTTGAACCAGAATGCCCTGTGGATGCGCTGGGACAGGAATATGGTCGTCGATACCTATTCCGACGTGGCCGAAGAGTTGATGGCGATCCGCAACAGGGTAGCCATGGGCGATATGTCGCCCCTTTCGAAATACGTCATTGCCGGAAGCGACGCCGAAAGGTTGATGGACAGCCTTATCCCTCGCGACATCACCAGGCTGAAGGTCGGTCAGATCTATTACGCGCCATGGTGCGACGATAAGGGCGATGTCGTCGGCGATGGCCTTGTCTTGCGCATGGACGAAACCACATTCCGTGTGTCAGCCGACCCGGGTTTCATCTGGTGGAAGAGCCATGCCGAAGGTCTCGACGTTACCGTCACCGACATAACGGATGATTACGGTATCCTCACTTTGCAGGGGCCACGGTCGCGAGACGTGCTACGTGCGGCCACCGGGAACGCATTTGACGAACTGCCGTTCTCGCGCCTCGGTGAGGTAACGATTGCCGGCCGCCAGGTTGAGGTTTTGCGCCAGGGCTTTACTGGCGAGCATGGCTACGAACTCTGGGTCAAGGCAGCAGACGGGACAGTGGTCTGGGAAGCAGTGGAGGCGGCGGGCGCGCCTTTCGGCATCTTGCCCGCAGGCGCCTGGGCTCTCGATCTGGCACGTCTCGAAGCGGGGTTGCTGATCGTAGGGTATGATTACACCAGCGCGGGACCGGACCATGGTGGGGCGGGGGTCCGGGCTGCAAGCAAGTTTCGTGCATCGCCATACGATCTCGGTCTCGATCGCTTGATCGACCTGCGCAAAACCGATTTCGTTGGCAAGGCAGCATTGCAGCGCATTTCGGCAACCGGCAATCACCGCAAGATTGTCGGCCTCGATATCGACTGGGCGCGGGCCGGAGATGGAGAGGGCCTGAAAGGCAGCGCTCCGGACAACCTTCGCCGTGTGCTCTGGTATCCGGTGCCCGTTCTTCATAACGGGGATGAAGTCGGGCATGCCTCAAGTGTCGCCTGGGCGCCGACCCTGGGCAAACTCGTGGGCTTCGGTCATCTGTGCGGCACCGCAGCCGAAATAGGCACGCAACTGACCCTGCGCTGGAACAGGGACGGTGAGATTGTCGACGTCAATGCGCGTGTGGTTGAGTTGCCATTTCTCTCGCTGAAGCGCGCAGAGGGCTGACGACCCACCGATAGCATCGTCTCCGACTGTGCCGAGCAGATCGACCACCAGGCAGGCATGGTGTCGTCATGGCGACGACCACCCTGACTTGCCCTGATGAACCAAGAGCAGATCATGACCCAAATTGGTGAACTCATTGCCGAAAAGCGATCGACTCTGGCCATAGCCCCAGGTGCGTCGATCGAACTCGCACCGGAGCAGGCACGCAGCTTCGAGCCTGATATCGAGCATTTTCCGTTGGGCTCGCGTGTGTTCCTCACTCATCTCACAGGCAAGCCCGAGGCAATTCAGGTGGAGGCGGCGCAACGCATCAAAGGCATGGGCTACGTCGCCGTACCTCACCTTGCGGCGCGCAATTTCAAGACCGAGCAGGATTTTGTCGACCTTGTCCGTGCACATAGCCGCAACGGCATTACCGAAGCCTTGTTCCTGGGAGGGAACCCGCCCCTGTTCCCTGGACCGATGAGCGAATCGGCCCAACTGCTCGCTCACCCCGTGCTTGACGACTCTACGATACAAACCGCCTTTGTCGCGGGTTACCCCGAAGGACACCCAAGCATCGCCAGTGCTGATCTGGCCGATGCCCTTCGCCGGAAGCTGGAGCTTTGCGACACCCGCTCGATCAATGCCAGGGTGGTCTCACAATTCGCCTTCGACGGCGGGGCCATCGGTGACTGGGCGCGCAGGCTGCATGAACAATACCCGGAACTCCCTGTCCATGTGGGCCTTGCCGGAGTTACGAGCCTGACCAAGCTCGTCAAATTTGCTGTCATGTGCGGTGTCGGCACATCCGTCGCAGCGCTGACTCGTTCAGCGAGCAGTGTCTTCAACATCATTTCCGACCGCAATCCAGCCGATGTGATCGAAGCCATTGCATCGAGCTATCCCGATCAAAAAAGACCGCTGCACCTCCACTTTTTCCCCTTCGGTGGTTGGGAAAAGACGCTTGCCTGGCACAGCGAATATCGCAGGTCCAATCGGACCCGGACCGGCAGGCCATGAACAAGCCCGTTGCTCATCCGACCTTCGTGCTTCAGCTTTCATGCCAAGACCGGCCGGGGATCGTTGCGGCGATCACGGCGCGGTTGGCCGATCTGGGAACCAATATCGCAGAAAGCAGCCAGTACCGGGACCCGGCCTCGAACCGCTTCTTCATGCGTATCGCTTTCGCCGCCACGCTGGGTTCTGCGGCAGCCATCGAAGACGGCCTGCGACCGGTGGTGCAGCGCTTCAACATGGAAACGACGCTGCTGGACCGCAAGCGCCGACCGAAGATGGTCATCATGGTCTCGAAGTTCGACCATGCCATGCTGCATCTGCTTTACCAGATACGTGTCGGATGGCTCGATGCCGATGTGGTGGCAATCATCTCCAATCATGACGACAGCCGGGAGACGGCCGAGTGGGTGGGGGTGCCTTATCATTTGCTGCCGGTCGACAAGCACACCAAGCGACAGCAAGAGGAGAGCGTCCTTTCCGTGGTCAAGGCAACCGGTGCCGACCTGGTCGTGCTGGCGCGTTACATGCAGGTGTTTTCGGACGATCTTGCGCGCCGCCTGTTCGGCAAGGTGATCAATATACATCATTCATTCCTGCCGAGCTTCAAGGGCGCCCGACCCTACCACCAGGCGTTCGAACATGGCGTGAAGCTGATCGGGGCAACGGCCCATTATGTTACCGCCGACCTGGATGAAGGCCCGATCATCGAGCAGGAAACAGAGCGGGTCTGGCACGGCATGAGCGCAGAGGATTTTGTTGCAGCCGGCCGTGATATCGAGAGCCGTGTTCTGGCTCGTGCCGTCAAACGACATCTCGAAGGCCGTGTCATGCTCAATGGACGCAGGACCGTCGTGTTCGCCTGAGCGCGCAATCCCGAACCGAAATGCATGCCGGCCAAAAAAAGGGGCTGACGCGGCCACGGAGCGTGGCGCGCGCCCACCAACTGAAGGACCCAAGTCATGAAGAACGGAACCACGCACCTGTTCGTGCCAGGCCCGACAAATATCCCCGATGCGGTGCGGCGTGCGATGAACGTCCCGATGCAGGATATGCGCGCGCCGGACTATCCGGAGCTCACACTGCCCCTTTTCGCCGACCTCAAGAAGGTATTCAGAACGGAGTCGGGAGTGGTTTTCATCTATCCCGGATCCGGCACGGGCGCCTGGGAGGCATCGATCTCCAACACCCTCAATCGTGGCGACCGGGTGCTAATGTCGCGTTTCGGTCAGTTTTCGCATTTGTGGGTCGACATGGCTGAGCGCCTCGGCCTCGTGGTCGATTGCGTCGATGTCGAATGGGGCGAGGGCGTGCCCGTCGAGGAATACCAGCGACGCCTGGGCGATGATAAGCGGGGTGAGATCAAGGCTGTGTTCGTCACCCACAACGAGACCGCGACCGGTGTCACGTCCGACGTCGCCGGCGTGCGCAGGGCCCTGGATACCACTGGCCATGATGCACTCCTTTTCGTTGACGGAGTCAGTTCCATCGGTTCCATCGACTTCCGCATGGACGAATGGGGCGTCGATATTGCCGTCACGGGCTCGCAGAAGGGACTGATGCTCCCTGCCGGCCTCGGTATCCTCGCAGTCAGCGAGAAGGCGCTCGAGGCCCACAAACAATCACGCATGGAACGCTGCTATTTCAGCTTCGAAGACATGAGAGCGTCGTTCACGACCGGCTTTTTCCCATATACGCCTCCAACCCAGATGCTGCATGGGCTCAGAGCCGCGCTGGATCTGATGCTGGCAGAAGGGCTGGACAACATCATCGCCCGCCACCACCGGCTGGCGCAGGGCATACGTCAGGGGGTGCATGCCTGGGGGCTGAGGCTTTGCGCCAAGGAGGAAAAGTGGTGGTCGAACACGGTTTCGGCGATCGTCGTGCCGGAAAGCATCGATGCCCGGCAGGTCATTGCCAACGGTTACTCGAAATACCGCACTTCATTCGGCGCGGGCTTGAGCAAGGTGGCGGGGCGGGTATTCCGCATCGCGCATCTGGGTGATTTGAATGAAGTGATGTGTCTGGCGGCTTTGGCTTCCGCCGAAATGTCGCTCCGCGATGCCGGGGCCAGGATTGAACCCGGTTGCGGGGTTGCTGCGGCCCAGGAATGGTACCGAGCCGAGATCGCGCGCGATCTGCAGTTGCTGAGCGAATGCGCGGCTTGAGGGAAAGCAGATGACCAGACCCAAGGTGGTTGTTACACGCCGCTGGCCGCAGGAAGTCGAAGAGCGGCTGGCCGAGACATTCGATGTCACGCTAAATGAGACGGATCGCCCCTATGGCAAGGGCGAACTGATTGCGGCGTTGCAGGAGGCGGACGCCGTGCTGCCAACCGTTTCCGACAGGCTTGGTGCGGAGCTTTTCGCGAACGGCGTCCGGGCGAAGATCCTTGGCAACTACGGTGTCGGCTACAACCACATAGATGTGGTTGCGGCGAAGGCCGCGGGTATCGTTGTTACAAATACGCCGGCCGTGCTTACCGATGCCACAGCCGATCTGGCGATGACGCTGCTGCTGATGTGCGCTCGTCGTGCCAGTGAAGGCGAACGTGAGTTGCGCTCCGGCAAATGGACTGGCTGGCGTCCCACCCATTTGTGCGGCACTCAGGTCACCGGCAAGACCATCGGCATCATCGGCATGGGTCGTATCGGTCAGGCGATGGCGCGGCGCTGCCACCACGGTTTCGGCATGGAGGTTGCCTTCTACGACAGTCAGCCGGTTTCCGTTCCCGGCGTTCCGGCGCGGCAGTTGCCGATGGTGGAGGACGTACTGGCCGCAGCCGATTTCGTGTCGCTGCACTGTCCGGGCGGGGGCGAGAACGTCCATCTCATCAATGAGCGCCGTCTGGGCTGCATGAAACAATCGGCCTTTCTGATCAACACCGCACGCGGCGACATCGTGGAAGAAAACGCGCTCATCGATGCCCTTGAGCGGGGGATCATTGCCGGTGCCGGGTTGGACGTCTTCGAAGCCGAGCCCGTCATCCCGCCCGCATTGACCGGTCGCGAGGACGTGGTGCTGCTGCCCCATCTCGGCAGCGCGACAAGCGAAACACGCATCGCCATGGGCATGCGGGTGATCTCCAACCTCACGGCCTTCTTCGAAGGGCGCATACCCCCCGACGCCGTCAACTAGAATGCCAGGAGACAGGAACCTATGTCCGGCTTTTTCCAGCGTAACTTGAGGCGTCACGACCCTGCGATTGCCGGCGCAATCGCACAGGAGGTTGGGCGTCAGTCGTCAGAGATCGAACTGATCGCTTCCGAAAACATCGTTTCACCTGCTGTGCTTGAAGCTCAGGGATCCGTGCTGACCAACAAATATGCGGAGGGCTATCCCGGCCATCGCTATTACGGTGGCTGCCAATATGTGGATCTGGCTGAAGCTGCAGCAATCGAGCGGGCGAGCCGGTTGTTCGATGCGGCGCATGTCAATGTCCAGCCGCATTCCGGCGCACAGGCCAATGGTGCTGTCATGCTGGCTTTGCTCAAGCCGGGCGACACCTTCATGGGACTTTCACTTGCTGCGGGAGGTCATCTCACGCATGGCGCAAGGCCGACGATGTCGGGTAAATGGTTCAACGCCGTGCAATACGGCGTGCGGCCGGACGACAGCCTCATCGACTATGACGATCTGGAAACCAGGGCCATCGAAACGCGCCCGAAGGTGATCATTGCCGGTGGCTCGGCCTATCCGCGCATAATCGATTTCAGGCGCATTCGAGCCATTGCCGATAGTGTGGGTGCCCTGATGATGGTCGACATGGCGCATTTCGCCGGGCTGGTTGCGGGTAGCGTGCACCCGAACCCCGTCGAGATTGCCGATGTGGTGACCACGACCACCCACAAGACATTGCGTGGCCCGCGCGGCGGCATGATCCTTACCAACGATGCGAGCATCGCCAAGAAGATAAACTCGGCGGTCTTCCCCGGTTTGCAAGGTGGTCCGCTGATGCATGTCATCGCCGCCAAGGCTGTCGCCCTGGGTGAAGCACTTGAAGAAGATTTCAAGCATTATGCGCGGCAGATGGTGGCGAACGCACGCATACTGGCTGCTACGCTGTCCGAGCGCGGTTTCGATATCGTATCGGGTGGCACGGATACGCATTTGATGCTGGTTGACTTGCGTGGAAAGGGTATCTCCGGCCGGGATGCCGAGACAGCACTCGGCCGGGCCGGGCTGACCTGCAACAAGAACGGTATTCCGTTCGATCCGGCGCCACCTTCTGTCACCTCTGGTATCCGGCTGGGTACGCCCGCGGCCACGACGCGCGGTTTCCGGGAAACAGAATTTGCACAGGTCGGCATGCTGATTGCCGATGTTGTCGAAGCTGCTGGCACCGACCGTGCCGCCGAGCAGGAGCACATTGTGCGCAAGGCTGTCGAACGGCTCTGTGCAGAATTCCCGATCTACGCAGGACCCTCAACCTGACCTGAGCGGCTTTGCAGCCGGTGTGGCGCATTTGTCGCCACACCGGCCTTTTGCATTACCTGCAGATATGGATTTGCGAATCCCGGCTATTCGGACAATGCGGCGCCTGCCGTAACGTCACACCCTGATCGCCGCGCACAACAGAATCACGCCGGCCGCTTATCGGCATCCAGCGCCAATCGCCAATGGCGGGGGGACGATGGCGGCTGCCGGCCTGTGACGGCGACGGGTAGCCGGGAACGAGAACAAGAGCCGGCTGCATGAATGGGGAACAATTTCTATTGGGAGAGAAGCGGACAATGAATCGAAAAGTCATGTTTGGCTGCGTGCTGGCGATCGGCACGGCCCATGGTGCTCAGGCGGCAGAGACCGTCCCCATCGCAGACCCGGAACCGGTCGGTTACGTTCGTATCTGTGACGCTTATGGTGCCGGCTTCTACTATTTGCCGGGAACGGAAACCTGTCTCAAGATCGGCGGTTACCTTCGCTACGAGATCGGTGCAGGCGACCTGCTCGGGGCCGACCTGGACGGTGATGGCCGGGGTGACACCTATTACAAGCGCGCCCGCGCGGCGTTGAAAGTGGATGCCCGGTCCGAAACCGAGCTCGGCACGCTTCGCGGCTACATGCACCTCAACTTCCAGAACGATATCGACTCGTTTGGCACCGGCGAAACGATGGAGATCGAGAGCGCGATCATCGAACTGGGCGGTTTGCGCATCGGCGTTCATGACTCGCTGTTCATTACCTTCGTCAATTATGCCGGATACGTCTCCAAGGACGATGTCATCGGTTATGGTCCTTTTGCCACACAACAAATCGCCTACACTTACAGCAGCGAGAACGGGTTTACGGCGGCCGTATCCCTTGAAACGGGGTACGATCCATTTACCATCGACAGCTACATGCCGCATGTCGTGGCAGGCCTGTCCTATACACAGCCTTGGGGCGGTATCGCAGTGGTCGCGGCTTACGACGCGGTGGTCGAGGAATGGTCCGGCAAGCTGCGCCTGGATGCGACCATCAATGACAGGATCTCCGCTTTCGGCATGGTCGGCCTGAAGTCGGAGGGCAGCCGGCCTTATTCGGAGTTCTACGGCATCTGGGGTGGAAAATGGGCTGTGTGGGGCGGTGCCAGCATCACGACCTCCGACAAGGCCTCGGTCAATTTCCAGCTCTCATATGATGAAGATGAGAATTTCGCGGCGATTGCCAATGTTGCGTATCAGGTCGTTCCGAACCTGACGGTGACGCCGGAGATCGGCTTCTACGACAATTTCGCCGCCGACGATGCCGATATGATCGGCGGGTTCGTGCGCGTTGAGATGTCGTTCTAACGCCCGGCGACTTCGAGCTGACGAAACTCCTCAGATGCGACAGCTTGCGTCTGAGGAGCAATGCTCCGATGATTGAACGCGCTTGCATCGGAGGCAGGGCGGACATGGCCGCGCTGCGGGATACTGCGAAAGATCGATATGCGTTTGCCCCCGATTGATCTCAGCCGCGAAAACACCTTTGGAGAGTTGACCTATGAGAACGGCGGCCAGTATGGGCCGATCATGGGAGACTATCTTGCCTTCATTGTCGTGCACATAGGCAGTGCGACGATCGAAGCCGACGCAAGGACTGTGCGCGTTGAAGCCGGTCAATGTACCTTCTCATTGACGCATAATCGATACAACTACATGGCGGGTGAAGGGATGTTGTCGCATGTCACCTGGTGCGATGGTCGTCCCCAGAACGCCGGCTGGCTTTATCAGGAAGTGAACAATATCGCTCCTGTCATCGATGCGACGCCGCAAATCCAGACGCTGATGCAGCTTGGCGTCGATCTTGGCATCGGCGATCGCGACAGCCGCAGTGGACTGCGCGAAGCACTGACGAACGCATTGCTCAACGCCTACATTTATGAAGCCGGAGTCATTGCGGCGGAGAAGCCGGTTCCGCAAACGATCCTGCGCGCACGGCGCTATCTTGACGAGAATTTTGCCGGAGACATAACAATAGAACAGGTGGCCGAGCAACTGCGGGTAAGCCCGCAATATCTTGTGTCGGCCTTCAAAAAGCATATGGGAATGACGCCGGCTCGCTATCTCTGGCGCTGTCGCGTCGACTACGGTGCCCATTTGCTAAGGCGAACAGGACTGTCGATCAGTGAAATCGCCTACAAGGTCGGGTATAAGAATCCCTATCATTTCTCACGCCATGTGAAGCTGGCGTTCGATTGTTCGCCAACCGAACTTAGAGAACAGGCCCGGCTCGCCTAGATATTTTGCAGCCAGACAGAACGTCACAGCGCCTGCTGCGCCAGCTTCGTTCGGAGTGGTTTGGCATGGCGTTTTCCCTTGGAAATTGCAGGTTTCAACCTGCAATTCGTGTGAGGGTACATACGCAATTCGGGAGGATCGCCTGGGTTAATCAAGGATATGCCTGACTGAATAGCAGCTATTGTTGCATCCAGGCTGGCGTGAAAGCTTGAGGCTGGATTGTGGAACACAAACCAACGCCAAACAAGACCAAGGGGAACGTCGTTGGTTCAGGGATTCCGGCTCGCGCTACGCGGCCTGCAGGCCGAACGCGTGTCGGCGGATAGAACGGCTTTCGAACTAGTTGGGAGGAACTTTTATGGCACCGAATGTCACACGTCGCACGGCACTTCTGGGCTCGGCGGCAACGATGCTGCTTTCGAACTTTACCCCCGCATTCGCGGTCGAATCGGTGAAGCTCAGGATTGCTATCATCATGATGAACCGGGTCGATGTGGGTTGGTCCAGCACGCTTCTGGAGTCCCTTGAGAAGATCAAGGGCGAGATTGCGCCGTCGATCGACCTCTCGTGGGAGTATACTGATCCGCTATGGAATGAGGACGCCGAAAATGCGATCCGGTTCTACGCAGAAAGCGGCGAATACGATATTATCTGGGGACATGGCAGCTACTCCGACCAGATCAGGAAGCTGAATGCCGAGTTTCCGGACATCATGTTCGTGGTGACCGGTTCCGGTAATGCTCCCGTTGGGGCAAACCAATACTGGCTGTACAAGCGGCTGCATGAGCCTTCCTACCTGCTCGGGATACTGGCGGGTCGCACCACCAAGTCCGGGGTGATCGGATTGGTTGGTACGTTTGCGGCCGATGACGTCAATGATCAGATCAACGCCTATCTCGATGGTGCGCGCTCGGTTCGCCCCGATGTCAGGCACCGTGTCTCGTTTATCGGCTCCTGGTCGGACAATGCATTGGCGGCGGAACACGCCAATGTCCAGATCGCATCGGGCGCCGACGTCGTCTTCATGCTGACCGACAATTTCAAACCTTGCGAAGAACACAAGATCATGTGCTTTGCCAATATCAGCGATCAGAGCAAAAGCGCTCCGATGGCTCTTGCGTCCAGCGCGGTCATCAATTGGGAGCCGGACCTCAGATGGATTGTCGGTGAATGGCAAAACCACAAGGCTGGGGGCCAATTTGGCGGAAACCCGGAACCAAGATGGTTCTCCATGGCAGAAGGCGGCACCGACATCGCGCCCTACCATGCGTTCGATGCCAAGTTGCCCGATGATGTGAAGCAGGAGATTGCTGCTGCCCGGCAGAAGATTGTTTCCGGCGAGCTGGTCATCCCGGTGAACACGGCGGAGGTAAAGTGAACTGCATGGTGCAAGGCGTGCGCTCTACCGAGGTGGAAGAACTGCTCAAGGTTCGGAACCTCACCAAGAGCTTCGGCCCCGTCACGGCCAATGACGGTGTCTGTCTCGATGTCCGCAGGGGAGAAATACACTGCCTGTTCGGCGAGAATGGAGCGGGCAAGTCAACCTTGTCGGCTTGTCTCTATGGCTACTACCGGGTCGACAGCGGCGAGATCGTGTTCAAGGGCAAGCCGGTTGAGCTGAACTCGCCCGCCGACGCGCTTCGACTGGGGATCGGCATGGTGCACCAGCATTTCGTACTGGTCTCCAACTTTACTGTTCTCGAGAACATCATTGTCGGCAGTACCGATGTCGGCATCTTCCTCAACAAGGCGGATGCGCGCCGCAAAGTGCTTGAGCTTTGCAAGGAGTGCGACATCGACATCGACCTTGATCGCAAGGTCTGGCAGCTTTCAGTAGGCGAGCAGCAATGGGTCGAAATCCTCAAGGCGCTCTATTTCGGGGCTGAACTTCTGATTCTCGATGAGCCCACCGCCGTCCTGACCCCACAACAGTCGGACCAGCTGTTCAGGATCATCACCGGCATGCGGGGTCGCGGTTTGTCGATCATCATCATCAGCCACAAGCTGCGCGAAGTGATGCAATCCGACCGCGTCACAATTCTGCGCAAGGGCAAGGTGGTGGCCACCGTCGATACGGCTGACAGCACGGCCGAGGCGATCACTGCGCTGATGGTGGGGCACAAGGTCACCAGGCGCGTTCGGGATACGTCGGTTCTTCCCGCCGGCAACTTCCTGTCCGTGCAGAAAATCTGCGCCAAGGGCGATTGGGGAGAGGACGTGCTGGATGACATCAGCTTCCACATCGCCAAGCATGAGATTCTCGGGCTGGCCGGTGTTGCCGGTAATGGCCAAAAGGAACTGTTTGAGGTTCTGATGGGCGTTCGCTCCGCATGTGCGGGGAGGATTTCGCTCGATGGCCAGCCGGTGGTTGCCCCGACCGCGCGTGAAATGCTGGATCGGGGTGTCGGCTTCGTGCCCGACGATCGCTTCCTGGAAGGGTTGATCCCCCAGTTCGGAACAGCCGAGAACCTCGTCCTTGGTTGGCAGCGTGCTCCCGAATATCGGTGGGGACCGTTCCTTGACTGGCGCAAAATGGGCCTTTTGGCGCGCAGGAAAATCGAAGAGTTCAAGGTTGTGACGGCCTCGGCGGAGCTTCCGGTCGAACGGTTGTCCGGCGGCAATGCGCAACGCGTCATTCTGGCGCGCGAGTTTCTTCATGCTCGCGGATTGCTTCTCGCCAATCAGCCGACACGCGGGCTCGATGTCGCCGCTTCGGAGTTCGTCTACGAGAAGATCCTTGAAAAGCGGGCCGAGGGCTTTGCCGTTCTGCTGGCCTCCGAGGAGCTCGACGACCTGCTGCGCCTTTGCGACCGGATTGCGGTGATCTGCAAGGGCCGCATCATGGGCATCGTGCGTCCGGAGGAAACGTCTTTGCTCGACCTTGGAATGATGATGGCGGGAGACGCCAGACAGCTTGAACGGACACTCCAATGATTTCAGTCCAAAGACGCTCGGACAGCAGTCTGAGCTGGAACATTGCCTGCTATTCGGCGGCCGTGATCTGTGCCTTCGTCACGTCGGCCTTGTTGCTGGCTCTGTCTGGTGGTGAGCCGGTGAAGGCGTTCTCGGCGCTGTTCATTGGCGCTTTCGGCAGCCAGAATGCGCTTTACGGTTCTCTGGCAAAGGCCACGCCGCTGCTGCTTATCGGGCTTGGGACGATCATCGCCTTTCGGGCGAAGATCTGGAACATCGGCCAGGAAGGCCAGGTCTTTGCTGGTGCGATAGCGGCATATTGGATGAGCCTGTGGGTGGCTTCGCTGCCCTATGGTTTGTCGTGGCTGCTGATCGTCGTTGCAGGCCTGGCCGGGGGCGGTGCGCTCGGCCTGATTGTCGGCCAACTCAAGGTTCGCTTTGGCACCAGCGAAGTGATCTCCACCGTGATGTTGAATTACATCGTCATCTACATTGTCATCTATCTCCTCGATGGTCCCTGGAGGGAGGTTGGCCAGAGCGTTTCCTACCGCCAGTCGTCGCCGATCGCTTCCGGGCTCGAGTGGCCCGTCCTGCTTGGGCAGGGAGCCGGCAAAGTGCATATTGGCTTCATCCTAGCGCTCGCTGCTACGGCCTTTTGTGCCGTCGTTCTGGGTCGGACGTCGCTCGGTTATGAGATCCGCGCCTTCGGCTCCAATCCGACCGCGCTTCGTTTCCGGGGCACCAATATCCGGCGCCTGCTGCTGGTCGTGATGATGATGTCGGGAGCACTTGCCGGTCTTGCCGGGGCCGGCGAGTTGTTCGGAACGTCGCATCGCCTGCGCGTCGAGACGTTGCTTGGCATCGGCAGCTCCGGAATCGTGGTTGCCATGGTTGGTGGCCTGCGCCCTAGCGGCGTAATGCTCGCGGCATTTTTCTTCGGGGCGCTGAAGAGCGGCGCCATATACATGCGATTGAAGAGCGGAACGCCTGCGGGCATCGTCTCGGCGATGGAGGGACTGGCGCTGCTGTATTTTCTCTGCGCCGCGGTTGCGACGAAGCTGCAAGTGGTACGCGTCGGGGAGAAGGTCCATGCTTGATCTGCTGCAAGGTCCGCTGATTATCAGCATTCTGGCCGGTATGATCCGGATTGCCACCCCGTTGCTGTTCTCCGCCATGGGGGAACTGGTCACCCAGCGGTCCGGTATCTGGAATATCTCTGTCGAAGGTACGATGCTGCTCGGAGCCGTGGTCGCCTATTTCGTCGCCTCGACCACCGGGTCGCCGTGGATCGCGCTACTCGCGGCAGTGCTTGCCTGCGCCCTGATCAGCCTCATCATGTCTTTCATCACCATCGTGCTGAAGGCGGAACAATTCGTTGCAGGTTTGGCGCTGAACCTTCTGGCTTCCGGGCTTACCCTGTTCTGGTTCCAGACTTATATTATTGGTCGTGAACCGCCTAAGTTCATTGGTTTCGAGCAGGTAAACATTCCGTTGCTTTCCGAAATCCCATTCTTCGGCCCTATTCTCTTCTCGCAACGGCTTCTCACTTACGTCGCTTTCCTGATGCCGGTCGCGGTGTGGTTCTTCCTTTATCGCACCAGATACGGTCTGGAAATCCGCTGCGCCGGCGAGAATCCCAAGGCGCTCGACGTAAAGGGGCTGAGCGTCGGCCGGCGCCAGTGCCTGGCAATCATGTTCGGCAGCCTGATGTCGGGCTTCGGTGGCGCCTTTCTGATGCTCGGCTATTCCGACCGTTTCGTGCCCGACCTGATCGCAGGGCGGGGGTGGCTGGTCGTTGTTGCCATTATCGCGGGCAACTGGATGCCGTTTCGCGTGGTCGGCGCAATCTTCATCTTCGCGCTGCTGGAAGCTATAGCAATCCACGCTCAGGTCATCGGTGTGTCGATCCCTCATCATTTCTTCCTGATGCTGCCTTATGTGGCCTCGCTTGTGCTGCTGGCCGGGCTTAAATCGCGTACCCATCAGCCGGAAGCCCTCGGTGTGCCTTACAGCCGCGAGTGACGTCGGCAGCCTTCTTCCGAAGCCGGCCGCGGTATAACGCGGCCGGTTCGGCTTTGGTCGACATTGGCACTGTTTGGATATCTGGTCGCTTGAGCTGGCAAGGTAAGCGTGGCGATGACCGGCAGGGTTATCTTGCCGGAACGCAAAGACGATCCCGCCTTTATTCTGAGCTGAACTGACGGGCTATCCCGTTAGGACTGCATAACCGCGTACCGGTTCGGCCCGATCTTTCTCAACCCACTCACTTTGGTCATCATATCCATTCTTTGCCTGCCAGATAAACAAGGCGTTGGTCAGGTTGCCGGACGGAATGGTTTTGCCAAAGATGCGGGGAAGTGAAGTGCCAGCATCTGGCGGTTTTGTGAGATGATGACGAGAACGATGATGGTGGCGAGATAGGGCAGGGCGGAAAGCAGTTCCGAGGGGATTGCGATGCCCAAGGCCTGGCTCTGTAGCTGGAGGATGGTCATGCCGCCGAACAGCCATGCGCCCATCAGCACGCGCAGCGGCCGCCAGGTGGCGAAGACAACCAGCGCCAGGGATATCCAGCCTTTGCCAGCCGTCATGTTCTCGACCCAGAGCGGCGTATAGGCGACTGACAGATAGGCGCCGGCGAGCCCGGCCATGAGTCCTCCGAACAGCACCGCCAGATAGCGGATGCGGATCACCGGATAACCGATGGCATGGGAGGTCTCCGGCGACTCGCCGATGGTGCGCAGGACCAGCCCTCCCTTGGTTTTGTACAGGAACCATGTGATGGCCAGGAACATCAGCAGGGCGAAATAGACCATCGGGTCGAAGCGGAAGAACATCGGCCCGATTACCGGAATGTCCGACAGGACGGGGATGTGGATGCGCTTGAGGGCATCGATCGGCGCAGAACCGAAGCCGCGCCCCAGGAATGCCGAAACCCCCGAGCCGAAGATGGCAAGCGCCAGCCCCGCCGCATACTGATTGGTGAGGAAGGTCAGTGCCAGCACGCCAAAGAGCAGCGATGCGGCGGCACCGGCCAGCGCGCCGGCGAGAATGGCGACGGGCATCGGCAGGCCGGCGATGATGGCCCAGAAGGCGAAGGCAGCACCCATCAGCATCATGCCCTCGATGCCGAGATTGAGAACGCCGGATTTCTCGACGACGAGTTCGCCGAGGGCGGCGAAGATCAGCGGGGTGGCGGCGATGATCGTGCCGGTGAAGATGGCGATGAAGAGATCCATCAGGCGTGCTCCGGAATGCGGCGAAGCCGGTAGAAGATGAAGAAGTCGGCGGCGAGCAGGAAGAACAGAAGGATGCCCTGGAAGATGCGCGTCAGCGCCGATGACAGGCCAAGGTTCATCTGAACGGCTTCGCCGCCGAGGAACAGAAGCGACATCAACAGCCCGCCCAGCACGATGCCGAAGGCGTTGAGGCGCCCGATGAAGGCAACGATGATGGCGGCGAAGCCATAGCCGGGGGAGATTTGCGGGGACAATTGGCCGAGTGGTCCGGCGACTTCCGCCATCCCGGCGATGCCGGCGGCCGCACCACCGGCAAGCAGGCCGGTCCATATGGCCGAGCTTTCGCGGAAGCCCGCATAGCGGGCGGCGAGCGGGGCCGCGCCGCTGACCTTCATCTTGTAGCCGAGGAAGCTGCGGTCGGTGAACAGCCACATCAGGACCACCGCAAAAATGGTGATGAACACTGATGAATTCACGCGGTAGGCGTAGTCGAGCGGCTCGAACATGGCGGCTGCCGGCAGAAGTGCGGTCTGCGGGTAGTTGAAGCCGGCCGGATCGCGCCACGGGCCATGCACCAACCACGACAGGAGAAGCGTGGCGATGTAGGTCAGCATCAGCGTGACGAGGATTTCATTCGTGTTCATCCGCGCGCGCAGAAATGCGGGGATCGCGGCCCAGGCCATGCCGGCGCAGGCTCCGGCAACGAACATCAGCGGCAGCAGGATCGGGCTTTCCGGATTGGGATAGAACAGCCCGACGCCGCATGCGGCGATGGCACCGATGATCAGTTGGCCCTCCGCGCCTATGTTCCAGACATTGGCCCGGAAGCCGACAGCAAGGCCACAGGCGATCAGGATCAGCGGCGATGCCTTGAGGAGAAGCTCGGAGAGGCCGTTCAATGAGCTGATCGGCGTGATGAAAAACGCCTGCAGCGCGGTTCCGGGGTCATAGCCGAGGCCGGCAAACATCAGCGAGCCGACAGCCAGCGTCAGCAGCGTCGCGACTACCGGAGCGGCGATGCGCATCAAGGTGGAGGGTTCCGGCCTCTGTTCAATTCTGAAGTGCACGTTCGCCTCTCCCGTTCGTTCCGTTGCCGCGATCGACCCGGGTCATCAACAGGCCAACTTCCTCGCGATTGGTGTTCGTCCTGATCAGCGGCGGTGACACCTGGCCCTGGCAAATGACAAGTAGCCGGTCGCAGATCTCGAAGAGCTCGTCGAGCTCTTCGGAGATGATGAGGACCGCCGCGCCCGCGCGGCTGAGATCGACGATGGTCTGCCGGATGAAGGTGGCCGCGCCTATGTCGACACCCCAAGTCGGCTGGGAGACAAGGAACAGTTTCGGCTCCAGCGCGATCTCGCGACCGACGATGAATTTCTGCAGGTTCCCGCCAGACAGACTTTGCGCGCTCGAGCCGGGGCCGTTGGCCTTGACGTTGAAGCGCTCGATGATGTCGCGAGCGAAAGCGGTCGCTTTCTCGCGGTCGACCATCCCGTAGCGGACCAGCCGGCGGTGGCGGTTGGCCGTCAGCACCCCATTTTCCCATAATGCATGCGGCGGCACGGCACCGCGTCCGAGCCGCTCCTCCGGCACGAAGGCCATGCCGAGCTTGCGACGTTCGCTTGCATTGAGATGGCCGGCAGACTTGCCCGCTATCCGGATGGCCGCGGCATTGTCGTGCGTGCGCTCGCCGCTGAGCAGCGAGATCAGTTCCGCCTGGCCGTTGCCGGAGACGCCGGCGAGGCCGACGATCTCCCCGCCCCGTACATCGAAAGAGATGTCCTTGAGCCCGATGCCATATTGGTCGCGGCTGGGGGCGGTGAGGTCGCGAACTTCAAGCATCGGTGCCTCGCTCGGGGCAGGCGGGTCGACGCGCATCTGAGGCAGCTTGGAGCCGACCATCATGCGGGCGAGTTCGAGCGAGGTGGTTTCCTTCGGCCGTGCCGTCCCGGTCACCTTGCCGTTGCGCAGCACCGTGGCGCTGTCGCACAGCTCCTGTACCTCGTCGAGCTTGTGGCTGATATAAACGATGGAGCAGCCCTCCGCCGCGAGCTGGCGCAACGTCTCGAACAGCTTCGAAACGGCCTGCGGCGTCAGCACCGAGGTTGGCTCATCGAGGATGAGCAGTTTCGGCGCTTGCAGAAGGCAGCGCACGATCTCGACACGCTGACGCTCGCCGACTGACAGGTCGTGAACCCGGCGATGGGGATCGATCGGCATTCCGTACTGGGTCGACAATTTGGTGATCTGGCGGGCGAGGGTTTCAAGATCGAACAGGCTCGATACCGACAGGGCGATGTTCTCCACGACGGTGACGGATTCGAACAGCGCAAAGTGCTGATAGACCATCTCGATGCCGAGCGCTCGGGAACTGGCCGGATTGTGGAAATCGATCAGTTTGCCGTCGCACCAGATTTCGCCGGAATCGGCCTGGGCCGCACCGTAGATGATCTTCATGAGCGTGGATTTGCCGGCGCCATTTTCGCCGAGTACGGCATGGATCTCGCCGGGCGTGATCGACATGGAGATGTCGTCATTGGCGACGATGCCTGGGTAGCTTTTTGTAATGTTGCGCAATTCGAGACGGGGAGTCATGGCCGGTCCTGCCTTAGCTGAATGCGGGTTGGACGGGGCAGAGCTGTGCACCGTGGCGGCCAGCCGCCACGGTGCCCGCTGCCGGGGCAGATGATGATTAGCCGAGCTTGCCGATCATTCCCTGGACGAACCAGTTCATGCCGCGGATGTCGGTATCCGATAGCACCGATCCGCCGGCAACCTTGACGTTGCCGTCCTGGTCCTTGACCTCGCCTGCGTAGGGGTGAACCTTGCCGGCGCCGATGTCGGCTTCCAGTTGCTTGAGCTTGGCGACAATGTCGGCGGGAATCGCTTCATTGTAGGGCGCCATCTTGACGACCCCTGCGGCCAGGCCGTCCCAGCGTGCCTCGGGCTTCCAGTTCCCTTCAGCAACGCCCTTGGCGGCGCGCAGATAGTCGCTGGACCAGTCGAGGGTAAAGGCGGTCAGCTGCTTGCCCGAGCCGAACCTGGCCATGTCGCTGGCATAGCCGATCGACCAGGCACCCCCTTCACCGGCCACCTGTACGCCGGTGGCGGTGTCTGTCATCGAACAGATGACGTCGCAGCCTTGCGACAGCAATGTGTTGGCGGCTTCCTTCTCCTTACCCGGGTCGAACCATGAATTAAGGAAGAGGGCGTTGCAAGTGATGTCGGGCTTGACGCTCTGGGCACCGAGCAGCAGCGCGTTTGCAGGACCCACGATATCAGGGATCGGGAAGCCCCCGATGAAGCCGATCTTGCCCGATTTGCTCATATGCGCACCAGCGGCGCCGGCCACATAGCAGCCCTCGTAGTATCTGGCCTCGAAAGTGCCGAGATTCGCAAGGTGGACGATACCCGAACAATGCTCGAACGCTGTCTTCGCGAACCGCGGTGCGACCTTCTGCAACGGTGTCCCGTGCGAGAAGGATGTGCCGAAGATCAACTGGTTGCCGGAGGCGGCGAGTTCGCGGAAGACGCGTTCTGCATCCTGCGGCATGAAGATATTGTCGATGGTGGTGATGGCGACCTTGTCGCCAAGCTCCGACTTGACGGCCTCGACCGCAAGGGCGTGCTGTTTGGTCCAGCCGATCTCGGCGATCGGCGAAACATAGACCACCCCGACCTTCAGCACCTCCTCGGCTCGTGCTGCGTCAGTCAGTCCACCAGCGGTCACTACCGACGCCGCAGCGCCGGTATATTGCAGGAATTGACGTCTGGTAAGGCTGTTCATTGAATTCCCTCTGTGGTTCTTGGCTGCCCGATTTGTGTTCCCCGGGTTCCGCCTGGATTGTTGTCCTACGTATGCGGTGGTCGGTTTGTGTTACTCATGGTCATGCGGATGCGGATGGTCGTGCGCCTTGCTGTTGCCTGAGGCCTTCTTCGCGGTCTTGGCGGGTTGCGCCGGCGACCTGGGTGCCGGAGGCGGGCCGGCACCTTCCTTTCCCAGATAGGGCGCCAGCGCCTCGGCCGGGGTCAGTTCGGGAAACACCTGTCGGTCCATGATATAGCCGCGCACCACCGCGCGATGATGGCTGTCGATAAGATCCATCGTCTGCCTGAGGCGGCCCTTCTCCAGCAGATCGACCAGCCGCGAATGGTCGTCCAGCAAGTTGCAGTAGTCGAAATCGGCGGTGATCAGCGAGCGCAGGAGGTTCGTGCGCCTGACGAGCTGGGCATGGATCTCCTGCATGACACGGTTGCGGCTCAACCGCAGGAAGATGGTATGAAATTCCTGGCCGAGAACGTCCGCGAGCGCATGATTGCCTGAGGCGTAGGCCTGCCGCTGCCGCTCCACGTGCTGGCGCAACTCGGCCCAGCCTGCGGGACCGAGACGGTCGCAGAGCTGGGCGGCCACGCCTTGCTCCACAAGCGTCAGGGCATCGTAGATTTCGATCGCTTCCTGTATCGAGGGCTTGGCCACGAACGCGCCGCGGTTGCGTTCGATCTGCGCCAGACCGTCATCCGCCAGCCGGATGAGTGCCTGGCGAACCACGATCCGGCTGACCTCGAATATCTCGGAAAGCTCCCGCTCGCCGAGCTTGCAGCCCGGCACAAGCCGATGCTCGATGATAGCCCGGGTCAGCGTGTCGGCAATGGACTGTGAGCGGCTGCTCATAAGACTTTTTCTCTCCCTCTCGTGTCCCAGGGAAGCCAGCCCATGGCGTGTTGGCTGGCAATTTAGCTTGCCGTGCGCGGCAGCACATATCCGTGATTACGAAGTTCATATCGGTATTCAATCAAATGAATGTGTCAATTCAAAAAGCCGAATTTGGAGAAAAATATCTATTGATTGATATCCAATCATATGTTTCCAATAAGCCAATAGCGAGCTAGGTTCATGGGGAAGAGCTAGCCAAGGGAGGGTGCGATGAACACGGCAACCCTTTGTAATGACCGGGTTTTGCTTAACGATTGGCATGTGATTGCCGATCAGGCAAATCTGTCATCCGACAAGCCATTCAGTACACGTCTCTTAGGGGTGGATCTCTCCATCCACTGTCGTGGCCGCTACAAGCGCGAAGTGATCCGCGACGACACCGGAGAGGAAGTCAAATCGATCAACCGCTATGGTTTCGTGTGGGCTTGCCTGGGCAAGCCATGGCGCGACATCGTCTTTGTGCCCGAGGCCGAAGAGGGAGATCGCCATCTGGTTACCGGCGGATCCATAGCCGTCAGGGTGTCCGGCCTGCGCGCGGTCGAGAATTTTCTCGACATGGGGCATTTTCCCTTCGTCCATACCGGCTGGCTCGGCGACGAGCCGCATACGGAGGTGGCTCCTTACAAGGTCGAAATTACAGATGCAGACGAGTTGCTGGCCACCGAATGCCAGTTCTACCAGCCGATGGCCTCGCCGACGGCCAGCGACGGTTTCGTCGTCGACTATGTCTATAAGGTGATCCGCCCTTACACAGTGGCGCTGTACAAGAGCAATCCGATCCAGAAGCATCGGCTGGACGTCATTACGCTCTTTGTCCAGCCCGTGGACGAAGAGAACTGTGTTGCCCATCCTTTCCTCTGCTATCTCAAGGATGGCATCGAAGAAGCTGGTGTCCGCAGCTTCATGCAACTGATCTTCGCACAGGACAAGCCGATCCTCGAAAACCAGGTGCCGAGGCGCCTGCCGCTCGATCCGCGTGCCGAAACCCCGATCCGCGCCGATGCAGTCGCCGTTCTTTACCGGCGCTGGTTGCGCGACAAGTCGGTCACCTACGGTGCGATCCCCGCACGGATGTGAGCTGAGGCTTCTGAAGGAACTGAATATGATGAAACCGCGATGCACGGATCGGGTGATCCTCGACCTTTGGCACCCGCTGGGGGCCATATCGGAGGTGCCTGTCGGAGTCGTCGTCGACACGATGCTTCTTGAAGAAAAACTCAGCTACGCCGTCGACGACAAGGGAAATGCCGCCGTCTGGCGTAACCGCGCCGATCTGGCCGAAGGGAGCCCGGTCGATATTGCCACGATTGCCGATAAGCTGCCGCTGAGGCTCAGCTACGGCTACATCTGGACTTCGTTGGGCAATCCGCCAGCCGAGTTGTTTCCCATTCCGGAGTTCGAAGAGGCCGATCGCCGCAAACTCAACGCGGCGACAATCGGCGTTAATGTCTCGGCGCCGCGGGCGATCGAGAACTTTCTCGACATGGGCCATTTCCCCTATGTCCACACGGACATCCTTGGCGCCGAACCGCACACCGAAGTGAAGGAATACGATGTCGAGATCTCCGTCGATCGTGACGAGATTCTCGCGACGCGCTGCCGCTTTTTTCAGCCGATGGCCTCGACCACTTCAACTGAGGGTGCCGACGTCGACTACATCTATCGTGTGCCGCATCCCTATTGCTCGGTGCTCTACAAGTCGAGCCCGGTGGATGAAAAGCGACTGGATGTCATCGCCGTGTTCCTGCAGCCGGTCGACCAGGAGCATGTGCGTGCCCACATGATGCTGTGCATCCTCGACGAGGACAACGAGGACAAGGTCATCAAGCGCTTCCAGCAGACGATTTTTGGGCAGGACAAACCAATTCTGGAGAACCAGTTCCCGAAGCGCCTGCCGCTCGACCCGCGTTCCGAAACGCCGATCCGTGCCGATAAATCGGCAATCGCATACCGCCGCTGGCTCAGTCAGAAGGGCGTGACCTACGGGGTCATCCCGGCAACGACCTGAGCGCGAGCCACGCACTAGAGCTTGGAGACTACGATGTTCGATACCGCCAAGACCAGATGGCATCCCATTGCTGCGTCTTACGATCTGCCATTCCGTCATGTTTTCCATGGCCAGTTGCTGGGGCGTGAATTCGCTGTCTGGCGGGCCGATGACGGCTATGTCAATATCTGGGAAAACCGATGCCTTCACCGAGGCGTGCGCCTGTCGATCGGCATCAACGACGGCCGTGAACTGAAGTGCCAGTACCATGGCTGGCGCTATTCGAACCGCACGGCTGGCTGCACCTATATTCCGGCACACCCGGCAGATGCACCGGCCCGCACGATCACCAACCGCACCTTTGCCGCTGTGGAGCGCTACGGCCTGGTGTGGTCGGCCGAGGATCCCTTGGGAGAGGTGCCTGAAGTTCCCGGTCTTGCCGAAGGCGATCTGCTTACCCTGCGCGGCATTCCGGTCAACGCTCCGGCCGATCTCGTGGCTGCCAGGCTCAAGGATTACCGTTTCCAGCCGATCGGCCAGCTTGATGGTGATGCCTCGCGGGTCTCGGTGGAAGCCGCCAACGAGTTTTCCGTGGCGCTGCGCGCGGTCGAGGAGGGCAGCGCGACGCTGGCCGTCTTCTTTGTGCAGCCTGTGGATTCCAATCGTTCGGTGATCCGTGGCGTGCTCGACGGCAAGGTTGAAGGCGCGATGCGCCTCGCCGTCCTGCACCATCACAACGATCGACTGTCGAAATTGCGCGAGGAGATCGAACGCGAGGCATCAATCCAACCTGCGCCGGCGCCTCTGGAGCCGGTGATCGAACGGCTCTCGCCCGAGCTGGCCGAGATGCCGGAAGAGACCAAGCATGGCCGCAAGGCGACGATCCGGGTCGAGGTGGCGCGGAAGTGGCAGGCAGCGGACGGCATCGCCGGCTTCGAGCTCAGGCCCATCAAGGGTCTGCTGCCTACATTCCAGCCGGGTGCCCATGTTGACGTGCACATGCCGAACGGATTGATCCGCCAGTATTCGATCACCAACGGCCCGGGCGAGAGCGACAGCTATGTCATCGGCGTGAAGCTTGAACGCGACTCCAAGGGTGGTTCGACCTGCATGCACGATACGGTGCGACAGGGTGACGTGCTGGCGATTTCCGAGCCGCGCAACAACTTCCCGCTGCGGCGGGATGCGGTGAAGACCATCTTCGTGGCGGGGGGCATCGGCATTACGCCGCTGCTGGCGATGGCGCAGGCTCTCCAGAACCAGAACCTTGTTCACGAACTGCACTATTTCGCCCAGAACGAGGCGCAGATGGCGTTCCCCGAGAAGACCGGTGTCCTCGGGGAGGCATTGAAGCCGCATCTGGGGCTTTCGCCCGAGCAGACTGGCGCGCAATTGCGTGAAATCCTTGCCGGTTACCGGCCCGGCACGCATCTCTACCTCTGCGGTCCCGGTCCGATGCTGGAGGCCGCGCGGTCCATCGCCGCCGAACTGGGCTGGCCGGATACCGCGGTGCATTTCGAATATTTCAAGAACACCAATGTCATCGACGACAGTTCGACCTTCGAGGTGGCTCTGGCTCGCTCCTGCATGACCCTCAAGGTGCCGGCCGGCCGGACCATCCTCGACGTCATGCGCGAGGCAGGGATCGATATGCCCTCGTCCTGTGAGCAGGGCGCCTGCGGGACATGCCTGGCCACTGTCATCGAGGGCGAGCCCGATCATCAGGATGTCTATCTGAACGATGCCGAGCGCAAATCCGGTACCAAGATCATGACTTGCGTGTCGCGGGCGAAGTCGGCGCGGCTCGTTCTCGACCTTTAAGGAGTCCTGCCGATGATCACGCTCTACGACTATGAACTGTCCGGCAACTGCTACAAGCTCAGGCTGCTGATGAGCATGCTGGGTGTCGAGTACAAGACGCTGCCGATTGATTTCTATCCGGGCCGGGAACACAAGTCGGAATGGTTCCTGAAGATCAACCCGCTGGGCCAGTTGCCGGTCATCGACGATGATGGGGTGGTCTTGCGCGATGCACAGGCGATTCTCGTCTATCTGGCGTCGAAATACGACCCGTCGGGTCGCTGGTATCCGCGCGAGAATCCGCATCTCCTCGGCGAAGTCAGCCAGTGGCTTGCTTTTGCCGATGGCATCACCGGCACTGCATCGGCAGCACGTCTCCATGATGCGCTGTTCTATGAACTCGATGCTGAGCTTGCTCGCGCTGGCGCTCATCGTCTGTTCCGCATCCTCGACGAGCATCTCTGGTTCGGCGAGCAGGAGGGGCGTGACTGGATTTGTTCCGCCCCGCACCCGACGATCGCTGATATCGCCTGCTTCCCCTACATCATGCTGTCGGAGGAGGGGGGCATATCCCGGCAGGATTACCCGGCCATCCGGCGCTGGTGTGATCGTGTCAAGCGGCTGAAGGGATTCACGGTGATGTCCGGGGTGTTCCCGGCCGGGCCGGCCAAGGCCGCTTAAGTCTTAATACGTTCAACGGGCTTCGCCCGGCATCAGAGATTATTTGGAGTAGGAAGCCATGAAAACGCGCGCCGCTGTAGCTGTTGGAGCGGGCAAGCCTCTGGAGGTGATGGAGGTTGACCTTGAGGGCCCGCGCGAGGGCGAGGTGCTGGTCGAGGTCAAGGCGACGGGCATCTGCCACACCGACGAGTTCACCCTGTCGGGCGCCGATCCCGAGGGCATCTTCCCGGCCATCCTCGGCCATGAGGGGGCGGGCGTGGTGGTCGATGTCGGCAAGGGCGTGACCAGCCTGAGGAAGGGCGATCACGTCATCCCGCTCTACACGCCCGAATGCCGGTCCTGTCCGTCGTGCCTGTCGCGCAAGACCAACCTGTGCACGGCCATCCGCGCCACCCAGGGGCAAGGCTTGATGCCCGACGGCACCTCGCGCTTTTCGGTGGGCGGCGAGACGATCCACCACTATATGGGCTGCTCGACCTTTTCCAACTTCACCGTGCTGCCCGAGATCGCGCTGGCCAAAGTCAACCCGGACGCTCCCTTCGACAAGATCTGCGACATCGGCTGCGGGGTGACAACCGGCATCGGGGCGGTGATCAACACCGCCAAGGTGGAGATCGGGGCGACGGCGGCGGTGTTCGGGCTGGGCGGCATCGGTTTGAACGTCATCCAGGGGCTGCGGCTGGCCGGGGCCGACATGATCATCGGCGTCGATCTGAACAACGACAAGAAGGCATGGGGCGAGCGGTTCGGCATGACCCATTTCGTCAACCCGAGCGAGGTCGAGGACGTGGTGGCCGAGATCGTCAACCTGACCAGGCGCGGGGCCGATCAGATCGGCGGGGCCGACTACACCTTCGACTGCACCGGCAATGTCAAGGTGATGCGCCAGGCGCTGGAGGCCTCGCATCGGGGCTGGGGCAAGTCGGTGGTCATCGGGGTTGCGGGGGCGGGCCAGGAGATCGCGACGCGGCCGTTCCAGCTGGTCACCGGGCGCAGCTGGATGGGCACCGCCTTCGGCGGCGCGAGGGGCCGCACCGACGTGCCGCGGATCGTCGACTGGTACATGGAGGGCAAGATCCAGATCGACCCGATGATCACCCACACCATGCCCCTCGACGACATCAACAAGGGCTTCGACCTCATGCACAGGGGCGAAAGCATCCGAAGCGTGGTCGTGTACTGAAACCGACGTCCGGGCGAGCAAGAAAGCAGGCCTCCCGCTTGCCTTGCGTGTTCCCAAAACAGCCCGGCGTGTGCCGGCGGTGTGATTAGGGTTCTTCCCGATCACACTGCCGGCCTCTTCTTGTGGTCCACGGCGGAAAGGCTGATTGCCTGTCCCTTGGGATGATAAATTGATATGGGAATGCTGCGATGATGAAGACAGTTTCGAGCGCGAAGGCGCATGGCGGCCTCCAGGGCGTCTATGCGCATGCCTCGGAGACCTGCGCCTGCGAGATGACCTTCGCGGTGTTCGTGCCGCCGCAGGCCAAGGAGGGGCCGGTGCCGGTGCTGTGGTACCTGTCGGGACTGACCTGCACCCATGCCAATGTCATGGACAAGGGCGAATACCGGCGCCTGGCGGCCGAGCTCGGCCTGATGATCGTGTGCCCCGACACCAGCCCGCGCGGCGAAGGGGTTCCCGACGAGAAGGACAACTGGCAGTTCGGTTCCGGCGCCGGCTTCTATGTAGATGCCACCGAGGCGCCCTATGCGAGGAACTATCGCATGTATTCCTACGTCACCGGGGAGCTGCCGGCGCTGGTCGCCGCCCATTTCCCCGCCGACATGGGCCGGCAGGGCATTTTCGGCCACTCGATGGGCGGCCATGGCGCGCTGACCATCGCGCTGAGGAACCCCGACCGGTTCGCAAGCTGCTCGGCCTTCGCGCCGATCGTCCAGCCGAGCACGGCGGGATGGTCGCGGCCGGCGCTGGAGAAATATCTGGGGCCGGACGAGGCGAGC